>Ga0213875_10000740_pt1 | contig 24751 bp, 21 predicted proteins | sample BarmaccomBMRX_R8_FD_160105 | JGI IMG/M metagenome (GOLD analysis project Ga0213875, IMG submission 160105) | Root-associated microbial communities from Barbacenia macrantha in rupestrian grasslands, the National Park of Serra do Cipo, Brazil - RX_R8 | ecosystem: Host-associated > Plants > Roots... | reverse complement strand
CCGGACAAGCGCGCAAAGTCATGCACGCGATTTGGGGCCTTGGGCAGGCGATGTTCAGCAAGTGCATCGTCGTAGTGGATGAAGACGTGGATGTGCAGAACGTACGCGAAGTCACGTGGAAAGCGCTAAACAATATTGACCCTGAGCGGGATATTGAATTTGTTCACGGGCCGGTCGATTCGCTCGATCATGCAAGCCGGCTGCCGAATTACGGGTCGAAGATGGGCGTTGATGCGACGAGTAAGTGGCCGTCTGAGGGTTTCGCGCGGCGATGGCCGCATGTGATTCAGATGTCGCCGGACGTGGTCGCGCGGGTGGATCGGCTGTGGAAGCGGGCGGGGTTGAGTCGGAAGGGGTAGTGAGCCTTGAAGATGTGGGGCGAGCAGGGGTAAACGTTCGCGGCTTGCGTTCGCTAGGTGGGGTCAAGTTCGAACCGCAGGCGGGCGTTGCCTAGGTGGATCTCGTCGCCGGAGCGGAGTTGGACACCGTGAGTTAGGTTTTTGGGTACTTCGACGCGCCGACCGTCGCGGAAAATGTTTGTGCCGCGCTGGCTGCGCGAGTCGAATAGCAGAAACTTGCCGGATTCGCGATCGTAGCGGATGATTGCGTGCTCGCGGGAGACGGTCGTTTCTGTATCGGCGAAGGCGATGTGATTGCGACGGCGCAGGCCTTCGCGCTCGCTGGTCACCTCCTTTGTGCGACCCAGATTGATGACATCGGATTCAATCGCATACTCGGCCGAATCGGCTTCGCCTCGTTCGACTATCAACCTGGCGCGCGGTCCCTCTTTCGGCACGATCGCCGGCGGCTCAGCTTTCACGTTCAGGTAATCGATGTGAAGCGGATCGTCAGTTTGCGCGGCCGAGACTTCAAGCCGCAGCCCGGGCGATGGGCAACCAGCCTCGTCGAGAAGCGCGGAAACCGTTTGCTCGAGATCGTCATCCTGGCTCAGCGCCTCTTCAAAGAGCGCCGTGCGGACGACGATCCTGTTATACGGGAACGCGTTCCGGCCATTTCCCTTGGGTTGGATGTGATCACGGATATCGTTCAGAATGTCGCGCCGAATTTCGAGCAGCTCGGGGCTGCGCTGCGTGCCGGAAACTTTCGAGGACCATCCACGCACCGTTTTTGCGATCCATTGATCGAGCTGTTCGAGCGATCTCATATGATGCCTAACTCGCGCGCGGCGGCAACTATTTCGCCTGCGATCGGCGCGGCCGCCGTTCCTCCGTATTCTCCGTTTTCGACCAAAACCGCGAAGGCGATCTGTTTCCCCTTAGTTGTCCCATACGGCGCGAATCCGATAAACCAAGCGTGTGATGGCGCGTGCGCCAGCTCTGCAGTTCCGGTTTTGCCTGCGATGGGAATTGCGGACGAGTTCAACACCCGGCCTGTGCCCGAGGTTACGACGCCTCGCATGTAGCCCGCGATTTGATTCGCGAGCGGCGCAGGTAACAACGGCGCGGGGAGATGGACCCGTGCATTCGTTTCATCGATGATCCACCGCCCCTCGGGTGCATTGCCGGCATTTGCGATGGTTGCGGCGACCCGCGCCATCTGAAATGGCGACGCAACCACCTGACCCTGTCCATACGACGCTTGCGGCAGAAATTGGCGCAGTTGTTGAGCGGTATCCGGCGCCGCAACCGAAATACCCAGCTTCTCTGCCGTATCGAATAGCATGTCCGCGCCCACGCTATATGCGCCGAGTTGCGCGAAATACGCATTACACGAAACCACGATGCCGTGCTGCAGGTCGACCGACCCATGGGGCTGCTTATCTTTGATGTCGTCCCGAATCGCGCGCCTACCGACGAAGTTGCCTACTCGCCCGTCGGGCAGCCGTATGCACTCGTAGCGTTCATTTGCAAGCGCAGGATCTTTACGCAACGCGGCGATGGCGGTCACAATCTTGAACGACGATCCAGGCGGATAAAGGCCAAAGCGCGCCCGATCCAGCAGGTCGTTTTGCGGAAGCGGGGTTTCCGCGCTCAGCTTCAGGGAAGCGAACTGGGCCTGTGTGGGCCATGGATAACTCGCGGCAGCGAGCATGTCCCCGCTCAAGGGCTCAAGGATGACGATCGCTCCCTTCTGTTTTCCGAGTTTCGCGAGATGACGGCTCAAGATCTCGGACGCGCGCATCTGCAGGCCCGCATCAATAGACATGCGGACATCGCGCGGGCGATTCAGGAGTTGTTTGACCGCCGGATTGTCTGGCTCCCAACGATGGCGCAGCAGGGGAATCAGTACTCGGTAATCACGTTTTACTCTCGCGATGATACGCCCGGTCTGCGGGTCGCGAGTTTCCTCGATTTCTGCGACGTCGTCGTACCCCTGCAGCCGAATGCGGGATGCACTTTCCTGAAATGCCGTATTCGTCGCACCTTGTTTCAGCCGCGTACGCACGTCGCCCAACAAATAGAACATCGCCGCGCCGAACGGATATTGCCGACGATCCAGACGCGAGGTGGTCTCTTCAAGCGTCACGCCGAGCTTCTTGTAATCGTCGCGGTGCGCTTCAATCTGCGTCCAGTCGCTAGTCGCGAGCGGGATGCCGTTGCGGTCAAAAATAGCGCCCTTAGGGATATCGCGCGCGACCGCGAGCAACCGCGGATTGTATTGATAACGCCGCACGCCGTCAGCCTGAATTACGAGGCTCGGACGAATGAGGATGTCGTTTCCCCGCGCGACTTGAACCCACAGAAAGCGCGCCAGCACGACGATCCCGAGCACAATGAGAAGTCCCTCGAGCACTCGCAGCCCCGAGTGGAAACTGTCCTGCGGGAGGTCTGTTGCAGGTTTGTTTGATACGGACAGCACAATCGCGAATAAGACGAAATTCGCGACCATCGACGTCTTGCCGTAGCTCAGAAACGGCGACACAACTCCTGAGAGCGGCATGAGCCCGAGAAGACCGCCTGTGATCAACAAAAGCTGATACGCCACAATCAGCCCGAGCGCCACGATGAGGAACAAAGAGTATGTGCTGGGCGCGCGACGCGCGATGCGCAGACTACGGTAAATCAAGACGCCGTAGAGCACATATAGCGCGACGATTCCAAGAACGCCCGCTTCTTCACCGAACGCGGGAATAATCAGATCCGTGTGCGCGGCGGGCATTGTTTCGGGATCACCGAGGCCGAGACCTGTTCCAGTGGCGCCCCCTGTAGCGAGCGACCACAGAGAATCCGCGAGCTGATCGCCTCCGCGGACGTGGTTGTCCCAGGGAGATTTCCACATTTCGACGCGCTCGCGCACGGTGTGCGGGTACCCTGTGGCGTAGCCAATTGCGAACGCCGCGACGATGACCCCGAGACCTGCGGCCGCAAGGAGCACGCGATTGCGCGCGAGGCTGTACAAGGTGAGGAAGAGACAGCCGATGACGAGTGCCGGACCCAAATCGCTCAGCCAGAAGAACAGCGCGATCGATACCGCGACGCCTGCCGCGACGGGAAGAACATAATCGAGCCGGGGCGTGCTGAACAGGCGTGAGCCGCGCTGTGTGGGCTGTTTCAAAAAGCGGAGTGCATCCCAATTCTGCGCGAAGTATCCCGCAAGGAAAAACACGATCAGGATGCGAATGATCTCGACAGGCTGAAAGAAGAACAGATTTACCTTCGCATCGCTCGTTCCCGGGCCTGTCCCGAACAACCCGAGCGCGACGATGAGCAGCAGAGCGGCGATCAGCGGGATGTAGCTCAGGCGACTGAAGCGGCGGTCATAATCGGGAATGCTGAACAACAACAACGCGACGCAGCCCGCGATTACTCCTTGAGTGAAATCCGCGAACATAAGGGTGTCGCGGAGCGGATCGCGCAGGCTGATCATGAGAATGAGACCGATGCCGCAGAGCGTATAAATAACGGGCAAAATCAGACGATCGCCCGCGAAGCGCCGCAGCGCGAAGACGATATGCGCTATGTAGAACGCGGCAAAGAACAGGGCGAGCCAGAGCAGCAGAGCCTTTCGATATTCGTCGACAGTGCGAACGGCTAAATGAGGCTTCAATTCTGCGAGCTGTGCCGGGGTGAGCAAAGGAATTGAAACCGCGCCGGGCCTGCGCGCGCGCACCTCGGTGAGGCGCTGCGGAAACGACACGAGGCTGCGGGTGTTCGCGATCTCCGCTTCAGTCACGCGCAACCTGCCGAGTGCGCCAACGTTGTTGAACCGCTCGCCCTGCCGCTTTTGAACATAGATACGGTTCGCAATGAAATCCTGATCGGCAGCGGATGGGATCATCACCAGGAATGGAATCAGTTGTTGCGGGCCCGTAAGCTCATTCAGGTTGACGATGGGGGTTTGTTGCTCGGCTGTGAGCCGACCGGTTTTGGCGAGATATACCAGAACCACGCCGGTTGCGATGGCAAGCGAAGCCACTATGAGCAATGCAAGCTCAATTCCTCTCGCACTTGCCCGCGCACGCCTCTCCTTTTTTGCGCGTTCTTGGGAGCGCGCGGCTAGTTCGGCACGCGAAACTTTCATTGCGCGCCTCCGCTCATTTGGAGATCGGCCAACCGCCCGTCTACACGCTGCTCGCCCTGAATTGCCAGTTGGCGGTTGCGGATCGCATCGCCAAAGACACCAGCGCGCTCGTATAAATCCTCTGCGTGCATGTAGTCTTTCTTAGCTTTGTTCAGGTAATCTCGCTCCTCGTCGGGAGAGCCGGTCACCGAGCGCGATTGACGCCACATCTGGTCGGCGCGGCGACGATAGCCGTCGGCCAACTGCGCCGACTCGCGCTTGCCCAGCGGATGACCGTAGCGAGCGGCTTTCTGTAATGCCTCCTCGCCTTTGTCCACGTCGTTGAGGTTGTAAATATAGACACTCGCGAGTCCGATATAAGGATCGGGCGAGTGCTTGAGGAGATCGGCGGCCTCGTTAAACTTATCCGCCGCGGTATTTGATTCCTTCTGCCGCGGTGACCCGCGCATCTTGTTGGCCTCGATGCGATCGATGTGGCCTTCGCAGACCCGTAAGCGCCCCTTGATTCCGTTGTCGTCGGGCGCGAGCGCGAGCGCGCGTGACAAATCGTTCCGCGCTGCGATCCATTGCGGTTCGTACACCGATGGCGCATCGCTGTTGCGATACTCCGAAATGATTTCGTCAGCCGCTCCGATCAAACGTTTTCTGAGCGCGCGCTCCGCCCCCCATAAAAAGACGCCGAAATGCATGCGTTTGTTCAGCGCCTCATATCGCGTCCAGCCCTGATCGAGATTCGCAAGGCGCTCTGATTGCAGGTCGTCCTTCAACTTGCCAGCGTCGCCCCAAAAGTTCATCTCTTGAGATGCGAACGCGACGAGCGCTACGGAACCGGCACCCAAAACAGCAACACACCCGAGAAGCCTGCGCGTTGGACGACGCTTCAGAATAAGCGCTGCGGACGTACGGGTTCGAATTGTTCGGTCGCCGGGCGCCGGCGTCTGGACTGATTGACTCGTGCGAACCGTCGCCTCGTTGTCCACCGGAACGGTCGGATGCACCGGAGCCGCAATTACCGGCCGGCCATTTTGAAACCGGACTAAGTCTTCGACTACTTCCTGCGCGTTCCTATATCGCTCGACAGGATTGCGCGCCAGCATTTTGAAAATAATGCGACGTAACGGCTCAGGGCAGGACGCGGGGAGCGGGTCGGGCGGCTGCGCGGATCGAATGCGGCGCTCGAGGCGTTCCTTCGTCGGCTCGTCGAAAGGCAACCGGTGCGCGGCCATTTGGTACAGCAGAACGCCGACGGACCACAAATCCGAATCGGCATCCATGTTCTGTGTTTCAAGCCGCTCGGGCGAGCAGTAAGCACTGCTCGCAAAAACGTTCATCGTGTATTTGCGGGTGTGGGTTAGGGCCTTGGCGATGCCGAAATCCAGCACCTTCACCTGATTCTGCCGGTCGATGCGGACGTTGCGGGGTTTCAAGTCGCCGTGGATGACGCCCGCGAACTCGCGGTCGCCGATGGTGGTTGTGAACGCACCGAGGTGATCGAGCATTTCGCACAACTCTCGCGCAACGTGTACCGCGAAACCTGTGTTCAGCGGCCCGTGAGCGATGAGCGTTGAAAGATCCTCGCCATCCACATACTCCATGTCGATGAACAGATCGCCGGCAATCTCGCCGTAACTGTTTACGCGAACCACGCGGCGGTCGATCGCTGCGACGCGCTTTTGCAACTCGGCTCCGACGCGCTCGGCGGCGACGATTTCGCGATCTTCAGCTTCCGGTCCGTTGTAGACGAGTTTCAGTGCGAGCTGGCGATGCGTTTGGACATCTTCGGCGAGGAAGACGTCGCCCATGTTGCCGCGGCCAATGCGCCTGACGATGCGATATGGTCCGTAAACGTCGCCTGCGTTCAAGGATGGCCTTCCCCATCGATATAGTTGTTCTCAATTGCCGGCGCAGCCGTATCCGAGATAACGATTCCCGGACCGGAGTTGTTATGGACGGTACATGCAAATACCCCGCCGCGCGAATCGCCCGTGAAGGAGACACCGGCCCCGCGAGACTCCGCAATATCATCCCGTATCAACACCACATCGCTGTTGTTGATGCGCACCCCGTCGGGAGCCCGAATCTTGAACCCCTCGACCCGGGAGTATTTGAGGCCGTCAGCTTCGAGAGAGCCGCGAATCGTCGCCGCCCCGACTCGCTCCGCCACGAGAGCGATTCCTTGGCGCAACCGTACCGTTTCGGCGTACGTGCCAGGCGCGACGACCACCGTATCTCCTGGACGCGCTTTCGCCAGCGCAGCCGCGATCGTACCCGGAGATTCAACCCGGAGCGCAGCTGTGCTGGGGCGCTTTTGGGGGCCAATTGCGAATGTCTCATACGCAAACATTGCTGCGCCACCCAGCAGGGCTCCATAGCCGACGAGCGCTAGGCTGCTGCGATACCAAGGAACACGAGTTGGCGGCGGGGTGAGGCGGTCCGTGATTTCGCCCGGGGAGCTTTCCTCCTCGTTCCGGACCCGCGCTTTCTTTCTCCTGCGCTTTCGGCGCCGCTGCGCGAAATTCTCCCCTTCGATCAGAATGGCCGAGACGTTATCTTTGCCGGATTCGTTCGCGGCCGCAATAAGCGCACGTACCGTGGCCCAGCGATCGCCCGCGTTCTCTTTAACTATGCGCAAGATTTCGGCGGACGAGATTGCGTCGCTCAGGCCGTCGCTGCACAGCAGGAAGGCGGCATCCGGCTCGAAAGGGGACCGCAGAATCTCTATGAAGCTGTGGTCATCTGGGCTGTGTTCTTCCGAGCCAACGTCGCGAAATACCTCGTTGCGGCGCGGGTGCCGCATCGCCTCCGACTCATTCAGCTCGCCCGCATCTTCGCGCTCACCGACCGGTGAATGGTCGTGCGTCAGCTTGTCGATCATGCCGTTCCGGATGCGATACAGCCGCGAATCTCCGACGTGGCCCGCCGTGACCTGCCCATCGTCGATTACGGCGGCTGTAAGCACGCACGCCATTCCGCGCCACTCGGCTGTTTGCTGGGCGGCATCATAGATCGCGTTATTTGCCAGCGTGATGGCCTCGCGCAAGCGCTGCTCGACGGTACCGGTCTGGCGCTCTAGGCGCGCCCGAATCCTTTCCACTGCGATCTCTGCCGCATGCTCACCCGCTTCGTGGCCTCCCATGCCGTCGACGACGAGGTAGATGCCGCGCGCGTCATCACTGTATACACGATCCTCATTGTTCGGCCGTACGGATCCTTGATCACTCGAGGCGGCAGAAAGGAAGCGCGGAACCGCCGCGGGCATCGTTCAGGCTTTCCGGCGCGCGAAGAAGACCAGGCAAGCACAGGCGAGGAACAGCAGCACGAGAAAGGCGTAGCGGGTGGTGTGCAGAGCGGTCATCGCTGCTTCAGTGCTTTAAAGTCGACGAACAGCACGCCGGCCAGACCGATGCGCGCCTTCGCGGGTAGCGGCGTTTCGGCGTCGGCATCTACTTCATCTCCGTTCACCCGTTGAATGCTGGGCGGTACGCGCTTGCCATCGACAGTTGTTCCCAGCGTGCTCAGATCTTTAATGAAGAATTTGCCGGTCGCGGGATCGCGGCGGATCTGCAGGTGCTCGCGCGAGACGTCCTGCTTCGTCTTCAGCTTCAGATCGACCCAGTGATCCGCCGATCCACGGCCGATCTTCAGTATGTCCTTCGCCATTTGGAATGTGTGCGATCCGGTATCGTCCTCGTATGTCAGGTTCGCGTAGACCAAGCCAGAGGCGCGCTGCGTCTCGATGTTGCCCGTCCGCTGCGTCAATGTCGTGACGCTCTGCCCGTCAGCCCGCCGCTTTGTAACCCGCTCCGTCAGCATGCCCGCGCGGTCTTCCTCAGTCGTGTAGGGAAATGTCGAGTGGATGACGAGCGGATTGTCATGAGCATCATCGTCTGTGTTTTCGTGAAACTCGATTGACCACTCGCCGAGCGCCTCATAGCGTTTCACTCGTTTTTTGGCGGCGCCGAGGGGCAGCTTCAGCTTGGGTTCCACACTGCGATTGAGCGCCGAGAGCTTATCGTTCAATGCGTGAACCGCTTCCTCACGCATGCGCTGCTCGAGTGGACGCAATCGTTCTAAATCCTCGTTATCGAGGTACACGTGGTAGACGCTCGGCACAAGGTTGCTGTAGTAGGTCGGGCACAAACCGGCTTCCATCTCTTCAAGGATGAAACTGACTATCTCCTCAGGCGTGACATGGACGGCATCGGGCTGTGGCATTGCGTCTACCTGCTTTTAGTACAGCTCATCATCGGCTCCCGTCATCCGATTTGCCGCCATGTACGGGCATCGCGATTCAGCAGGTCGGCAGCGCAGGCCGGCCCCTCGCTTCCTGCTTTGTAGTTGGGAAAGTTGGCCGGCGGCGATTGGCTCCATGCATCGAGGACCGGCTGCACAACACGCCAACCCGCCTCGATATTGTCGGCGCGCTGAAAGAGCGTCGCATCGCCCGTCATCACGTCGTAAAGCAGAGTTTCATAGCCGGTGTTGGGAGCGGTGCCGAAATAGTCCTCGTATTTGAAATCCATGCGCACGTCACCCAACTTCACGAGCGGACCCGGCATTTTCGCCCCGAATTCGAGCGAAATTCCTTCGTCCGGTTGAATGCGCAACACCAGCCAATTGGGCGCGGGTTGCCGCACGGCCGTTTGCCGGAACAACGCGCACGGCGCCGCTTTGAACCGGATCGCTATAGCGGTTTTGCGCGCGGCGAGCCGCTTCCCTGTCCGCACATAGAACGGAACGCCCGCCCATCGCCAATTTTGGATTTCGAGTTTGAGCGCAACGTATGTTTCCGTCTGCGACTCCGGAGCGACGTTCGGCTCTTGGCGGTATCCGGGAACGGGTTTGCCGTTGATTTCTCCCGGACCGTATTGGCCGCGCACCGCATGCCGGTGCACTTCATCGGCTTCGTAGATGTGGACCGATTCGATCACCTTGGCCTTTTCGGCGCGTACTGCGTCGGCGGCGAATGAGCTGGGTGCTTCCATCGCGGTCATCGCAAGCAGCTGAAAAACGTGATTCGGCACCATATCGCGGAGCGCCCCGGTCTTCTCGTAAAACGCTCCACGGGCTTCGACGCCGACCGTTTCGGCCGCGGTAATTTGTACGTGATCAATGCGATCGCGGTTCCAGACCGGCTCAAAAAACCCGTTTGCGAAGCGGAACATCATGATGTTCTGCACCGTTTCTTTGCCGAGATAGTGATCGATCCGAAAGACCTGGTTTTCACCGATGATGCTCAGAATCTTGCGATTCAGCTCTTCGGCCGAGGCCAAGTCATGCCCGAACGGCTTTTCGATGATGACGCGCCGCCAATGTCCATTCTGCTCGCGCACCAGGTCGCTTGCGCCGAGATGTTCGACCACCGGCGCGAAGAATCGGTCTGCGACCGCGAGGTAGAAGAAGTAATTCCCTCCGGTTTGGTACTGCGAGTCCTGTTCGGCTAACTTCGACTTGAGCTGCTCGTAAGTGGCCGGATTATTCAGATCGCCGCGCATGTAGGACATCCGACTCTTGAGCCAATTCCAAACATCCTGATCGATGGTTCTGTCGCGGCCGTCAGCTTTGACAAATTCGACGAGCATCTGGTAGAGCGAATCATGCCAAGGGTCGTTCGCCAAGTCCGCAAGATCAACGCCGACGATCGCAAACTGCGCGGACAAACATTTGGAGCAGGCGAGATTGTAGAGCGAAGGCACGATGAGCCGCTTGGTGAGATCACCGGCCGCACCAAAAACGACCATGGCGCACGGAGGCGCAGAGGGAGCACTGGTCACACGATCTTGGGCCATTCGTCCTATTTTGGCGCGGAAGTCCAGGACAATGCTTCACGATCTCGCATATTATCGGAGAGCCATGAAGATATCGATTACCGCGGCGTTGCTCATCGGCACGGCGGCGCTCGCACAACAAACCCACAATCAGTACGAGCCACCGAACGCGCCGGGCGCCGGTCAGAAGCTGCTCGCGCAATTTGCGGGCGAGTGGGACGTGCTCAAGTCTTTCGTCCCAATCAACGGTAAGCCGATTGTGACGAAAGGCACGTGCAAGCAGTACATGATTCAGGACGGTAAATTTCTGCAGTCCGATTTCATCTTCTTCAATGCCGACGGGACGAAGAGCACCGGCACCGGCGTTTCCGGCTTTGATTCCAAGACGAATCGCTTTACCACCGTGTGGTATGACTCGCGGCAGACGACGATGTCAATTCGCCAGAGCGATGGCACGTTCGACGGCAAGAACATCGTTCTGTGGGCAACGCCCCTCGATCCCGATCGCCCTGGGCGAAAGACCGTCGCGCGCGCGCACCTGGAGGGAGACGGCCGGGTGCTGGTCCATCAACACTTCGCGATCAATGAAAAAGGGGAAGAGCGGATGGTGATCGAGCTGCGGATGACGCGGAAGTAGATTTCTGGAAGGCTGAGCGGCTTCGGTGCTCATGTTATCGAGCGGGAAGGGTGGACGATTCTAGTGGGCGTTCAACACCTGCTCCGAACGGGATCTGGCGTGTGATTTCGATGCCGAACCCTTCGACGCCGACGACCTTGCGGGGATGATTGGTCAATAAGTGAATCGTCGAAAGGCCAAGGTCGGAGAGAATCTGGGCGCCTACTCCCGTGTCGTGCTGCAGCGGGTATTGGCGATCGGAAGGAATAAATGTTGAGTGACTGCGACCGTGCGGAAGCATCTCGTGGCGGCCTTCGTGCCAGTACGCCTGCACGCCTGGACCGGTCTGATGCAGGTACACGAACACACCACAATCCGCGCGCGAAATGGTCTCAAGTGCCGCTCGAATCAGCGCGTGGCAATCGCAATCCATGGAATGGAACACGTCTCCATACAGGCAGTGGGAATGCACGCGCACCAGAACGTTGCTCTTCCCGCGAGGATCGCCGTGAACGAGAGCGATATGCGTTTCGTTGTCCAACCGGCTGAGGTATCGAATCGCCTGGAAGTCGCCGTACGGAGTGCGGATGTGGCCAGTGGCGTCGCGCTCGACAAATCTCTCCGTCTGGCGCCGGTACCGAATGAGATCGGCGACCGATATCATCCTGAGGCCGTAAGTGCGGCAGAACTCGGTAAGCTGTGGAACGCGGGACATGGTGCCGTCCTCGTTCATGACCTCACAAATGACTCCGCCTGGACGTAAGCCGGCCAAGCGCGCGAGATCGACAGCGGCTTCCGTTTGTCCCGAGCGAACCAGCACCCCGCCCGCCCGGGCGCGCAGCGGGAAGACATGTCCGGGTCGCGCCAGATCCTGCGGTCGGGTTGCGGGATCGATGGCTACGCGGATGGTATGAGCGCGGTCGAATGCGGAAATTCCAGTCGTTATGCCGTCTGTCGCGTCGATGGCCTCGCAGAATGCGGTGCCGAGCCGCGCAGTGTTGATCGCGGACATCGGCTGCAGCTCCAGACGCGAGCATATGTCGGCGTCGAGCGCGAGGCAAATGAGGCCGCGGCCGTGGGTGGCCATGAAGTTGATTGCTTCGGGAGTGATCTTCTCGGCCGCAATTGTGAGGTCACCCTCGTTTTCGCGATCTTCATCGTCTACAACGACGAGAAGCTTGCCGCGCCGGAAATCCTCGATCGCTTCGGGGATCGAAGCAAACGCCATGCGGCTTACGCGGTGGCTGCTACCCCGTACTTCGCGTACCACGGTTTGGCGGACTTGATCGCGTTATTGACGCCCTCGATGTTTTTCACGCCGCGATCCGACAACCAGTCCTCGAGCGCCTTAACGCCCTCTTTCGCGTACACATGAATGCCTTCCTTCCAGGTAGCGCGGCCGCACAGCACGCCTGAATAGTCCGTACCGGCTTCGGCGGCCATATGCAGCGATTCCACGAACTGCGCATTTCCGACGCCGGCACTCAGGTAAATGAACGGCTTCTCCGCAACTTCGGCTGCACGCCGGAAGTATTGCAGGGCTTCTTGCCGTGAATAGGCGCGTTGTCCTTTGTAAACGCTGCTGCCCTCAACAAACTCTGCGTTGATCGGTACTTCGACCTTCAAGATGTCGACTTTGTACTGCAGCTTCGAGAATTCCTGCATCGACTTCGTTACGATCTCGGGCTTCTGCTTCGCATATTCGAGCCCTTTCTCGTCACCGCCCTTCGGATCGTAGCCCACGAATTCGAGGAAGAACGGAATTTGGTAATACTCACATTCCGCTCCAATGCGTTCGATAAACGCGTGCTTGATGTCGTTCACGTCCGCAGAGTCAAACGGCGTGTAATAGATCAGGATTTTGACCGCATCTGCCCCCATGTCCTTTATGCGCTTCACTGAAACGTGCGGCAGCAGATCGGGGAGACGTCCCGCCTTCGTGTTGTCGTAGCCGCTTTCTTCATACGCAAGTAGCAGGCCGGCATTGTTGGCACGTGCCTTTGCCGCGGGCAAACCGTACTCGGGGTCGAGTAGGATCGCGCTCGCATGCGGTGTCAGCACTTTCGCAACTGCGATCTTGAACTCCGACATCATGTCGTCGGTCACCTGATCCTGCGAAACGCCTTTCGCGGAGGCGATCGCTTTTCGCAAGCTGCCCCGCTGATCCATCGCGGCCGCGGCGATCACGCCATTCTTGTCGGAAAGCGCATGCAGATGCTTGATTTTGCCTTCGGAAAGTTCCATTTGGATGGTCCTCAGCGCGAGGAGATGAGATGCCGAGAACGCTCTCAGTATAGCGGAAGGCGGCGACTATCCCAAAGCTGAAGCTTAGCCGGCCTTTGGAGGGTGTGTGTGTTACTCCCAGTCTTCGTGTTTAAGATTGCCGATTCTTCCGAACTCGCGAGCGTTGTGAGTGACGAGAATCGAATCGCTTGCCAAAGCAATGGCTGCGACCAGAAGATCGTTTGGCCCGATTGGTACTCCTCGTCGCTCCAAATCTGCGCGAATCGCGCCATATGCGGTGGCTGAACGATCGTCAAACGGCAGTGAGCTGAAGGCACTGAAGAACTGGTTCAGGCGAGTTAAGGTACGCTCGCCGACGTTGCTCTTTGCGGCACCATATAGCAACTCAGCCTTCACTACCGAGCACAAGACAACGTTGTCCGGCGTCAGGGTCCGCAATCGCGCCTGGATGTTTTCCGATCGACCATTGAGGTACCGAATGCAGGTGTTGGTATCCAGCAGGTAGCTCAACGAAGAACCTCGCGGTCGTCAAATGTTCCTTGAGTTCCGCGTTCGATGGGATCCTCGGCAAATGCGCCATAGGTCTCTTCGAAGAAATTCTTGGACCACATGTTCGTGCCGGCTTTAAGCGGCTGAACGACGACCACTACTTCAACATCCGTTTCGGGCAATCCCGTAGCTACTCGCAAGCTTAGAATTCCGTCAGCTTGCAAGCGTGTCTTTACCGGAATTGTAACCATCCTATGTCCATTCTCGATCTATCGAGTTCGAGGAGTCAAAAACACATCAGCGGGCGAGGCCGCAGGCTCAGTGCAATAGAGGGGTCGCGGGGACCCGGGCCGTTACGCGGCGCCAATAGCGGGTGGTTGAGTTAACATCGCGCATGATCTGAGCCTTTAACGCTGCGGGATCGGGGAACTGCTTTTCGGCTCGGATGAAGCGTCGAAACTCGACGCGAATCTGGTCTGGCGTATCGCCGTCGAACGGGCTGAGGAGGAAGGTTTCGATCGTGATTGCATGACCATCGAAAGTCGGGCGAGTGCCCACATTCGTGACCGAATGCCAGCGCCGCGCGCGCGATGGATCGATGGTTTCGGTGATGTAGACGCCGCGGGGCAGCACGTGGCCGGGCACAGGTAGCAAATTCAAAGTGGGCACGGTTTGCTTCGATCCGACTCCCTGGCCGGTCACCACCGGACCTTCGATAGCAAAGCATCGATCTAAGAGGCGCGCGGCACGCGAAACGTTCCCCTTCTGGATGTATTGCCGGATCAAGGAGCTGGATACGATTTCGCCGCGGTACTTGACCGGCGGTACGAACTGCGAAACGAACCCAAATTCCCCTTGCAACTCCCGCAGAATTTGTGGGTTGCCGGCTGCGCGATGTCCGAATCGAAAGTTGTCGCCGACGACGATTTCTCGAGCATCCATCGCTTCGACCAGAATTGCGCGAACGAATTCTCCGGGAGGCATTTTGGCGAGTTCCGCAGTGAACGGAAGCACCAGGATGCGTTCCACTCCGCTTGCGCCGAGCAGCCGCAGCTTCTCGTCCAACGTGGTGATCAGCGGCGGCACATGATCGGACGCAACAATCGCGGCCGGATGCGGATGAAAGGTCAGAACCGCGGGCGCGAATCCTTTATTGGTCGCCGCGGCAATGGCTTCCCGCAGCAGAGCCTGATGCCCGATGTGCACGCCATCGAAGTTGCCGATCGCGAGCGCACACGGGCCGAAACGGCCGTGAGCCTCGTCCAGCGTGCGAAACACTGTCGCGCTCATGCCGCCGCTGCCCGCCCTATCGGAATTTCCAACCCATCGTAGGCGAGATGCACATTGTCCGGCAGCCGCGCTTCGGTTGACGCGTGCAAGAGATCATGCGAGATGTGCGTAAAAAACGTACGCTTCGGTCGAAGCGCTGCGACGGTCTGCAACGACTCCTCAACCGTCGAGTGTGTCGGATGCGGATTGTTTCGTAGCGCATCGAGGAACAGAACATCGAGGCCCGTGAGCTTTTCCCGACTCTCAAAAGGGATCTCGCTGTGATCCGTCAGGTACGCACAATCGCCAAACCGAAATCCGTGGACGGTGCCTTGGCCGTGGGACGCGCGAATCGGCAGAAAATCGAGGCCGGCGATTCGAATCGGCTGATCGGAGAACGTCCGGGACGCCAGACGCGGCCGGCTCGATTCCGTCGGCGCCTTATCGAAGATGTATTCGAATACGCGCTCGATGACAGTTAGCGTCTCGGACGTTCCGTAGATCGGAATATCGCCGCGCTGCATGAAGTTAAACGGCCGCACGTCGTCGAGTCCGAGAATGTGGTCGGCGTGCGAATGCGTAAACAGGATTGCATCCACGCGATCAATGCCGAAGCGCAGCGCTTGGTAGCGGAAGTCCGGGGACGTATCGATGAGAACGCGATATTCGCCGAGACGCAAAAGCACGGAAGGTCGCAACCGCCGGTCGCGGGGGTCGGGCGAAGTACAAACTTTGCAGCGGCAGCCGATCATCGGCACGCCTACGCTAGTTCCCGATCCGAGCACAAGGATGGACGCATGCTCGAATTCATCGAGCATCTATTCGGTTTTGGTTCCTTTGCCGCCGTCCGGAGTGATGATGACGGGACGATCGTCTTCCTTGCCGGCGGAAGCCGCTGCTGATTTGGCTCCAGAGTCGCCCTTCCGCTGCACGTCGTCAGCGACCTGCACGTACCGAAAACGAAGCTCGGTTAAGCCGTTCTCAAGCAGCCGTTGCTCTTCGGGCGTAAGATTTCCGCGCGTCTTGTCCTGCAGCATCGCAAGCATGTCGATTGAGTGTCGCGCGAGCGGGAGATTCGGCTCAGACTCCTCCTGTTCGCCCTCCTGGCCGCCAAATTTCACCAGTCCGAGTTGAATCTGCGTCTGCATCAGAACGGATTCGACGAGGAACAGGAAACTCGCAGGTGGGATCGGGAAGTCCGAGGAATCTGCCATACAAGACTCGATTTTATCGCTATAGTCGGAGCGGGATATTTCAGTGGAACAGCGTTTTCAAGAGGCCGGCGAGAAGTTTAGACGTCTTGTAGAGGTGATGGCGCTGCTGCGCGCTCCCGGCGGTTGCCCGTGGGATCGCAAGCAGACGTTCGACACAATCAAGTCGTACTTACTCGAAGAAACCTATGAGGTGATGGAGGCGATCGATCGCCGCGACTGGCCACACTTGCCGGAAGAACTCGGCGACTTGCTTTTGCAGCCGGTGTTTTTCGCGGAGATGGCGACCGAAGAGCGATTATTCACGATTTGCGATTCGCTCGATGCGATCAACGCGAAACTGATCCGGCGGCATCCGCATGTGTTCGGCGACGCGACGGCGGAAACGGCCGAGGATGTCAAGCAGCGTTGGGATGAAATCAAGAAGCAGGAGAAAATCGACGACACTCGATCGTCTTCGGTGCTTGATCCCATCCCGCGCAGTTTGCCCGCGCTGGTCGAAGCGGAAAAGATCAGCCAGAAAGCCGCGGGCGTCGGATTCGAATGGCCGAACATCGGCGGAGTTGTGGACAAACTGCAGGAGGAAGCAGCCGAGCTTGCGCGCGCAAGGGCATCCGGCGATCAGCAACATGTTCATGACGAGATCGGCGACCTGCTGTTTACGGTTGTGAATTTTGCGCGCTTTTTGAAAGTGGATTCCGAGCAGGCGCTCCGGGCAACGAACGCGCGTTTCCGCAAACGATTCGCGTATCTCGAGGATCAAATCTCAGCCGCAGGCGAGACGATCACGAATGTTCCGCTCGATCGTATGGAAGAGTTGTGGCAAGAAGCCAAGACGCGCGACTCACACTGATGCGGACGTCGTGAATGCGGGCGGCGCGGCTGCTACAGTTCGCCGCGCCTTCTTGAAAACCGTACTTACGGGCAGGCTGTCCAACTCTGAAAGCTCGAACCACCGGCAGTGGCCAATCTCAACGGGCGCTGTCGCACGCACGACGGTAAAACGATACCGATGGTGCGTGATGGTGTGCGTGAACGCTCCAATTTCCGGACCTGCGATGACCCCCGGCAAGTGGCTTAGTTCCGGCAATTCCCAAAATCCGGGCATGAGTCGGAGATTCGGAGGCCGCTGCCACAACAAAATGCGATCGGCTTGTGCGATCCAGAAGACGACCCTGCTTTCATCCGATGCCGTGGGGCGCTCAATGCGCGAAGGACGGTCCTGCTGCGTTCCGTTCTGGCGGGCCCGGCACAACGCCGACACCGGGCAAACGAGACATTGCGGCCGCGACGGCAAACAGACGGTCGCGCCGAGTTCCATCATCGCCTGATTGAACGAGCCCGGGTCTGTACGATCGAGCAGCTCTCCCGCGCCAGCAGCAAAATGCCGCCGGCCGGAACCGGACGAAATATTCGCCGCATCATCCAGCAAACGGCTCAGCACACGTAAGACATTTCCATCCAAGACAGCATGCGGCAGATCGAAGCACATGCTCGCGATGGCCGCTGCCGTGTAGTCGCCGACGCCCGGCAGGTCGCGAATATCGGTGTAGGTTGACGGAAAGGCTCCCGCCGTATTGATGATGCGCGCGGCTTTCTGGAGATTGCGAACGCGGTGATAATAGCCCAATCCGGCCCAGGCAGCTAGCAAGTCACCTTCCGCCGCACAGGCGAGTGCGGCGACAGTGGGGAAGCGCGCGAGAAAACGCTCGTAGTACGGAATTGCCGCCGCGACGCGGGTCTGTTGCAGCATTATTTCGGAAATCAGGATGGCGTACGGATCGCGCGTGCGACGCCACGGCAGATCACGCTTGTGGACCCGGAACCAGTCACGCAACGAGCTGCGAAAGTCGGCGATTTCAGTTGCGGAAAGCATCGGCGGTTTCCGGCTTTATACTGGAGGGAGTCCCTGACCTCTCGCGCGTTCGCCCCGCCGCTCCTAAACAGATGCCGGAAGATCCAAGCGTATCCTCTTGCGAATCGATCGTCGCAGGAGATGTTGCCACCGCAGCCCGACCCGTGCTGGCAATTCGCGGCGCGCGCGTCCACAACCTCAAGAACATTGATGTCGACATCCCGCATAATACTCTGACAGTCGTTCCCGGCGTTTCAGGCTCCGGTAAATCGTCTCTCGTTTTCGACACCATTTATGCGGAAGGCCAACGCCGCTACGTTGAATCCCTCTCCGCCTACGCGCGCCAGTTTCTCGAACGCATGGAGAAGCCGGATGTCGACGAGATCTTGGGCATCGAGCCTCCGGTCGCGATCCGGCAAAAAAATCAGACTCGCAATCCGCGTTCGACGGTCGCGACGGCAACGGAACTCTACGATTACATGCGCCTGCTGTTCGCGCGCGCCGGCCGCATTTACTGCCCGAATGACGGCACGCGCATCAAACGCGATACGGTCGACGAAGTAGCGGACACGATGCTCGCGCAGCCGGAAGGATCGCGCTGGTACGTGCTCTTTCCCGTTTCCGTGCAACGCGGCGCGCCGGCGAACGATCTCCGCGATCATCTGTTCGACCTTCGCAAACGCGGCTTCAACCGGCTTTATCAAAACGGGAACATTTTTGAATTCTCAACGCCTGAATCGCTTCTGGAGATCGACTTTGCGCAACCGCTATTCGTGCTGGCGGATCGCATCGTCATCCGGGCGGACCTCCATCAGCGTATCGTGGACACTGTCGAAATCTGCTTCCGCGAAACCGGTGAAGTGTATTTCGAAGAGGCCGCAGCCGCCGAGCCGCACCGGCTCAAATTCAGCGAGAGACTTGCCTGTAAAACGTGCGGCGCCACCGCTCTTGAACCCGAGCCGTCGCTGTTCAGCTTCAACAACCCGATCGGCGCGTGCCCCGTGTGCCAGGGGTTCGGCAACACCATTGACTATGATTTCGACCTCATCATTCCCGATCCCACGCTGACGATGGAAGAGGGCGCCGTCGATCCGTGGACGAAACCCCAGTACGGCTGGTATTACGACGAAGAAGTGAAGCGCAAATCGCGCGGCAAGCTGCGCCTGAACGTGCCGTATGAGGACCTGCGAAAAGACGAAAAGGAATTCGTTCGCAAGCACGTGTACGAATTCTTCCGCGAGGTTGAGCGCAAAAAGTACAAAGTGCACGTGCGCGTGTTCATGAGCCGGTATCGCGCATACACGCAATGCCCGGCCTGCCGGGGCGCACGGCTCCGGCCGGAAGCGCTGTGGGTGAAAATCGGCGACTGCACGATAGCCGATGTCTCACGGATGAACATCGCGGCAGCGCAGAGGTTCTTTTCGTCGGTGAAATTGACGCCGGAAGAAAGCGAAATCGCGGATCGCGTGCTCGAGGATATCCGGCAGCGGTTGAAATTTCTAAACGACGTCGGCCTGGAATATCTCACGCTCGATCGTCTTTCGGCGACGCTTTCAGGCGGGGAGGCGCAGCGAATCCAACTCGCGACGTGTCTCGGATCGCGCCTGGTCGGCACAACCTATGTGCTCGATGAGCCGTCGATCGGGCTGCACAGTCGCGATACAGCGCGTCTGATCGGCATCTTAAAGGAACTGCGCGAGCTGGGAAACACGATCATCGTCGTCGAGCACGATGCCGAGATTATGGCGGAAGCCGATCACCTCATCGACCTCGGACCGGGGGCGGGCGAAAATGGCGGCCGCGTGATCTTTTCCGGAAAGTATCCGGAGCTACTCGCGCCGAGTTCCGCGCGAGACGGCTCGCAGCGAGGCGCGGCCCAATCTCTCACCGGACGTTATCTACGCGGCGAGCTAAACGTCTCACGCCTGTTTGAGCGCCGCAAAGCGAATCCGAGACGCGCGATCCGGTTTTTCGGCGCGCGTGCAAACAACCTGAAAAACATCGACGTTGAGATTCCGCTGGGGCTGTTGGTTGCGGTTACGGGCGTGTCCGGCTCAGGTAAATCGAGTCTGGTACACGATGTCATCTATCATGCGCTCGATTTCGAGATCAACAAAGCCGCGCAACCGCAAGCCGAGGAGAGTGGCGGTACCGTTCGGAAACTACCGCTCAAGCGCATCGATCGCGCCGGGCTTCTCACCAGCGTGATTATGGTCGATCAATCTCCGATCGGCCGCACGCCGCGATCGAATCCGGTTACTTACATCAAAGCTTTCGACCTGATTCGCGAACTGTTTGCCGGAACGGTTGAGGCGCAACGCCGCGGCTACACGCCGGGGCATTTTTCATTCAACGTACCCGGCGGCCGTTGCGAAACTTGCCAAGGCGACGGAACAGTCACTGTCGAAATGCAATTCCTGGCCGACGTAGAGCTGGTCTGCGAAGAGTGTAAAGGCACGCGCTACAAGCCATCCGTTCTCGACGTCCGGTACAAAGGGCTGAACATCCATGAAGTCTTGCAGCTGACCGTTGCGCAAGCCCTGTTATTCTTCGCCGGTGCGCCAAAATTGGCGGCGCGGCTCAAAGTCTTGCAGGACGTTGGTCTCGGATATCTGCGCCTCGGCCAGTCCGCGACGACCTTGAGCGGCGGCGAAGCGCAGCGCGTAAAGCTCGCGGCGCACCTGGCGCAATCCACCTGCGAAGGCACGCTGTTTTTGTTCGATGAGCCGACGACCGGATTGCATTTCGACGATATCGCGAAATTGCTGCATGCCTTCGAGCGACTCATTCGGAACGGTGGGAGCATTCTGCTCATTGAACACAATCTGGATCTCATCCAAGCCGCAGACTGGATCATCGATTTAGGCCCGGAAGGCGGCGATGCGGGCGGCCGGATCGTCACGCAAGGCACTCCGGAAATGGTGGCGAGCGTTCCCGAGTCATACACCGGCAAATATCTGAAGCGAGCGCTTGCGCACGCGGCCATCGCGTAATGGAACGGGCGCGCGACCTGCCCTCGGTGGACGAGGTGTTGCGCAGAATCCCGCACCTGCGCTCGCTGCCGCAGAGCTTTCTCGTCGGTGAAATCCGTGCCGTGCTGGGCGATAAGCGCGCGGCTCTGCGGAATCATGGTGCGGCGGACGACATCTCGATTGAGGACGCGGTCGAAGAACGTGTGAATGCGCTGCTCACGCCGTCACTCCGCCGGGTGATCAACGCGACCGGGGTAATTCTGCACACTAATCTCGGGCGCGCGCCGCTGGTAGATTTCAAGGCGATCGGCGGGTATTCCAATCTCGAGTACGATCTCGAAAGCGGGCAACGAGGCAAGCGCGATGTTCATACGGCTGGATTACTACGGCGGCTGCTCGGACGCGACGCGATCGTCGTCAACAACAACGCCGCAGCGGCGTATCTCGTGTTGCATGAGCTGGCAGCGGGTGGGGATGTCATTGTCTCTCGCGGAGAGTTGATCGAGATCGGTGATGGGTTTCGCGTCCCCGAGATCATGGCGCGGTCCGGCGCGCTGTTGCGCGAAGTCGGCACGACGAATCGAACGCGCGCTGAAGATTACGAGAATGCGATCGACGAAAAAACGCGCCTCATCATGTGCGTTCATCGCTCGAATTTCCGAATTACCGGATTCACTAGTACGCCCGACCTGGCATCTGTCTCATCAGTGGGGAAACGCCGCGGAATTCCTGTGTATCAAGATCTCGGCAGCGGCTGCTTTTTCGATCTTCGCCCACAGGGAATTAGCGAGCCGACTGTGATGGCAATGCTGGGAGCGGGAGTCAATGTCGTTTCGTTTAGTTGCGACAAACTCCTCGGCGGTCCGCAAAGCGGCATTATTGCCGGCGACGGCGAACTCATTACCCGTATCCGCCGCAATCCGATGTATCGCGCGTTCCGGGTCGACAAGCTGGTGATCCAGACGCTTGAAGAGACCCTTCGGCACGTCCTAAAACAGGAGTGGAACGCGATTCCGACCTTGCGCATGATCACGACAGGTCTGGACGAGTTGCAAACTCGCGCGGAGCGCGTAGCCCATCGGGTGAAGGGCCGGGCCGTGCAGGCCGTGTCTGTGATCGGGGGCGGATCGACGCCGGAACAGGCGCTGCCGACGTGGGCCGTGGAGCTAGAACCGCGCTCCGCGAGTCAATTCGAGCAAGCGTTGCGGCGCGGCGCGCCGCCGGTGATCGCACGCATCGAGCGCGAAAGAGTGATCCTCGATATGCGCACCGTTGCCGAAGATGACGAGGAGTCGCTGATCGCAGCAGTAATTGCAATCAACGATTGAACTGCCAGACAATCCGTCCTGCGACGACTGTTGCAAGCGGCCCGCCCCTAAATAGGCGTCCGCTAAACGGAGTGTTGCGACTTTTGGAGGCCGACTTCTCCGCCTCGTAGACCCACTCGTGATCAAGTCCGAAAATCGTCACGTCGCCGGGCGCACCAACCTGCAACGTTCCACGGTTGAGCGAGAGAATGCGAGCCGGGTTGGACGTGAATAAGCGAACAAGATGCGCGAGATTCACTCGACCCGCGTGATACAACTGCTCGAGCGATAAGGCGAGAGCGGTTTCGAGTCCGATAATGCCGAACGGGCAACGCTCAAATTCCTGCATCTTTTCGTCGCCAGGATGCGGAGCGTGGTCCGTCGCGATCGCGTCAATTGTTCCATCGGCTACACCGTTGCGAACGGATTCCACGTCTCGGTGTTCGCGCAACGGCGGTTTCATTTTGTACGCGCTATCGTAGGGCAGCATGTCCGCATCAGCGAGCGAAAAATGATGCGGTGTTGCCTCGGCCGTGACGTTTGAGCCTCGCTCCTTTGCGTCGCCGACCAGCTCGATGGACCGGCGCGAAGAGATATGAGCCACGTGATAGCGTGCGCCGGTGACTTCGGCCAGGATGATATCGCGCGCTACCATCACATCCTCCGAGCAGGAGGAAATGCCTCGCAAGCCGAGGCGGATCGATTCCAAACCCTCGTGCATGTCTCCGCCCGCGCTCAAGTCGACATCTTCACAATGCTGGATCAGCGGGAGATCAAGTGACCGGGCAAACTCCATGGCGCGGCGAACCAGACGTGCGTTCATCACAGGCCGCCCGTCGTCGGAGATTGCAACAATCCCCGCTTCCTTCATGGATGCAATCGCCGACAATTCCTCGCCCGTGCTCCCCTTCGTAATCGCCCCGATCGGAAATACGTTGACAACCGCGGATCGTCGTGCCCGGTCGACGATGTAGCTTGTTACGGTCGCGCTGTCGTTTATGGGCAGCGTATTCGGCATGCAGCAAACAGATGTAAATCCGCCTGCAGCCGCGGCACGAGAACCGGTCTCGATGGTCTCGGAATGCTCAAAACCGGGCTCGCGCAGATGGACATGCATGTCGATAAAGCCGGGGCTCACAATCGCTCCGGAGGCATCGAACTCTTCGCTTGCGTTACTTGCGAGATCGTTGCCGATCGCGGCTATAATTCCGTCTTCGATAGCAAGGTCGCAAATGCGATCCAGGTTATGCGCGGGATCGATTATGCGCCCGTTCCTAACGACTAACCGGCTCATTGACTGAACACTCGCTCGAGCACAGCCATCCGAACCGCGACCCCGTTCTCGACTTGATTCAAGATCGCCGATCGCTGCGAGTCCGCGACCTCGGAAGAAATCTCACGGCCGCGGTTCATCGGCCCCGGATGCATTACGATCACGTGCGGCTTCGCAAGCTCGATATGTTCTGGACGAAGGCCGAAAAACCGGAAGTATTCGTTCGCAGAAACAGGCGGCTCATGTAGGCGTTCGAGCTGCACACGTAGCATCATGATCACGTCAGCGTCGCGAATTGCCGCCTCAATGGCATTTGCGATCTCAACGCCCGGCGCGATCTGCGCCATCTCGGCAGGAACGAGCGGCGCAGGGCCACAGAGCACGACGGTCGCGCCAAACTTCGAAAGCAAATGAACATTTGATCGCGCCACGCGGCTATGCAGAATATCCCCGATGATCGCGACGCGCAAGCCCTCGAGCCGGCCGAATCGGTCGAGAATCGTCAATGCATCGAGCAACGCCTGCGTTGGATGCTCATGCGTGCCGTCGCCGGCGTTGACTATCGGAATCGGCAGATATCGAGACAAAAAGTGCGGCGCGCCCGACGCCGAGTGGCGCATGACGATCGCATCCGGCCGCATTGCCGATAAGGTGTTCAGCGTATCCATCAGAGATTCGCCCTTGGCCACGCTGGAACCGGCCGCTGTGATCGACACGCTATCGGCGCCCATGCGTTTGGTCGCAATTTCGAAGCTGATACGCGTTCGCGTCGACGATTCGAAGAACAGGTTCACCACCGTGCGGCCGCGCAAGGCATCGAGCCGCGGAAACGTACCGCCGGGCGAAGGTTGAAACTGTGCCGATCTCGCCAGAATGGCTTCGATGTTGTGGCGCGTGAGGGATTCGATATCGAGCAGACTGCTCACGCCGGCTCTTTTACTACCTCAACGAGAAGCACTCGTTCCTGGTCATCGATTTCCTGGAACTTCACTTCGATGATCTCGCTCGCGGTGGTTTGGACCATTCGCCCCACGTAACGGGCTTCAATCGGCAACTCTCTGTGACCTCGATCGATGAGCACCAATAACTGAACACGCGCCGGGCGTCCATGATCGAACAGCGCGTCCAGAGCGGAGCGTACCGTGCGGCCGGTGTACAGAACGTCATCCGTGAGAATCACATCTTTGCCGACGATGGAGAAATCAATTTGCTTGGCGCTCACGACCGGGCGTTCGGAGATCGTCGACAGATCGTCTCGATACAAC
>Ga0213875_10000739_pt1 | contig 24823 bp, 24 predicted proteins | sample BarmaccomBMRX_R8_FD_160105 | JGI IMG/M metagenome (GOLD analysis project Ga0213875, IMG submission 160105) | Root-associated microbial communities from Barbacenia macrantha in rupestrian grasslands, the National Park of Serra do Cipo, Brazil - RX_R8 | ecosystem: Host-associated > Plants > Roots... | reverse complement strand
GACGGTTCGATAGACGGTGGCGATGGAGATGCGGGCGTCGAGCGTGGCGGCGCGGCGGTAGAGCTCCTCGACGTCCGGGTGATCGCTCGCGTCGGAGAGGACGCGGGCGATGACCCGGCGCTGGCCGGTCATCTTCAGTCCCCTCTCGACGCAAAGGCGCTCGATACGGCTTTCCATCGGATCCCCAGTCGTCCCGGCAACCCCGCGGACAGACGGCGCCCCCGTCCCGTCCGGCGCTCGGTCAGCGTCTCCGTCCCGAGTCCCGCGTTCCGGGTCGCTTCCGGCCAAACGCGCCGGCGGGCGGGAGTAGCCGATCAGGCCCGGCCTGTCGACTCCACCGGGCCGGCGCTTATCGGCGGCCGCGCGGCTTGGTGCCGAGGCCGATCTTCTTGGCGAGCGAGGAGCGGTGGCGGGCATAGTTCGGCGCCACCATCGGATAGTCCGAGCCCAGGCCCCAGCGGTCCCGGTACTCGTCGGGGCTCATGTTGTACGCGGTCTTCAGATGCCGCTTCAGCATCTTCAGCTTCTTGCCGTCTTCGAGGCAGACGATGTAATCGGGGAACACCGATTTCTTGGGCGGCACCGCCGGCTGCGGACGTTCCGGCCGCGTCGGCTCCCGGCCGACACCGGCGAGGGTCCGGTACACATCCTGGATCAGTGTGGGCAAGGTATCAGGCGTCACCGAGTTGTTGGATACATGCGCCGAGACGATCTGCGCGGTCAGTCCAAGAACATCGGATCCGTGTGCTGCGTCGGGCATGAACTTTCTCCGTAAATGGAAGAATTGCGCCCTATATGGCATGGTCGGGCCGTTTCGCAACGGATAGTGTCGATTTCAACAACAGGACAAGCATGACCAAGACGAAACCGGCCGATCAGCTCCTGGATATCACCGGCGAAGTCTGCCCGATGACGTTCGTGCGCACCCGGCTGGCGCTGGACCGGCTTGCGTCGGGCGAGTCGCTGCTGGTGCTGCTGCGCGGCGAGGAACCGGTGCGCAATGTGCCGCGCACGGCGGCCGAGCAGGGCCACGCCATCCTCTCGCAGGAGACCGGCGAGGACGGCGTCACCCGCCTGCTGATCCGCAAGGGATGAGGCCGGCGCGCAGCACCAGCGCGTCGCCGCCGTCGGTGTAGTAGTCGCGCCGGCGGCCAACCGGCACGAAGCCCGCGGCGGCGTACAGCGCGCGCGCCGGCGTGTTGGTCTCGGCGACTTCCAGGAACATCGCGGCGGCACCTCGCCGCGCCGCCTCCTGCATCGCCGCGCGCAGCAGGGCGGCGCCCAGGCCCGCCCGCCGCGCCGCCGGTATCACCGCGATGGTCAGCAGGTCCGACTGCTCGGCCGCGGCCTGGGCGAGCGCCATGCCGCCGGCCTCCGCCAGCAGGCCGTAGCCGCCGGGCAGCCGAAGCTGGGCGGCGAGCGAGGCCGCGTCCCAGGCCTCGGCGGGCGCGAAGGCCTCGGCGTGGACCGCCGCCAGCGCCGGGGCGTGCGCCGGGCCCACGACGCGGATCATTCGCGCGGAGCCGGACGCGGCGGATCGGCCGGCATACGCACCTCCGGCGGATCGACATACATCGGCTGGGCGGCGCGTGCCGGCAGCGCCCCAAGGTGCCGGCGCTCGGCCACCAGGGCGACGTGGCGCGGCAGCGGCAGCCTGGCGTCGGTCAGCATCACGTCGCTGCCGCGCGCGGCGAGTGCCGCGGCGACCGGCGCGGCCGCGTCTCCCGCCACCGCCACGGGACCGCTGGGCTCCGGAAGCGAGCCGGCCGCCCAGGCGCGCACCGTGCCCTCACACTCCAGGAACACGCGGCCGCGCCGGCTGTCGATGGCGACCCAGAGCGCGCGCACACCGAGATGCGGCAGCGCGTCGGCCAGCGCCTCGCCGACCGAGACGCCGATGACCGGCACACCGGCGCCGAGTGCCACGCCGTGCGCGAGCGACAGGGCGGCGCGCAGGCCGGTGAAGCCGCCCGGCCCGACCGTGACCGCGACGAGGTCGATGCGCCGGCCGGCCTCCTCCATCACCTGGCGGGCCAGCGCCGGCAGCAGCGCCGCGTGGCCGCGCGCCGCCTCCGCCTGGCGGGCGGCAAGCAGGACCCGGTCCTCCACCAGCCCCGCTGAACAGCGGGCCAGCGCGGCGTCGAGGGCGAGGATGCGCATGACCTCGCCCGATATAGCGCGGGATTGCGCGGTCGCGCGCGCAACCCCGGGGCGCGGGCCGCATTCAACCGCGGTCGCCCTCGCTGGACCGGGCGGGGCGCGAATCGCCGGTCAGGACCATCGGGCCCGGCGGACGACACATGCGGACAACGTATCAGGAGCGGCCGGCATGCCCGACGCGGTGATCTTCGATATCGACGGCACGCTGGTCGATTCGGTCGATCTGCACGCGCGCGCCTGGCAGGAGGCCTTCGCGGCGTTCGGCCATCGCTTCGAGTTCGCCGCCATCCGCAGCCAGATCGGCAAGGGCGGCGACCAGCTGCTGCCGGTGTTCCTGTCGCCCGCGGAGTGCCGCGAGAAGGGCAAGACGATCGAGGAATACCGCGGCGCGCTGTTCAAGCGGACCTACCTGCCGCAGGTGCGGGCCTTCCCGCAGGTGCGCGCGCTGTTCGAGCGGCTGCGCACCGACGGCATCCGGCCCGCGCTCGCCTCGTCGGCCAAGGGCGACGAGCTCGAGACCTACAAGCGGATCGCCGGCATCGAGGGCCTGGTGGACGCGCAGACCTCGTCCGACGACGCGGAGAAATCCAAGCCGCATCCCGACATTTTTGAGGCCGCGCTGGCGCGACTGGACGGCGTGTCGCCGGATCGCGTGCTGGTCGTCGGCGATTCGCCGTACGACGCCGAGGCGGCCGGCAAGGCCGGGCTGCGCACGCTCGGACTGCTCTGCGGCGGTTTCCCGCCGGCGGCGCTGCGCGAAGCCGGCTGCATCCGCCTCTATCGCGACCCGGCGGACCTGCTCGCCAACTACGCCGGCTCGCCGCTCGCCGCCGGCTGAGCGCGCGGCCCGACGCCCGATCGGGCCGGCGGGTAGCGGCGCAGCAGCCAGAGCATGATCAGCATCGCCGGCAGGGCGGCGGCAGTACACAGGAGATAGAATGGAATCCAGCCGACGGCCGCCGCCATGAAGCCGGAGAAGCCGCCGATCGTGCGCGAGGCGATCACGGCGAGCGAGGAGAGCAGGGCATACTGCGTCGCGGTGTAGGCGACGGCGCAGAGGCTCGAGAGATAGGCGATGAAGGCGGCGTCGACGAGCCCCTCGGTAAACGCCTCGACCATCGAGGTCGCGAACAGCATCGGCCGCGCGCCGGCGGCGTAGGCCAGCCCGACATACATCAGCATCGCGGCCATCTTGCCGAAGCCGGTCAGGATCAACGCCCGGCCGAGGCCGAGCCGGGCCACCAGCCAGCCCCCGGCGGTGACGCCGGCAAGCGTGGCGAGCGGCGAGATCGGCCCGTTGGCGATTGCCACCGCCGCCCGATCGAAGCCGAGCGCGCGGTAGAACGGCGGCAGCATCACCCCGGCCATCGCCTCGCCGAGATGGAACAGCACGACGAAGGCGAGGATGGGGAGCGCGCCGGGGCGGCCGAAAAACTCGCGCAGCGGCGCGATCACGGCGGCGCGGGCGCGGGCGACCGCGCCTGGGGCGGCGGTGATCACGCGGCCGAGCGGTTCCGGGGCGATGAGGGTGACGAGCAGGCCGGTCACAGTCAGCGCCGCCATCGCCAGCAGCGATCCGTGCCAGCCGAGCCGGCCCGCGAGCGCGATGGCGCCACCGCCGGAGATCATCAGCGCGAGCCGGTAGCCCCAGACATAGCCGGCGAGTGCGGCGCCCTGGAGGTCGCGCGGGAAAATCTCGATGCGCCAGGCGTCGACCACGATGTCCTGGCTCGCCGAGAAGAAGGCGACGGCGGCCGCGGCAGCCACCGCGGCGAGCGGCGCCGCGGCGGGCCGGCTGAGCGCCAGCAGCACGCAGCTCAGGCTGAGCGCCGGCTGAATGGCGGCCAGCCAGCCGCGCCGCCGGCCCAGCCGATGCAGCGGGCGCGGCGGACGCACCTGGTCGAGCAGTGGCGCCCAAAGGAACTTCAGGCTATAGGCGAGGCCGATATTGGCGGTCAGCCCGATCGCGCCGAGCGACAGGCCACCTTCGCTCATCCACTGCCGCAAGGTGAAGCCGGAGAGGGGGAACGGCAGGCCGCAGGCGAAGCCGTACGCGGCGATCAGCCAGATCCGGCGATCGCCGAGCGAGGCGCCGCTGACAGCGCTGCGCAAAGCCAGGCTCCGCGACACGGCTAGGCCAGGGGAAGCGCTCCCCTGGCCCGCGTGCCTCTCAGTCCCGCATCCGGCCGGGCGGCCGGGCGGTCGCCATCCGCATTTACTCCTTGCCGCCGCCCGAGGCCGAGCCGCCGGTCGTCATTCCGCCGGGCATCGTGGTCCCGGAGCTCGGCGTACCTTGGGCGCTGCTGTTCCCCGTGCTCGCCGTGCTGCCCGGGCCCGTCGTCGAGCCCGTGGTCGCGTGTGCGACGTGCCGGACCGGAGTGTGGTGGACGTAGTGGTGCGCCATCCGGTGCGTCGTGGCGTGGGTCGTGGATGTCGTTCCCGCCGTACTCGTGCCCATCGGCATGCTCGTCGAGGTGCCGGTGGCCGTGCCGGTCGCTGCGGTCGACCCGGGCATGCCCGAGCCGTTCGGCATCGCCGACTCGCTCCGGTTTGGGGCAGGCGCGCCGGCTGCCGAATTCGGGCCGCTCGGCGGGCCACCGGGGGTGCCGGTGCCGACCGGCGCCGTCGGGCTGTTCACGCCGCTGGTGCTCGATCCGCCACCGGCAGCGTAGGCGCTGGTGCCGGCAACCGAGATGATGAGGCCGAGAGCCATGACCGCATACGGTAGTGTGCGGCTCTTGTCAGACATGAAAGTCTCCTTGCAGTCGTTGCTGGAACCAGCCGTGTCGAAGGCTGTCGTCGCCGAACCGGAAACGACCGCCCGGTAACATGGTTGCCGCGCGGCCACAGTGAAAAGATACCACCGCGTGCGCGGCTATGCTGCCTCGGTTTCGGCCGATTCGGCCAGACGCTGCGCGCGCTTGCGGACGTGCGGATCGAGATGGCGCTTGCGCAGCCGCACCGCGCCCGGCGTCACCTCGACCAGCTCGTCGTCCTCGATATAGGCGATCGCCTGCTCGAGGCTCATCCGCCGGGGCGGCACCAGCAGCATGGCGTCGTCCTTGCCGGCGGCGCGGATGTTGGTGAGCTTCTTCTCGCGAATCGGGTTGACCTCGAGGTCGGTGCCGCGGCTGTGCTCTCCCAGGATCATGCCGGCGTAGACGCGCTCGCCGGGGCCGACGAACAGGCTGCCGCGCTCCTGCAGATAGAACAGCGCGTAGTGCACGGCCTGGCCGTCGGCGTTCGAGATGAGCACGCCGTTGCGCCGTCCCTCGAGCGCGCCCTTCCAGCGCGCGTAGCCGGCGAACAGCCGGTGCATGACGCCGGTTCCACGCGTGTCGGTCAGGAACTCGCCGTGATAGCCGATCAGGCCGCGGCTCGGGATCAGGAAGCGCAGGCGGAGCTTGCCGGCGCCGACCGGCCGCGCCTCCTGCATCTCGCCCTTGCGGCGGCTCAGCTTGTCCACGACCACGCCGGCATACGGCTCCTCCAGATCGACCAGAACCTCCTCGACCGGTTCTTCCCGCGCCGCGGTTTCGGGATTGCGGCGGGTGAGAACGCGCGGCCGGCCGATCGACAGCTCAAAACCCTCGCGGCGCATCGTCTCGATCAGCACGCCGAGCTGCAGCTCGCCCCGGCCGGACACTTCGAACGCCTCGGTCTCGCTGCTCTCGGCGACGCGGATCGCGACGTTGCCCTCGGCCTCGCGCAGCAGGCGGTCGCGGATCTGGCGGGAGGTGACCTTGCTGCCCTCGCGGCCGGCGAGCGGGCCGTCGTTGATGCGGAAGGTCATCGCGAGGGTGGGCGGATCGACCGGGATCGCCGGCAGCGGCGCGGCGAGTTCCGGCGCGCCGACGGTGTCCGGCACGGTCGCCTCGGCCAGCCCGGCGACGGCGATGATGTCGCCGGCCATCGCCTCCTCGACCGGCACACGCTCGAGGCCACGGAAGGAGAGCAGCTTGCTCAGCCGCCCGGTCTCCAGGGTCGAGCCGTCGGCGCGCAGCACTTTCACCGGCATGTTGAGGCGCGCCTGGCCCTGCTCGACCCGGCCGGTCAGCACGCGGCCCAGGAAATTGTCGTATTCCATGATGCTGGCGACCATCGCGAACGGGGCCGAGGCGTCCAGCGCCGGCGCCGGAACGTGGCGCAGCACGAGCTCGAACAGCGCGGCGAGGCCCTGCCGGGCGCCGGCCAGCGTGGGCTCGGCCCAGCCCTGGCGGCCGGAGGCGTAGAGCATCGGAAAGTCGAGCTGGTCGTCCTCGGCGCCGAGCGCGGCGAACAGGTCGAACACCTCGGTCGCCACCTCGTCAGGCCGGGCGTCGCCGCGATCGACCTTGTTGATGACGACGATCGGCCGCAACCCGCGCGCCAGCGCCTTGCCGACGACGAACTTCGTCTGCGGCAGCACGCCCTCGGCGGCGTCCACCAGCACGAGCGCGCCATCCACCATGTTCAGGATGCGCTCGACCTCGCCGCCGAAATCGGCGTGCCCGGGGGTGTCCACGATATTGATGCGGGTGCCCCGCCAGACCGCGCTGGTGCACTTGGCGAGGATCGTGATGCCCCGCTCGCGCTCGAGTTCGTTGCGATCGAGCGCGCGCTCCGCCACCTGCTGGTGCTCGCGGAAGGCGCCGGACTGGCGCAGCAGCTGGTCGACCAGCGTGGTCTTGCCGTGGTCGACATGGGCGATGATGGCGATGTTGCGCAGGTCCATTGGGTCCAGCGTGGGGGATCTGGTGCGAGCCGAGGGCGCGGCAGGCGGTGCCGCGGCGCACACATAGTGTCCCCGGGCCGGATCGGCGAGGCCGAAACGGGCCGCCCCACTCCGGGGCGGCCCGCCGAGGTCAGCCGCTCGCGGACATCGCCGCCGAGATCGCCTGATCGGCGCCCTGCATGTCGTGCCTGGCGATCGCGTCGAGCGCGTGATGGATCTGCGCGATCATCGGGCTCTCAAGCGGGGTGTTGGCCTGGTCGGGCGCGGTCGAGCGGTCCAGCGCGCGGGTTTCGGCCATTTCCAGCGCCTGCTGCGCCTCGCCGGTCCGGCGCTGGCCGAGGGCCCGCTTGGCCGCCGCCAGATATTGCTGGGGCGAGCCGTTGCCGCCGACCGCCGGCGAAGGCAGGCGCGGCGCGATCGGCGAGCGCGTGTCACCGGCGCTGATGTTGCTCGCCTGGTCGGAGGTGGGCAGCGAGCTGTTGGTGCCGGGCTCGTTGCCGGGGCGCGCACCGGTGACCGGGTTCATCCCGCCGGCCGGAGCGGCGTTGGCGGCGGGGGCGGCACCGCCGCGCCGTGGCAGCGCCCGGCCCGACGGCGCGCCGGTCGCGGCGGGCGCGCCAGGAGAGGGCGACGCGGCCGCACCGCCTCCCATCGGGGGCTGCGCACCCCCGGCGGTGGCTCCGGTCTGAGCAAGGGCCGGGACGGCGACCGCCAGGCCGAACGCGACGGCGGTGCTCAGCAGCGTCTTGCGCATGACTTTGTCTCCTGTGATCTGGATGGGTTCTGCTGCGATGCGGGCATGACAAAGCGCGCACGGAATGCGCGCATATCTGCGTCGGCAACGCGCCCCAGCCCGGGATGGTTCGGGCCGACGGTTGCTCACATGACCGTGAGGATCAGCCCAGAACCGCCCGCCGCATTGCCCGCAAATCCGCCTGCGGCCGGGCGCCGTAGTGGCCGATCACCTCGGCCGCCGCGACGCTGCCGAGCCGGCCGCAGGTGGCCAGGTCCCGCCCGGCGGTGTAGGCGGCGAGGAACCCCGCCGCGTACGCGTCGCCTGCGCCGGTCGTGTCGAGCACCCTGGCCGGCTCGGCGGCCACCTCCACGGTCTCCGCGCCGCGCAGAATGCGGCTGCCCTGCTCGCTGCGGGTCAGCACGGCCAGCGCCACGTCGCGTCGGGCCGCGGTGGCGGCGGCGGCGAAGTCGGCGACTTCGTAGAGGCTGCTGATCTCCGCCTCGTTGGCGAACAGCACGTCCACGCTGCCGAGCAGTTCGCGGAAGGCGGCGCGGTGACGGTCGACGCAGAACGGATCGGAGAGCGAGAGGGCGACCTGCCGCCCGGCGCGGCGGGCGATGCGCGCGGCGCGCCGGAACGCCGCCTGGGCCGACGGCGGGTCGAACAGGTAGCCCTCGAGATACGTCACCGCGGCCCGGGCGATAAGATCCGCATCGATGTCGGCCTCGCCGAAGGCGACGGCGGCGCCGAGGTAGACGGCCATGGTGCGCTGGCCGTCCGGCGTGACCAGCACGAGGCAGCGCGCGCTCGGTTCGCCGCCCTGCAGCGGCGACGACGGGAAGTGGACGCCGGCCGCCTCGATGTCGTGGCGGAACACGGTGCCGAGCACGTCCTCGGCGACCTTGCCGAGATAGGCGACGCGGGCACCGAGCCCGGCGGCCCAGGCGCAGGTATTGGCCGCCGAGCCGCCGCTGCTCTCCTGGCCGGGCGGCATGGCGGCGTAGAGCGCCTCCGCGTCCGCCTGCTCGACGAGGGTCATGGTGCCCTTGAACATGTCGTGGCGGGCGAGGAAGCCCTCCTCCACCGGCGCCACCACGTCGAGCACGGCATTGCCGATGCCCAGTATATCGAAGTCCGGCGTGCCGGAACCGGGCGGATCGGGCTGGGGCGCGGGCATGGCGGCGGTCTCCGGAGACGGCCCCGCCTAACACCGGCCGGCGGGACCGGCAATCGCCCGCGCATGGCGGGCACGCCATCGCCGCCCGGTGGACCCTCGACAAACCGGACGCCCGACCAGCACATGCCCTCCGCCATGACGACGACGGCAACCCCGTGAGAACCCTGGCGAGCCCGATGCTGCGCGCGCTCGCGCAGCTCGACGATCCGGCGTTCCTGGGCGTCGTGGCGCGCAGCCTGCTGTGGTCGGCGCTATGCTTCGCGGCACTGCTGGCCGGGAGCCTCTGGTGGTTGCACCGGCTGCTGGCGCAAGCCGGCTGGTGGGCCTGGGCGGCGGGGTTGCTGGGCGGGCTCGGCGCGGCGCTGCTGGCGTTCCTGCTGTTCCTGCCGGTCGCGGCGATGATCGGCACCTTCTACGTCGAGCGGATCGCCGCGGCGGTGGAGCGGCGCTTCTACCCCGGCCTGCCGCCGGCACGCGGCGCGCCGGTGGCGGCCCAGCTGCGCGACGCGCTTGCGGTCGGCGGGCGCGTGCTCGGGCTGACGCTCCTGGCCCTGTTGCTCGCGCTGGTGCTGCCGGGCATCGGCGCGGTGCTGGGCTGGGCGGTTTCCGGGTACGCGATCGGACGCGGCCTGTTCGGCGCGGTGGCGCTGCGCCGGTTCGGGCGGGCGGAGGCGGCGCGGCTGGCGCGGCAGCGGCGCGCCGCCATCCTGGTGCAGGGCGGGGTGCTGGCGCTCGCCGGCTTCGTGCCGGCGCTGAACCTGCTGATCCCGGTGCTCGGCACGGCGGCGATGGTGCACGTGCTGAATATCGGAGCGGGGAAAATTTCGTCGAACCGATGGCGCCCCGTTGTTCAGGCTCCGCCCGCATGTTAGGCCGGTCGGCACGACCTGAGTTCCCGAGACGGAGTGCCCGTGTTCAAGCGCCGCAAGCCAGACGAGTCGCCGGCGGCCGATGCCGCCACCGACCCGCATGACATTGATCCGCACGCATTTCCGACCGGCCCGGCTCAGGGCGCCAGCCCACCCTCCCCCGCTCCGGCCGTTGCTCGGCCGGCGGTTCCCGTCGCGCCGCCCAGGCCGGCCGATTCCGGCCTCGGCGTTCCGCCCTATCGTCCCGCCCCACCGAAGGAGGCCCAAACCATGGGTCGAGCGCCGTTCGCCGCCCCGCCTGCTGCTCCCCCCAGCCCCGTCGCGGTCACGCCGCCCGGCGCCGTCCGCCCGGTCCCTGGACCGGGGTCCGGAATGGGACCCGGATTGGGGCGAGGGCCGATGCGCGACTCGATGGAGCGGCGCACCCTCGTGGTCGGCCGCGGCATCAGCCTGCAAGGAACCGTGCAGGACGCCGAGCGCCTGGTCGTCGAGGGCACGGTCGAAGCCAGCATGATCCACGCCAGCGAGCTGTCGATCTCGCCGGGCGGCGTATTCAAGGGTGAGGTCGAGGTGGAGGACGCCGAGGTGGCCGGCACCATCGACGGCACCCTTACCGCGCGCGGCAGCCTGAACGTGCGCGCCAGCGGGCGCGTGCTCGGGACCGCGCGCTGCCGCCGGTTGCAGGTGGAGGATGGCGGCCAGATCACCGGGCGCATCGAGATGCTCAACGAGCCGCAGCGGGCCGAGGCCGGGCAGCGCACCACGGCGGAGTCGGCCGCCTAGAGCGTGGACGCCGAGCGGCGGCATCGCCGGAAGGGTGAATAGCGCTCCGAACCAAAAACGCCGGATCGCGATCCGGTCCACCTGACTGGGACGCGGTCCGGCGACCGTCGCGAGGACGATCCCGGGCGCGGGCGCCCGGGCGCCCGAATGCAAGCGGGCGACGTTCGGACGGGCCATGGGAGCGATGATGCACATCGCCGCGCCGAGCCGCACGCTTCGCGAGGACGACGCGCCCGGGACGCCGCTCACCGTCCCGCAGGCGCAGAAGCGCCGGCGCCTGTCCTACGTCGACTCGCTGCGCGGCATCGCCGTGCTCGCCGTGTTCCTCACCCATTCGACCGAAGTGTTCCGCCAGGTCACGCCGCGCGGCCTGTGGATCGACCATCTCTGCTTTCAGCTGAATCTCGGCCGCGTCGGCGTCGTCACGTTCTTCGCGATCAGCGGATTCCTGATTCCCTCCAGCCTGCATGGGCGCCGCCTGCTCGGCACTGCCCGCTTCCTGATCAGCCGGTTCTTTCGGCTCTACCCGGCGTTCGCGCTCTCCGTGCTGCCGTCCGCGGCGACGTATGTCTGGATCAGCCACGCCCCGCTGACGCAGGCGGACGTGCTCTACAACTTCACCATGGCGCCGCAGCTGTTCGGCGCCGAGATGGCGAACAACGGCTACTGGACGCTCGCCGTCGAGCTGTTCTTCTACGGTCTCTGCGCGTTCCTGTTCGCCGGCGGCGTGCTGGAGAACGGCTTCGTGCTGGCGTGCGTGTGCCTGCTCTGCTTCGGCGTCTTCTACACCTCGCAGGGCGCACTGATGGGCGGGCTGCTGAACCCGTCGCTCAGCGAGGCGGCGTTCTTCTTTTACTTGCACGTCGCCTGCATCTTCTGGGGCGCGCTCTGCCGGCGGCTTTGGGACGGGCGGCGGCTCGAGCCGCTGGCAGCGGTCATGTTCGGCGTTTTCAGTGCGTTCTGGCTGCTCTACATGCCGCTCTACGGTGCGAAGCCGCTGCTGCTCGGCCCGCCCGACCCGACCGTGGACGAGCGGCTGGTGGCGGGATACGCGATCGGCCTGTGGATCTTCGTCGCCGGCATCACGCTGTTGCGGATCGAGCTGCGCCTGCTCTCCTGGATCGGCAAGATCAGCTATTCGCTCTATCTGCTGCACCAGGCGGTCGTGCTGGTGCTGTACCGGCAGACGACGCGGCACTCGCATCTGCGCGGCTGGCACCTCGGCATCTACGTGCTGCTCTCGCTGGCGGCGAGCATCGCCGTGGCGGCCGCCTGCTACTACACCGTCGAGGCGCCGTGCATCGCGCTCGGGCGCCGGCTGATCCGCCGGCTGGAGGCGTGGGTGGGAGCGCGTTCCCTGCCGGCGCCGGCGCAGGCGGCACGCGAGCCGGCGGCGGAATAGCCGGCTACGCCACGCTCTCGGCGGCGCTCGCGGCCACGCGCTCGGCGTGATGGCAGGCGACGTCCCGGCCATCGACGGCGCGCAGTTCCGGCCGGATCTGGCCGCAGACCGCGGTCGCGAAAGGGCAGCGGGTCTCGAAGGCGCAGGCCGCGGGCGGGTTCAGCGGCGACGGAAGCTCGCCGCGCACGACGACCGCTGCGTGCAGGTGGCGCCGATCGACCGAGGGGGTCGCCGCCAGCAGGATACGGGTGTAGGGATGGCGCGGCCGCGCGAAGATTGCTTCCTTCGGCCCGTGCTCGACGGGGCGGCCGAGATACATCACCAGCACGTCGCGCGCGATGTGGCGGACGACCGAGAGGTCGTGGCTGATGAAGAGATAGGCGACGCGGAACTCGTCCTGAAGATCCATCAGCAGGTTGAGCACCTGCGCCTGGATCGACACGTCGAGCGCGGAGACCGGCTCGTCGGCGATCAGCACGCGCGGGTTCAGCATCAGCGCGCGGGCGATGGCGATGCGCTGCCGCTGGCCGCCGGAGAACATGTGGGGATATCGCCCGACATGCTCGGGCCGCAGCCCGACCTTGGCCATCATGGCGCGGACGGCGGCCTCGCGCGCGCGGCGGTCGCCGCGGCGATTGATGGCCAGCGGTTCGGCCAAGGTGGCGCCCAGCGTCTTTCGCGGATTGAGTGAGCCGTAGGGATTCTGGAACACCATCTGCACGGCGAGCCGCAACGCCCGGCGCTGCGCGCCGTTCGCCCCCGCCGTCGGCTTGCCGTCGATCCACAGCTCGCCCGCACTCGGCGGCTCGAGCAGGGTGGCGACGCGGGCGAGCGTCGATTTGCCGCAGCCGGACTCGCCGACCACCGCCAGGGTCTCGCCGGCGCGCAAGGTGAAGGAGACGCCGTCCACCGCCTTCACCACGCCTTTGCGGCCGAACGCGCCGCCGACCGCGTAGTGCCGGCGCACGTCGCGCGCCTCCATCACGATTGCGCCGCTCATGGCGCGGCGGCCACCAGGCCGGGGTGGTTGGTCGGGCGGCCCGCCGCGTCCAGCGGATAATGGCAGAGCGCGCGGTCGCCGGGCGGCCCGTCGAACGGCGGCGGCACGGCGACGCAGTGCTCCGTCGCGTAGCGGCAGCGCGGATGGAACAGGCAGCCGCTCGGCCGGTCGTCGATGCCCGGCACCATGCCGGGAATGGTCGACAGCCGCCGCTTGCCGTGCGCGCGCTCCGGCAGCGCATCGAGCAGGGCGGCGGTGTAGGGATGGCGGGGATGAGCGAACAGCCGCCCGGTCGCCTGCTCCTCCACCACCTTGCCGGCGTACATCACCTGCACGCGGTGCGCGGTCTCGGCGACCACGCCCATGTCGTGCGTGATGAGCAGCAGCCCCATGCCGCGGTCGCGCTGCAAGGCGACGAGCAGGTCGAGAATCTGCTTCTGGATGGTCACGTCCAGCGCGGTGGTGGGCTCGTCGGCGATCAGCAGGCGCGGGTTGCAGGCGATCGCCATGGCGATCATCACCCGCTGGTTCATGCCGCCGGAGAGCTGATGGGGAAAGGCACCGAGCCGGGTCTGCGGCGCCGGAATGCCGACCTGCGCCAGCAGCGAAATGACGCGGTCGCGGACCGCGCGCTTTTGCACGGCATGATGCACCTTCAGAGTCTCGGCGATCTGCCAGCCCGCGGGAAAGCAGGGATTGAGCGAGGTCATCGGATCCTGAAAGACCATCGCGATGTCGCGGCCGACCAGCCGTCGGCGGTCCTGCGCCGAGATGCGCAGCAGATCGACCTCGCCGAACTGCATCGCGTCCGCGGTCACCTGGCCGGGATAGCTGACGAGACCCATCAGGGCCAGCATCGACACGCTCTTGCCGGAGCCGGATTCGCCGACGACGCAGAGGATCTCCCCCTCCTCGAGCGCCAGGTCGATGCCGTCGACCGCGCGGAAGCTGCCGCGCGGCGTCGGGAAGGTAACCGAGAGGTTGCGGAGGGTCAGCCGCGGCATAGGAAGGCCAGGGGCGCTGCCCCTGGACCCCGCTGGGGCAATGCCCCAGGCCCCATTACTTCAAGTGAAGGATTGCAAAGGCTCTGCCTTTGCCGGGGTCCAGGGGCGGAGCCCCTGGCCTTCCCTTGGCTTTTGCAAGCGCGCACTAGCGCTTCAGCTTGGGATCGAGCGCATCGCGCAGCCCGTCGCCGAACAGGTTGAAGGCCAGCACCGTGACAAGGATGGAGAGGCCGGGAAAGGCCAGCACCCACCAGGCGCGCTGGTAGAATTGCAGCGCGCCCGCGAGCATGGTGCCCCACTCCGGCGTCGGCGGCTGCGCACCGAGGCCGAGGAAGCCCAGCGCCGCGGCATCCAGTATGGCGCCGGAGAAGCCGAGGCTCGCCTGCACGATCAGTGGTGCGGTGCAGTTCGGCAGCACGGTGTCGAACATCAGCCGCAACGGGCCGGCGCCGGCACAGCGCGCCGCGGTGACGTATTCCCGCGCGAGCTCGGAGAGGGCGGCGGCGCGTACCAGGCGCGTGTAGTTTGGCAGCGTCACCACGGCGACCGCCAGCATGGCGTTGAACAGGCTGGGGCCGAGCACCGCGACCACGACGATCGCCAGCAGCAGGCTCGGGAACACCAGGACGATGTCCATCAGCCGCATGATGGCGATGTCGATCGTGCCGCCGGCGAAGGCGGCCGACAGCCCCAGCACCGTGCCGGCGGCGAGCGAGAGGGTCACCACCACCAGCCCGATCAGCAGCGACAGCCGGGCGCCGTACAGCAGGCGCGAAAGGATGTCGCGGCCGACATCGTCGGTGCCGAGCGGGAAGTCCATACTGCCGCCGTGCTGCCAGACCGGCGGTGTGAGGAAGTGGTCGCGGAACTGCTCGATCGGCGAATGCGGCGCGATCAAGTCGGCCAGCGCCGCGGTGGCGATGATGACCAGCATGATGGCCAGTCCCAGCACAGCGCCGCGATTGACGGCGAACGCGCGCCAGAACAGTTTTGCGCTGCCCGGCATCGGCGCCGCCGGCGCCGGCGCGATCGCCGCGACGGTATCCAGCGTCGCCATCAGCGGCGGATCCGCGGATTGAGCACGCCGTACAGCAGATCGACGCCGAGATTGACCAGCATGACGAGAACCGCGACCAGCAACACGCCGCCCTGCACCACCGGGTAGTCGCGCCGCTGGATTGCCTCGATCAGCCAATGGCCGACGCCGGGCCACGAAAAGATCGTCTCGGTCAGGATGGCGCCGCCCAGCAGCGCCCCGGTCTGCAGCCCGATGACCGTGACCACGGGGATCAGGGCGTTGCGCAACGCGTGGATGAACACCACCCGCCCACGGCTCAGCCCCTTGGCGCGCGCGGTCCGGATGTAGTCCTCGTTCAGCACCTCCAGCATGGCCGAGCGGGTCATGCGCGCGACCGTCGCCAGCGGCACGGTGCCGAGCACGATGGCCGGCAGGATCAGGTGGCTCACCGCCGAGCGGAACGCGCCGGCGTCGTCGGAGAACAGGCTGTCGACCAGCATGAAGCCGGTGACCGGCTGGACAAAGAATTCGTCGCTGATCCGACCGGAGACCGGCGTCCAGCCCAGGGCGACGGAGAACACCAGGATCATCATCAGCCCCCACCAGAAGATCGGCATGGAGGCGCCGGTGACCGAAGCACCCATCAGCGTGTAGTCATAGACGGTGCCGCGACGCGACGCCGCCAGCACGCCGAGCGGCAGGCCGACCAGGATGGCGAGGGCGATGGCGCAGACCGACAGCTCGACGGTCGCCGGAAACAACGTGATGAACTCGCGCCACACCGGCTCCTCGGTGACGACGGAGCGGCCGAGATCACCGCTCGCCACCTGGCCCTCGTAGCGGACGAACTGCCGCCACAGCGGCTGGTCGAGGCCCATTTCGTGGCGCAGCAGGGCGAGCCGCTCCGGCGCGATGCCACGCTCGCCGGTGCGCGCGAGCACCGGATCCCCGGGCACCAGGTGGATCAGCAGGAAGCTCAGGAAGGTCACCCCGATGAAGGTCGGGATGATCAGGCTGACCCGGCGCAGCAGGAAGCGCAGCACCGAAGCGGCGCTTCCTGCCGGCGCGGCGGGCTATTGCAGATCGACGGTGTTGAAGAGATGCCCTCCGAGCGGGCTCATCACGTAGCCCGTCACCTCCTTGCGCATCGGCATGTAGACGATGGAGTGGGCGATCAGGAAGAACGGCGCCTCCTGGTGCATGATCACCTGCGCCTGCTTGTAGAGTGCCGTGCGCTGGTCCTGGTTGGTGATCGTCGCCGCTTTGTTGACGAGCGCGTCGAAATCCTGGTTGCACCACTTCGCCGAGTTGCCGCCGCCCGGCCGTGCCGCCGCGCAGCCGGCGAGCGGGACGAAGAAGTTGTCGGGGTCGCCGTTGTCGCCGGTCCAGCCGATCTGCGCCATCTGGTGATCACCCGCCTGCAGCCGCTTGCGGTACTCGCCCCATTCGTAGCTGACGATCTTCGCGCGGATGCCGACCTTTGCGAGATCGGCCTGCATCAGTTCGGCGATGCGTCGGGCGTCGGGGTTGTACGGCCGCTGCACCGGCATGGCCCAGAGATCGGTGTCGAACCCGTTCGCCAGTCCCGCCTCGGCCAGCAGCTTCTTCGCCTGTTCGGGGTCGTGCGGGAAATCCTTGATGTCGTTGTTGTATGCCCACATGGTCGGCGGGATCAGGTTCTTGGCCGGCTGGCCGGCGCCCTGGTAGACCGCATCGAGGATCGCCTGCTTGTCGATCGCCATGTTGATCGCGATGCGCACGCGCTTGTCGTCGAACGGCTTCTTCTGCGTGTTCATCGACATGTAGCCGATGTTAAGCCCGGGCTGCTGCATCAGCTGCAGGCTCGGGTCGCTGCGGATGGACGCAAGATCGGCCGGATTGGGGTACGGCATGATCTGGCACTCGTTGGCGCGCAGCTTGGCCAGCCGCACCGACGGGTCCTTGGTGATCGCGAAGACCAGCACGTCGATCTTCGGCTTGGGTCCCCAGTAATCCTTGAACGCGCGGTACCGGATGGTCGCGTCCTTCTGATAGTTGACGAACTCGAACGGCCCGGTGCCGATCGGCTCCTGGTCGATCAGCTCGGGTTTTCCGGCCTTCAGCAGCGCGTCTGCGTACTCCTTCGACTGGATCGTCGAGAAATCCATCGCCATGTCCGCGAGGAACGGGGTCTGCGGCTCGTTCAGCGTGAACTTCACGGTGTAGTCGTCCGACTTGTCGATCGCCGCGAGCAGCTTCGGGAAGCTCATGTCGTTGAAATAGTCGTACCCGCCGCCCGAGACCTTGTGGTACGGATTGGCGTCCTTCCACTGCCGGTCGAAGGAGAACAGCACGTCATCGGCATTGAAGTCGCGGGTCGGCGTGAAACTCCGGTTGGCCTGCCACTTCACGCCGTGCCGGAGATGAAAGATGATGGTCTTGCCGTCCTCGGAAACCTCCCAGCTCTCGGCCAGCCCGGGCTCCAGCTCGGTGGTGCCTGGCTTGAACTCGATCAGCCGGTCATAGACGGGCCGGTTGGCGTCGAAGGTCGTCCCGGTCGTGTTGAGCATCGGGTTGAAGTTTTCCGGCGATCCCTCCGAACAGTAGACCAGCGTCTTGGCGCGGGCGCCGCCGGCGAGCAGTGCGACCGCGAGGGCGCAGGCGACGGCCAGGGTTCGATTGGACATGGGGCCAGGCTCCCGCTACCGCTGGGGGAGCCGCAGGATCGCCGATTTTCCGCCGGGCGCCAAGCCGGACCGCACGGCCGTGTTGCGCACCACCGGGTTTGCCGATAGCAAGCGGCGGACGCTCCCTTCCCGGGGGCTTGGCTCGGCGTAGCAGGGCGGCACCATGCTCCGGCGCTTCTTCTCCGAATTCATCGGCGTACTGCGGGCGCTGACGATCGGCTACATCCTCTACTTCCTGGTCGGCATCGCCGCACTGATCGGCAGCGTCTTCGGACATCAGCTCGGGTTGCCCCGGATCCTGGTCGGCCTGTTCTTCACCGTCCTGGCGATGGAGGCAGCCGTGCTGTGGTTCGTGATCGACCTGCTGCGCATGCGTGGGCGCCGGCTGCAATAGCCCGGCGGGCGAGCAGGCCGGGCGGTTCATCGACTTTGTCGTAACGATTCAGTAGGATAACCCGGGATCGCCGCCCGGCAGGCGCCGGGCGGCGCGGGGATTTCGCATGGATCTGCCGGCAAACGAGGCGTGGGCGGGGCTGCCGCCCGAGCTGGCGCGCGAGGGCCGCAAGGGCCTGCTGCGCTTCCTGACATGCGGCAGCGTGGATGACGGCAAGTCCACGCTCATCGGCCGGCTGCTCTATGACAGCAGGCTGATCTTCGAGGACCAGCTCGCGGCGCTGGCGCGCGACAGCCGCAAGCACGGCACCACCGGCGAGGATCTCGACTTCGCGCTGCTGGTGGACGGGCTGGAGGCCGAGCGCGAGCAGGGCATCACGATCGACGTCGCCTATCGCTTCTTCACCACGCCGGCGCGCAAGTTCATCGTCGCCGACTGCCCGGGGCACGAGCAGTACACGCGCAACATGGTGACCGGCGCCTCCACCGCCTCGCTCGCCATCGTGCTGGTCGATGCGCGCAACGGGGTGATGACGCAGACCTGCCGGCACAGCTACATCGCCGCCCTGCTCGGCATCCGCCATATCGTGCTGGCGGTGAACAAGATCGATCTCGTCGACTTCGACGAGACGCGGTTCGACGAGATCAGGACCGCGTACCTGGCCTTCGCCGGGAGGTTCGAGTTCGCCTGCACCGCCATCCCGATCTCCGCGCGGTTCGGCGACAACGTGATCCGGCCGAGCCCTCGCACACCATGGTACCGGGGCCCGTGCCTGCTCGAGCACCTCGAAACGGTCGAGGTCGACGAGAGCGCGGCGGCGCGGCCGTTCCGCATGCAGGTGCAATGGGTGAACCGCCCGAACCTCGATTTCCGCGGCTATGCCGGCACCGTTGCGGCCGGCGCGGTGCGCCCGGGCGAGGCGGTGGTGAACGCCGCCTCCGGCCAGGCCAGCACGGTCAGACGCCTCGTCAGCATGGACGGCGATCTGGATGAGGCGCGGCAGGGCGAGGCGGTCACCCTGGTGCTGGAAGATGAGATCGACGTCTCGCGCGGCGACGTGCTCGCCGCGCGCGCCGCACCGCCGGAGGTTGCCGACCAGTTCGCCGCACACCTCGTTTGGATGGCGGAGGTGCCGCTGTTCGCCGGGCGCAGCTATCTCGTGAAGGTCGGCACCGCGACCGTCGTCGCCACGATCACCGAGATCAAGCACCGGGTGGACATCAACAGCTTCGAGAAGGTCGCCGCGCGCCAGCTGCGGATGAACGAGGTGGCGGTGGTGAACCTGGCGCTCGCGCGGCCGATCGCCTTTGCGCCGTACGCAGAGGACCGGCGGCTCGGCGGATTCATCGTGATCGACCGGCTCTCGAACGCCACGGTCGGCGCAGGGATGATCGACTTCGCGCTGTGGCGCGGCACCAACATCAAGTGGCAGGCACTCACCGTCGACAAGACGGCGCGCGCGCATCTCAAACACCAGCGGCCGGTGATGGTGTGGTTCACCGGGCTTTCCGGCGCGGGCAAGTCAACCATCGCCAACCTGGTCGAGCAGAAGCTGTTCGCCGCGGGCTGCCACACCTACATGCTGGACGGTGACAACATCCGCCACGGGCTGAATCGCGACCTGGGCTTCACCGAGGCCGACCGCATCGAGAACATCCGCCGTGCCGCCGAAACGGCGAAGCTGTTCGTGGACGCCGGGCTGATCGTGCTGGTCTCCTTCATCTCGCCGTATCGCGGCGACCGCGACAGCGCGCGCGCGCTGGTCTCGCACGGCGAGTTCGTCGAAGTGTTCGTCGACACGCCGATCGCCGAGTGCGAGCTGCGCGACCCCAAGGGCCTGTACCGCAAGGCGCGCCAGGGGCAGATCCGCCACTTCACCGGCATCGACGCGCCGTACGAGCGGCCGGAGTCGCCGGAGATCCACCTCGACACGACGCAGGCCTCGGCGGATGCCGCGGCCGAGCAGGTGGTCGTCTATCTGCGCGGACACGGGATCATCGGTTGATCCCGCGAGCCGGCCCTCATTGCGCGAGGGCGCGACCGAACACGGCCGGGTCGACGTTGCCGCCGCTGAGCACGACGCCGACCACCTTGTCACGCGCATCGAACCGGCCGGACAGCAGGGCCGCGAGCGAGACGGCGCCGCCCGGCTCGACCACCACTTTGAGGTGGCTGAAGGCGAAGGCGATGGCGGCGAGCACGTCCGCGTCCGTCACCGCGAGGCCGCCGGCCAGGCGCGGACGGTTCAGCGCGAAGGTGATCTCGCCCGGCATCCGCGACAGCAGCGAATCGCAGAGCAGCGACCCGCCGGGCGCGTTGGCCTGACGCTCCCCGCTGGCCAGCGAGCGCGCGGTATCGTCCCAGCCGGCGGGCTCCACGGCGTAGACGCGCGTGGCCGGGGAGAGGCCCTCCATGGCGAGCGCGCAGCCGGCGACGAGGCCGCCGCCGCCGGTGTTGACCAGGAGAGCGTCCATGCGCAACCCGGCCGACGCGGCGTCCTCGGCCAGTTCGGCGGCGAGCGTCCCCTGGCCGGCGATCACGTCCGGGTGGTCGAAGGGCGGCACCAGCACCGCACCGGTGCGGGCGGCGTGCGCGCGGGTGAGCGCGTGGCGATCGTCAGTGAGGCGGTCGTAGTGGATGATCGTCGCACCCCAGCGCCGCGTGCTCTCGATTTTTATGCGCGGCGCGTCATGCGGCATGAACACCGTCGCGGTGATGCCGAGGGAAGCGGCGGCGCAGGCGGTCGCCTGGCCGTGGTTGCCGGAGGAGTGGGTGACGACGCCGGCGCGCCGCTCGGCCGCTGAGAGCTGCAGCAGGGCATTGGTGGCGCCGCGCAGCTTGAAGCTGCCGGTGCGCTGCAGCGGCTCCGGCTTGATGAGGATGGTGCCGCCGGTCAGCTCGTCGAGCAGTCTGTGGCGCAGCATCGGCGTGCGCACGACCACTCCGGCGAGCCGGCGGCACGCAGCGGCGACGCTGTCGTAGCTCGGAAGCTGCATCGTGTGCCACCCCGGCGGACCCGGTGAATGTGGCGACCGGGCGGGTGCCGGCGTCAAGCGCCGGCCGCGCGAGCGCGTCACGGGTGCGGCAGCAGCACCGCGGGCTCGCCGCCGGCGCGGCCGGTGACGCGGAACAGCCGGTAGAGCTCCAAAGGTGCGCCGGCGCGGTCACGGGCAACACCGGCGGCCGGGGTCAGGCTCGACCAGTCGGCGGGGTCGGGGGCGTCGCCGCGGCGGGCGGTGCGCAGCAGCAGGCCGGGGCGGCCGTCGATCGTCGGGCCGGCCTCGGGCAGCCGGAACAGCGCCCAGCGCGGCGCCACGGCGACCACCGGCACCTCCGGCGGCAACAGGCGCGCGAGCAGCGCCGCCTCGCCGTAGCCGTCCGCGGCGATGTAGTCGGCGCTGGCCGCGCGGCGCGCCTGCTCGACCTCGGCGGCAAGCGTCGGCCAGCCGGCCAGGCGAAGCGTCGGGTCCAGCCGGGGCGGCAGCGCAAACGGTGCGGCGAGCGCCTGGACATAGACCAGCAGGGTCACGGCGGCGCCGAGCGCCGCGGCCGGCAGCACCAAGCGACGCCAGGGACGGCCGGGCCCGGCCGCGGCGACGGCGGCGGCGGGATAGATCACCGCCGGCCAGTTCGCCTGCACGCGATCGCCGAGCGCATGCTCCAGGAACACCAGCGCCGGCACGAGGGCGAGTGCGGCGAGCAGGCGCGACGGCGGGTCGCGCCGGGGCAGCGTCCAGGCGACCCCCGCGAGGCAGAGCAGGAACACCAGCGGGGTCGCCAGGCCGAGCTGGCCGCCCAGCAGTTCTCCGACGTGGCGCAGCGCCCCCGCCGGGTCCCAGACGAGGCCGCGGCCGCCCTGCTTGACGAAGCTGACCCAGCCGTGCCGGGCGTTCCACAGCAAGGTCGGCAGGAAGATCGCCAGCGCCAGCGCCAGCCCCGCCCAGCACTGCCAGCGCTTCAGCCAGGGCCGCGCGCCGGGCACGACGAGCAGCCACACGCCGACGCCGCCGAGCAGCAGGACGCCGGTGTATTTGCTGGCGAGCGACAAACCCGCCGCGGCGCCGGCCGCCAGCCACCAGGCGGCGTTGCCGGTGCGCAGCAGGCGGGCGAGCGCCGAGAGGCTCGCCGTCCAGAAGAACAGCAGCGGCGTGTCCGGCGTCATCGTCACCGCGCCGACGCCGAACAGCAGCGTCGCGTTGAGCAGCAGCGCGGCGGTCAGTCCGGCACGCCGGCCAGGCAGCAGGTCCTCGGCGGCGCGAGCCAGCAGCAGCGAGCCGGCGGCCGCCGAGAGCGGCGCGAACAGCCGTACCCCGAACGCCCCCTGCCCCGCCAGCGCCGTACCGGCGCGGATCCAGAGAGCGACCATCGGCGGATGGTCGAGATAGCCGGGTGCCAGGGCGCGCGACCAGACCCAGTAGTAGGCCTCGTCGGGCGAGAGCGGCAGCAGGGCGGCGATCAGCAGGCGGAGCAGCGTGAGTGCCAGCAGCGCGGCGGCCCAGGCCCGCCTGCCCCCGCCTAGCTCCGGCGCCAAACCAGGGTCGCGGAAACCGCGTAGTTCCATACGAGGCCGATCATCGCGCCGGCGGCGCCGGCGGCGGGCCAGATGGTGTGGCCCTGATAGAGCACGTTGGCGATGCCGACATTGGCGACCGCCCCCAGCCCGCAGACCAGCATGAACAGCAGCATGCCGCGCCACAGCCGGCCGCCGCGCAGCCGCTGGTCGCGATAGGTGATCTGGTTGTTGAGCTGGAAATTCGCCGCCATCGCCACCAGCGTCGCCGCCGTCTGGGCGTCGGCGAAGGAAAGCCCGGCGAGCCGGCGCATGGCGGTCAGCACGGCGAGATGGACCACCAGGCCGACCGCGCCGACCGCGGCGAAGGCGATGAAGCGCAGCGGCACCAGACCGTGCAGCATTTTCTCGGCCAGCACGCCGGCAAACTGGGCGAGCACGAGCGCGTCGAGCTTGCTCACCCCGGCCTCGCGGGCGCGGAACTGCGCGGGGATTTCGCGGACCCGCAGCGGCGCCGGGGCTGCCAGCAGCACGTCGAGCAGTATCTTGAACCCGCGGCCGGTCAGGCGCGGCGCGAGACGCTCGAACAGCCGCCGCTCCAGCATGAAGAAGCCGCTCATCGGGTCGGTCAGCCGCACCGGCAGCATCGCCTGGGCCAGGCGGATGCCGGCGCCCGAGAGGCGATGGCGCCAGGCGCCGGACAGACCGGCGGCGTCGCCGTCCGCCAGGTGGCGGCTGCCGACGACGATGTCGCAGCCGCCCTCGCGCAGCGTGCGCAGCATCGCCGGCAGGCGCGTCTCGTCGTGCTGGAGGTCGCCGTCGATCACCGCGACATAGGCGGCCGAGGAGGCGAGCGCGCCCTCGATCACCGCCGACGCCAGGCCGCGCCGGCCGATGCGGCGCAGGCAGCGGATGCGGGCGTCGCGCGCGGCGAGGCGGTGGACCTCGTCGGCCGTGCCGTCGGGGCTGTCGTCGTCGACGAACACCGCCTCCCAGCGGATGCCGGCGAGGGCCGCGTCCAGCCGCTCGGCGAGCGGGACGACGTTCGGGCGCTCCTGATAGCAGGGGACGACCACGGTCAGCTCGGGCGCCCCCGCCACCGTCGAGGCGGGGTTGATCTGGTCCATCACGACCGGCGTAGCGCAGGCCAGGGGGTCGAAGCCAGAGCGCAGGCTCGGCCGCGCCGGCTGATCGCCGGTTAACGGGCTGCTGAAAAAGTCAGGCGAGGGCTCCGCCCTCGACCCGCTGGGAGCAGCGGCCCCAGGCCTCATGACTCAAAGCGGCACTCCCGCCAGGCTGCGGCTGGTGCGGATGGTCTGCAAGGTCTGCACGCGGCTGACCTTGTCGGCCCCGGTGAGGCGCTGGGTCAGCGCGTTCTCGTGCGCGGTGTCGCGCGCCGCCAGGCGCAGCAGGAAGTCGCCGCCGCCGCGGATCATGTGGCACTCCCGCACCTCCGGCCAGCCGGCGACCAGGCGCTCGAACTCGGCCAGCACGCTCTCCTTCTGGCTTTCCAGGCCGACGATGGCGAAGAAGGTGACGGTCCAGCCAAGGCGCTGGGCGTCGGTGTCGGCGTGGTAGCCGCGGATCAGGCCGGCCTCCTCCAGCCGGCGGACGCGGCGCAGGCACGGCGGCGCGGATATGCCGGCGCGGCGCGCCAGCTCCACGTTGGTCATGCGGCCGTCATTCTGGAGTTCGACGAGGATGCGCCGGTCGATTGCGTCCAACTCGGGCGCGTCCAGCTCGGGGGCGCCCGGTCCCGGCGTTTGGCGGGCGGGCAGGTCGGCGGACCGGCTTCGCATGGCGTGTTGGTGACCGAATGGGCGCTCCGGCGCAATAATATTGCTTGCGACGCGCCCCGCCAAGCCGGCCCGCCACTGGCCGGGACAGCTCTTCCTTGCGACGGCGCCGCGGCGCCCGATATGGTCGGAGGTCGCGAGCTGACGACAAACAGACCACACGCAGAACCCATGCCAGTGACCCACCGGACCCGCGTGCTGATCATCGGCGCGGGGGCCGCCGGATACACCGCGGCCATCTACGCGGCGCGCGCGAGCCTCGCGCCGGTGCTGGTGGCGGGCCTGCAGCCCGGCGGACAGCTCACCATCACCACCGACGTCGAGAACTATCCCGGCTTTGCGGAGGTGATCCAGGGCCCCTGGCTGATGGAGCAGATGGCCGCCCAGGCCGCGCATGTCGGCACGACGATCGTCGACGACCTGATCGTGACCGCGGATTTTTCCGTCCGCCCGTTCCGCTGCCGCGGCGATTCCGGCGACGAGTACGTGGCGGACAGCGTGATCATCGCCACCGGCGCCCAGGCGCGGTGGCTGGGCCTGCCCTCGGAGAAGCGGCTTCAAGGCGCGGGCGTCTCGGCCTGCGCCACCTGCGAC
>Ga0213875_10000738_pt1 | contig 24848 bp, 24 predicted proteins | sample BarmaccomBMRX_R8_FD_160105 | JGI IMG/M metagenome (GOLD analysis project Ga0213875, IMG submission 160105) | Root-associated microbial communities from Barbacenia macrantha in rupestrian grasslands, the National Park of Serra do Cipo, Brazil - RX_R8 | ecosystem: Host-associated > Plants > Roots... | reverse complement strand
CCGCGCGGGACCAGGCTGACCGGCACGATGTGCGTCTGCACGGCCGAGGAATCGCCGTCGATCCGGCGGAACAGGATCCGCGCGGCCAGGGTGCCGATCCGGGCCACGTCCTGGGCGACCACCGTGACCGGCGGGTCCAGCATGTCGGCCAGCGGCACGTCGTCGAACCCGACCAGCGCGGTGCGATGCTGGACGCCGCCCGCCCGCAAGGCCCGGACCGCGCCCACGGTGATCAGGTTCTGGCTGCTGAACACGGCCGACGGTGGCTCGGGGCCACTGAGCATGCGGACCACGGCCGCCTCGGCCGCCTCGGCGGTGTGCAGGTCATGCACCACCAGGGACGGGACTTCGGGCAGCCCGGCCGCGGCCAGGGTGGCGCGGTAGCCCGCGTACCGGTTCTGGGCGGTCGCGATCGGGGTCAGGTCGCCGAGGAAGGCGATCCGCCGGTGACCATGGTCAACAAGGTGCTGGACGGCCGTGCTGGCGCCCTGCCGGTCATCGGCCAGCACGCTGTCGGCGGGCAGCAGCGCGGGCGGCCGGTCGACGAACACCACCGCCATGCCGAGGTCCTGCTCATCCCGCAGGTAGCTGTGGTCGCGCCCGGCGGGCACGATGATCAGGCCGTCAACCCGCCGTGCGATCAGGCTGGCGGCCAGATCGCGCTCGCGCTCGGGATTCTCGTCCAGGCTGCCCGCCAGCAGGCCGACGCCGCGTTCGCGGGCCACGTCCTCCACCGCGCGGTAGATGCTGGAGGAGTAGGGGTTGCTGACGTCCTCCAGCATGAGCCCGATCATGAACGACCGATGGTCCCCGCGGCGCAGGTTGCTGGCGGTCATGTTGTGCCGGTAGTTGAGCTGGGCCACCGCCCGGCGCACCCGGCCCGCCATCTCGGCGTCCACGTTCGGCGCTCCGTTGACGACGCGCGAGACCGTCTTGATGCTCACCCCGGCCAGCGCCGCCACGTCCCGCATCGTCGCCCGGCCGGGCGGCGGGGCGGGGGCCCGCAACGATGCCGGCGGGGGAATCGCGGGAGCGTCACGCGAATCTGAGGTCATGAGACAACGATATCCCGACGGCTACCTGGGCTGATGCCAGGGCGGCGATGGCACGTTCCACCAGCTGACGTCTGGCCAGGGCCGGAAGTCCTAACAGCATGGACTTTTTATAATTTTTTCTGACTTTGCCGTCACACTCTTGACACGCATGTCTAGACGTATTTACATGTGGGACAACGTTTACCCAATGTGGGTTTCGAGTCTCTACTCTCCCGTTCCGAAGGGCAATACTCATGGGCATTCTGAGACGAAGAATCTCCGGCGCCGCTCCTCGATGGATCGGCTCGGCGGCCCTCGTTGCCGCCACCGCGGTCACCCTGGCGGCGTGCGGCGGCGGCAACGCGGCGACCGGTTCCGGCTCCAGCAACACCGGCACGACCAAGGTCAGCGGCACCGTGAAGGTCGCGCTGATCCTGAAGGACTTCACCAACCCGTACTTCATCTCGATGGAGAACAGCGCCAAGACCGACGCGGCCAAGCTGGGCGTGAAGCTGACGATCTCGGCCGGCTCCAGCGACGGCGACACGGCCACGCAGATCACGGCCATCGACAACGCGATCGCCGCGGGTGACGCCGGCATCATCATCACCCCGAACGGCAACGCAGTGAACCCGGCGCTGGACCAGGCGAAGTCGCACAAGATGCTGGTGATCGCGCTGGACACGGTGCCGACCCCGCCGAGCACCGCCGACCTGACCTACGCGACCAACAACTTCACGGCCGGCCAGCTGATCGGCCAGTACGGCGCCAAGAGCCTGAACGGCAAGCCGGCCGACATCGCCATGCTCGACCTGTCCAACACCCAGGTGGTCTCGGTGGACATCGACCGTGACCACGGCTTCCTGTCCGGTATGGGTATCCAGGCCGGCAACGCGAACCTGAACGGCGACGAGGCCAAGTCCGGCAGCTACAAGGGCCAGCTGGGTGGCAGCGGTAGTTACAAGATCGCCTGTCAGCTGCCCACGGCCGGGGCGGTGCCGGGTGGCCAGACCGCGATGGAGCAGTGCCTGTCCAAGGACCCGAACATCAACGTGGTCTACGCGATCAACGAGCCGGCCGCCGAAGGCGCGGCCGCGGCGCTCAAGGCCGCCCACAAAACCGGCGTGCTGGTGCTGGCGATCGACGGCGGCTGCGCCGACATCCCCTACCTGAGCAGCGGCCAGATGACCGCCACCGCGGGCCAGTTCCCCGGCAAGATGGCCGCCCTCGGCGTGACCGCGATCAACACCCTGGCCAAGACCGGTAAGAAGCCGTCGGCCACCCCCGGCCTCGGCTTCTACAACACCGGCACCGAGCTGTACACCAACACCCCGATCGCCGGCGTGAAGAGCATCAACACCACGCAGGAAGCCAACGTGTGCTGGAAGGCCTGACCGTGCTCACTCGCTGCCCAGACACAGAAATGACGGTCAGAGCATGACTGCAGTCATAGAGCCAACCGGTCAGGTGCGCGAAAGCGAGACGCCCGGCGCCCGCCTCCAGCACACGCTGCACCGGCACCCCGCCATCGGCCCGGCGAGCGTACTCGTCGCGTCGGTCATCGCCTTCTCCATCGCCAACCCGCGCTTCCTGAACTCGACCAACCTGTCCCTGCTGGTCCAGCAGGTCGCCGTGCTGGCGACGCTGGCCATCGGGCAGACCATGATCATCCTGACCGCCGGCATCGACCTGTCGGTCGGGGCGGCGGCCATCCTGGCCCAGATGGTGATGGCCCAGACCGCCGCCAACAACGGCGTCCCGGGCGTGCTCGCCATCCTGCTCGGTATCTTCGTCGGCGCGCTGACCGGCCTGCTGAACGGCTTCCTGGTGACCAGGATCAAGCTGCCGCCGTTCATCGTCACGCTCGGCACCCTGAGCATCTACACCTCGATCGGGCTCCGGTACTCCAACGGCCAGTCGGTCTACGCCAAGGCGATGCCGAGCGCCCTGATCTGGACCGGCAACTACGTCAACATCGGCCCGTACCAGCTGACCACCGGCGTGATCTTGATGCTGGTGCTGTTCGCGGTGACCAGTTACGCGCTCACCCGGACCGCCTGGGGCCGGCACGTCTACTCGACCGGCGACGACGCCGAGGCCGCCCGCCTGTCCGGCATCAAAACCGGCCGCGTCCTGCTGAGCGTGTACCTGGTGGCCGGGGTGATCTTCGGGCTGGCGGCCTGGATCCTGATCGGCCGGGTCGGCGTGGCCAGCACCAACAACCTGACCAACGCCAACCTGGACAGCATCACCGCGGTCGTCATCGGCGGCACCAGCCTGTTCGGCGGCCGCGGCGCCGTCCTCGGCACGCTGTTCGGCGCCCTGATCGTCCAGACCTTCCAGAGCGGCATCTCGCTGGCCGGGGTCAACAGCTTGTACCAGGTACTGGCCGAGGGGATCCTGGTCATCGTGGCCGTCGCCCTCGACCAGTGGATCAGAAGGGTACGCCGATGAGTACCGACGTGGATGCCGCCAGCCGCCCCGAAGGGCGGGCCGCCAAACCAACGATGTCGGGGACCCCGACCCTGGAGGCCCGGAACCTGGTCAAGACGTTCGGGCACGTCGTCGGCCTGGCCAACGTCAGCCTCCAGCTGTACCCGGGCGAGGTGCTGGCGATCATCGGCGACAACGGCGCGGGCAAGTCGACGCTGATCAAGTGCCTGTCCGGGGCGCTCACCCCGGATGCGGGCGAGATCCTGGTGGACGGGGTACCGGTCGTCTTCAAGAGTCCGGTGGACGCCCGGCTGGCCGGCATCGAGACGGTGTTCCAGACCCTCGCGGTGGCGCCCGCGCTGGACATCGCCAGCAACCTCTACCTCGGCCGGGAGGAACGTAGCAAAGGCCCGATCGGGAAAATCTTCCGCATGCTCGACACCCGCGGCATGCGGGAGGCGGCCAAGAATCAGCTGTCCGACCTCGGGATCGGGACCATCCAGGACATCACCCAGAAGGTGGAGACCCTGTCCGGCGGCCAGCGCCAGGCCGTGGCGGTCGCCCGGGCGGCCGCGTTCGGCTCGAAGGTCGTGATCCTCGACGAGCCGACCGCCGCGCTCGGCGTCCGCGAGTCCGGGCAGGTACTGGCCCTGGTCAAGCGGCTCCGGGACCGGGGCATGCCGGTCATCCTGATCAGCCACAACATGCCGCAGGTGTTCGACGTGGCGGACCGGATCCACATCCAGCGCCTGGGCCGGTGCGCCGGGGTGATCACCCCGCAGAGCCACACGATGGAAGAGGCGGTGGCCATCATGACCGGTGCGACCACCCTGGACCAGCCGGCCGGCCCCGGCGACGGGGCCGGCGGGGAGGCGCCGGCCAGCGACGGCCAGGACGGTCGGGACGGCCGGGACGGCCAGGACGGCCGGGGACGCGGCGCCTGACCGGATCGGCGCGGACGGAGTTGCCCCGGACGGTCAGCGCGGACCGGCCGGGGACTCCGTCCTGCCGCGACCAAGTGAGTGAGTGACTCACTAACTTCCTATATATTCTGATTGTGCCTGGTAAGCGCACTGCCCACGAACGCCTGCCGGAACTGATCGCGGCGGCCGTGCGGGTCTTCACCCGCGAGGGTTACCGGACCGCCCGGATGAGCGACGTGGCCACCGAGGTGGGGCTGTCGGAGGCGGCGCTGTACCGGTACGTGGACAGCAAGGAAGGCCTGTTCGTGCTGGCCATCCGGCATGCGCTGCTGCTCGAGGAGCTGCCGGACGGCGACTTCCCGCTGTCGCCCGCCTCGCTGGCGGTCACGATCAAGGAGGCCCGCGACTTCGTGGCCTCGGTGGTGCCGTTCGGCCAGCTGGCCGGGGCGCTTTCGCAGGCGGAGGTGGCCGACCCCGCGGCCGAGCTGTCAGGGATTCTCCGCGAGACCTTTTCTCTCGAATCACAAACCAGGGAAGCGGCCGACATGATCGAGCGATCAGCGCGGGAGCTACCCGAACTGGCCGACCTGCTCAACACCGGCCTGCGGCGCCCGGTGCTGGACGCGCTGACCGCCTACCTGGCCGGCCGGGGCGCGGCCGGCCTGCTGCGCACCACCCCCGACCCGGCCGCGACGGCCCGGCTGGTGCTGGAGACGCTGGACTGGTTCGCCCGCAAGCGGTTCTCCGACCCCTATGGCGTGGCCATCACCGCCGAGGTGGCCGAGGCCACGGTGGTCGACACGCTCGTGCACGCCCTGGTCCCGCCCGCCTGGCTGCCCGCCTTCCGGCCCGGAGCCGCCAGTGGCTAGCCCGGCAACGGGGCTGGCGGTCGAGGTGCGCGATCTGCGCAAGGATTACGGGGAACGGCCGGTGCTGCGCGGCGTCGACTTCGAGGTCCGCCGGGGTGAGGTGTTCTGCCTGCTCGGGCCCAACGGCGCGGGCAAGACCACCACGGTCGAGATCCTCGAGGGTTTCCGGACCCGGACCGGCGGCTCGGCCACCGTGCTCGGCCTGGATCCGGCCGCTCAGCCGGCCGAGCTGCGCGAGCGGATCGGCATCGTGCTGCAGGAGTGCGGCTTCCCCCGGCAGGCGCGGGTCGGGGAGCTGATCGGCATCTGGCGGGACTACTACCCGCGGCCGCGGCCGCTCGGCGACCTGCTCGAGGTGACCGGGCTGACCGAGGACCGGAACACCCCGGTCCGCAAGTTGTCGGGCGGCCAGCGGCGGCGGCTGGACTTCGCGCTGGCGCTGGCCGGCGACCCCGACCTGGTGTTCCTGGACGAGCCGACGACCGGCTTCGACCCGGAGGCCCGGCGCAGGCTGTGGGCCGCGGTCGAGAACCTGCGCGGCCTCGGCAAGACGATCGTGCTGACCACCCACTACCTGGACGAGGCCGAGCGGCTGGCCGACCGGGTGGCGATCCTGCTGGACGGGCGGATCAAGATCGCCGGGTCGACCCGGGAGGTGGCCCGGCTGGCCGCGCTGCCCGCCCAGATCTCGTTCACCGCGCCCGCCGCCCTGCGGGCCAAGGAGGTCCCGCCGCCGGACGGCGTCGACCTGGCCGTCAGCGGGCCGGTGGCGCGCTGCCAGACCCGGAACACCGCGGCCACCTTGCGGGCGCTGCTCGCCTGGGCTGACCGGCACCGGCTGGGCGACCTGGACGAGCTGACGGTGACCACCCCCAGCCTGGAAGACGCCTACCTGCACCACACCGACCGATCCGATGGAGAGCCCCCGGCATGAAAGCCCTCCGCCTGACCGCCCGGCAGGCCCTGATGGAACAGCGCAGCTTCTGGCGCAGCCCGGAGTACGCGCTGTTCACGTTCGCGCTGCCGCTGTTCCTGCTGCTCCTGCTGGGCGCGGCCAACGGCGGCTCCTATTTGCCCGGGCACATCCGGCAGATCAAGGTGCTGGTGCCGAGCATCCTCGCGTTCGGGGTGATCGCGGCCGCCTACGTCAACCTCGGGGCCAAGATGGCGGTGCCGCGGCACGACGGGGTGCTCAAGCGCATCCGCACCACTCCCCTGCCGGCCGGCGCCTACCTGATCGGGCACATCGTCAGCACGGTGGCGACCACGCTGGCCATCGCCGCCTGCATGGGCCTGGTCGGCTGGCTGGCGTTCGGCACCGTCCCCCGCCTGGGCGGGCTGTTCTTCCTGGCCGCGGGGCTGGCGCTCGGCATCGTCTGCTTCGCCGCCCTCGGCCTGGCGGTCAGCTCGCTGATCAAGAGCGCCGAGTCGGCCACCCCGATCACCAACGCCAGTTACCTCCCGATCGCGATGATCTCCGGCATCTTCGACCCGACCATCGGCATCCCGCGCTGGCTGTCCGGGGCGGCCGCCGCGCTGCCGATCAAGGCCCTCGCCCAGGTGCTGGAGGATGCCTATACGCCCGCTCGGCACGCGTTCCCGGGCACCGCCCTGGCCGTGCTGGCGGCCTGGGCGGTGGCGGGAGCGTCGGTCGCGGTCTGGCGATTCCGCCGCCAGACGGCCTGAGCGGCTCGGCGCCCTTTACCCGGAGGGGCTCTGCCCTGCGGGGCTCACGGGGCGCGTGTGACCCGGGAGTCAAGGGGGCCATAGCCGGGCCTGCGGGCGGGCAGGGGCGACGGCGGCCAGGGTGATGAGCAGGACCGGGACCGGAGCGGGGACCGGAGTACGGCGGGGGCTGGCCGGTCACGGGAAATCAGAAGCGAGATTGGTCCGGCGATCAAGGCAGGAGCCCGTGCGGTGAGGCACGGGCTCTGCGGAAGTGGGCGGGCCGCCCGAACGGATCGTCGCTACGGATGGAACTGCTCCTGGAGGCTGGCGATCGCGGTCAGCGGGCCGCCGATCAGGAAGATCTTGGTGTCGTCGTCGGTCTTCAGGTAGGTCGCCAGCTGGCTCGCCTTGATCGGCTGGGGGGCCATCTTGCTGGTCGGGAAGACCGAGACGGTGACCGTCGGCGTGGTGTGGACGGTCTCGGTGGCGGTGACCGTGTTCCAGTGGAAGTCGTCCGGGCCGCCGCAGATGAGCTTGGCGTCCTGGCCGGCGATGGTGAGCGCGCCGCTGGCGGCTGCGGTCACCTTGGTGATGTAGATGTAGTGGTCGTGGGCCGCGCGGTAGGCGCAGCTCTGGGTGGCGGCGTTGGTGCCGCCCGGGTTGATCGTCATGGTGGGCGACACCTTGGCGGTCGGGGTCGGTTCGGCCGGGGCGCTGGCCGAGGCGGTGGACGGGGCGACGCTGGGCGCCGCCGACGACGTGGCCGCGCTGGCACTGGCGGCGCCGGCGCTGGCCGACGAACTGGCGGCCGGCTGCGACGAGCCGCAGGCACTGACCAGCAGTGTCCCGGCGATGACGGAGGCCCCGGCTAGCCAGCGCGGGCGCGCTGACCGTATGACGATTTTCCGTTGCATGCCGTGCATCCTAGGGATCGCACGGCGCCCGGTTGGGGACCTTGGCCAGACTCAGAGGAGGGCGGCGTCGAGACGGGCGGCGCGGGCTTCGAGGTCGGCGATCTCCAGCGGTTCGGCCAGGCCGGGGTCGATGGCGGCGACGGCTTCGCGGACGGTGTCGGTGAAGTGGACGGTGCCGTCGGGGTCGATCCGTTCCACGCCGTCAGCCAGCGCCTGCTGCTGGTTGAAGCGAACGGCCTGCTCCTCGGTCAGGCCCGGGGGCAGGTCGAGGGCGACCTCGCCCTGGTCGATCCGGACCGGGTAACCGCCCGGGCGGCCGTCCGGGGACGGGGTCGACCAGCGCAGCGGCGCCGACCCGGCCAGCAGCGCGTGCAGGACCGGGATCGAGGAGGCGGCGGTGGCGAAGTTGGACCGCTGCGGGTCGGGGGCCAGTGGGGGCGCCTGGTAGGCCAGGGTGTCGTCGAGGATCCCCTCCTCCCCCACGTAGACCCGGGCCCGGGCGGCCGGGTCGTCGGGCAGCCGGGACTGGCGGACCCCGGCGAGCTGGGAGTGGTGGGCGAGCACGCGGAGCAGCGGCAGTTCGGCCTCCGGGTCCCGGGCGCGCAGCACCGAGCGGGCCCGGAGCAGGATCATGGCCACGTTGCCGAGGCCGACGGTCGGGGCCAGGCCCAGCCGGGCCAGCACCGGGCCGGTCACGTCGGGGAACGAGACGTTGGCGACCGGGCCCTCCCAGCCGGCGTCGGTCACCGCCTGCATGACCGCCAGCGGGACCGGCAGGTTGTAGGGCAGCCGGAGCGCGAACCCGGCCCCGCCGATGGCGCGGGCCGCCTCGTCGTCCCGGCCGGCCAGCGCGTACGGGCCGCGGCCGGAGGCCGACAGCACGATCAGGGCCGGATCGGCCGTGAAGATCAGCTTGGCCACCTCGTCGGGCTGACGCGCGTCGGCTGCGACCGACTCGACCACGCAGTCGTAGCTGCTGGCGATCGTGGCCGCCGCCTCGGCCGCCCCCGACCGGCTGACCAGGACCAGCCGGTCGACCTGACCGGCGGCCGCGAGCCCGGCCGCGAACCGCTCGCCCAGATCCCCGGCCCCGATGATCAGTACTGTGCTCACCCGCCGCATCTTAGGCGGTGGCGGGCGCCTCGGGCTCAGGGTGGGGCAGGGCGGGGAGGCCCAGCTTCCTGTTGGCTTCGGCGAGCTCCTCGGCGGTCGGCGCGCCGTGCTCGGCCTCCCAGTCGTCCAGGAACTCGGCGGCGTGCCGGACGGAGGCTCCGAGCTGCGCTTCGAACGAAACGCTCATTTTGTCGACTTTCATAGAGCGACCATAGCGGTGACCGGAACCACCACCGCTATGAATTAATGGCGCGCCGCAGTCTCTAGCATGGCGGGATGGATGCGGAGCGGGAGCTGGATGTGGTCGTGTTCGGGGCGACCGGGTTCGTGGGGCGGCTGGTGGCCGAGTACCTGGCCCAGCATGCGCCCGAGGGCACGCGGATCGGCCTGGCCGGGCGGTCGCGGGAGCGACTGGAGCAGGTGCGGGCCGAGCTGGCGGGCAGGGTCGGGGCGGCGGTGGCGGACTGGCCGCTGCTGGTGGCGGACAGCGGGGACGAGGCGTCGCTGGCGGCGCTGGCGCGGGCGGCCCGGGTGGTGGCGACCACGGTCGGGCCCTACCAGCCGCGCGGGCTGGCGCTGGTCGGAGCCTGCGCCGAGGCCGGCACCGACTACGCCGACCTGACCGGCGAGGTGCTGTTCGAGCGGGCCAGCGCCGACCGGTACCACCAGGTCGCGGCCGAATCCGGGGCGCGGATCGTGCACGGGACCGGGTTCGATTCGATACCGTCCGACCTCGGGGTTTTCACCTTGTACGAGGCGGTCAAAGCCGACGGTGGCGGTGAGCTGGAGGACACCACGCTGGCGGTGACCCGGCTGCGGAGCGGGTTCAGCGGGGGGACCCTGGCCTCGATCACCGGGCAGGTCGACGAGGTGCGGGGCGATCCGGCCCGGCGGCGCAAGGCGGCCGACCCGTACGCGCTCAGCCCGGACCGGGCGGCCGAGCCCGACCTCGGGCGGCAGCGGGACCTGATGAAGGTCCGCAACGACCCCGAGCTGGGGTGGACCGGGCCGTTCCTGATGGCCAGCATCAACACCCGGGTCGTGCGGCGCAGCAATGCGCTGCTGGACTGGGCCTACGGGCGGCGGTTCCGGTACCGGGAGGTGTCGGGTTACGGCCGCGGGCGGGCCGGGATGATACGGGCGACCACCGCCACCGGGGCGATGGGCGCCCTCACGGCCGCGCTGGTCTATCCGCGCACCCGCAAGCTGCTGGTCGGGCGGGTGCTGCCGGGGCCCGGGCAGGGACCGAGTGAGAAGACCCGGCGCAGCGGGCGGTTCAAGATGGAGATCCACACCCGGACGTCGGCCGGGCGGCGTTACCGGGCCACGGTCGCGGCCCAGGGCGACCCCGGCTACCAGGCCACCGCGGTGATGATGGGCGAGGCGGCGCTGGCCCTGGCGCTGGACCGGGACCGGCTGCCCAGCCGGGCCGGGGTACTGACCCCGGCCACGGCGCTGGGCACCGTGCTCACCGACCGGCTGCGCGCGGCCGGGATGACCTTCGAAGCCGCGCGGGTCGACGGCGACTAGGGGATGAGGACGATCTTGCCGTGGGTGTGGCCGCCGGCCAGTTCGCGGTAGGCGTCCTGCACCTGGTCGAGCGGGTAGGTGGCGGCGATCGGGACCTCGACCTCGCCCGCGGCGATCAGCTGGGCCAGGTCGGCCAGGTTGGCGGTGCTGGCGCCGGCCGCGTTGCCGTCGGCCTTGACGCCGAACTTCTCGACCGCCTCGAAGTTGGCGATCGTGTCGATCCGGTCGGGGGCGACGCCCAGATCCAGGGCGATCTGCACGTAGTCGCCGCCCACGGTGTCGATGAAGGCGTCGACCTTGCCGCCCGGCGCGGCCTGGCGGATACGGTCCTCGACGCCGTTGCCGTAGCTGACCGGGATGACCCCGTGGCGGCCCAGCCAGTCGTGGTTGGGCTCGCTGGCCAGCCCGATGACGGTCGCGCCGCGGTGCCGGGCGAGCTGGACGGTGATCGAGCCGACCCCGCCGGCCGCGCCCGCCACCACCAGGGTGTCGCCCTGGGCCAGGCCGATCGCGTCGATCGCGCCGTAAGCGGTGGCGCCGACCACGTAGAGCGACCCGGCCACCGGCCACGGCACCCCGGCCGGCCTGGCGGTCAGTTCGCTGGCTTCGGCCAGCACGTACTCGGCCTGGGCGGCCCGGTGGTCGGTCCAGCCGAGCACCTCGTCGCCGGGCTTGAACGCGGTGACGCCGGCGCCGGCCGCGGTCACCACCCCGGCCAGGTCGCTGCCCTGACCGGACGGGAACGTGGACGGCCACCGCTCGGCCAGCTGGCCGTCGCGGATCTTGGCCTCGCCGGGGTTGATGCTGGCCGCCTTGACCTGGACGAGGACCTGGCCGGGGCCCGGTTCGGGCTGGGGCACCTCGACGACCTTGAGGACCTCGACTCCGCCGTACTGGTCGTAGCGCACTGCCTTGGGCATCACAGCCTCCTCGGGGGGCATGGTCAGCCCCCATCGGTCCCGCGTAACCGTGACGCCGGCCTGCTTATGCCCGGAGGAGAGGAAGATCACCGGCCCAGGTAGGCGAGCACCGCGAGCACCCGGCGGTTGTCGTCGTCGGAGGGCTGCAGGTCGAGCTTGAGGAAGATCGAGGCGATGTGCTTGGCCACCGCCCGCTCGGTGACGGTCAGCCGCTGGGCGATGGCGGCGTTGGACCGGCCCTCGGCCATCAGCCCCAGCACCTCGCGTTCGCGCGGGCTGAGCGCGCCGATCGCGTCGTCACCAGAGTTGCTGGCCAGCAGGCGGGCGATGACCTCGGGATCCATGGCGGTGCCGCCCGCCGCGACCCGGCGGACCGCGTCCACGAACGAACGGCTGTCGAACACCCGGTCCTTGAGCAGGTAGCCGATGCCGCCGCGGCCGCTGGCCAGCAGCTCGCGGGCGTACAGCTGCTCGACGTACTGGGACAGCACCAGCACCGGCAGCCCCGGCAGCTGCCGGCGGGCGGCCAGCGCCGCCCGCAGGCCCTCGTCGGTGAACGTGGGCGGCAGCCGGACGTCGACCACGGCCACGTCGGGCGGCCCGGCCGTCCCCGCCCCGGCCGGGTCGCCGGTCAGCGCGGCCAGCAGGTCATCGCCGTTGTCGACGGCGGCGGTGACGTCGAGGCCGTGCGCGGTCAGCATCCGGGTCAGGCCGTCCCTCAGCAGGAAAAGGTCTTCAGCGATGACAACGCGCACGGGATCTCCATGGTCGCGACGGTGGGGCCGCCCACCGGGCTGTTCAAGGCCAGTATCCCGTCGAAGGCCGCCACCCGGCGCTCGATGCCGCGCAGGCCGGTGCCGCCGGCCGGGTCGGCCCCGCCGGTGCCGTTGTCGGTCACGTCGACCCGCAGCAGCCCGCGCTCGTAGTGCAGGTCGATCCAGGCCTGCCGGGTGCCGGCGTGCTTGGACACGTTGGCCAGCAGCTCGCAGACCGCGAAGTAGGCGGCCGACTCGACCGGTGGCTGCGGGCGGCCGGGCAGGGCGGCGGTGACGTCGACCTTGAGCCCGCTGTCGAGCGCCAGCGCCCGGATCGCGTCGGCCAGGCCGCGGTCGGCCAGCACCGGCGGGTGGATGCCGCGCACCAGCGCCCGCAGCTCGGCCAGGGCCTGGGCCGAGGCCGCGCGGGCCTCGACCAGCAGGGCGCGGGCCGCGTCCGGGCTGCTGCCGATCAGGTCCTCGGCCGCCCCCAGCGTCATCCCCACCGCCACCAGCCGGGCCTGGGCCCCGTCGTGCAGGTCGCGCTCGATCCGGCGGATCTCGGCGGCCCCGCTGTCGATGGTCTCGGTCCGGGTCTGGGTCAGGTGGTCCACCCGCTGGGCCAGCTCGGCCGGACCGGCCGGGGCGAGCAGCGCGTTGGCCAGCCCGGCGTAACCGCACAGCAGCAACGGCGCCGCCGCCAACCCCAGGCCGACCAGCGCCAGGCCGCCGAAGACCTCGAGCGGCTGGCCGGCGGCGTGGCCGAACCCCCAGACCGTCACCGAACGGGTCCCGTCCAGCCGGACGAGGGTGGCCGGGCCGAAGCCGAGCTGCCGACGCAGCCCGGCCCGGATCGCCAGCAGACCCATCGCCATCATGACGAACGGCAGGGCCGCGATCACCACCCCGACGACCGCGCCGACCAGCGTCCAGGCCAGGTCCCGCCAGGTGGCCGGGTCGAACGCCAGCCACCGGAGCTGCTGGCGGTAGGGCAGGCGGCGCCCGGTCCAGCCCGGCCGCGGCCGGTACGGCTCGGCGATCGGCAGGCCGGACCAGCGCCCGGCCAGCCGCCGGGTCAGCTGGGTCAGGGCCCGCAGCGCCAGCAGCGCCCGCACCCCGAACAGCCGGCCGAGGACCAGCCCGGCCGCCAGCAGGGTCAGCGACAGGGCGGCCCGCTGCAGGCCGGACATCGGCCGGTCCATGAACAGCGACATGACCCCGAGCCCGATCAGCAGCAACGAGACCAGCGGGACCAGCAGCAGCGCGAGGCTGGTCAGCGCCAGCCCGGCCAGCGCCAGTCCCCGGCCGGTCGCGGTGATGCCCCCGCGAACACCCGCCCGCCACGGCCCGCGCCCGCCGCTGATGATCGCTGTCCCGTCCATGACTGGCCTCCTCCGGTGCCCCATGGCCGTCAGTCTCGCGCGGGGCGGCCCGGCCGCACAGTGACAGTGAGACCCGAATCCGGGTGTATCTAGATCCACCCCGGCCCGGTACGGTGCCAGAAACCGCGTCATCTCCTGGAGGTCAGGTTCATGCAGCCCATCGTGCTGGGACCCAACATGCCGGCCCAGTTCTACCGCGGCGCCGGCCGTATCGACCGGCTGCGGGGCACCACCGGCCATGAGGACCGCCCGGAGGACTGGATCGCCTCGGTAACCTCGCGCTTCGGCACCGACACGGACGGGAAGACAACGTTGCCAGACGGGACCCTGCTGGAGGCCGCGGTAGCCGCCGACCCGGAGGCGTGGCTGGGGGCCGAGCACGTGGCCAAGTACGGCAGCGACACCGGCCTGCTGGTCAAGCTGCTGGACGCCGGGCAGCGGCTGCCGGTCCACGTTCACCCGGACCGCAGCTTCGCGGCCGAGCACCTGGCCAAGCCGCACGGCAAGACCGAGGCCTGGCTGGTGCTCGAGGCCGAGCCGGATGCGTTCGTGCAGCTGGGGTTCAACCGCGACGTGAGCGCGGACGAGCTGACCGGCTGGGCGCGGGCGCAGGACATCGAGGCGATGCTGGCGGTGACCAACCGGGTACCGGTCAGCGCGGGCGACACCGTGCTGTGCCCGGCCGGCACGCCGCACTCGATCAGTGACGGCATCCTCGTCATCGAGCTGCAGGAGCCCGCCGACCTGTCGATCATGCTCGAGTGGAGCACGTTCGGCCTCGGTGAGGGCGACGCGACCCTCGGCCTGTCGCTGGAGGAGGCGCTGTCCTGCATCGACCGCCAGGCCTGTCCGCCCGCGCGGCTCAAGGAGCTGCACGGCCGGTCGCTGAACACCGGGGTGGGCTCGCTGCTGCCGAATGAGGCCGACCCCTTCTTCGTCGCCGAACGGGTCGACACGCAGGTCAGCCGGCACCTGTCCCAGAGCTACGGCGTGCTGGTGGTGACCGGCGGCAGCGGCCACCTCGACACCGAGGACGGCTCGGCCGTGCCGGTCAGCCGGGGCAGCACCGTCGTCATCCCCTACTCGGCGGGCGCGGCCGTGCTGTCCGGCAACCTGGACGGGGTGCGCTGCCTGCCGGCCTCCTGAGGGTCAGTTGCCGTCCGCGGGCGGCGCAGCCGCGGCCGCCTGGCGGGCGGTCTCGAACGGCAGCCGGTCGAAGATGATGCGCATGTGGGTGATCCGGCCGCCGGTCACGGTGACGCACTCGGCCCCCGGGGCCTGGGCGACCGGCCGGGTGATGGTGTCGTACATGACCACCGCGGTGGTGTCGTCGCCGAACGCGGCGACCAGCTGCGAGCCGGTGACGATGCCGGTGAACGGCTCCATGAAGCCGCGGAAGGCCGCGGCCCCGGTCAGCCGCCCGGCCGGGGCGTCGCAGACGATGCCGGGGTCGATGCAGGACATCGCCCGCTCGAAGTCGTGGCTGGTCCAGGCCCGGTGGTAGGCCAGCGCCAGCTGCAGGGCGGCGTCGCCGGAGTTGGTCATCGTGGTTCCTTTCGTTGGGACGGTCACTGGTTGAGACACCGCTGGGCGGATGAACGGAACGGTGGCGGCCGCGATGACATCATGGCCAGATGGACGGCGCCATGGACGAGGCTGCGTTCGACCAGTGGTTCGCGTCCTACCGGCGGGAGCTGCACCTGCACTGCTACCGGATGCTGGGCTCGGTGACCGACGCCGACGACCTGGTGCAGGAGACGATGATCGCGGCCTGGCGCGGGCAGGCCGGCTTCGAGGGCCGCTCCTCACCCCGGGCCTGGCTGTACCGCATCGCCACCAACCAGTGCCTGAACGCCATCCGCGACCGCAAACGGCGGCCGCCGGTCGCCCCGGACCCGCCGTTCGACCCGCCCGCGCCGTCCCGGTGGGGCGAGGTGACCTGGCTGCAGCCCTACCCGGAGGCCGGGGGCCCGGCCGAACGCTACGAGGCCCGGGAGACGGTCGAGCTGGCGTTCATCGCCGCCCTGCAGCGGCTGCCGGCCCGGCAGACGGCGGCGGTGGTGCTGTGCGACGTGCTCGAGTTCAGCCGGGCGGAGGCGGCGGCCGTTCTCGGCCGGACCGAGATCCAGGTCAAGGGCCTGCTGCAGCGGGCCCGGACCGCGCTCGCGGCCGACGAGCAACTGGCGGGCCAGCCGCCGGCGGCCCGGTCACGGGCCGGGTCGCGGGCCGGGTCGCGGGCCGGGTCGCGGGCCGAGCGGGAGCTGGCCCAGCGGTTCGCCGCCGCGTTCAGCGCCGACGACATCCCCGCGGTGGTGGCGCTGCTGACCGACGACGCCTGGCTGGCGATGCCGCCGGCCCCGCACGAGTACCACGGCCCGGCCGCGATCGCCGGATTCCTGCGGGCCAGCGCGGCCGCCCGGGCCGGGCGGCGGTTCACGCTGGTGCCCGCCCGCTACAACCGGCAGCCCGCGTTCGACTGCTCACTGGGCCCGGCCGCCGCCGGGATTCTGGTCCTCACCGTGCGCGGAGACCAGGTCAGCGCGATCACCAGGTTCCTCGATCCGCGCTAGCGGGCCGCTTCGGGACTGCCTTTTAATTATAATTAAAATGTGTGGGGAAATTGGGCCGGTCAGCTGGCGCCGGGGTAGACGGCGGGCAGGCCGAAGAGCGGGAACAGGTCCGGTTGCTGGAAGGCGGCGATCCAGGTCAGGCCCTGGTCGTTGGTGTGCAGGACCTGGATCGAGTGGGCGTGGTGGAGCCCATCGGCGGGGTCCTTGCGGTAGGCGGCCATCGCGGGCTGCCCGTTGGCGTGGATGGGCAGCGCCTGCCAGCGGCCGGCCGACGCGAGCGCGCGGGCGGCCAGGAACTCGCCGACGGCGGCGCGGCCGCGGAACCACTGCGGGAACGGCGGCATCTCCAGCACCACCTCGTCGGCCAGCAGCCGGGTCAGCGTGTCCACGTCAGCCTGCACGAACGCGGACAGGTAGCGGTCGGCCAGCTGCTGCTGGCGGGTGCTGGGGGCCGGCCCGGCCCGGTCGGGGGCGGGGGCGGCCCGCGCGAGCTGGGCCCGGGCCCGCTGCAGGGCGCTGTTGACCGCGGTCGGGGTGATGGCGAGCAGGTCGGCGACCTCGGCCGCCCGCCAGGCGAGCACGTCCCGCAGGATCAGCACCGCCCGCTGGCGGGCGGGCAGGTGCTGGAGGGCGGCCACGAACGCCAGCCGGATCGTGTCGCGGGCGACGACGACGGCGGCCGGGTCGGCGGCGCCGGTGCTAGCCGTGCCGGTGCTGGCGGGGCTCGCGCCGCCGAGGCCCAGCAGCGCGTCCGGGAACGGCTGCAGCCAGGGGATCTCCGGCCGGCGGCCGGTCGGGTGGTGGGGGACGTCGGCCACCGTGCTGGGGTCGCGCAGGTCGGACGGCAGCGGCCGCCGGCTGCGGCTCTCGAGCGCGTTCAGGCAGGCGTTGGTGGCGATCCGGTGCAGCCAGGTCCGCAGCGAGGCCCGTTCCTCGTCGAAGTCGGGGAACGCCCGCCAGGCGCGCAGCATGGTCTCCTGCACGAGGTCTTCGGCGTCGTGGACCGAGCCCAGCATCCGGTAGCAGTGCGCCATCAGCTCGCGCCGGTAGGGGTCGGCCCGGGCCGCGAAGTCGCGGTCGGCCGGGGTGGGGTCGGCCGGGGTGGGGTCGGCCGAGGTGGGGTCGGCCGGGGCGGTGTCGGGCGCCATGGGCTCAGTGTGCGCCATCGTCGGCCATCGCTGCGGCCGGCTGGCGGGCGGGCTCCGGCGGCGGGCCGACCGGGGGGCGGCGCCGGGACGGGATGAACGCGCCGGCGATCGCGCCCGCCAGCGACAGCCCGGCCGCGACCTCGGCGGTGGGCACGAACCCGGCCCCGAACGCCCGGGCCGTGGCGTAGCTGCCGGACCCGGCGAACACCGCCGCCAGGATCGCGATCCCGAACGTGCCGCCCAGCTGGCGCAGGGTGTTGAAGGTGCCGGCCGCCTTCCCGAGGTCGGCCGGCTGGACCGCGTTCATCACGCAGTTCTGGGCGGCGGGCATGGCCAGCGACACCCCGCAGCCGGCCAGCACCAGCGGGGCGACGATGGCCGGGTAGCCCCACTGCTCGCGGGCCACCAGCGCGACCCAGACGAACCCGGCCGCCTGCATGGTGAGGCCGGCCGCGACCAGCGGGCGCTCCCCGATCCGGGCCACCAGCGCGCCCGCGACCGGGGCCACCAGGGTCAGGGTGACGGTCCAGGGGGCCAGCCGGAGACCCGCCCCGAGCGGCCCGTAGTGCCAGTCGAGCTGGAAGAACTGGGCCAGGAAGAACGCCGCGCCGAAGATTCCCGCGTACATCCCGAACCCGGCCGCGTTGCCGAGGGTGAACGCCCGGATGCGGAACAGCCGCAGCGGCAGCATCGGCTCGGGGGCGCGACGCTCCCAGACCAGGAAGGCGGACAGGGCCACCACTCCCCCGATGAGGGCGCCCAGCACCTCGGGGCTGGACCAGCCCGCCGTGTTGCCGCGGACCAGGCTCCAGACCAGGCCGAAGGCGGCGACGGTGACGAGCACGACCCCGCCGGCGTCGAACCGGGCGGGCCGGCCGCGGCTCTCGTCGATCTTCCGGGCCGCCAGCGGGATCAGCACCAGGCCGATCGGCACGTTCAGCCAGAAGATCCAGGGCCAGTCCAGGCCCTGGACCACGGCGCCGCCGATCATCGGGCCGCCCAGCACCGCCAGCCCGGTGACGCTGCTGAAGATGCCGAGCGCCTTGGCCCGCTTCTCGGGGGGGTAGGCGGCCGACAGCAGCGCCATCGCGTGCGGCATGATCATGGCCGACCCGGCGCCCTGCACGGCCCGGGCCGCGATCAGCCAGCCGATCGACGGGGCCAGCGCGCAGGCGGCCGACATCACCGTGAACAGGCCGAGCCCGGCCAGGAACAGCCGCCGCCGCCCGAACCGGTCGCCCAGCGCCGACGCGGTCATCAGCAGCACGGCGAAGCTCAGCGTGTAGGCGTTGACGATCCACTCCAGCTCGCCCAGGGAGGCGCCGAGCTTGAGGTGGATGGTGGTCAGCGCGGTGGTCACGACCAGGATGTCCAGCCCCACCATGAGCGAGGCCACCGAGGTCAGGGCGAGCACCCAGCGCGGTTTGCGGTTCACTGTGGCTCCGAGGTCCCGGCCCCGGATCCGTCCCGGGGCGCTCACCGGTACGTACCGGCGAGCGCCGGTAAATTCATCGGCGGCCGCCGAAGTCCCAGGGGTGTACCTCGATGGCGGCGTACCGGCCGGCGGTCAGCAGGCTGGTGGCCGCCGCGGCGTCGGGCGCCTGGAGCAGGGCGGCGGTGCCCAGCCAGGCGGCGCCGTCGTCGGACAGCAGCGGGCCGTGGGCGATCAGCTGATCCGGGTCCTGGTCCGGCGGGGGATCCAGGTCGGCGGCGGGTCCGGTGCCGAGGCCGAGGACCAGGAAGCGGCGCCCGTGCTCCCGGTCACCGGGGTAGTCCCACATGGTGCGGCCGAGCCGGTTGCGCCAGCGGCGCAGCAGCACGTCGCGGTACACGCCGGCCTGGTAGTTGGGCTCGTCGAAGGCGAACGCACGGGCGGCCGCGGCGTCGGGCAAGGCGACGATGTGCACGCTGCCGGTGGCGGTGTCTTCGCCGTCGGTGAGGGTAGGGCCGCGGGCGATCAGCTCGGCCGCGAACCGGTCCATGTAGGACCAGTGCTGCTCGCGCAGTTCGCCACGCAACGCCGCCGACCCGGGCCGGTCACGGTGGTAACAGAAGAAGTCCACGCCACAGTTTTAGCGGTATGGGAGTGGCCGAGGATGGAAGCTGTGAGCGATCGGGCGCGGGAGCTGTGGGTGCAAGTGGCCGGGAGTGGCGCGCGGTTCGCGTTCGACGTCAGTGTCACTGTGGCACCGGAGTCGCGGCTGTGCCCGGCGGGCTGGGCGGGCATCGTCGTCATCGACGGGAAGGTGCTGGCCACGGCGCCTGATGAGGGGGCGGCCCGCCTGATGGAGGAGGCGCTCGGTGGACTGGGTGCGGAGACGCTCACCAGTGCTGAGGTGCTGCGTCGGCGGCTGGCCGTCGGTGACATCCGGGGGCCGGCGACGCTGGCTTACCTGGACGCGGGCGACTTCCGGCCGACGGCGGGGGTGGTGGAGGCGCTGGAGCCGGGTGATCACGGGGTGCGGCAGTTCCGGGCGGGAACAGCGCCGGACGATCTGGAGGAGAGCGGCATCGAGGAGATCAGCACGCCGGCCTTTGTGGTGCGCGAGGGCGGGCAGGTGGTGGCGGCCGCGGGCTACCGGGACTGGCCGGGCGACACTGCCCATCTGAGCGTGCTGACGGCGCCGGCCGCCCGGGGGCGGGGTCTGGCCCGGAGGGCCGCGTCGGCTGCCGTCGGCCACGCGCTGGCCGAGGGCAAGCTGCCGCAGTGGCGGGCCCGGGTCGAGGCATCGCGGCGGGTGGCCCGGGCGCTGGGCTTCCGCGAACTCGGCGCTCAGGTCAGCCTGCGCCTCACGTAGCTGGGACTCGGGCGCTACACGGCGCGGGGCCCGAAGCTGAGCGGCGGGTTCGGGAAGACTTTTTTACAAATGCTGCATAGAAGTCTTCCCTAACCGTGAGGGCACCTCTAGTGCTGAGGCTCCGGTGGCGGGTGTGACTCAGGGGGTTGGAGATCGGCGACCTGGGCCGAGTTGCAGCGCCGACGGAGGGCGGCCGGGGCGCGCGGGCCCGCAGGCGGGCAGGGACGGCGGTCGGCGGAGCCTGCGGGCGGGCAGAGATGACGGCGGGGCGGGGTGAGCGGGACGGGGGCGGAGCGGGGACCGGAGTACGGCGGGGGGCTGGCCGGTCACGGGAGATAAAAAGCGAAGGCCAGGGCTAGCGGTCGTCGCTGAGGACGGGTTCGGGGAGGGTGCCGGCGTTGTGCTCGAGCAGGCGCCAGTGGCCGCGGCGGGTGCCGAGGACGGACCAACTGCAGTTGGCCAGGGGGCCCATGGTGTCCCAGGCGTCTTCGGGGAGACCGAGGAGCTTGCACATGCCGAGGCGCAGCGCGGCGCCGTGGCTGACGATGACGGCCAGGGCGCCCGGGGACAGCGTCTCGATGATGCGCTCGAAGGCGCCGTGGACGCGGTCGGCGACGCCGGTGGCGGTTTCGCCGCCGGGTGGGGACCAGGTCTTGAACTCCTCGGGGTAGCGGGAGCGGATCTCAGGGCCGGTCAGGCCTTCCCACTCGCCGCCGTGGCGTTCACGCAGGTCCTTGTCGTGGGTGACCGGGAGGCCGGCCAGGCGGGACAGCGGAGCCGCCGTCGACGCGGCCCGGCTCAGGTCGGAGGCGAAGATCGCGTCCGGGCGGAGCGCGGCCAGCAGGCGCGCGGCCCGGTCGGCCTGGGCGACGCCGGTGTCGTCGAGCGGGATGTCGGTCTGGCCCTGGAACCGGTCCTCGAAGTTCCAGATGGTCTGGCCGTGCCGCCACAGGACCAGGCGGGGACCACGCCCGGCGGGAGCTTCGGCTCCACCCACCGGGCCGGCCGGCGCGCTCAGCGCGCGTCCCGATCGGCGGGGCCCGAAGCGACCGGCTCGGGCAGGCGGATGATCGGGCAGTCCTTCCACAGCCGCTCAAGGGCGTAGAAGATCCGCTCTTCCTCGTTCTGGACGTGGATGGTCACGTCCGCGTAGTCGAGGAGGACCCAGCGTCCCTCTCGCTCACCTTCCCGGCGGATCGGCTTGGCTCCGGCCTGGCTCAGGCGGAGCTCGATCTCGTCGACGATCGACCGAGCCTGGCGGTCGTTCGCGGCCGAGCAGAGCAGGAACGCATCGGAGATGACGAGCTGCTCACTCACGTCGTAGGCGATGATGTCGGTGGCGAGCTTGTCAGCCGCGGCCATCGCTGCGATCTCGATGAGCTCGACGGCCCTGGGGGTCGCGGTCACGTGTGGGGTTCGCCCTCCTCGACTGGGCGGCAGGAGTGTTTCTGCATCCCTTCCAGTGTGCCACGTCGGGCCGGATGGCTGATCAGGTGAGATCTTTGTGCGTTTGGCCACCTGACGGTCGCTTTACGGACCTGTTGTGTTCCGGTTACGGGGTATACGGTCGGCGCTGTTCGACTTTGGCCGTTTCAGCATGGGGAGGCCGTTGCATGACGATCGAGGTGAGCCGCCGCCAGTTGCTGGCGACGGGAGGGGCCGCGGTACTCGCGTCCTTCGCGCTCCCGCCGAGCCTGCGCAAGGTTCTGGGTGACAGCACCGGCGCGCTGACCAGCAGCCAGAAGCCGCTGCCGGTCGCGGACATCAAGCACATCGTGGTGCTGATGCAGGAAAATCGCTCGTTCGACCACTACTTCGGGACGATGCCCGGCGTCCGCGGCTTCGGCGACCCGTCGGTCCCGAAGAGCCTGTTCTACCAGGCCGACGCCGACAACCCGGACAAGTACCTGCTGCCGTTCCACGCCGACACCGAGCACTACGCGGCCCAGGCGCTCCCGTCCACCAGCCACAGCTGGGGGCCGCAGCACCAGTCCTGGGACAACGGCAAGATGGACGGCTTCGTCACCGCCCACCTGGCCTCGGACGGCGTGGCCGGCCAGTACACGATGGCCTACTACGACCGGAACGACATCCCGTTCCACTGGGCGCTGGCCGACGCCTTCACCATCCTGGACGGTTACCACTGCTCGATGCTGGGCCCGACCTGGCCGAACCGGCTGTACCTGATGACCGGGCAGGTCGACCCGGCCGGCGAGCACGGCGGGCCGATCTACTCCAACGAGGTCCCGTCGGCCGGCTACTCCTGGGCCACCTACCCGGAGATGCTGACCCAGGCCGGCGTGTCCTGGAAGCTCTACCAGGAGAACGACAACTACGGCCTGAACGTGCTGGAGTACTTCGACCAGTACCAGGCCGCCCCGACCAGCTCGCCGCTGTACCAGAACGCGATGAAGTTCTACCAGCCCGGGCAGTTCGAGTACGACGCGGTGCACGACCGGCTGCCGACGGTGTCGTGGATCCTGCCCACGTCCTACCAGTCCGAGCACCCCGACTTCATGCCCGCGGCCGGGGCCGACTTCGTGGCCAGCAAGGTCAACGCGATCGCGGCCAACCCCGACGTGTGGGCCAAGACCGTGTTCATCCTCATCTACGACGAGAACGACGGCTACTTCGACCACGTGGCGCCGCCGACCGCGCCGGCCGGGACGGCGAATGAGTACATCACCGTGAGCGGGGTCAGCGCCCCGATCGGCCTCGGCTTCCGGGTCCCGGCCATCATCGTGTCGCCGTGGACGGTCGGCGGCTACGTCAGCCACGAGACGTTCGACCACACCTCGGTCATCCAGCTGATGGAGACCGTCACCGGGGTCACGAACCCGAACATCACCCCGTGGCGGCGGTCGGTCACCGGCGACCTGACCTCGGCGCTGGGGGCCGGCCCGGGGCGCCGGTTCCCGCGGCTGCCCGGCACCACCGCCGAGCTGGTCAAGGCCGAGGAGGCGTTCAAGACGCTGCCGTTGCCACCGATCCCCGGCCAGCAGCAGGTGGTCCCGGTCCAGGACAAGGGCACCAAGCCGGTCCGGACCGCCCCCGCCAACAAGCTGGCCGTGAAGGGAGCGTGAACGACATGACTGACGACAACTCGCGTTCCGGCCGGTCCCGGCTTCCCCGGCGCTGGGTCATCGGCGCCGGCGCCGTGGTCGCGGCCGGGGCGGTGACCGCCGCGGCCGTCACCCTGGCCACCAGCGGCGCCGCGGCCGGGCACCCGGCTTTGCGGGCTGGCTCGAAGGCCAACCTGGCCGCGTCGGCCTGCCGCGGGCCGGCCGGGGCGGCCTACGTGACCGATGCGGGCTGGGACGGGTTCAGCGCCATCGACACCGCCACCTGCAAGGTCATCCAGACCTACAACGTCGGTGACCCGGCCGTGGCGGGCGACCCGGGCGACTACGACTACGACTCGACCGACGAGGCCGTGGCCCTGCACGGCAACCTGATGTACTTCGCCGACACCGGCAACTCGACGGTGGCGGTGATCGACGCCAGCAAGCTCGACGCCAAGAACTACAACCCGGCCGAGACCCTGATCAACGTGGGCCTCAACCCGCAGGCGCTGGCGGTCAGCCCGGACGGGTCGCAGGTCTGGGTGGCGGAGACCGGGCCGCAGGATTCGGCCTCGTCGCCGTCCGGGGTCAGCGTGATCTCCGGGTCCACCGACAAGGTCACGGCCCACTGGTCGCTGCCCGGGGCCCCCGCCCAGATCACGTTCGCCCCGTCCGGTAAGCAGGTGTACGTGGCCACCGCGGGCGGGGTGGCGGTCTACAGCACCGCCAGCCAGCACCGGGTGGCGTTCATCCGCGGCCTGGGCGACCCGCGCGGGATCGCGGTCTCCCCCGACGGCAAGACCGTGTACGTGACCGGCACCGAGTCGAACCAGCTGTACCTGATCAACGCGGCCACCAACCGGGTGACCGGCACGGTCAAGGTCGGTGAGCTGCCCTGGCAGGTGGTGGCGGCGCCGAACGGGAAGACGGTCTACGTGGCCAACCCGGACTCCAGCTCGGTTTCGGTCGTGAGCACCGCGACCGGGGCGGTGACCGGCACGATCGCCATCCCCGGCGACCCGGACACGCTGGCCCTCACCCCCGACGGCAGCCAGCTGTGGGTCGGCGCCCGGTTCACGGCCAAGGTGGCCGTCATCAACACGGCCGACGACTCGACCGTGGGGTCGATCAACCTCGGGGACGCGCCGAACGCGGCCGACGGCTACGCGCCGACCGGTATCGCGCTCACCGCGACCCCGACCGCCGGATCCTGAGTCAGCGGGTCCTGGCCGGTCCTGGTCAGCGGGTCCTGACCAGGATGTCGAAGATCTGCGCGCCCGGGGCCGGTGGCCCCGGGCGCGGGTCTTCGGACCTTGCTACTTTGTGCCAGCCCCACTGCTGGAAGGCCTGCTGGGCGGCGGTGGCGGCGGGCAGCACGGCCGCGGTGGCCCGTTCCTCGTCCCGGCCGTCCATGATCAGATCATGCAAAGCGCGGCCGATGCCCTGGCGGCGCCAGGAGGCGCGCACGGCCAGATCGGTCAGGGCGAAGGTCCGGCCGGGGTGCTCGTCGGTGATCCCGGCCGGGACAGCGGTGGTCAGGCCGCGCCACCAGGACGTGGACGGGCGCAGCGGTATCCCGGTCGCGTAGCCGACCAGGTAGCCGCCGTGCCAGGCGGTGGCGAGGACGAAGCCGGGCTGGCGCCGCAGGACCCGGAACCGGGCCGCGAAGAGTTTATTTCCATTATCAACATTGGGCTGATAGGGCGGGCCAGTGTGGATCTCGGCATGC
>Ga0213875_10000737_pt1 | contig 24870 bp, 20 predicted proteins | sample BarmaccomBMRX_R8_FD_160105 | JGI IMG/M metagenome (GOLD analysis project Ga0213875, IMG submission 160105) | Root-associated microbial communities from Barbacenia macrantha in rupestrian grasslands, the National Park of Serra do Cipo, Brazil - RX_R8 | ecosystem: Host-associated > Plants > Roots... | reverse complement strand
GAGCTTGTCGTTGCCGTTGAGCCCGGTCGACAGCGGACGGTCGGGGGCATTTGAAAACGACTTCTGGCGGAATTCGAAGCTCGTCCTGACCCCGAGATCCTGGAACACGATTGCCGTGCTTTCGAGCCCGGCGCCATAGGTGTCGAAATACTGGTTCTCGCCGAGCCCGACCTCGTTCAGGATGCCGTATGGCTTGACCGTGACCTCGGCGACATAGGGGATCGCGGGGTCGGGAAAGCGCAGCCGCGGTCCTGCGGTCACCTCGCCGAGATCGAGGTCGAGCCGCCCGAATTTGAAGAAATGGTCGACAAAGCCGGTGCCGGTGACCTCGATCTGGTCGCGGTTCTGGGTCCCTAGATCGTAGGTGTACAGCACCGATCCGGTCAGGAACAAATTGCCGTCCTCGGCCTTCTTGAACTGATTGTTGAGCTGCAGCAGGAACGGGAAGAACGGCGAGGCGATCAGCCCGGAGCCGGGGGCCACATTGGCGTCCGACTGATATTGCCCGCCCATGAACAGAAAGCCGGTGACCTTTCCGGCGTTGGCCTCGCTCGCGATTTGCGCCCGGTACTGGTTGATTCGCGCCTGCACCTCCGGCGGCGGGTTGGCGGCCGCGGCCTTGTCAAAATAGCTCTGCGCGACCTCGAACGAACCCATTCGGAAATACAAAGCGCCGAGTTCGAGATCGACGCGCGGCAGGTTCGGGTTGAACAGCAGCATCCGCTCGAGCGCCGACACCGCGGCTTCGTTGTCGCCGAGCCGCGCCGAAACGTCGGCATAGGCAAAGCTCACATCGAGGTTCGCCGGGTCGCGCAGCATGCGCTGAAACAAGGCTTCCTTCCGGGCCTCCAGCGCCGCGCGATCCTGGGCCGACAATTCCTGCCCGCAGACAGGGGCCGCGAACAACCCGATCGCGACCGCCAGGATCGTAGCGAAGCTGTACAGCATTGCCGGCAGCCGCGCAGCGCCGGCAATCTCCCACGGTAATCTCAACAACCCCCCCTGGGACACCGAAGCGACAGCCCAGCGCGAGTCTACGTAACTCACGGTTGGCAAACAAGCGGCGCGCCGACAGCTGTGTCGTTTTGAGCACGGGCGTGACCGATCCGCCATACCGGCGCCCCAAACAGCCCGCCGATCCTTGACGGGCGGTCTCTTGCGAGAGGGGAAGGCGTGTAGCAAGCTGGCGCTCGGGACCGCAACCGACGCCGCCCCTACCCGGGGTGCCAGAGAAGAGAGCCGCCTTTTGGACCGGGGTGATTCGTTCTACGACGCGCTCGAGACCCGACCGCCGGCCGAACGCGAGGCGGCGCTGATGGCCGAATTGCCGCAGATCGTGGCGACCGCTAAGCAATGGGCGCCATTTTACCGCGATCTGCTCGCCAAGGTGCGGCCGGAGGAGATCGCGGATCGGCGCGCCCTGGTGGACCTGCCGCTCACGCGCAAATCGGCGCTGATCGACCTGCAGCGGCGAGAGCCGCCCTTTGGCGGACTGAACGCGGCGGAGCCGGGCGAGTTTGCCCGCATCTTCGCCTCGCCCGGGCCGATCTACGAACCGCAGGGCCGGCGTCCCGATTACTGGCGCATGGCGCGCGCGCTGTTTGCCGCCGGGTTTCGCGCCGGCGACCTCGTGCACAATGCCTTCTCGTACCATCTGACCCCGGCCGGCGCGATCATCGAGAGCGGGGCCGAGGCGCTCGGTTGCGCGGTCATCCCGGCCGGCACCGGCCAGACTGAATTACAGCTGCGCACGATCGCCGATCTGCGGCCGGACGGCTATGTCGGGACGCCCTCCTTCCTGAAGATCCTGCTCGATCGCGCGGCCGAACTGGCGATCGACATAGGCTGCCTGCGCAAGGCCCTGGTCGGCGCCGAGGCGTTTCCCGTTGTCTTGCGCCGCGAGTTCCACGATAGCGGGATCGCCGCGCTGCAATGCTACGGCACCGCCGAACTCGGCCTCATTGCGTATGAGACCACCGATGCGGGAGGGCATGTGTGCGAGGGCATGGTGCTGGACGAGCGTATCATCCTGGAACTGGTCACGCCGGGAACCGCCGAACCGGTCGCGCCGGGCGAGGTCGGCGAGGTCGTGGTCACGGCGCTGACCCCAGAATACCCGCTTATCCGTTTTGCCACCGGCGATCTGTCGGCACAGCTGCCGGGCCTCAGCCTATGCGGCCGGACCAATCACCGGATCAGGGGTGGGCTCGGCCGCGCCGACCAGACCGCCAAGGTGCGGGGCCTCTTCGTGCATCCGGAGCAGATCGCCGAGATCGTCCGCCAGCATAAGGAGATCATTCGCGCACGCCTGGTCATCGAGCGCCCGGAAGCCGCCGATCGCATGAGGTTGATGGTCGAGATGGGCGAGCCGGCCGAGGATTTGGCGCGCATCGCGGCGACCATCCAGGCCGTCACCAAGCTGCGCGCCGAGATCGAGCGGGTGCCGGAGGGCAGCCTGCCGAACGACGGCAAAGTGATCGACGACCGGCGGCCGGTCGACGGCTAACGCCACATCGGCCGCTATTCCGCGGCGAGGGGCGGGGCTTCTTCGCGGTCGAGGCCGCAGGCGGCGATGGCGCGGCGTAGGCGCTCGATCTCGTGAGCCGGCAATTTGGCGAGCGGCGGGCGTACCACAGCGGGCGGCAATTTGCCAATCAGCGCCAGCACTTCTTTCATGCGGTTGTGCATGTCGAGAAAGGGCGGCGCGTAAAGGGCCTGCGCCATCGGATAGATGCGGTCGTTGATGGCGCGGGCGGCCGCCAGATCGTCGGCGCGCACCGCCCGGAAGAGCGCGACCTGCCAGGCCGCGATGACGCTGCCCGCGCCGGACAGCAGCCCGTTGCAGCCGAGCACCAAGGAGCTCATCAGCCAGGCGCTGTGGGTGCTCAGCACATTGACCGGCCGCGGCAGGCTTTGCAGCGCGCGGATGTTGCGCTCGTGCAGCATCGCATCGCCCGACCAATCCTTGACGGCCCGGATCGTCGGGATCTCGTCGGCCAGCCGCAACAAGGTTTCGTGCGGGTATCCGAGCGGCCCCGAAGCCGTGTAGTTGAAGCAGATCAGCGGCAGGCCGGTCGCCGCGGCGACGGTTCGGAAATGCAGGACCCCCAATTCCGGCCGCAACTGCCCGCCCATCGCGAGGCTCTGGGGCGGAAAGACCAGCAGGGCCGAGGCGCCCCCCGCCTCCGCCATGCGCGCTATGCGGGCGGCTTCGAGGCTGCCATCGGCGTAAACCCCGGCGACCACCGGCAGGCGGTCGCCGACCTCCTCCATCGTGACGCGCAACACCTCGCGCTGCTCGTCGAGCGAGCAGGCATGCACCTCGCAGGAATGGCCGTTGACGGTCAGCGCGGAAATGCCGTCCACGGCCGCGACATCGCGCAGATGCTTGCGGTAGGCCCGGTCGTCGATGCTGAAATCGGCGTGGAAGGGCAGCAATACCGCGGGGATGACGCCCTCAGGCACCCAATCGGGCGTGGCTTGGCGATAGCTCATCGGCACTTGTGTCCGGCTTCTGGGGAAGGTCCGTGCAGAATAGGCCGTTTTGCCGGCCGCGAAAACCGGCGCTGCATGACGCAAATCCAAACGCCGGGAGCCGAAGATCGCAAGGCGGACGCGAAAAGGCCGCCCGTGAGCGGGCGGCCTGTCGAAACTGCCGGGGCGAACCCCGGCAGGGTGTCGCGCGAGACTTTAGCGCGCGGTCTGCTGGGTCGCCAGCACGCGCAGCTCGTCGAGGCCTTCGCTGGCCCGCTTGTGCAGCACCTCGGCCGCGTCCGAGCCCGCCTTGCTGGCGAGCGTCGTGATCTCGCGGCCGTGGCTGATGCCCTTTTCGAGCATCTGCTTCGCGTATTCGGCGTTCTTCGCGATGCGGGTTTCCGGCGAGGTCGGCTGGGCGAGATCGCGCAGCAGGGTCGAGAAATCCTCGAACGCCTGACGGGCGACTTCCATCTGCCGCCGCGCCACCGCCTGCACGCCGTCGGCCGCGACCTGATTGGCTTGGCTCAGCGCCTCGATGTTGCGGCGCTGCGCCGCCCACACCGCCTCGATGTCGAGGGGACGAAAGCGAAAATCGGCAATGAATTTGGTGACGTCGAAATCGAAAAAGCTGGGACGGGCATCGGCCATCTGTGGGGTTCCGCGATCAGAGGGGCTGGGAAGTGTTGTGCGGTGCACAACGCGCGGTATATCGTCGCAAACCTTCCCGCCGTCAAGGCCTATTTTGCATTGCAGCAATTCAGGCCGGAACCGGCTCCTGCGGCGCACCCCGGCCGTCGCGGCCGAACCAGCGCTCGACGCGGCGCAGCCGCGCGTCGAGCGTCGCCATCGTGCGGCCGAGGTCGGGCGAATCGTCGCGCAGCCACACCCGCATCGCGGCGAGGTAGGCCGCCGCCGTGAGCTTTACCGCGACCGTGCCGGCGAGCCCGCCGGTGGCGATGCCGGCCGCTTCGAGCATCCACCGCATCGAGCGCAGCAATGCCGCGCCGAGGCAAAGCGCGGAAGGCGGATCGCGCGGCAAGTCGCGGCGCAACGCCTCGAGCGCCGCCTTATGCGGCTGCAGCGCGTCGAAGCGCTGCATCAGGAGGTCGAACACCCGGTCGCGCGGGCGTTCGCCCGGCTCGGGCTGCGGCGGCGCGCTCAGCACCGCTTCGTCGACCCGGCGATAATGGCCGCACAGGATCGCCTGCTTCGACGGAAACAGGCGATAGACGCTGAGCACCGGGAGCCCTGCTTCGGCAGCGACCGCGGCCAAAGACAGCCCGCGCCAGCCCTGTGCCGCGATCAAGGCCAAGGCGGCTTCGATGATGCGGTCCGCCTCGGGCGGTAACGCGGCCTCGTTGCCAGGGGACGGCTGGGCGTCCCGCGGCGGGCCGAATGGTACCTCCTCGGGCGTCTCCATTGCGTCAGCTCGCCAGCTCGCGAGAGCGCGCGGTCGCGGCGGCGACGGCCCGCTCCATCAGCGCCGGCAGCCCGTCGGCTGCCATCAGCACGTCGAGCGCGGCGCGCGTCGTGCCGCCGGGGCTGGTGACGTTCTCGCGCAATCGCGCCGGGCTGTCGCCGGCAAGACGAGCGAGTTCGCCCGAACCGGCCACCGTCGCGCGGGCGAGCCGCAGGGCCAGGTCGGCCGGCAAGCCCTGGCGCTCGCCGGCCATGGCGAGCGCCTCGATCAGCAGAAAGACATAGGCGGGGCCGCTGCCGGAGACGGCCGTTACCGGATCGATCAGCGTCTCGTCCTCGACCCAGGCGCTCTCGCCGATTGCCGCAAGCAGGCGCTCGCACAGGGCACGCTGCGCCGGCGCGACCCGCTCATTGGCGCAGGCCACCGTTATGCCGCGGCCGATCGCGGCCGGTGTATTGGGCATGGCGCGCACCAGCGCGGCGCCGCCGAGATGGCGCGACAGGCCGGCGAGGGTCTTGCCCGCGGCGATCGACAGAAACACCGTCTGCGGCCGGACCCAGCGCGCATAGGCCGGCAGGACCTCGTCGATCACCTGCGGCTTGACCGCGAAGACGACCGCGTCGGGGAGCGTGTGCTCGGGAATGTGCTCCGGGCCGGGGTGACAGAGGACGGCGTCGTCGTCGATCCCGGCAGGCAATCCGGCCGGCTCGATCACGACGAACCGGGCCGCCGCTCCGGCCGCCAGCCAGCCGCGCAGCATCGCGCTGCCCATGTGGCCGCACCCGACCAGCACGAGGGTCCCGGCCGGTCGGCCGGCATCTGCGCTCATGCAAGCGGCGCCGCGATCAGGCTTCCCCGATCGGGTCGATCATCGCCGCCATCAAGGCGTCCTCGGCGTTCTTGCCGCCCCAGATGATCAGCTGAAACGCGGGATAGAAGCGCTCGCATTCCGACAACGCGATATCGACCAAATCCTCGACCTGTTCGGCGCTCGCGCCGAGAACCCCGCGCAGCAGAATCGCGTGGCGAAAGGCCGGCGAGTTGTCCTCGGCCGACAGGTCGAAATGGCCGAGCCACAGTTTTTCATTGGCCAGCGCCAGCAGCTCGTAGACCCGCGCGCGCCGTCCCTTCGGCACCCGCATGTCGAAACCGCAGGAGAAGTGCAGCGCGCTGATCTCCTCCTGCCACACGAAGTAGAGCCGGTAATCGCACCAGCGTCCGGAGATCTCGACGATCATCTCCTCTTCGCTGGCGCGGTCGTGCGCCCAGTCGTTGGCGACCACGATCTCTTCGACGAGATCGATCGGATTGCCGCCAGGCGAGCTGCTTTCGACGATCGAGACAGAGGTCATCGCGCCCTCCCCAGGCAGATCGACGAGACGGTCGCGGCGACCCCCCCAAGCTCCCGCATCGGCGCGATTTCGATCGTGGCGCTGATCCACCCGCGGAAGCGCAACCGCCGCCTCGCCCAGGCTGCCAAAGGCCGGTACTGCATGCAAGTCAATATTTAGCGTCCCCCGGTGTAAAAAAAGACCATTAGAGCCTTCTTAATCATGGCGGCTCGAAGGTATCGCCGCCCGGCAGGCTGGTCGGGGCGGCCAAGCGCGCCTCCAGCGCCGCGAGGCGCGCAAGCAACACCTCCTGCTCCTCGCGGGCCTTGGCCGCCATCGCCTTGACCGCCTCGAATTCCTCGCGGGTGACGAGATCCATCCCCTGCAGGACCCGCTCGAGCTGCTCGCGCAGCCGTCCTTCGACCTCGCCGCGCAGCCCGGAAACCGCACCGAGGGCGCCGGAAGCAACCCTCGCAATGTCGTCGAAGAATCTGTTCTGGCTTTGCATCGCGACTTCCTTCGCCCGCGCGCCGGCGCACCCCTCGAATATAAGCGCGTTCGGGCTTCGCGCGAGTCCCGCTCGCCGCTCGGCCACACCCGGCGCAAGACGCCGGGGATCGACCCGGGGCTATTCCGCGGCGTTACGCTTGGCCTCGGCGCCCCGGCGAGCGGCGAGCCGGTCGATCTCGGCCTGCACCGCCGCGCCGGCCTGGCCGATGAATTCCACATGGTGGCGCGCCGCGTAATCATAGCTGCCCTGCAGCAACTCGCGGCTGCGCTGGAAATGCGGGTGCACGAAGCGCGCCATCAGCTCGTAATGGCGCTTTGTGGCATCCCAATCGGCCCAGTTATGGGCCAGTTCGGCGAGGACCCCAAACCCGCCGGACCCGGCCACCAGCCGCTCGACATAGGCGATCGCGTCGTCGGGCGTGCCGATGCAGGCGGCGCCGCTCTCGACCATGTATTCGTACGGGTCGGTAACGTCTCCCGGGATGATCGGGAAGGTGGCGACGTCGCGGAAATAGTCGCAGAACGCCTTCAGCCCGAATTCGACGTTGCGGCGCGCCTGCTCGCGCGTGTCGGCGAGGTGAAAGAGGCCGACGACCCGCCAGTTGCGCCGGTCGGGCGCATGCCCGTTGGCGCGCGCCTCCTCCTCGTAGAGGCCCCAATTGTGGACGTGGCGCTTCATCGTCTCGGGCGCGGTGCCGCCGATCGACAGCATGCCGATGCCGTATTTGCCGGCGGCGAGCGAACCGGCCGGCGAGCGCGCCGCGGCGACCGCCAGCTCCATATGCGGCCGCGTGTAGGGCCGCAATTGCAGCTGCGCATCGGTCAGGTTGAACCAGCCCGTCTTGCGGTTGACGGTCTCGCCGCGCAGCAGCGCGACGATCACCTCGAGCGCCTCGTTCATCATCTGCCGCTGGTCGGCCGGGTCGATGCCGACCTTCAGCGCATCGTGGACGAGGGCGCCGGGGCCGACCCCGAACATGGCGCGGCCGCGCGTCATATGGTCGAGCTGGACCATGCGGTCGGCCAGCATGAACGGGTTGTGATAGGGCAGCGAGACGACACCGGTGCCGAGGCGGATGTGGCGGGTGCGCTCGGCGGCGGCCGCGATGAACATCTCCGGGCTGGCGATGACCTCGAAGCCGCCGGAATGATGCTCGCCGATCCAGGCCTCGTTATAGCCGAGCCGGTCGAGATGCTGCAGCAGCGCCATGTCGCGCTCGAGCGACAGGGTTGGGTTCTCGTCGTGATTGTGAAACGGCGCGAGAAAGATGCCGCTGCGCAGATAAAAATCGTCCATACCGAGTCCTCGGAGGAACCGTGACGCGCTAATCCTCGGGCATCGCGGCCCTATCCGGCAACCGATTTGCGAGGCGGCGCGAACCGACCCTCGCAAAACCGGCTGTCGCCCCGCCGAAAGCGAAAGCCGGGACCCATGTCAGGCATGGATGCCGGCCTTCGCCGGTATCACGAAGAAACGATCAGTTCACCAGGCGATAGAACTTGGCCGCGTTCTCGCAGGTGATCTTGTGCACCTGCTCGGGCGCCAGCCCCTCGAATTGCTCCTTGATGTACTTGTCGGATTCCGGCCACACGCCGTCCGTGTGCGGGTAGTCCGAACCCCACATCAGCGTCTCGACGCCGATGTCGTCGACCAGCTTGGCGCCGATCGGGTCGAATTGGAACGTCGCCTTGCAGTGGCGCTGCCAGTATTCGCTCGGCTTCAGCTTCATCAGGTCGCGGAAGCGGTCCTCGAACTCGAAATCCATGCGATGCAGCGCGTAGGGGATCCAGCCGACGCCGCTTTCGCCAAAGGAGACGCGCAGGTTCGGATAGCGCTCGAAGACGCCGGCCCCCATCATCGCCGCGATGATGTGAACGAGACCCATCTGGAATGAGGACACGCCGGTGAACATCGCGGCGCGCCGCACCTGGCCGCTGGCATGCTCGCGGGCCCGCGGGTTCGTCGTCGGGAAGGTGTGGAAATGCAGCGGCAGGTCGACGTCGTTGACCGCCTTCCACAATGGCTCCCACATCGGATGCCACATCGGGTCCATGTCCCAGGAGCAGGACAGTTCGAGCCCGCGCAGCCCGAGCTTTGCCGCGCGGTGGATCTCCGCGACCGCGTCCTCGATATTGCCGTAGGGCAGGCAGGCGAGACCGATCTGCCGGTCGGGGTAGTGGCTGCAGAATCCCTTCAGCCAATCGTTGTAGATCCGCAGCATCTCATTGGCCGCCTCGCGGTCGTTGAGGCGGGAAGCGGCGCCGAGGATGCCGTAGATGACTTCGGCGTCGACTCCGTCGCGGTCCATGTCCTTGATGCGCAATTCGGGGTCGCGCGGCCGGTACTTGCCGTGTTTGGCGTCCTCGTAGAGGCCGGCCTCGGCCATGATGTCGACCCGCACGTTCTGCCCCGGCACGTGCTTCGCGCCGCCCGGGCCGACGCCGTTCATCAGCCCGAAATTGGCGCCGTTCTTTGCCACCCATTGCGGCCCGTCCGGCCCGTCCTCGACATAGGGCATGCGCTCCTTGAGGTCGCGCCGCGCATTCTCGACAAACAGCTCCGGCGGCATCCAGGGCATGTCGAGATGGCAATCGGCCGAGATGCGGCGATAATGCATGGGCGTTTCCCTTCGAGCTTCAGGTGCCGTCCGACAGTTTACCGCGATTGGCAAGCCCTTTGCCAATGCGCGGTTTGCATCCCCCTCCGCCCCGCGGACCGCCTCTCGCCCATTGTGCCGTCTCTGCACTCCGGGCTGTTTATTTCCGCCGGCAGCCTTCGCTCTCGAATTTATACGGCCCGGCGCTCTTTTCTTCGGCATCGGCGATTGCGACCGGATGCTGCGATGCCCGACTTCGTCCCGAGTTCAGTTCCGTCCCCTTGCGACTTCGATGTCGCTCCGGACCGCCACGGCCATTGGGTCGCCCGCGACCGCCACGGCCTTGCCGGAGGGGTTTTTGTCACCCGCAAAGCGGCGCTCTCCTTTGCTCTGTTCGAAGCCGGCGGCAATGCCTTGCGCGTCCACGAGCCGGACTCGACTTCTCGCCCGGCAGACATCCGGTGAGGGCGTTTGTGACGGCAACCCGGTCGGTCACCCGGCCCGTCGGACCGGGCGAGGGTCAGAACGTACCGCCAGGTGTTGTGCTGCTGCGCTGCGAGCGGATGGGCCGTTGGACCGTTTCGACGGGCCGCGCGCCGCTCGCGCGGTTTTCCGATTTCGCGACGGCGCTCGATTGCGCGCGCCGCATCCCGACCACGGAGCCGGGAACGATCGAGGTGTGGCAGGGGCGCAATTACATCTGCTGTCTGACCCGCGACTGCCTGCCCGGCGACTGTTCAGACGGCGACGAGGAGTCTTCCGGAGCCGGTTTCCGAGCGCGTAGCGCGCCGCGCGCCCGGGGCGCCCTCGCGGTCGCCGAGCGCTATGGCGACCGCGCCCAGATCGCGGTGGACATTGGCGGCCCGCTCTTGTGGCTCGCGCTGGTGGTGCTGGCCGTGGCCGGCGCTTTCGGCTGGAAGCTCTCCGCATTCGGCATTTTGTGATCGGCTTGCAGCGCTCGCCGCTGCTACTCAATCGAGATCGACATCGACCCGGATGCGGCGGGGCCGGCCCTCCTCGCGCTCCTCGCGGCGATGATGCTCATGATGATGCGGCGGCTCGTGATGCACGGGCTCGTGATGGTCGTGTTCGGGCGGCGGCTCTTCTTCCGGCGGGTGGTGGAGCTTGGGATCGAGGACAAAGGTCAGCCCGCCCACGACCAGCCCATCGGCCAGCACGACGATCACGATCGATACGGCGCCGGCGGCGGCGACCTGGCCGGCCGTAAAGCTCTGACCGCCGATCAGCCGCGGCCGGATTACACGCGTATCGCGCGGCCCGAGCGAGAACGAGCCGCCGCCGGGATTGTCGAACACCATCGCCCAGCCGCGCGTCGCGAGAAAGGCGGGCAGTACCGCCCTGATCTCCATCTTGGCCGTGCTCGGCAGCGGGTTGCTGGCCCAGAACCGGCGTTTGCGGAAGGCCTGCACCAGGGCGCGCCGATGGCCGCCGCCGGGGACTGGGATTACCGCGCGCAGCCCGAGATTGTTGTCGCAGGGCACCATCTGCCACAGCGGTGCCGGGCCGGCGGCGCAGGGCATCGCCGAGGCCGGATCGTTGTTAGCGCGGTCGCCGGGGGCGCTGACGCTCATCAACATGCATTCGTGGCCGCGATAGCGCGGGCGCCAGTCGAACGGGCCAACCAGCACATCCGCGCCGGGCGCGATCGCGCCGGGCACCGCCAGCGAGGCGGTCGTCATCGGCCGCCAATCGTCGGGCCACACGAGACCGGCGGACGGGCGGCAGTGATACCCGTGGACGACCGCCCCGGTGGCGGCCAGCGTGCCGCGATTGCGCACCCGGACATAGGCGTGATTGGTGCGGCCGATGACCGGCGTCTGGTGCTCCGGATGCCCATCGGGTTCCAGGCGGTTCCAGATCTCGGTCGTCTCCCAGAAGCGCTGCAGCCAGTAATATTGATTGTTCGCCTGGTACTGGTACTCGCCGTTCCTGCCGTCATCGATAAAGACGTCGATCGGCGGCGGCGAACCGACTGTGGTGACCGGGGTCGGCGCGCCCGGCGGCTGGAACAGCCCCTGTTTCTCATAGGCCCAGCGGATCACTTTCCAGTAGTAGCCGCCGAGTTCGCCCTCGCTGGTCCAATTGCCGATCGACGCGGTGATCTCGGCGGTGGCGAAGCCCAGCGCGTTGGACGGGTTGGTCGCCGGGGTCAGCGTGCCGATCGCGCGCAGGATCAGATACGGCAGGTGCCGCGAGGCGAAACGGCGCATCGCGAGTTCGGTCGAATCGCCGCCGATCGCGCGGTAGACGCGGAAATGCGTGGTGCACAGGATCTGCTCGGAATTGTAGCCGCCGGTGTCGTTGACCCCGCCCCAGCCCCAGCCGCCTGCGACCGGCCGGTCGTGCCGGCGCGACACCGTCGCGTAGACCCAAGGGAAAGTCTCGAAACGGTCCGATGCGTGCGTTTCCGGATCGCATAACACCGCCCCGAAACTGTCGCCCGAACTGTGGGCAAAGCCGAAATTGGCGCCGTTCACATGGCTGTACAGGACGGCATGGCCGCCCAATTCGTGCATAGCGACGCGGAAATCGCAGGCGAGCCCCAGCGGGTTCGTCGTGTTGCTCAGATCGGCCAGCATGAAGGTCGTGCGGAGCACGCCGAAGGCGCCGTTGCCGAGGCAGTGTGCGTTGATCTCGATCCCGCCCGGGTTGGTGATCGAGCCGCGGTGGTCGACAATGGTCGGGAAGACCGTGCCGCCGAAATAGGTGTGGATGTCGAAACCGAGCTCGCCGACCATCCGGAAAAACCGGTCGCAGTGGTAGTAGGCGTTGACCGCGGCGAAATTGTTGGTCCGTGCGTCGAAATCGAAGTCGGTCCCGACCGGTTCGGTCGGCGCGGCAACGGTCGGCGTTTCGACATCGCTCAGCTGAATAATGTCGCCGGTCAGCGCATAATTGCCGCCGCTCGGCGGCGAGAGGCCGCGCAGCAGCACCGCCGCGCGCACCGGGTTCAGTTGGGCGCTCGTGGCGGCCGGCAGCGGCCCGCCATTGTCGGTGACCGGATCGTCGCGGAACACCAGCCCGTCGACATCGTCGATCAGCGGGCGGACGAACAGTACGGCCAGCGTTTCGGCCTCGACGACCGCGATCCAGTGCAGGTCGGGGATCAGCGCGGTCGGCAGAACGAACACGATTTCCGCCGCGACGTAGTGGCGGCCCTCCTCGATCTCGCCCGGCACCGGCGGCAGCGGCAGTCGTATCCCGTGGTGACCGTGCAGCTCGGTCGGGTCTTCCGGCAGCGGCGCGCGCTTTTCCGGCTCGTAGCGGTAGACGATCAGCCGCAGGCTTTTGATGCGCAGCGCGGCAACCTCGAACCCATGCGAATCCTCCGCCAGTCCGAGCCGGGCGGCGAGCGACCGCGCGTCGAGTTTGTGCAGCCGGGCAATGGCGCGGCCGCTCGGCGGCGTGACATGGACGTGCGGGTGAAGGGTCGACTGTGCGCTGATGATTTGCAGCGGCTCACGGCGCATGTGGATCGCCAGCCCCGCTTCGCGGATCGAGAGGCCAAGGCAGGTCTGGCTGAACACCAGCGTTACGGTGTCGAACTGCACCTTCTCGTCGAGAAAGCGGTATTCGACCGGCGCATCGGTCGGTTCGGTTTCGGGCGACAGGCCGAGGCGATGCAATTGCTCGTGCGATATGCCGAGTGTCGAACCGAACTTCTGCAGATATTCCTGCGCGGCAAGCTGCGGCGTTGCGCTGCTGCTGAGGTAAGGCTCGTCGACATGCAGCAAGGTGCGCGCGACCCCCTTGCGATCGCGGTCGACATGAACGGCATTGCGGTCGTCGAATTCGTTCGGCATCGCCAATCCCTCCCAGGAATCGTCGGCGCTAGCGCGAGAGTTCTTTTTTTAAACAAGCGTCGCCGTCACGCCTGGCGGGCCGCCGCGAGTGCGATTGGTTTCCAGCTCCCTCGAAGAAGGTTAACGATTGCTCTGGATTAATTGCAAGCACGCCGCAATCGATAGCAGGCGGTAGGATGGGTTGAGCGCAGCGAAACCTATCGATTTCAGATCGCCGAAAATGCGTTTCGCTGCCGCTCAACCCATCCTACGCGGCTGTGTCGGACCCACTGCGGTTGCTGAGTTGCGGCATGGCGAGCAAAATTAACCAGGTTTGGCCTCGACGAGGCTCGGCCGCATCGGCACCATCATCCGGTTCAGCGGAACCGTCATCGGGGCTGGCGTGCTCGCCGGCAGTAGGGGGTCATTATGCCAACGCCAACTCCGACGACCCTGGTCAATTTCGATGTGGCGAACGGGGCAGACCCGGAGTCCGGTCTGATCGCCGACGCCGCCCGCGACTTGTTCGGCACGACATTGCGGGGCGGGGCGAATGGCGACGGCACGATATTCGAACTCGTCAACACCGGCTCCGGCTATGCCATCACCCCGACCCCGCTCGCCAGCTTCAACGGCGACGACGGGTCCTTGCCGCAAGCCGGCCTGATCGCTGATACCGCTGGCGACCTCTTCGGCACGGCGACGAAGGGCGGGGCCCATGGCGACGGGACCGTCTTCGAACTCGTCAAGACGAGTACCGGCTACGCCAACACCCCGATCCCGCTGGTCAGCTTCAACGGCGCCGATGGCGCGAACCCGGTCGGCGGCCTGGTTGCCGACGCTGCCGGCGATTTGTTCGGCACGACGGAGTTCGGCGGCGGCTCGAACAATGCGGGCACGGTGTTCGAAATCGTCAAGACAACAACCGGCTACGCCAGCACGCCGACGACGCTGGTCAGTTTCAACGTACTCGACGGGAGTTTCCCCGAAGCCCCGCTGATCATCGATGCCGCCGGGGACCTCTTCGGCACGACATCGCAGGCCGGGGCGAATGGCAACGGTACGGTGTTCGAGCTTGCCAACACGGCAGGGAGCTATCCCACCATCCCGGACACTCTGGTCAGCTTCGACGGCTCCGACGGGTCGGAACCCGAAGCCGGCCTGATCATGGATGGCTCCGGAAACCTCTTCGGGACGACATTCGCCGGCGGAGCAAACCAAAACTACGGCACGGTGTTCGAGATTCCCAATACCCCGAACGGCTACGCCACGACGCCGACCACGCTGGTCAGTTTCGACTTTACCCACGGGAAACAGCCCGCTGGCAGCGTGATCATGGATGCTGACGGAAACCTGTTCGGCACGGCGGAAACTGGCGGGCAGCAGAACGACGGTACCCTGTTCGAGGTTGCCAAGACCGCGACCGGCTACGCCACCCTGCCGACGACGCTCGTCGACTTCAGCGACACGGGCGCGGCGTTCCCGGAAGCCGGCCTCTTCGCCGACTCCGCCGGCGACCTCTTCGGCACCACAGAAAGCGGCGGCGAGAATAGCGACGGCACCGTGTTCGAGGTCACGGACAGCGGGTTCGTCCCCTGTTTCTGCCGCGGCACGATGATCCTGACACCCTCGGGCGAGGTGGCGGTCGAGCGGCTGCGCAGCGGCGACAAGGTCGTCACCCTTGCGGGAGAAGAAAAGCCGATCGCCTGGATCGGCAGCGGCCGCCACCTGATCACGGCCGGCAACCAAGGCTTGCGCCCGATCATTGTGCGGCGGGACGCGATCGCCGAGGGCGTTCCCTGCCGCGACCTCTACGTCACCAAGGCGCATTCCTTGTACCTCGACGAGATCCTCATTCCGGTCGAGTGCCTGGTCAATGGCCGATCGGTGCTGTGGGACGACACGGCGCGGGCGATCGAGTTCTATCATGTCGAATTGCCGAGCCACGACGTGCTGATCGCCGATGGCGCGCCCGCCGAAAGCTACAAGGAAGACGGCAACCGGGACCTCTTCCACAACATCGATGGGCCGGTCGTCGCCGCAACCGAGACGGCGTGGTTTGCGCCGGTGCACAACAGCGGTCCCGTGGTCGACCGGGTGTGGCGCCGGCTGTGGCACCGCTCGAGCGGCGGGCGGCCGGCGCTGACCTCCAACCCCGAACTCCATTTGGTCGCGGATGGGACGCGCATTGAGCCCGTGGAGGCTAGCGGCGGCTTCTATCGCTTCCTGCTGGAGGGCCGTCCCGGCGAATTGCGCATCGTCTCGCACAGCGCCGTGCCGGCCGAGATCGGGCGCAATCTGGAATTGCGGCGGCTCGGCGTGGCGCTGCGTTCGATCGTGCTGCGCGCGGCGGGGGTCAGTGTCGCCCTGAACTACGACTCGCCCTTGCTTTGCGACGGTTTCCACGAGCCGGAGCCCGATCCGGCCTTTTGCTGGACCGATGGCGATGCGCGGATGCCGGGCCGCGCTCTTCTCCTTTTCGAGGGCCCGCTTGAGGTTGCGTTGGAAATCGGCGCCACGATAGATTACCCCCGCGCGCAAGATGAGGGTGCCGCCCTGCGCGATGCGGCGTGACCTGATGGGTTTCGCTGCCGCTCAACCCATCCTACGGCTACCTCCGCCGCTTTACCGGTAGGATGGGTTGAGCGTAGCGAAACCCATCGATCCTACGAGGTTTTGCGGTCGCGCAGCGCCTGCCAGACGCGGTCGGGGCTGAGGGGCATATCGATTTCCGTCACCCCGGCCGCGGCGAGCGCGTTCATTGCGGCGTTGACGAGGGCGGGGAGGGCGCCGACCGTGCCGGCTTCGCCGGCGCCCTTGGCGCCGAGCGGGTTGAGCTTGGTCGGCACGGGGTGGCTCGCGACCGTGATCGTCGGCAGCGTGTCGGCGCGCGGCATCGCGTAATCCATGAAGGTGCCGGTCAGCAGCTGGCCGGAGTCCGGGTCATAGGCGACGCGCTCCATCATCGCCTGGCCGAGCCCCTGCATGACCCCGCCATGGATCTGGCCCTTGAGGCCGATTGGGTTCACGACCGTGCCGACATCGTCGACCACGACGTAATTGAGGATGTCGAGATGGCCGGTATCGGGGTCGATCTCGACCTCGCAGACATGGCAGCCATTGGGGTAGGTCGTGTCCTCGGGCGAGAAGGTGCCGGTTTCGTACAGACCGCCTTCGATCCCAGACGGCAATTTGCCGATCTGGAAGGCGGCCTTCGCCACCTCGGTCAGGGCGATCGTGCGATCGGTGCCGGCGACCGCGAACCGGCCCCCCTCGGAGCCGACCGCGAATTCGAGGTCGGCTTCGGCGGCTTCGAGCAGATGCGCGGCGATCTTCTTCGCCTTGGCAATGATTTTGTCGGCCGCGATCCACAGGGCCGAGCCGCCGATCACGGTCGAGCGCGAGCCGTTTGTGCCGATCCCGAAGGCGACGCGGTCGGTGTCGCCGTCGATGTACTGCACCTGCGCCGGGTCGAGACCGAGCCGTTCGTTGAGCACCTGCTTGAACACGGTCTCGTGGCCCTGGCCCTGGTTCTTGCTGCCCATCAAGAGGGTCGCGTGCCCGTTCGGAGAAAATCGGATCTCGGCGAATTCCTGGCCCGGCGAGGCGGCTTTCTCGATCGCATTGGCGATCCCGATGCCGCGCAGCTTGCCGCGCTCGCCGGACTGCTCGCGGCGCGCCGGAAAGCCGGCGTAATCGGCCAGCTTTAAGGCTTTCTGCTGAATGGTCGGGAAGTCGCCGCAATCGTAATTGAGCCCGAGCGCGGTCTTGTAGGGCATCGCCGATGGCGGGATCATGTTGCGCTGGCGCAATTCGATCGGGGCGCGGCCGAGTTCGCGCGCCGCATCGTCGATCAGCCGCTCGATAACATAAGTTGCCTCGGGCCGGCCGGCGCCGCGATAGGGCGCGGTGCCGTTGGTGTTGGCCATAACCGACAGCACTTCGACATGCGCCGCGGAGATGTCGTAGACCCCGGTCAGCGTGCCGACATTGACAAAGGTCGCGAGCAGGTTGCGGTCGGACGACACATAGGCGCCGACATTGGCGAGGGTGCGCACGCGCAGGCCGAGAAAGCGGCCGCTATCGTCGAGCGCCAGTTCGGCCTCCGTGATGTTGTCGCGGGCGTGCTCGTCGGCCTGGATCGCCTCGCTGCGTTCGCACACCCATTTGACCGGGCGGCGGAACTTGCGCGCGGCCCACAGCACGAGGCGGTGCTCGGGATACTGCCAGCCCTTGGTGCCAAACCCGCCGCCGACATCGCCGGCGACGACGCGGACCTTGTTTTCCGGAACCTTGAAGACCCGCCCCGCGAGCACCTGCCGCACCCGGTGCGGGTACTGTACGTCGGCGTAGAGCGTGTAGCGCTCCTCCCCGGGATCCCATACGCCAAGCGCGCCGCGCGGCTCCATGAAATGGGCGTAAACCCGGCTGATCACGTAGCGCCGCTTGACGATATGGGCGGCGCGCGCCAGCGCCGCCTCGGTGGCGGTGCGGTCGCCGGTCTCGAACACATTCGAAATGTTGTCCGGGCATTCCTGCCACACGGCGTGCTTGCCGTCGGCGGCCTGGGCCGTGTCGGTTACCGACGGCAGCGGCTCGTACTCGATCGCGACCAGCTCGGCCGCGTCCTTGGCCTCTGCCAGGGTTTCGGCAACGACAAGCGCCACCGGGTCGCCGACATAGCGGACCCGGTCGGTCGCGAGGCCGGGATGCGGGCGCGCAAACATCGGCGAGCCGTCCGGCCGTTTCCGCTGGAAGGTCACGGCCATCGTGCCGAGCCGGTCCGCCGCGAGGTCGGCGGCCGTTAATACCGCGACGACGCCTGGCGCGGCGCGCGCCGCCGTCGCATCGAGCGCGACGATGCGGGCATGCGCATGCGGCGACCGCACGACCACCGCATAGGTCTGACCCAGCTGGTTCACATCGTGCTGAAACCGCCCCTCACCGCGCAGCAGGCGCTTGTCCTCGAACCGCCTGACCGCTTGCCCGATCCCGAATTGTCCCATTCGCGCGCTTTCCCAACCTGCCTCGCTTGCCGATCCTCAACGATGCACTATTGCCGTACGGGACTGAACACCCGATCCGATTTCGCGGAACCGCAACGCGGCGGAGCCGGCGGGCGATGGCACGGCGGCCAGCTACTTTCTAGCGCGGCGCGGCGCCGCTTTGCCGCGCTTCGAGTTGCCGGACGATTTGATGCGCGATGTCCGCCGGCTTGCCGCCGACATCGACGACGATCGCGTGCTCGTCCGCGGCGGGCTCCTCCAAGGTCGCGAACTGGCTGTCAAGCAACGCCACCGGCATGAAGTGCTCGTGGCGGGCGGCCATGCGGCGCTTGATCAGGTCGTGCGCTCCCTTCAGATAAACCAGCGACACCTCCGGGCGGTCGCCGACGAGGATGTCGCGGTAGGCGCGCTTCAGCGCCGAGCAGCTGACAACGCCGCATTCGCCGCGCTCCCGCCAGGCGTCGATCTCTTCCGCGATCTTCTGGAGCCACGGCAGCCGGTCGGCATCGGTCAACGGGATGCCGGCATGCATTTTCTCGACATTGGCGGGCGGGTGCAGGTCGTCGCCTTCCTGGTACTGACAGCCGAGCGCCGCGGCCAGCAGCGCCCCGACCGTGGTCTTGCCGCTGCCCGACACGCCCATGACGACGACTATCGCCGGCTGCTGGAGCGTATGCGCGACGGCCGGCGACCAGCCATGCGAGCGATTGCCGTGCGACATGCGCGCTCCCCGACCTGTTCGTGAGGGCCGCGACCCGGCCTGTTGCGGCGGGATTGTAATGCACCGGGCGGCAAGCGCCTATGCCGGCGCGGCGCGTCCGATGCGGTCGAGGCAGCCCTGCAGAATGTAGGCCGCGGCGACTTTGTCGACGATTTCGGCGCGGCGCCGCCGCGTCATGTCGGCGGCGATCATCTCGCGGGTGACTGCGGCGGTCGACAGCCGCTCGTCCCACAGCAGCAGCGGCAGGTCGCGTACGGCCAGCAGGTTGCGGGCGAACTGGCGGACGCCCTGGGTGCGCGGCCCGTCGCGCCCGTCGAGAGTCAGCGGCAGACCGACCACCAGCCCGCCCACCCCGTGCCGCTCGATCGTGGCAAGCAGGGCCGGGGCGTCGTCGCGGAAGCGGCGGCGGCGGATCGTCTCGAACGGGGTCGCGATCACGCGGCGCGTATCGGACAGCGCCAGCCCGATCGTCTTCGTCCCGACATCGAGCCCGAGCAGGCGCGAGCCCGGCGGCAAGGCGGCGTTCAGCGCCGCAGCATTGTCGAGAATCATGCCCGATGATACCCTGGCGGGCCGCTTTCGCAGGAGTCGCGGGCGGGCTCGGGAGCAAGCGAAATAATGGCGCTCGACAAGGCCACCGTGGCGCGGATCGCCACTCTGGCGCGGATCAGGCTTTCCGAAGACGAACTCGCCGGGCTGGCCGGCGAGCTGTCGCATATCCTGACCTGGGTCGAGCAGCTGAACGAGGTCGACACCGTCGGCGTCGCCCCGATGGCGAGCGTCGCCGCTACGGGGTTGCCGATGCGCGACGATCGCGCCGCCCACGACACCCGCCCCGAGGACATCCTCGGCAACGCCCCGAAGGCGGCGCGCGGGTTTTTCGCCGTGCCCAAGGTGGTCGAGTGACGGAGAAGCGGTGACCGGCTCGCCGACTTCGCTGACCTTGGCCGAGGCGCGGGCGGCGCTCGCCCGCAAGGAGCTGTCCGCCCGAGAGCTGACCGAGGCCCATATCGCCGCGGTCGAGGCGGCGCGCCCGCTCAACGCCTTCATCACGGAGACGCCGGAACAGGCGCTGCGGATGGCCGATGCTTCGGACGAGCGGCGCGCCCGCGGCGAGGCGCTGCCGCTCGACGGCATCCCGCTCGCGATCAAGGATCTGTTCTGTACCGCCGGCGTTCTGACCACCGCGGGCTCGCACATCCTCGACGGGTTCCGCCCGCCTTACGAATCGACCGTCACCGAGAAATTGTGGCGGGCGGGCGCGGTCATGCTCGGCAAGACCAACCTCGACGAGTTCGCGATGGGCTCGTCCACCACGACGAGCCATTACGGCCCGACGCACAACCCGTGGCGGCGGCCCGGCGACAACCGCCCGCTGGTGCCCGGCGGCTCGTCCGGCGGCTCCGCGGCGGCGGTGGCGGCGCGGGCGGCATTGGGCGCGATCGGCACCGATACCGGCGGCTCGATCCGCCAGCCGGCGAGCTTCTGCGGCATCGTCGGGCTCAAGCCGACCTACGGCCGCTGCTCGCGCTGGGGCGTCGTCGCCTTCGCCTCGTCGCTCGACCATCCCGGCCCGATGACCCGCACCGTGCGCGACGCCGCGATCATGCTCGGCGCGATGGCCGGGCACGACCCGAAGGATTCGACCTCGGCGCCGGTGCCGGTGCCGGATTTCGAGGCGGCGCTGACCGGCGACATCCGCGGCTTGCGCCTCGGCATCCCAAAGGAATACCGCAGCGAGGGCATGCCGGCCGAGATCGAAACTCTATGGGATCGCGGTGCCGGGTGGTTGCAAGAGCGAGGCGCCGAAATCGTCGAGATCAGCCTGCCGCATACCAAATACGCGCTGCCGGCCTACTACATCATCGCACCGGCGGAGGCCTCGTCGAATTTGGCGCGGTATGACGGCGTGCGCTTCGGCTTGCGCGTCGAGGGCGACACGCTCGACGACATGTACGAGCGCACCCGCGCGGCGGGCTTCGGCCCCGAGGTGCGACGGCGCGTGCTGATCGGCACCTACGTTCTGTCCGCCGGCTATTACGACGCCTATTACCTGAAGGCGCAGCGGGTGCGCACGCTGATCGCGGCCGATTTCGTCGCCGCCTTCGAACAGGTCGATTGCATCCTGACCCCGACCGCGCCCTCGGCCGCCTTCGCGATCGGCGACAAGGCTGACGACCCCATCGCGATGTATCTGAACGACCTGTTCACGGTCTCGGCTGACCTCGCCGGCCTGCCGGCGATCTCGGTGCCGGCCGGCCGCAGCGCCGACGGGCTGCCACTCGGGCTCCAGCTGATCGGCCGCGCCTTCGACGAGGCGATGGTATTGCGCGTCGCCGAGGCGCTGGAAAAAGCCGCCGCGTTTACACATTTGCCGAGTTTCGTCGCGGATCCGAGGTGATGCGTCTTCGTCATCCCGGCGAAGGCTTTTCGCCGGGCTGACGGCGGGAGAGAGCGGGATGATCGAGGGACGCACCGGTGCGTGGGAGACCGTGATCGGGCTCGAGGTGCACTCGCAGGTCGTCGCGCAGGCAAAGCTTTTTTCGGCCGCCCCGACCGAATTCGGGGCGGCGCCGAACACGCAGGTCTCGCCGGTGGACGCTGCTTTCCCCGGCATGCTGCCGGTCATCAACCGGCATTGCATCGAGCAGGCGGTCAAGACCGGGCTTGGCCTCGATGCCGAGATCAACCTGACGAGCGTCTTCGACCGCAAGAACTACTTCTACCCGGACCTGCCGGCCGGGTATCAGATCTCGCAATACGAGCAGCCGATCGTCGGGCGCGGCCGCGTGACCCTCGACATGCCGGACGGGAGCCGGCGCGACATCGGCATCACTCGCCTGCATCTCGAACAGGATGCCGGCAAGAGCCTGCACGACCAGCATCCAAGCCTGACCTTTGTCGATCTGAACCGGGCCGGCATCGGGCTGATGGAGATCGTCTCCGAGCCCGATCTGCGCAGCGCCGAAGAGGCCGGGATCTATGTGCGCAAACTGCGCTCGATCCTGCGCTATCTCGGGACCTGCGACGGCAATATGGAGGAGGGCTCGCTGCGCTGCGACTGCAACGTCTCGGTGCGGCGACCGGGCGAGACGTACGGCACGCGCTGCGAGATCAAGAACGTCAACTCGGTCCGCTTCGTCATGCAGGCGATCGAGTACGAGGCGCGCCGGCAAATCGAGATCCTCGAACAGGGCGGCGCGATCGAGCAGGAAACGCGCCTCTTCGACCCCGGTCTCGGCGTCACGCGGCCGATGCGCTCGAAAGAGAACGCGCACGACTACCGCTATTTCCCCGACCCCGATTTGCTGCCGCTGGTGCTGGACCCGGAATGGGTCGAGCGGCTGCGCGCCGAATTGCCCGAACTGCCCGACGCAAAACAGGCGCGCTTCGCCGCCCAATACGGTCTTTCCGTGGATGACGCCGCGGTGCTCGTCTCCGAGCGGGCGACCGCGGAGTATTTCGAGGCGGTCGCGACAGGGCGCGACGCCAAGCTCGCCGCGAATTGGGTCATGGGTGACCTGTTCGGCGCGCTCAATCGGCTTGGGCTCGGCATCGAGGAGTCGCCGGTCACGGCCGGGCGGCTCGGGCACCTACTCGACCTGGTCGCCGATGGCACGCTCTCCGGCCGCCTCGCCAAGGAGGTGTTCGCCGCAATGCTCGACAGCGGAGACGACCCCGCCGCGATCGTCGAAGCGCGCGGTTTGCGGCAGGTCACCGATGCGGGCGCGATCGAGGCCGCGGTCGATGCGGCGCTCGTCGCGCATCCCGCGCAGGTCGCGCAATTCGCGACCAACCCGAAGGTGCTCGGCTTCTTCGTCGGCCAGGTCATGAAGGCGACGCAGGGCAAAGCCAACCCCGCCCTCGTCAATCAGCTATTGCGCAACAAGCTCGGCAAATGATGCGACCGACGCGAGCAAGACCGCGCGATACTGAGAGAACGGTCGTAATCGAGACGGTGTCGAACGAGCGAGACGTCGGCGAGGGCAATAAATTGGCTCGCAACCATGGAAAAGCGGTATAGCTACGGGCTTCTAAAGAGAAGCCACGAACCCCTTCCCACGAGCTTCGAGACACGCGGAAGGCAGCGTTCGACGCAGCACCGCAGCCCTGCTAGGGCACATGGTCGCCCAATGGGTGTTTGCGCAGGAAGTTGAAGTCGCAGCCGCGGTCGGCTTGCAGGATCTCGCGGCGGTAGAGCCGGGCGTAACCGCGATCGGGTACCGGCGGGGGCGGCGCGGGACGGCGGGCCAGTTCCTCCGGAGACACCAACAGGTCGATGCGGCGGTCCTTGACCGACAGGCGGATGCGGTCGCCGTTCCGCGCCTTGGCGAGCGGCCCGCCCGAGGCGGCGTCCGGCGTCACGTGCAGCACGATCGAGCCGTAGGCCGTGCCGCTCATCCGGGCGTCCGAGATGCGCACCATGTCCTTGACCCCGGCCCGCGCCAATTTGCCGGGGATCGGCAGGTAGCCGGCCTCGGGCATGCCTGACGGCGACAGCGGCCCGGCATTCTGCAACACCAGGAAATCGTCCGGGGTCACATCGAGATCGGGATCGTCGATGCGCGCCGAGAGGTCTTCGAGCGACGTGAAGACGACCGCGCGCCCCTCGCGCTCGAACAGCTTCGGGTCGGCGGCGGAGCGCTTGAAGATCGCCCCCTTGGGGGCGAGCGAGCCGAATAGCGCGACCAGCCCACCGACCGGCTGCAGCGGGTCGGCGAGCGGCTTGATCACCGCGCGGTCGACCGGCCCCGCCGGCCGCGCCAGGCGTTCGCCGACGGTCTCGCCGGCGACGGTCCGGCAATCGAGGTGGAGCAGCGGATGCAATTCGCGCATGACCGCGCCGATGCCGCCGGCCGCGAACAAATCCTCCATGTAATGCGGCCCGGTCGGCTTCAAATCGACCAACACCGGCGTCTCGTCGCTGATCGCGTTGAGCCGGTCGAGGCCGATATCGATGCCGGCGCGGCCGGCGACGGCGGTCAGATGCAGCACGGCGTTGGTCGAGCCGCCGATCGCCATCAGCACGCGCAACGCATTCTCGACCGCCTCGGGCGTGACAATGCGATCCGGGGCCAGCCTCTCCGCCGCGAGGCGCATCGCGGCCCGGCCGGTCGCCTCGGCGGCGCGCAGCCGGTCGGCATGCACCGCCGGGATCGCCGCGGTTCCCGGCAGGATCATGCCGAGCGCCTCGGCGATCGAGGCCATCGTGCTGGCGGTGCCCATGACGGCGCAGGTGCCGGCGGTCGTCGCGAGGTTGCCCTCGATCTCGTCAATCTGCGCACGGTCGATCTCGCCGGCGCGAAACTTGGCCCAGAAGCGCCGGCAATCGGTGCACGCACCGAGCCGCTCGCCGTGCCAGCGCGACGTCATCATCGGCCCGGCGACCAGATGAATAGCCGGCCGGTTGGCCGAGATCGCGCCCATCAATTGCGCCGGCACGGTCTTGTCGCAGCCGCCGACCAGCACGACCGCATCCATCGGCTGGGCCCGGATCATCTCCTCCGTATCCATCGCCATCAGGTTGCGGAACATCAGGCTGGTCGGGCTGAGGAACACCTCGCCGAGCGAGATCGTCGGGAAGACGAGCGGCAGACCGCCGGCGGCGAGCACGCCGCGCTTGACCGCATCGATCAGTTCCGGGAAGTGGCGGTGGCAGTTGTTGAAGCCGGAGCGGGTATCGGCGATGCCGATCACGGGCTTCGCCAGAAGCTCGGTCGAATAGCCCATCGAGCGCGCGAAAGAGCGCCGCAGGTAAAGTGCGAAATCCGGGTCGCCGTAATTGGTCAGGCCCACGCTCAAGCCATGCGGGCCGCCGCCGACCGGTTCGCTCATGATTGTCTCTCCGAAATGCACCGACAGCTTGCCGTGCCCGCCCGACCCGCGGCAAGCCCGGCGCCATGGCACTGTCGGTGACGGGTCAGTTGTCCGCCTTCGTAGCGCGTGAGTTGTCCGCCAAGTTCGTCTCCTGTTCTGGAGGGGGCGATGCGGCGGGCGAGCGCGTT
>Ga0213875_10000736_pt1 | contig 24934 bp, 24 predicted proteins | sample BarmaccomBMRX_R8_FD_160105 | JGI IMG/M metagenome (GOLD analysis project Ga0213875, IMG submission 160105) | Root-associated microbial communities from Barbacenia macrantha in rupestrian grasslands, the National Park of Serra do Cipo, Brazil - RX_R8 | ecosystem: Host-associated > Plants > Roots... | reverse complement strand
AATTTCAATATTGAAAACGTCACGGCCGAGCAGGAGCACGAACCCGGTGCCGACCACCTGGTCGAAGAGCCCGATCGTCCCGGCCGCCGTCTGCACCCGGCCCTGCGGGCTGAGCTGGCCGGCGATGCCCGCCGGGGCCCCGCCGTCCCCGGTCGCGAGCACACCCGGGCCCAGCACCGGCGGCGGGATCGGCGGCAGCGCCACCTCCGGCCGGCCCTCGGCCTTGAGCATCACCTCGTCGCGGGCGGCGGCCGCGGCCGGGTCGCTCAGGCAGATCACGTTGCCGAGCTCGACCGACATCCCGATCGCGTTCTGGATGTGGGCGCTGCGCTCGCTGGTGTAGGTGTCCAGCAGCGCGTCGGCCGCCCGCCCGGACAGCACCAGATCCAGCTTCCAGGCCAGGTTGGCACTGTCGCGGATGCCCGAGCACATGCCCTGGCCCGCGAACGGCGGCATCAGGTGGGCGGCGTCGCCCGCGATCAGCACCCGGCCCCGGCGCCACTGGTCGGCCCAGCGCGCCTGGAACGTGTAGACGGTGTGCCGTTCCAGGTCGGCGTTGTCGGGCGTCAGCCGCCAGGGTTCCAGCAGCCGCCAGGCGGTCTGCTCGTTGTTCAGTTCCTCGATCGTCTCGTGCGGCAGCCGCATGAACTCCCAGCGCCGCTTGCCGGGGCCGCCCGACACCACCGTGGTCGGCCGCACCGGGTCGCAGATCTGCAGGTTGAACGGCTTCCACTCGCGCTGCTGGTCGTGCGGGACCACGTCCAGGATCAGCCAGTCGTAGAAGAACCCGAGATCGGTCAGGCCGGTGCCCAGCCACTCGCGGACGAAGCTGTTGGCCCCGTCGCAGCCGACCACGTATCGGGCCCGGATGACCTCCTCGGCCCCTTCGGCTCCGAGCACGGTCGCGGCCACCTGGTCGCCCTGCTCGTCCAGGCTGACCAGCTGCCAGCCGCGCCGGACGGTCACCGCCGGGAACGACTCGGCGTGGGCGGCCAGCACCGCCTCCAGCCGGGGCTGGGCGAACATGTTGGAGGCGGGCCAGCCGCTCAGGCCGGCCGCGCCCCAGTCGAAGTGCAGCAGGGTCTTGCCCTCGGCGTTCTGCCAGTCGTACTCGCCCGACGGCTGGCTGATCGCGGCCGCCTCGGCCCCGACCCCGGCCGCCGCGAACACCCGGGCGATCTCGTCGTCGTAGTGCACCGCCCGCGGCCGCGGGTACGGCTCGGCCTTGCGCTCGGCCACCGTCACCCGGTAGCCGCGCTGGGCCAGCAGGATCGTCAGCGCCTGCCCGACCGGCCCGTACCCCACCACCAGCACATCGCAGCCGGGCCCGGTCATCAGCCCGCTCCGTGCGAGCCGGTCATCAGCGCGGCCAGGTCGTCCGGAGCCAGGAACGACGGAGGCGGCGGCGGGCCCCAGTTGTACAGGCCGCGCATGCCTTCCCAGGTCCGCGGGGTCCACAGCGCGTCGTCGACGATGCAGTCGAGATCGGAGTAGTACTCGGAGAAGTTGCCGGCCGGGTCGCGCAGGTACCAGAAGAAGTTCGAGCCCACGTGGTGGCGGCCGAGGCCCCAGATGTGCCGGGACGGGTCCTTCTCCAGCATCGCGGTCGCGCCCCGGCCGACCTCGTCGATGTCATTGACCTGCCAGGACGTGTGGTGCAGGAACGCCACCGGGGCCTGCTGGACGAGCACGTTGTGGTGGTCGGTCGAGCAGCGCATGAACGCGGCCAGGCCCGGCACGGTGTCGCTGATCTTGAACCCCAGGCCCTCGGTGAACAGCCGCTGCGAGCCTTCCTGGTCGGTCGAGCCGAGCACCACGTGGCCGAGCTTGCGCGGCTGCACCGGAGTCTCCCGGAGCACCCCGGGGGCGCGGGTGTCGGGCCGGGCGTTGTGCCCGGGAGTGTTGTAGGGCGGGGCCGGGGTGTCCTCCTGGCTGATCCGGCCGGCCACCTCGACCACCACGTTCACCTCGGTGCCGGGGTCGAACGTGCGCACCCCGGTCGCGGTCTTCTCGACCGCCAGGTCGAGGGCGGCCAGCGACGCGGCCACCCGCTCGATGTCGTCCGGGTCGTCGGCCCCGACCCGCAGCTCCACCAGCCGGCGGCGCGGGGTGGAGACCAGCGTCAGCTGCTCGCCGCCGTCCCCGGTGCTGAAGTGCCGCCCGTGGCCCGGCCCGGCGCCCTCAGTGAGCCCGAACTCCGTGTAGTAGCCCGCGGTCTCCTCGACGTTGGGCACGCCGATCGTGATCCGGGTCAGCCGGTGCAGCCCCATGATTCAGCCCTCCGGGTAGCCGGGGCCGGCCACGAAGTCGTTCCGCAGCTCCCCCAGGCCTTCGATCGTGCTGGTCAGCACCGCGCCCGGCGGGATGAAGCGCTTGGGGTCGCGGGCGTTGCCGACCCCCGACGGGGTGCCGGTGAAGATGATGTCGCCCGGCAGCAGCGGGCAGACCTGCGACAGCTGGGCGACCAGCTCGCGCACGTTGAACATCAGGTCGCGGGTGCGGCCGTCCTGCAGCACCTCGTCGCCCAGCCGGCAGCCGATGGCCAGGTCATCCGGGTTGTCCAGCTCGTCCACGGTGGTCAGGGCCGGTCCGAGCGGCGCGAAGCCCGGGTAGGACTTGCCCAGCGAGAACTGGGGGACCGGCCCGGCCAGCTGGACGACCCGCTCGGACAGGTCCTGGCCGATCATGAACCCGGCCACGTGGTCGTAGGCGGCGTCCTCGCTGACCCGGTGGGCCAGCCGCCCGATCGCCACCACCAGCTCGACCTCCCAGTCGACCGAGGTGCTGGGCAGCTCGACGGTGGCGTGGGGCCCGGTGATGCTGCTCTGGAACTTGGTGAACACGGTGGGGGAGTCCGGCCGTCCCATGCCTGACTCGCTGACGTGGTCGGCGTAGTTCAGCCCGATCGCGAACACCTGGCGCGGCATCGGGGCCGGGGCGCCCAGGTCGGCTCGTGTCACCGCCAGGTCGGCCCGGCCCTCCTGGCCGCTGGCCCAGTCCCGGAACTCGTCCCACTGCTGGTAGATCGCCTGCGGGTCGGCCCCGAAGCGGCCGTCGCTGGCCTTTTCCACATCCAGGCCGGCTCCGGACTTGTCCAGCAGGACCAGCCGCTGGCTGACGTTGGCGATGCGCACCGAGTACTCCCTTTCGACGTGCCCCCACCGGGGCCCTCCGCCCGCCCGCACCGGGCCGCGCGACCTCCAGCCCCCGCGCCACGCTGGGCCGCCGGGGCGCTCCCATCCTCAGCTCCACGAGAGTCGATTGTCAATAGATAATCGATTCAGGACCCGAAGTGATATTATCCGGGCCATGGCCAAGCGAACGGGGGGCGAGTCTCTGGCCGTCGACGTCTACGACCAGCTGCGGACCGACATCTTCGACCGCCGGTTCGCCCCCGGGCAGCGGCTCAAGCCCGCCGAGCTGGGGGAGCGGTTCGGCGTCAGCATCAGCGTGATGCGCGAAGCGCTCGGCCTGCTGGCGGCCCAGAGCCTGGTCCGGATCGAGCGCAACCGCGGCTTCCACGTGATCACATTGTCCCCCGACGCGCTGGCCGACCTGACCTGGGCCCGCAAGATCAACGAGGGCGCCGCCCTGCGCCGGTCGGTCGAGCGCGGCAGCGTGAGCTGGGAGTCCGAGGTGCTGGCGGCTCACCACCGGATGGCCAGCGAGCCCATCTACCGGCCCGACGACCCGCACTCCCGCAATCCGGCCTGGGCCACCGCCCACATCGCGTTCCACGACAAGCTGATCGACGCCTGCGGCAGCCCGGTCCTGCTCGACATCTGCCGCCGCCTGTCCGACGCGGCCGAGCTGTACCGGGCCTGGTCGGGGGCGTGGGCCGAGGGCCGCTCGCCGGTCAGGCGGGACATCGCCACCGAGCACCGGCAGCTGATGGAGGCGGCGCTGGCCCACGACGCCGACCGGGCCGTGCAGCTGTTCGAAGCGCACGTCGACCGGACCGCCACCATTCTCATGGACCAGGCCGACCCCACGGCCACCCCAGCCGCCCCGGCCCCCGATCAGGTCGGCTGACCGTGCCGGTCCTCCAGCCGGGCGCGATCGACCTGCACGCCCACTTCCTGCCCGCCCGCTACCGGGCCAGCGCCCTCGCCCACGGCGGGGGTAACCCGGACGGCATGCCGTACCTGCCCGACTGGGACCCGGCCGCCGCGCTGGCGATGATGGACGAGGTCGGTATCGCCGCCGCCGCGCTGTCGCTGTCCTCACCGGGGGTGGACTTCCTGGCCGGCCCGGGCGAACGGCAGGCCCTGATCCGGGCGGTCAACGAGGACGGGGCGGCCGCCGTGGACGCCCACCCGGACCGGTTCGGCCTGCTGGCCAGCCTGCCGCTGCCCGACGTCGACACGTCCCTGGCCGAGCTGGCTTACGCCTACGACGTGCTCGGCGCCGACGGGATCGGCCTGCACACCCACTACGACCAGGTCTACCTGGGCGACCCGGCCCTGGAGCCGGTGATGGCCGCGCTCGACCGCAGGGGCGCGGTGGTCACCATCCACCCGATCTCGCCCTGCGGCTGGGAGCAGACCTCGTTCGGCCGCCCCCGGCCGATGGTGGAGTTCCTGTTCGACACCACCCGGGCCGTGGTCAACCTGGCCCTGGGCGGCGTCCTCGACCGCTACCCGGCCATCCGCTGGGTGGTGCCGCACGCGGGCGCGGCCCTGCCGGTCATGGCCGACCGGGTGGCCCGGCTGGCCCCGCTGATCAGCCCGCCGCCCGACGGCGAGCCCGCCCCCGATGTCCTGGCCAGCCTGGGCCGCCTGTACTACGACCTGGCCGGCACGCCGCTGCCGCGGGCGCTGCCCGCACTGCTCAGCCTGGTCCCGGCCCGCCAGCTGGTCTACGGCAGCGACTACCCGTTCACCCCCGCGCCGATGGTGGCGGCGCTGGCGGAGGCGATCGCGGGCACCGGCGTTCTCGACGGCCCCACCCGGGCCGCCGCCCTCGCCGATAACGCCGCCACCCTGTTGCCCCGCCTGGCCAAGGCGGCCCGCTAAGCCGGCCGCCGCGTCTCCGCCAGCGCCACGAACGCGTCCAGCGATCCCGGGTCGTCGACCGCGCCCAGGCTGAGCACGTCGGACAGCTTGGCCCCGAGCATCAGCCGCTTGATCGGCACCTCGAGCTTCTTGCCGGTCCGGGTGTGGGGGACGGCCGGCACCACGAAGATCTCGTCCGGCACGTGCCGCGGTGACGCCTCCCGCCGCAGCGTCCCGTCGATCAGCTCGCGCAGCTCGTCGTCGAGCGCCCGGCCGTCCTCGAGCACCACGAACAGCGGCATCCAGTAGCCGCCGTCGGGCAGGTCGACCCCGATGACCAGCGCCTCGCGGATGCCGGGGAGCCGTTCGACCACCTGGTAGATGTCGGCGCTGCCGAGCCGCACCCCGCGCCGGTTCAGCGTCGCGTCCGACCGGCCGTGGATGATCACGCTGCCCCGGCCGGTGATCGTGATCCAGTCCCCGTGCCGCCAGACGCCGGGATAGACGTCGAAGTAGGCGGCGTGGTACCTGCTGCCGTCCGGGTCGTTCCACAGGCTGACCGGCATCGTCGGCATCGGCTTGGTCACCACCAGCTCGCCCACGTCCCCGCGGACCGGCTTGCCGTCGGCGTCGAACGCCTCCACCGCCACCCCCAGCGCCCGGCAGGAGATCTCGCCCGGCCACACCGGCACGGTCGGCGCGCCGGTCACCAGCGCCGCCACGATGTCGGTGCCGCCCGACGTCGACTTGAGCGGCACGTCCGGGCCGAACTGCTGGCGCACCCAGGCGAACGACGCGGCCGGCACCGGCGACCCGGTGACCCCGATCTGCCGGAGCGCCGGGTTCGGGGCCGGGGTCACCTCCTTGCGCTCGCACAGCTGCAGGTACCCGGGGCTGGTGCCCACGATCGTGGCGCCGTGGTCGGCCGCCAGCTGCCACAGCTGGCCGGTCCCCGGGTGGGCCGGGCTGCCGTCGTAGGCGATCACGCTGGTCCCGTTGAGCAGCGCCGAGCTGTTGAAGTTCCACATCATCCAGTTGGTGGTGGTGTACCAGAACAGCCGGTCGGCGCCGGTCAGGTTCATCTGCAGCCCGAGCGTCTTGGCGTACTCGAGCACCACCCCGCCGTGACCGTGCACGATGCCCTTGGGCACCCCGGTGGTGCCGGACGAGTACAGCACCCAGAGCGGATGGTCGAACGCGACCGGTTCCGGGACCAGCGGGCCGGCCCCGGCGGGGTCGGCGGCGGCCGCCCACTCGGTCACCGCGGCCGCGTACGGGGCGGGCGGCAGGCCCAGGTGCCGCAGGTGGACCACGTCGGTCAGCGTCGGCAGCAGGGCGGCCAGCCGGACCGCCTCGTCCCGCCGGTCGTGGGCGTGGCCCGCGAAGTAGTACCCGTCCGCCGCCACCAGCACCTTCGGCTCGAGCTGGGCCAGCCGGTTGGCGGCCGCCGCGGCCGCGTAGTCGGGGCCGCAACACGACCAGATCGCGCCCAGGCTGGCGCTGGCCAGGAACGCGACGATGGCGGCGGCGCCGTTGGGCACGTAGCCCGCCACCCGGTCACCGATCCCCACCCCCAGCCGCCGGAACGTGGCCGCGAGCGCGCTGACCTGGCGTTCCAGCTCACTCCAGGTCACCTCGGTGCGGCCGCCGGGCTCGGTCAGCGCCACCACCGCGGTGCGGTCGGCGTCCCGGTCGCGGAACACCTGCGACACGTAGTTCAGCCGGACCCCGGGGAACCAGGTCGCCCCCGGCATCTCGGTGCTGGCCAGCACCGTGGCCGGGGCCGGGTCGGACTGGAGGCCGAAGTAGCGCCAGACCGCCAGCCAGAAGTCGTCCTGCTGGTCGACCGACCAGTGCCACAGCGCCTCGTAGTCCGGCAGCTCGAGCCCGTACTCGCGCTCGGCCCAGCGGGTGAACGCGGCCAGGATCGTCTGCCCGGCCGCGGCCGGGTCCGGTCGCCAGCTCGGCTCGGGCTCCTGCGCGTCGTCCATCGCGCCCCTTCCTCAGCTCGATTGGCTCAGCTCGATTGGCTCAGCTCGCCGGCTCAGCTGGCGGCCGGGCCGGCGTCGGGTGCGGTCAGCCCCAATGCCGGCGACCGGGCCCCGCTGTCCAGGTACAGCTCGAGCACGGCCGCGGTCTTGTTGATGTGCTCGGTCAGCAGGCCGACCGCGCGGTCGGCGTCGTGGTCGAGGGTGGCCTCCATCAGGCCGCGGTGCTCGGCCGGGACGTCGCGCGGCTCCTGGTTCACGTCGAACGATCCCGACCAGCGCCGGAACAGCTCGGCGGTGTCGCGCAGGCTGGCGGCCAGGTCCCGCAGCCGCGGGCTGGGGCAGGCGCTGAGCAGCGCCCGGTGGTACTCCGCGTGCGCCCGGGCCCACTCGTCGGTCACGGTCTCGCCCGGGTGCCCGGTCACGTAGGGGGTGCGCGACAGCCGGTGGTGGCTGGCCACCACCGCCGCCTCGTACTCGACGTCGGCGTGCTCGATGGCCTCCCGGAACCCGGCTCCCTCGATCAGGATGCGCAGCCTGGAGATGTCACGGACGTCGTCGATGTCCAGCTCAACCACCGAGAAGCCCAGCTGCGGGGCCGCCACCACCAGGTCCTGCTCGGTCAGCCGGGTGAGCGCTTCCCGCACCACCGACAGGCTGACGTTGTACTCGGTCGCGATCGCGCGCGGGCTGAGCTTGGCGCCGGGCGCGTACCGGCCCGCCAGGATGTCGGCCCGGATGCCGGCGTACACCGCCCGGCTCAGGCTGCGGTGCGTCGCGCGATCGGGCATCAACTCTCCTCGGGACTCAGCAAAACCGTATCGCAGCGGGATCAAGCACCCGCGCCGTCACCAGGCCACCGGCCGGCGTCATCGACACCACCCAGCCACCCTCCCGGCGCCGCCACCCCCGGGCCCGCCCGGCCGCCCACCACCCACCTCCCGCAGCCGATCTCCGCACTCACCAACGAGTATCCATAACGGAATCGATTTTTACCAGAATAATCCTTGACATGCTCCTGGGCCGATATTCACACTCAACTCATCGCAAAGCGCTTCTGAATCGATCGTCACCCCAGTAGACGATCTCGCTCGTTGGCAACCGAACGCCGCTCCCCAAGCTGACTTTCCGGAGGGCCAGGACAATGTCGTACAAGCCCCGTCATCGCCGCTACGCCGCCCGCGCGGCCGCCGCCGCCTGTCTCGGCGCCGTCACCGTGCTCGCCGCCGCCTGCAGCAGCGGTTCGTCCTCGGGCGGCAGCACCAGCAGCTCGACCGGATCCGGGTCCAGCTCGGGCTCCGGTTCCAGCAGCGAGCTGACCGCCGCCAACGCCGACGTGTCGCAGTACAGCAAGCAGGTGAGCAGCTACCCGGCCCAGCCGGCCATCAGCTCGGTCAGCAGCCTCAAGGGCAAGAACGTCTGGTACATCCCGATCGGGAACTCGGTGCCGATCCTGGCCGCGTTCGGCTCGGGCGTGCAGCAGGCGCTGGCCAAGGTCGGCATCAGCACCCACGTCTGCGACGGCAAGTTCCTGCCCACCAACGCGGCCGCCTGCATCTCCCAGGCCGAGACCGACGGCGCCAGCGCCGTGATCACCGGCTACATCGACTACGCGTCGATGCCGACCTCGTTCAACAGCCTGGTCGCGCACCACATCCCGGTGCTGATCGCGGGCGAGGCGCCCGACGGCGGCAAGACCTCCAACGGCCAGCTCGCGTTCTTCAACGCGATCGGCACCCTCGACCTGATGCAGAAGCTCGACATGGACGCGGTCATCGCCGACAGCAAGGGCAAGGCCCACATCATCTACCTGGGCGTCACCGACTCGCCGCAGACCCTCGACGGCGCCAACTACGGCAAGCAGTACCTGACCTCGCACTGCTCGAGCTGCCAGCTGACCGAGATCACCTACAACACGGCCAGCATCAACAAGGTCCCCTCGCAGGTCAGCTCGGCGCTGATTTCGCACCCGGACACCACCTACGTGGTCGACGAGCTGGACGCGGCCGGCCAGTACAGCGTGCAGGGCATCCAGAGCGCCGGTTACGCCAACAAGGTCAAGCTGGCGGCGACCAACGGGGCGCTGGACTCGCTGCAGCGGATCAAGTCCGGCACCGTGCAGTTCGTCGACATCGGCACCAGCCCGATCTACGAGGGCTGGCAGTTCGCGGGCGGCATCCTGGCCATGATGGAGGGCAAGACCCCGTCCTTCACCCCCGGCGTGGTGCGGGTGTTCAACTCCAGCACCGTGGGTGGCCTGACCCTGACCCCGGCCGCCTACACCACCAACGCCTGGTACGGCCGCGACGCCTACGAGCAGACCTTCCTGACCGCGTGGGGAGTCAAGTAGATGGCGGACCCCGGCCGCCTCTCGGTGCGCTCCCTGAACAAGACGTTCGGCACCGCCCAGGTGCTGACCGACGTCGAGCTGACCGTCCGGCCCGGCGAGGTGCACGGCCTGGCCGGGCAGAACGGCTCCGGCAAGTCCACCCTCATCAAGATCGTCACCGGCCTCTACACCCCCGACCCCGGAGCCGCCTACGAGGTGGACGGCCAGCCGGTGCGGCTGCCGGTCCGCTGGCCCGAGGTGCACGCGGCCGGGATCTCGGTCGTGCACCAGGACCTCGGCCTGCTCGACCAGCTCACGGTGGCCGAGAACATCTGCATCGGCGGTTACCCGACCACCCGGCTGGGCCGCATCGACCGCCACCGGCGCGACGACCTGGCCGCCCGCACCCTGGACCGGCTCGGGGTGCCGCTGGCCCCCGGCCGCCTGGTCGGCACGCTGACCGCGGCCGAGCGGGCCGAGGTGGCCATCGCCCGGGCCCTGCGCGACCACACCCCCGGCTCGGGGCTGATCATCCTCGACGAGTCGACCCGGGCGCTGTCCGGCGCCGACCTCGAGCACATCCACCAGGTGCTGCGGCGGATCGCGGCCGACGGCAGCGCCGCCCTGATGGTCAGCCACAGCCTGCCCGAGCTGATCGCGGTGGCCGACCGCATCACCGTGCTGCGCGACGGCCGGGTGGCGGGGGCGGGCCTGCCCACCGCCGGCCTGTCCGAGCAGGACCTGGCCCGCCGCATGCTCGGCAGCACGGTCGAGGCGGTCACCCCGCGCGAGGACCGCCCCCGCCCTCCAGTCCCAAAGAACTCTTCAGCCATACAGACCTCCTCTGCCCCATCAGCCCTTTCATCCGCACCAGAAGTGGCCGTCACCGTGACCGGGCTGGTCGGGGACGGCCTCACCGAGGTCAGCTTCGAGGTCGCCCCGGGCGAGATCCTCGGCGTCACCGGCCTGCCCGGCCGCGGCTACGAGCGGATCCCGTACCTGGTCACCGGGGCTCAGCCCGCCACCGGCGGCCAGCTCGTGACCCGGTCGGGCAAGGTCGCGCTGGCCCGCGGCAGCGTGGCCGCCTGCCTGCGGGCCGGGGTGGTGCTGGTGCCCGAGCGCCGCGACCGCGACGGCCTCGCCTTCGAGCTCAACGTGCGCGACAACATCAGCCTGCCCAAGCTGACCCGGCTGGGCCGCCCCTGGTTCGTGGCCCGGCGCTGGCAGCAGGACGACGCGGCCGCCGCCGTGCAGACCCTCGGCATCCGCCCCAGCACCCCGTCGATCCTGGTCAAGCAGCTCAGCGGCGGCAACCAGCAGAAGGTGCTGCTGGCCAAGTGGCTGAACGCCGGCCCCGCCCTGCTGGTGCTGCACGAGCCGACCCAGGCGGTCGACATCGGCGCCCGCACCGACATCCTGCACGCGCTGCAGCGGGCCGCTGACACCGGCGTGGCCGTCCTGCTGGTCAGCAGCGAACCGGAGGACCTGGTCGCCACCTGCGACCGGATCCTGGTCTACGGCCACCAGGTCGGGCTGCGCCCGGCTCAGGCGGCCACCCCGGAACAGCTCATCGAAGAGATCTACGCGACCAACGAAGCCACCGCAGGGAGCGGGATATGACCATGTCCGACCAGACCCGGCCGAAGGCTCCGGTGCCCGAGAGGCGGGTCACCACCCCCGCCCGCGAGCTGATCAGGGACCGGGCGCAGTGGCTCACCTCCCGCTACGCGCTGCTGGCCGTGTGGCTGCTGATGGCGGTGATCTACGGCTTCGTCACCCCGCACAACTTTCTGCGCATCAGCACCGCCCAGGCCATCTTCGGCTCGCAGTCGCCGCTGCTGTTCCTGTCGATCTCGGCCCTCTGCACGTTCGTGGTGGGGGAGTTCGACCTGTCGTTCGCCGGGGTGATGGGCCTGGCCGCGACGATCATTCCGGTGCTGGCTGGCCTGCATCACCTGAACATCGCCCTCGCCTGCCTGATCGCGCTGGTCTGCTGCATCGGGGCCGGTGTGGTCAACGCCTTCTTCATCGTCAAGCTGGGGGTGTCGTCGCTGATCGTCACGCTCGGCACCGCCAGCCTCTACCTGGGCATCGCCGAGCTGCTGTCCAACCAGAACACGGTGTCGGTCACCAACCAGCACTTCGCCCAGATCGCGCTGCACGACTTCCTGGGGCTGCCGCTGTCGTTCTGGTACGGGGTGGTCCTGTCGGTCGGCTTCGCTTACCTGCTCAAGTGGACGCCGATCGGCCGCCACATCGTCTTCGTCGGCGCCAACCGCGAGGTGGCCCGGCTGGCCGGGATCAACGTCAACCGCATCCGGGCCGGCAGCTACATCTCCGCCAGCATCGTCGCCGCGCTGGCCGGCATCATGCTGATCGCCACCGTCGGCGGGTTCGACCCGACCGCCTCGCCCAGCTACCTGCTGCCCGCGCTGGCGGCCGTGTTCCTGGGCACTGCGGTGGTCATGCCCGGCCAGTTCAACCCGCTGGGCACCCTGATCGGCATCTACTTCCTGGAAACGGGAATCATCGGGCTGCAGCTGCTGGGCTACAGCGGCTGGGTCCAGGACGCCTTCTACGGCGCCGGCCTGGTCGCCGCGGTCACCGTGGCCCACCTCGTCCGCAACCGCACCCGGGTCGCCTGAGGCCGCCGGGTCTACCGAATTGGGGCATCGTGCGATTCATCAAGGCCGACACCGAGCAGGGTCCGCGGCTGGGCGTCCTAAGGCCCGACGGCATGGTGGCGCTGTCGGCGTCCGAGACCCGGCTGGAGCCGCACTTCGGTGACGACGGCACCGCGCTGCGCGACCTGGCCGCGGCCATCGGCCGTTCCCCGGCCACCGAGGCTGCCCTCGAGGACCTGACCCTGCTCAAGCCGGTCGACCCGGTCGCCATGCGCGACTTCATGGTGTTCGAGGAGCACGTGCTGCCGCGCTGGCGCCAGATCGGCCGCCAGCGCGGGCCCGACGTCTGGTACGAGCAGCCGATCGGCTACTTCAGCAACACCGCCACCATCCGCGGCCCGCGCGACCCGATCGAGATCCCCGGCGGTTCGCAACGGCTCGACTTCGAGCTCGAGGTCGGCGCGATCCTCGGCCGGGACGCGGTCTCGGTCACCCCCGGCCACGCCCTCGACCTGATCGCCGGCTTTTTGATCCTGTGCGACTGGTCCGCCCGTGACCTGCAGTTCCACGAGATGGACGGCAGCCTCGGCCCGTTCAAGGGCAAGGACTTCGGCTCGTCGCTGGGCCCCATCTTCGTCACCCCCGACGAGCTGGCCCCCTACCGCGACGGCACCGGCTACGACCTGGAGATGACCGCCAGCGTCAACGGCCGGGTCTATGGACACGACCGCTGGTCCTCCGCCTACTGGTCGATGGAAGAGCTGATCTCGTTCGCCTCCTGGAACTCCCGCGCCGAAGCTGGTTCCCTCATCGGCAGCGGCACCTGCCAGGGCGGTTGCATCCTCGAGCTCTCGATCCGCCACAGCCCCGAGCAATACCCCTGGCTCGCCCCCGGCGACCAGGTCACCCTGGCCATCGACCACCTCGGCGAAATCCGCGCCCCGGTGCTGCCGGCCTCCCGCGGCCCCTGGCCCGGGAAGCGCCAGGCCCCCGCCACCCCCGCCGCCCAGCCCACCCGAGCCTCCCTGTAACGCGACCGGCGCCCCTGCTCCCAACCCGTCCCGGCACCCCGTCACACCCGGCTCCCGCCCACGAGTCACACCCGCCACACTCATTTCAAGATCCATTGCCGGTCAGCGTTCTCAGTTCTATGCGCTGAAAAACGCTGCCGCGCAGTGGATCACGCCGCGTCGGGTCGTCTGCCTAGGCGTCGGCGCTGACCACGATCACCGAGTCGAGGGTGCCGTAGGCGTTCTCCTCGAACTGGTCGGCGTCCGGGCCGTTCTCCCAGGTCTCACCGTCGAGCAGGTACTTGTAGCGGTAGGTCCCGGGTACCAGCGCCACCGTCACCGACCAGGCGCCCTCGATGCCCTTGGTCAAGCTGGTCGCCTCGACCGACCAGTCATTGAACTCCCCGCACAACGTCACCCGCTCCGCCCGGGTCTCGGCCGGCAGCGAGAACACCACATCCACCGTCGGCTCGCCCGGCGCATCCTCGGCGCTGCCCGGCGAAGGAGCCGTCGTCCCGTCCGCCGCCGCGGTCTCCTCGGCAACGCGGGCGTTCCCCGCCGCCCAGGACTCACCGACCTTGGCCTCCCCGGCCCGCCAGTCCTCCGCAGCCCCAGCCGCCCCAGTCGTCCCGGCCACTCCAGCTACCCCTGACTCCTGCGTCACTCCAGCCTCCTGAGGTCCCTCGGCCGCGTCAGCCTCGTCAGACGCCTGACTCCAGACCGACTCACCAGCCTCGTCCGCTTCCGTCACCGGCGTCTCATCGCCCACACCCGCCCGACCCGCAGCTCCAGACTCTCCAGCCCCAGCAGCCTCAGGCCCCGAAGTCCCATCAGCACCGGAAGCCCCAGAGGCCCCAGCGGCCCCAGCGGCCCCAGAGCCCCCAGAGCCCCCAGCGGCCCCAGCGGCCCCAGCGGCACTTCCCGCCGACGCACCCTCCGCCGCCCCCTCGGCCCCAGCACCCTCAGCGGGCTCGGCACCCTCTGCCGCCTCGCCCGCCTCGTTCTCCTTGAGCAGATCCTGCCCGCGCTGCGCTATCTCATCGTCGTCCAGCAGCCGTCCCGCCAGCTCATCCAGCGCACCGAGGAACCGCCGGTAACCCTGCCGGGCCGGCGCGCCGTCTTCCCCGTGCCGGGAGATCACCCGGTCGCCGAGCTCCTCGAGCTGCTCGCGCACGGTCTCGTACGGCTGTTTGCCCATGCGGCGGACGTTGGACAGGTCCATCTGATGTGCTTCCTTGTCTCGCGGTCCGGGCCGCGCCGGGGCCAGGTCCGGGGCTAGGTCCGGGGGGGCTTACGGCCTGAGCGGCCGGTATGGACAGTATTGCCCGACCGGCACCGACGGATGTCCCCGGGGCTTCGTCCCGGCAAACGCCTTCAGTACGTCCCGCGCTGACCCTGACCGCCCTCGCCGGGAAAACTCTCAGCAACCCTTCAGTCAATGCGACTAACGTCACGACATGGACGAATTCCGGGCCCGGCGGGTGGTGGACCAGCTGCGCGACCGCGGCGTCAACGCCCACCTGCTGCGCGCCAACATCGGGCAGTACGGGGTGCGGGTCTCGCTGCCCGGCGGCCGCGAGGCGGAGTGGGACACCGACGGCACCGCCGGCCTGGAAGCCCAGGTCATGCGGGACGGCATGCTGGTCGGCTACGTCCCCCAGATCGAAGGCTCCGAAGATTTCGATGAGGCGCAGACCGTCGACGCCATCGCCCGCACCGACTACGACCAGCCCGTCGCCCGCCAGCGGGCCACCGCCCCGTCGGCCCCTCCGCTCACCCGCGAAGGCGGCGTCTTCCGCCGTTTCCTCGACGGCTTCCGCTACCGCTGACCGCCCAGGGCACACCCGCCCGCTACCGCTCGCCATCCAGCGTGGCCGGCGCCAGCCGCAGTCCCGACGTTCGCGCGCCTTCCCGCAACCGCCGATCCCAGACGGCCACCACCAGGTCGGCGTCCCCGACCGCTAGCGCGCTGGCCAGGTGCACCGCGTCCGCCCCGCGCAGGGCACAGGTCCGGGCCAGCTCCCCGGCCTGCCGCTCGACCACCGGGGTCAGCTCGACAGGCCGGGTGGCGGCCCAGAACTCCTGCCACGACCGCCTCGCGGCGTCGGCCTCCGCCTCGGTCAGTACGTGGTTACGGGCGGCGGCGGCCAGCGCGGCGCACACCTCCGGGTAGGCCAGCCGACTGGCCACCGGTGCGTCGCACCCGTCCCACAGCTCGCCCGCCAGTTCGCTCCCGGGCTCCTCGACCAGCAGCTTCACCAGCGCGCTGGCGTCGAAGTACACCAGCGCCATGAGGATCAGTCCCGCTGCTCGCTGACGATGTCGGCCACCGGCCGCCGTGGTCGCGGACGCGGCTGCCCAGCGGCCCGGGGCCGCTGACCCGACACCGGTCGCGCGATCACGCCTTCGTCGGTGAGCCGCTCCAGCGTGGGCGTGCTGTCCAGCCCGAGCAGCCGCGCGACCGGCAGCCCGCGATCAGTGATCACGACTTCTTCCCCATGCTGCACCAGATCGAGCCACACGCTCAGCCGGGCCCGCAGCTCAGTAACGGCCACATCCACCCTCCCAACTGTACACAAGCCACCCCTTCAATCTGTACAGAAAACTCTAACTCGGGGGTGTGACAGTCGAAGAGACCAGCTCCGCCTCCCGCAGCACCGGCGCGGGCCCCTCGGCCAGGTGCCGCGCCAGCTTCTGCAACAGCGCCGCCAGCTCCGCGTGCTGCTCCGGATTCCAGTCCGCCACCAGATCCGCGACCGCGTCGTGCCGAGCCGTCACCAGCCGCTCCGCCGCCTCCTCACCAGCCGGCGTCAGCACCACCGGTCCATCCAGCCCCACCGGGGGACCCCCGGGGATCCCGGTGGCCCCCGGGACCCCAGCCCCCGCCCGGCGCGGCGCCCCTTCGGCCGGCCCGCCCGATTGTCCGTCCCCCGCCTCGACCGGCGACCAGCTGTCCGACGTGGCCAACCCCCGCCGGATCAGGTTTCCGAGCAGCAGCCGGATCGTGTCGGCGGGCAGGTCCAGCCGCTCGCTGAGCGCGTCGACGTCGTCGTCCGGGTGCTCGTGCACCCGCAGCAGCATCCAGCAGCCGGCCGCGTCCAGCGTCATCCCGGCCCGGTCGGCCAGCCGCTCGTAGATCCGTTCCCGGGGCTGGCCGCTGACCAGCACGCTGAGCGCCCGCCCGATCTCGTCGACCGAGGTGCAGGCGGCCGGCATCGCGGTCGGGGCCAGCGTGTGGGCGGGGTTCGGGGACTTGGCCGTCTGCCGCAGCGGCACCTCCTTGAGCAGCCAGGTCAGGCCGAACGCGACCGCCGCGATCGGCACCGCGACCAGGAACACGGTGTGCAGCGAGGCCGCGAACGCCTGCTGGTACCCGTGGTGGACGGCGGGCGGCAGCTTGGCCAGCGCGGCCGGGCTGCTGCCGGCCGACCCGTTGAAACCGGCCGGCAGCGACAGCCCGGACAGGTAGTGCCGCAGGTTCCCGGTCAGCTGGGCCGAGAAGATCGCCCCGAACACGGCTGTCCCGAACGAGCCGCCGATCGAGCGGAAGAACGTCGCCCCCGAGGTGGCCGCGCCCAGGTCGCTGTAGGGGACCACGTTCTGGACCGCGATGACCAGCACCTGCAGCACCCCGCCGATGCCGACCCCGAGCACGAACATGTACAGCGAGCTGGCCAGGGTCCCGGTCGCCACCCCCAGCATCGACAGCAGGTACATGCCCACCGTCATCAGCGCCGTCCCCGCCACCGGGAAGATCTTGTAGCGGCCCCACTTGCTGATCAGGATGCCGGAGGTGGTCGAGGTCAGCAGCAGCCCGGCCATCAGCGGCAGCAGCCGCAGCCCGGAGACGGTCGGGCTGACCCCCTTCACCACCTGCATGTACTGCGGCAGGTAGGTGATCGCGCCGAACATCGAGAACCCGACCACGAACCCGACCGCGCTGCTGACCGAGAACACCCGGTTGGTGAACAGCCGCAGCGGCAGCACCGGCTCGGCCGCCCGCCGCTCGGCGTAAACGAACAGCACCAGCAGGACCACACCGCCGACGCCCATGATGATGATCGGCGCCGAGCCCCAGCCGTAGGTGCTGCCGCCCAGCGTGGTCAGCAGGACGAAGCTGGTGGCGGCGGCCGCCAGCAGCACCGTACCCAGGTAGTCGATCTTGTGCGCCACCCGGCTGGTCACCGCCGACGGCAGCACCGCCGCCGTCACCAGCAGCGCCACCACCCCGATGGGCAGGTTGATGTAGAACACCCAGCGCCAGGACAGGTTGTCCACGAAGAACCCGCCGATCAGCGGGCCGATGACGCTCGTCACCCCGAACACCGCGCCGAAGATGCCCTGGTAGCGACCGCGTTCGCGGGGCGAGACGACGTCGCCGACGATGGTCTGGGCGCCGATGATGAGCCCGCCGCCGCCGATGCCCTGCAGCGCCCGGAACGCGATCAGCATGATCATCGAGCTGCTCAGCCCGGCCAGCGCCGACCCGACCAGGAAGATCACGATCGCGGCCTGGAAGAAGATCTTGCGCCCGTACTGGTCGCCGAGCTTGCCCCACAGCGGGGTGGAGGCGGTCGACGCCAGGATGTAGGCGGTCACCACCCAGGACAGGTGCGACAGCCCGTGCAGGTCACCGGCGATCGTCGGCAGCGCGGTGGCCACGATCGTCTGGTCCAGGGCGGCCAGCAGCATGCCCAGCAGCAACGCCCCGATGATGACCAGCAGCCGCTGCCGGCTGATGTCCGGCGTGGCGACGGGGGCCCCGGATTCAGCCTGGGCAGTGGTCATGGCCGTCCTCTCGCCTCGGGCGCGATGCGATATCAAATCATTGTGATCCCCGCTCCGGCCGCTGAGCACTCCGCCCCGCTGTCCCGAATCGCCCTGGCCGGCTGCTGCGCCGGGTTCGTGCTCATCGGCGTCATGCAGGCGCTCTACGGGCCGGCCATCCCCGCCTTCCGCAGCCGGTTCGCGGTGTCCCCGTCGGTGGCCGGCCTGGGCCTCAGCGCCGACTTCGCGGGCGCCCTGATCGGCGTGGTGCTCTACCACCTGCTGTGGGCCCGGCTCGGCGACCGCCGCCTGCTGATGGCGTCCTACGCGCTGGTCGGAATCGGTACGGCCGGCTTCGCGCTCGCCCCGTCCTGGCCGCTGGCGCTGACCGCCGCGCTGGTCACCGGGTTCGGCTCGGGCGGCGTCGACTACGGCCTCAACCACCTGTTCGCGATCGGTTACGGCCGCCGCAGCGCCGCCATGCTCAACCTGCTCAACGCCTTCTTCGGGGTGGGCGCGGTCGTCGGGCCGGCCTTGATCGGCGCGGTCGGCGCCCGCCACTACCCGTGGCTGTTCGGCGGCGTCGCGGTCGCGGCCGTGCTGCTGGTCCCCAGCCTGGCCGGAGTCCGCCCGGAACCAGCCGGGTACCCCCCGCCCGAGGAACATTTTCCATCTATAAAAGGGTCCGACCGCTCATCTCCCACCCCCGGCCGGCGCCGGATCGGGCTGATCGTGGCGGCCTTCGTCGCCATCTACGTGCTCTACGTCGCCATCGAGTCCGGCGTGGGGGGCTGGGAACCGACCCACCTGGAGGCGATCGGCTACCCGGCCACCGTCGCCGCCACCGCCACCTCGGCGTTCTGGCTGGCGCTGACGGCCGGGCGGTTCATCGCGGTTCCGGTCAGCCTCCGCTGGCCTGCGCCCGCCCTGGTCACCGGCTGCTGCGCAGGTATGGCGGGGTTCCTGCTACTGGCGGTGATCCCGGCCGCCGCCCCCTGGGCCTACGGCGGCCTCGGTTTCATGTGCGCGCCGATCTGGGCCACCGGGCTGCCCTGGCTGACCCGGTCCGCGCCCCGGGTCGCGGCCGCCAGCGCCTACGTGATGGCCACCTCGATGGTCGGCGGCATCGTGTTCCCGCCGGTGCTGGGCCGGGCCATCGAGGTGGCCGGGGTGCGGTCGGTTCCGCTGATCTTGTGCGTGCTGGCCGCGCTGGGCACGGCCCTGAGCCTGTGGCTGATCCGGGCGACCAGGACGGCACCGGCCGCCGGGCTCACCCCTCAGGAGGCGTCTTCGGTGTACGAGCCGTAGCGGGCGGGCCCGTCCGGCTGGTAGCGGGTGATGAGGACCCCGGTGCTGGTGGTGGTCGAGCTGACCAGCTTGAGCGCCCGCGGGGGAGCGCCGTCCCGGAACAGCTTCTTGCCGGTGCCCAGGTGGACCGGGAACCAGAACAGGTGGTACTCGTCGATCAGGTCGGCCTCGATCAGGGCCTGGGCCAGCTCGCTGCTGCCGTGCACCTGGAGGTCACCGCCCGGGCGCTCCTTGAGCTTGGTCACCTCGGAGACCACGTCGCCGCCGAGCAGGGTCGAGTTGTGCCAGTCGACCGAGCTGAGCGTGTTCGAGGCGACGTACTTGGGCAGCGCGTTGAGCTTGCTGGCGACCGGGTCGGCCGGGTCGGTCACCTTCGGCCAGAACCCGGCGAAGATCTGATAGGTCTTGCGGCCGAGCAGGAACCCGCCGGCCTCGCTCATGTAGCCGACCACGGCCGCGCCGAAGTCCTCGTCGCCGTACGGGAACGACCAGCCGCCGTGGGGAAAGCCGCCGTCGGTGTCTTCGTCGGCGCCGCCCGGGGCCTGCATCACGCCGTCCAGGGTCAGGAAGGTCTGAATCGTGAGTTTCATGTGCCGGTAGACGCGCGGTGCGCCGTGAATTCATCGGCCGGCCGGGGCCGGGTTCGCGGCCGGCCGATGAGGTCAGGGCACGATCGTGACCGGGCAGGGCTTACAGCGCAGCAGCCGGTGTCCCAGCGACCCGAACAGCTTGTGGGCCAGGCCCCGGGATGCCCCGACGATGATGCTGTCCGCGCCGGCCTGGATGGCCACCTTGCGCAGCTCCGCCAGCGGGCTGCCGTTCCTGATCACCACCCGGGCGCCGCAGCCCCAGGCGGCCACGTCGGCCGCGATCTGGGTCCAGACCTCGTCTTCCATGTCCTTCTGGGCCTCGGCTTCGGCCGCCACGATGCCGGCGTCGACCCAGCCGGACAGGGCGACCGGGGTGCGCAGCGGCTTGCGCACGTAGACCGCGATCAGCCGGGCGTGCTGGCGGCGGGCCAGCCCGGCCGCGTAGGCCAGCGCCCGCAGTGAGGTCGGGGTGCCGTCCACCCCGACCACGATGGCGCCGGGCCCGTCGGTGCCGAGCTCGGCCTCGCCGCTCGGGGTCGGCTGCCGGGCCGGGGCGAACTCCTGCTCCGGACGGCGATCGCGGCTGGGCCGCCACTGTGGTTCGTCGCCCGGCTGCCAATGGGGAACACTGGTCACGACGTCACCGCCTTTTCTTGCTGTTCGTGCGCGATGATCCTGCGCAGGGCGGGCAGGGCCGCGGCCAGCGCGGCCCGGTCCGAGGTAGGCAGGGAATCGAGGTCGGCGAGCAGCGTCCGGGTCCGGGCCGCTTCCAGGTCGTGCATGACCTTCTCGCCGTCCTCGGTCAGGCACACCGTGACCACCCTCCGGTCGGTTCCCCCGGTGTCACGGCGTACCCAGCCGAGTCGTTCCATGCCGATGATGCAGCCCGACATCGTCGGCTGGGTGACCGACGCGGCGTCGGCCAGGCTGGTCACCCGCTGCGGTCCCGACTCGTGCAGGATCAGCAGCGTCCAGGCCTGGGTTAGGCTGATCTGGGGCGGCAGGATGGCCCGGCGCAGCAGCATCGACAGCTCCACCAGCGCGGCGCCCAGCCCTTCGGCCAGCCGGGTTGCCTCGGCCCGGCCGCCGAGCTGAGCGGGCGCGGGGGTGTTCATGTCAGGCCGCCTGGTCCTGCCGGGCCACGTAGCGGCTGATGACGACGCCGTCGTCGCCGGGACCGGTGCGCGCCTGGCGGGCGGCGGCGATGGCCTGGTCCAGCGTCTCAGCCGCGATCGTCCCGTAGTCGTCGCCGGACGGCAACGGCGCCCCGTAGGTGTTGGGGATGTGCCAGGCGGTGACCGCCTCGATCGAGGCGCCGGTCAGCTTGGCCTGGCCGATGGCCCACTCCAGGGCCTGGACGGAGGACGTCGAGCCGTCCACTCCGACCACGATCTGCTCAAATGCCGACATGGTTTCCTCCTCGAAACCAGATCCGGCAGGCAAGGGGCACGGACCACAGCGACGAGCGCGAGGCCCGCCTCCTTTCCGCGATGTCCCACCACAGGACATCCCCGGTTCACATTCCCAATGTATATAGGCCCCCTATACATGTCAACCCGGCAGTTGACCGCCTCTTTGCTTAGTTTTGACCTTGATCGCGGCGAGCGACGGCCGGGCCGACCCGCCGTCGTTCGAACTCCAGCCCCAGTCCCAGCAGGCCCAGGCCACCCGCCAGTCCCACCACGGTGGCCACCGGCAGGGCGAGGTCCAGGGCCAGCGCGCACACCAGGGCGATGATCGCCCCGCCCAGCACCGCGTTGACCACCACGACCATGCTGGCCATGGTGTACAGGTACGACCAGCGGCCGTAGTGCACACCGTGCTGGCCGGACGGCACGTCGGGCGGGAAGTAGCCCGGGCCGCGCGGCCCGAGCGAGGCGTAGTAGCGGCGGATCTGCTCGATCCGGCGCAGCGAGGTCAGGTTGGTCACGCTGGTCTCGACCAGCCGGACGATCGTGAACCAGCCCAGCACGAAGACGGTCGGCAGCACCGTGAACGCCAGCGCCGCCAGCGCCCGGTGGGCCGAGCTGGCGAACCCGATCGCGACCAGCGCGCTCGACAGCGACGACAGGTAGATCGTGACCCGGCTGCTGCTCTCGCTGACGGTGGTGCTGGCGGCCGACTGCAGGGCGAAGTGCTCGGTGACCAGCGCGCTCATGAACGCGGGCGGGTCCTCCGGCTCAGCCATCGTCGCTCACCGGCGCGCGCGGGCCACGTTCTCCCGCAGCTGCTCGGCGTTCTGCCTGGTCACGAACGCGGGCTGGCCCATGCCGATCTTCCAGCTGTCGGCCAGGCCGCCGATGTCGACGGTGTCGAACCCGGCCCGGTCGTAGAGGTCGGTGACGAACTTCTTGGCCTCGGCGTCGTCGCCCGCCACCGCCAGCGCCCGCCGGTCGGGGGTGCCGGCCGGGGAGCCGTCCTTGGTCAGGTCGGCCGCCGACAGGTGGCTGAACGCCTTCACCACCCGGCTGGCGGGCAGGTGGGCCTGCAGCCGCCCCGCCACCGTGCCGGTCCCGTCGTCGAGCGTGGCCACGTGCCCGTCCCGGCCGGGGTTGTAGTTGGAGGTGACGATGACGATCTTGCCCGCCAGCGGCTCCACTGGCACGTCGGCGAAGCTGCCGAGCGGGACCGCCACCACCACGACGTCGGCGGCGGCCGCGTCGTCCACGGTGCCCGCCTGGCCGCGCGGCCCGAGGTCGGCCACCAGCCCGGCCAGCGTGGCCGGGCCCTGCGAGTTGCTCACCACCACGTCGAAGCCGGCGCGGGCGGCCGCCCGCGCCACCTGGCTGCCGATATTTCCTGCTCCGATGATGCCGATGCTGGTCATGCTGGTTCCTTCCGGTTGCTGGTGATCGAACAGGTCATTCGCTCGCGATCAGCGCGAGCTTGCCGGCCGGGTGCGGCCCGCGCAGCAGCGACAGCGCATCCGGCGCCTGGCTGAGCGGGAACGTCCGGGCGATCGGCACGATGAGGTCGCCCGCCGCCGCCAGCGCGAGAACGTGGCTCCGGGCCCGCGCCCGGAACGGCCCGCTGGCCGGGTTGGCCGCCCCGACCGACCGGAACCCGTCGGCCGCCGCCCGCCCGAACGCGGCCGTGGTCACGATCCGCCCGCGGTCCGCCACCAGCGCCAGCGAGGCGTCGGCGGCCTGGTCGCTGCCGGTGGTGTCGAGCGCGGCCGCGATCCGGCCGGGAGCGGCCCGCCGGACCCGCTCCACCAGCCCGTCGTCGTAGCCAACCGGCTCGGCGCCCAGCGACCGGACCAGCTCGAAGTCGCGCTCGGCGGCGGTGCCCACCACCCGGGCGCCGAGGATCCGGGCCTGCTGCAGCACGCTGCTGCCGACCGCCCCGGCCGCCCCGTGCACCAGCACGGTCTCCCCGTCCGCGACTCCGGTCACCGCCAGCATCTCGGCCGCGGTCGTGCCCACCAGCAGCAGGTTGGCCGCCTCGGCCCAGCCCAGCCGGGCGGGCTTGGCGAACACGTCGGCCGCCGCCACCGTCAGCGCCGTCGCGTACCCGCCGTTCACCAGCGACGCCACCACCTCGTCGCCGCCCGTGCCCCCGCCCGACGCCAGCTCGGTTCCCGGGCCGAGCGCGCTGACCACCCCGGCCACCTCGTAACCGATGGCCAGCGGCAGCAACCCCGGATCCTGCCCCGCCGCGAAGTGCTTGTGGTCGGCCGGGTTCACTCCCGCCGCCCGCACCTCGATCGTCACCTGCCCCGGCCCCGGGGTCGGCACGTCGGTCTCGACCAGCTTGAGCACCTCGGGCCCGCCAAATGCGGTCGCCACCCACCGCTGCGCCGTCGTCACCGCGGTCACCTCCACCGATCAACTCGATTCTTTGGAATCAAATTACACCCATTTAACTTCCATGGAATCGATTGCGCTAGGCTGGCCCCATGCCGATGAGCGATCAGTCCGCCGACCAGCCCACCGGGCCCGAACTGCGGTCCCTGCTGCACGAGCTGGTGCGCTTCGAGACCGAGCTGTGGGACGCGATCGAGTCCCGGGTCCGGGCCGACCATGGCGTGCCCCTCGGCAACTACGAGGTGATGACGGTGATCGCCGGCCAGCCCGGCTGCCGGGTCCAGGACATCGCCGCCGCCCTCAGCATCACCGTCGGCGGGGTCAGCAAGATCGTCGACCGCATCGAGGCGGCCGGCCACTGCGCCCGGCGGGCCAACCCGGCCGACCGCCGTTCGTCGGTCATCGAGCTCACCCCGCCCGGCGTCCGCATCCTGGCCGCGCTCACCGCCACCGTGGAAGACGAGCTCGAGCGCCGGCTGGGCCCCGCCCTGTCCGCCCACTCGCTGGCCACCCTCACCCACGCCCTGGCCCGGCTGCGCACCGCCGTTGGGGCCGGCGACAGTGCCGACGACGGGGCCGGCGAGGAAGAGGAGGCCAGCTGATGACCGCTCCGCGAACGATGCGCGCCATCGTCCTCGACGCCCCCGGCCCGCCGTCGGCGCTGGCCATCCGCGAACGGCCAATCCCGGTCCCCGAACCGGGCTGGGTGCTGATCCGGGTCCGCGCGTTCGGGCTGAACCGGTCCGAACTGCACACCCGGCTGGGCCTGGCCGAAGGCGTGACGTTCCCGCGGGTGCTCGGCATCGAGGCGACCGGCGAGGTGGCCGCCTGCCCGGGCGGCGAGTTCACCCCCGGCCAGCAGGTCGCGGCGATGATGGGCGGCATGGGGCGGACGTTCGACGGCGGCTACGCCGACTACACCTGCGTCCCGGCCGGCCAGGTCATCCCGTTCCGCAGCGAGCTGGACTGGGCCACCCTGGGCGCGGTGCCCGAGATGCTGCAGACCGCCTACGGTTCGCTGACCGTCGGGCTCGACGGCCAGCCCGGCCAGTCGCTGCTGATCCGCGGCGGCACCTCATCGGTCGGGATGGCCACCGCGACCCTGGCCCACCAGCGCCAGATGACGGTGCTGGCCACCACCCGCAACCCGGCCAAGGCGGCCGCCCTGACCGCGATCGGCGCCGACCACGTGCTGATCGACGCCGGCCACGTGGCCGACCAGGTGCACTCGATCCTCGGCGCCGGCGTCGACACCGCCCTCGAACTGGTCGGCACCCCCACCCTGCCCGACACCCTGCGGGCGGTCCGCGTGCACGGCACCGTCTGCTTCACCGGCATGCTGTCCAACCAGTGGGTCGTCCGCGACTTCTACCCGATCGACTACCTGCCGTCCGGTGTCCGCCTCACCGCCTACGGCGGCGACTCCACCGACCTGCCCGCCGACGTCCTGCAGAGCTACCTCGACGAGGTCGCGGCGGGCACGATCACCGTCCCCATCGGCCACGTCTACCCGTTCAC
>Ga0213875_10000734_pt1 | contig 24967 bp, 19 predicted proteins | sample BarmaccomBMRX_R8_FD_160105 | JGI IMG/M metagenome (GOLD analysis project Ga0213875, IMG submission 160105) | Root-associated microbial communities from Barbacenia macrantha in rupestrian grasslands, the National Park of Serra do Cipo, Brazil - RX_R8 | ecosystem: Host-associated > Plants > Roots... | reverse complement strand
CGCTGCCGCAAGAGGCGCTCGATATCGACCTCGAGCGCCTTCCCCTATCCGACCAGCACGAGGTGAAACCGGTACTAGACGCCGGACCCGACCTGCGGGCGCGCCTTGGCCAGGCTGGCCTGACCCGCCTGCGGGAGGCCGGGTTTCCGATCGAGGGCACGTATACGCCGCTCTACGGCACATTCCGGATCGCCGTCACGCCGGTCTACCTCGATGCCGGTAGGGCGTCCACGGGGGCGGCGGGAGGGTTCGGTCTGGCGCCGCTGGCCGGCACCTTGGCTCCCGGGCTCCCGCTTGCCTTGCGATCCCAGAATGCGGTCGGGGCAGCGCTTCTCGCCGGCTATTCCTACGGTCCCTTGAAAGCCGATCTGGGCTCGTCGCCGCTCGGCTTCCCCGTCCAGAGGCTGCTCGGCGGCATCGTCATCGCGCCGAAGCTGTTCAATGAAACGACTCAGCTCCGCTTCGAAGCGCGCCGCCAGTCGGTGACCGACAGCTTGCTGTCCTATGCCGGAACGCGCGACCCGGTCACCGGTGTGACCTGGGGCGGTGTGACGCAAACCGGCGCGAATGTCGCGATCGCTTACGACAATGGCCATTTCGGAGCTTATGGCCGAGGCGGCGGCGACTGGCTCGACGGCCAACACGTCCGCGAAAACGGCGAACTCGACGTGGCGGTGGGCGCGTTCTTCCGGCCCTACGACCGCCGCGGCATCGTCGTCAAGCTGGGCGCCGATCTGAGCTATATGAGCTACGACAAAAACCTGCGGTTCTTTACCGTCGGTCAGGGCGGCTATTTCAGCCCGCAAAACTACGTCAATCTATCCCTGCCGGTCGAACTTTCGGGCCGCAACGGACGCCTCGGCTATGCCGCCGGCGCGGCGGTCGGGGTGCGCGCCTTCAACGAAAAGACCTCGCCCTATTTCCCGACGAGCACTGTGAACGAGGCGCTGCTGCAAGGGGCGGGAAACCCCGGGATCTACGCTGGGCGGCACGTGCTAGGCCCCTCGTTCAACGTCGGCGGCCAGGTCGAATGGGCGCTCGACCACGGCTTCGCGGCGGGCGCAAAAGCGCTCGCGGACAATGAGCGGGACTACACCGAAGGCGTCCTGAAGCTATACCTTCGCAAGACCTTCGACCCGCACAGCCCGGGGCCTATTTTCCCCGAGCGGAGGCCGGCGCAGTGGTGAGAACGCGGCCGGCGAACAGCGCGGCGGCGCCCACCAGCCCTTTCGCCACGATCTGAAGCAGGGCGGGCAGCGTCTCCGCCGACGCAAGTTTGCTCGCGGGCGAGGCGGGATGCCGCGGCGCGCGGGTAAGCGGGCGGCTCAGCAAGACCTCAGTCTCGTATCCGCCGATTGCTTCGGGGCTGAGGGTCAGAGATGCGGTGCGCACGGCCGGTCCCGCTTTCGGTAAGACAAGCTCTGGATACCGCGCAGGTCTTAAAACTGTCTTAGCTTTGCGTGTAGAAGCCGGAAAGCCGGCTCTGTCCAGCAGGTTACAACGGCGATGCCGCGTCCGCCGAGGCGGCTGCAGCGTGGCGTGTCGGTGGGTGATTCGGCTGCTCATGCAAAGTAAACGGGCGCGCTCGCCAATCGTCTCCCGGCAGGTTTAAAACGGGCTCGAAAGCTGCTTTCGATATGTTCTTATGTAAACGACACCGACAACTGACGGCAGGATCGATCGCTGCAGCGGGCTGGACAAGTCAATTCCGATCTCTCGCGGCAATCGTGCTTTACCATGATGATGGTTGCGTGATCGTTCGGTTCCGCTCTATTCTGGGTTTGCGAAAAAGCTTCGCATATTGCAGGTTTTAACGGTAACGCGGGCCCGCAGATTTTAACCAATCCGCGAAGGGTTAATTCGGGAGCGTCGCCGGGCGGGAGCAAGGGCGGCTGACGAGTTGCCCAGCCGCCCCGGACGCGCCCGCGGCGGCGTGCTGCACGGCAGGGCTGTTTGGGGGTTGCGAGGGCATGCGTGTTGTCGTGGTCGTCGGGACGCGCCCCGAGGCGATAAAGATGGCGCCTGTCATCCGCCGGTTACGGCGGGACGGCCGCTTCGAAACGACGGTAGTCAGCTCCGGTCAGCATCGGCAGATGCTGGCTCAAGCGCTCGATGTATTCGGCATCCGTCCCGATCACGACCTCGAGGTCATGCGTCCCGACCAGACGCTGTCCCGCCTAACCGGCGCCGTGATCGAGCGCTTCGACCTGCTGCTCGAGAGGGTGCGGCCGGACCGGGTGCTCGTCCATGGCGACACGACCACCGCGATGGCGGCGGCGATCGCTGCCTTTCACCGCCAAGTGCCGGTCGGTCACGTCGAAGCCGGGCTGCGCACCGGCGATTTGACTCGCCCGTTCCCCGAGGAGTTCAACCGCCGCTGCATCGACCAGGCGGCCGATCTGTTGTGGACACCGACCCTGACAGCAAAACGCGCGCTGGCGCGGGAGGGGTTGTCGAACGAAAAAACCGTGCTGGTGACCGGCAACACCGTCATCGACTCGCTGCTCTGGGCCTCGGAGGAAATCGATCGCGACGCCGCCCTGCGCACCGGCTTGCAGCAGCGCTTCGGCTTTCTCGACCCGGAGAAGCGCATGATCCTCGTCACCGGCCATCGTCGCGAGAGCTTCGGAGACGGGTTTCGCCAGATCTGCATGGCGCTGCACGATCTCGCCGCAAGACGCGAGGTCGAGATCGTCTACCCGGTGCACCTCAACCCGAACGTGTTCCGGCCGGTCCACGACATTCTGGGCGAGGCCGGGAACGTTCATCTGATCGAGCCTCAGGACTATCTGTCCTTTGTCTATCTGATGAAGCGGAGCGACATCATCCTGACCGATTCAGGGGGCGTTCAAGAGGAGGCGCCGTCGCTTCGCAAGCCGGTGATCGTTATGCGCGACCTGACCGAGCGGCCGGAAGCGGTCGCGGCCGGCACGGTCCAGTTGACCGGCGCCAATCGGGAGGCAATCGTCGAGGCCTCCACCGCCTGGCTCGACAATGGCGTTCGCAGCGATCTGCGATGCGTGAACCCGTATGGCGACGGCAAGGCAGCGGATCGGATCGCGGCGTCGCTGCTCGGCGAAATCGCCGCGATCGGCGAGTGGGATACCGGGCGTTATCGCGAGCGCTCTGGCATGGTGGCGTGAGCCGCGCCTGAGCCGCCCTTGGCGGTCCAGCGTCGCGTCACCAACTCGGGGTGCGGCCCCAGGCAAGAAAACCGTCATTCTTTAAGCCCGGTTTGCCATAGCGCAGTGGCATGCCAGCCAACGAATGGACGCTGCCGCCGGCTGCTTCAAGGACGGCTTGGCCGCCCGCCGTGTCCCATTCCATCGTCGTCCCGAAGCGCGGGTAGAGATCGGCCTCGCCGCTGGCGAGAATGCCAAATTTGAGCGCGCTGCCGCAGGATTTTCGCTCGAGGATCGGGCGGTTGTGGAAATATTCGGCGAGGCGCCGGCTGTTCACATGGCTGCGGCTGTGAACGACCACGACGCCCTCGGCTGCGGCCGCGCGCGCGGCGATCTTTTCCGGCGCGGCGGCGCCGACCCGGCGCGTCGCCGTGCCGGGCCCGTGCGCCGCGTAGGTCACCGCGAGAGCGGGTCCGTGCACGACGCCGAGCACCGGCCGGCCCTCCTCCACGAGCCCGATCGACACCGCGAATTCGCCGTTGCGGGCGACGAATTCCTTGGTGCCGTCGAGCGGATCGACAAGCCAGAAGCGCGGGACCGCGGGCGGCAGCCCCTCGGCCTCGACCATCTCCTCGGCGACGATCGGGATGTCCGGACAGGCCGCGGTCAGACGCGCGACGATGATGCGCTCGGCCGCGAGATCGGCTTCGGTGACCGGCGTGGCGTCGGCTTTTTGGAGCACGGCAAAGTCCTCGGCGTAGACGCGCATGATCGCCTCGCCGGCCTCCCACGCCGCGGCGAGCGCGACCTCGAGCAACCCTTCGTCCTGCATCAAGCGGCTCGCGCGGCGCTCCCCTCCCGCATCGTGCGCCACAGCCGCTCGAAGGTAACCGGCATGTCGATATGCTCGATCCCGAATTCGGCGAGCGCATCGACCACCGCATTGACCAGGGCCGGCGGCGCGCCGATCGCGCCGGCCTCGCCGGCACCCTTGAGGCCGAGCGGGTTGGTGCGGCACGGCACGATGTTGTAGGCGAATTCGATCGCCGGCAGCGTGTCGGCATGCGGCAGCGCATAGTCGTTCATCGTGCCGGTGACGAGTTGCCCGGTGGCGGGGTCGTAGAAGCAGCGCTCCAGCATCGCCTGCCCGACACCTTGGGCGATCCCGCCATGCACCTGTCCGGCAAGCAGCAGCGGATTGACCACGGTGCCGAAATCGTCGACCACGAGGTAGCGCAGGATCTCGATCTGCCCAGTTTCCGGGTCGATCTCCAGCTCGCAAACGTGGCAGCCATTCGGGAAGGTCGGCGATGGCGGGGTGAAATGCCCGCTTTCGGCGAAGCCCGGCTCGACCCCAGGGGCATATTGGGCCGGGTTGAAGGCGGCCCGCGCGACCTCCGCGATGCCAAGCCGGCGGTCGGTGCCGGCTACGGTAAATTCCCCGTCGGCGAATTCGACATCGGCCTCCGCCGCCTCGAACAGATGCCCGGCAATCCGGCGGCCTTTCGCGATCAGCTTGTCGGCGGCATGGGTTAGCGCGGCCCCGCCGACCGGCAAGGAGCGCGAGCCGCCCGTGCCACGCCCGAATGCGACCGCGGCCGTGTCGCCTTGCAGCACGCGCACCTTGTCGGGCGCGATGCCGAGCCGCTCGGCCGCGAGCTGCGCATACGCCGTGTGATGGCCCTGCCCCGAGGATTGCGTGCCGATCAGGATCGTCAAGGTGCCGCTCGGGTCGAAGCGCAATTCGGCGAATTCGTCGGGCGGCATGCCGGACTGCTCGATATAGACGGCGTGACCGACCCCGCGATAACGGCCGCGGGCGCGCGCCTCGGCCCGCCGCGCCGGCAACCCGGCGAGGTCGGCGGCGGCGAGCGCCTGCTCCATGTTGCGGCCGAATTCGCCGCTGTCGTAAGTCAGGCCGAGCGGCGTCTTGTAGGGCATTGCCGGCGGCGCGATGAAATTGCGCCGGCGCAACTCGTCGGGGGACACGCCGAGCCGGCGCGCCGCGTAATCGACGAGGCGCTCGAGCGCGTAGGCGGCCTCTGGGCGCCCGGCGCCGCGATAGGCGTCGACCGGCACCGTATTAGTGAACACGCCTTTGACCCCGACATGGATGGCCGGGATGGCATAGACGCCGCTATGCATGACCGCGCCCGAATTGGTCGGGATCTCGGGTGCGAAATTCGACAGATAGGCGCCCATATTGGCAACGATCTCGACATCGAGCGCGACAAAGCGCAGCCCGTCGTCGAGCGCAAGTTCGAGCCGCGTCGCGTTGTCGCGCCCCTGGCTGTCGGTCATGAAGGAATCGGAGCGGTCCGGGATCCATTTGACCGGGCGGCCCAATTTCTGTGCCGCCCACAGCACCAGTACATGCTCGGGGTAAAGGAACAGCTTCATGCCGAAGCCGCCGCCGACATCGGGGGTGATCACGCGGATGCGGTTTTCCGGGACATGGAAGATGTGCTCTGCGAGCAGGTTGCGCACGAAATGCGAGCCCTGCGTCGAACTCCACAGAGTATAGGAGCCGTCGCCGGGATCGTATTCCCCGATCGCGCCGCGCGGCTCCATCGGGGTCGGGACGACGCGGTTGTTGACCAGCGACAGCGCGATCCGATGGCGCGCTCCGGCCGCGGCACGCTCGACCGCGGTGCGGTCGCCGATCTCCCAGTCGAAACACAGATTGCCGGGGATATCGTCCCAGACGAGCGGCTGGCCCGGTTCGAGAGCGAGCGCTGTGTCGACGGCGGCCGGCAAGGGAGCGTAGTCGACCTCGATCAGATCGGCCGCGTCGCGCGCCTGCGCAGCGGTCTCGGCCACCACCATCGCGACGGTGTCGCCGACATGACGGACCCGGTCGCAAACCATGGCCGGCCGCGGCGGGCTCGCCGATTTGCTGTGATCGCGATTGGTCAGCTGGCCGAGGCACGGGATCGTCCCGATGCCGTCTCGCGCCAACTCGTCTCCGGTGTAGACCGCGATCACGCCGGGGCTGGCCGCCGCGTCCGCGATGTCGATCGCGCCGAGCCCGGCATGCGCATGCGGCGAGCGCAGCATCACGGCATGGGCCTCGCGAGGGCGGGCGATGTCGTCGAGGTAGGTGCCGCGACCGGTGATGAAGCGCCGATCCTCCATGCGCCGGACCGGCTGCCCGATGCCGAACTGCTTCATGCCAAACCGCCTCTCAACCCTGCTGCCGCGCGCGCAGGATAGGGCTCCCGCCGCGCCCGGGCCAGCGTCACACGCCGCCGGCTGGTGCCGGCGTGCGGCGGTAGAGATGATAACGACCCGGCGCAACGCCCGCGGGCAACGCAAGCGGTTCCAGACCGGCGAGGTCGAAGGGAGGGTCGCTGACCAGCACCCCGCCCTCGCGCAGGAGCGGCACGACGAGCGGGCCCAATTGCGCGGCGAGATTGCGGTTTGCCCCCGCTTCTCCGGTGCCGGCGTCGTAATGTGCCAGCACGACCCGGCCGGCCAGCGCGGCACGAGCGGCCGGCAAGGTCTCGCGCATGTCGCCGAGCAGCAGCAATTCGGTCGGCGGCACGCAATCGGGATGCGCCGCGACTCGCCGTTCGCAAACGTAAATCGCCCGGCCGGGCAAGGTTTCCCGGAGATGGTCGTAGGTGCGGCCGTTGCCGAGCCCGAGTTCGAGCACGACCCCGTCGAGATCGAGCACCAGGCTCGCCGCGAGGTCGAGGCAGGCGCGCTGCGCCTGGAGTCGCCGGATGACGCTGTCGAGCCGGCTCACGCGGCGGTGGCGAAGCTTTGCGCGGTCACGCCGCCGAGGCCGGCGCGCCGGCCTCGCGAAGGCGGCGCACCTCGGAAATAGCGGCGCGCAGCTGGTTGTTGGTCTGCTCCAGGCGATGCGCGAGTTCCTGCATGATCGAAACCGCCATGCTGGGAAATTCCCGCACCATGCGCATGAACGGGTCCTTGGAGATGCGCAGCGTCACCAGCCGCCCTTTGGCGCGGACCGTCGCCGTGCGCGGGACATTGCACAGGATGGCGATCTCCCCGACGATCTCGTTGGCGCCGAGCGTCGCCACCGTGACCGGCCCCGACGGCGTATCGACCAGGATGTCGGCCTTGCCCTCGATGATCAAATAGGCGGCATCGGCGAGGTCCCCCTGCCGGAACAACGTCCTGCCGTCGTCGAAGCCAACCCGCTCGCTCATGAAGGCGAGCAGTTTGAGCTTGGCGGGCTCGATCTCGGCGAAAAAGGGCACCCGGCGAAGCACCTCGTATTCCTGCTGCAGACTCAACTCTTTCCTCCCGAAATCCCGGCTTTCGAAGCCCTGTTATGGTGCCGATTCATTCCGCAGCCATCAGCATTGCGGACAGCGATGTCTTGTCGTCGAGCTCGGTCGGGCGTCCCTGCTCGGCCAATTTGCCGTTGCTGACGACCAGGATGCGATCGAAGCCGCGCGCCAGGCTCGCCCTGTGCAATACCCAGACCAGGCCTCTGGCGGCAAGCTCTTCTCTGAGCCCGTCCATGACCTTGCTCTGCGCCGGCCCGTCGAGGGCCGAGGTGGCTTCGTTGAGGATCAGCAGATCGGGCCGCTTGAGCACCGCCCGCGCGATCGCGGCACGCTGGCGCTGTGCCGGGAGCAGCCTCGACCCGCCGCTGCCGACTTCGTAATCGAGCCCGATATCGACAATGCAAGGGCGCAACCCGAGCGCATCCACCACCTCGCCCAGTATGGCGGGGATGCGGCTTGCGGCCTCGGCCTCGCCATAGGCGATCTTGCCGAACAGGATGTTGTCCTGCAGCGAGGCGGCCGCGTTGTACTGCTCCGGGTCGAAGAAGGCGATCTGCGCGGCGGCGTCGGCCGGCAGCTCGGCGCGGAAGGCCTGGCGCGCTTCGAGCAGCCGCTGCTGCATCGCCTCGTCGATGGCGTCGAGACGGTGCCGGGCGGCAATCAGCCGGAAAGGCAGCGACAGCAGCTTGCGGCGGTCCTCCCGGGCAAGGGCGGCCAGCCCAGCCGCCTCGCAGCGGGCGAGGATGGCGGAAAATTCGGGCAGGTCGCCGGCGCCGATGAAGCTGAATTGCTCGAAGAACGGATGATCGGGCGGCAGGTCGGCGAACATCTCGATCATAGTTTGCGCGACCTGCCGGCCGACCTCGACCAGGTCCTCGGTCAGGCCGACCCGGTCGAGCACCAGCAAGACATGCGTATTGTCGGCCAGCGCGTCGAAGTCGAAGGCGGGGCCGATAGGGGTCCCGAACAGCAGGTTTTCGGCAACCGAGGCATTGGTGTTGTACCGCTCGGGGTCGTAGGTCTCGACCAAATTGGCGATCCCGTCTGCCGCAAGGCGGCGGGCCAGCGCCTTGCGCGCTTCCAGCAATTTCGCCGCGGAATTCGGATTTGCCACGGGATCGAGCTGCCAGCGCAAGCCAAACCCGTAGACGTCGTTCTCGAAATCGAGGCGATCCAGTACCTCGCAGATGCGATGCGACAGCTCGTCCGGACCGGTCACGCCGGCGCTTTCGTAATCGATCCAATCGGCGTGCAGGTCGAAATCGATATTGCCCGAGCGGCGCGCTTCCTCGATCTGGCGCGCGCGGCGGGCCGCGATCGCAAAATCGTACTCCGCCGGCCGCACCGGCCGGTGACGCAATCCGAGCAACAGATTGTCGCGCAGGCTGCCCGCGAACAGGTAGGGCGCCGGACCGACGTAACCGATCCGCCGACCCGTAACGGCGAGCGGCAGACCCGCAATATCGAAGCCGCCGATCGCGATGCGGCCGCCGCTCGGCTGCGCCAGCCGCGCAAGCAGCAAGGCAAGCTCGTTCTTGCCGCTGCCGCTCTGGCCGATGATCGCGAGATGCTCGGTGAGCGGCGCCGTGAAGCTGACATTGTCGAGGATGCGGCTGCGGTCGTCGGCGGCAAGGGACAGGTTGGAGACGACGAGATCGCCCGTGAAGCGTGGCAACTGCTCGGGCTCCTCGAGCTGCAATCGCGGGTCGATCATTCCGGAGGGCTGGAACTGCTCGACGATCTGCTCGTATTTGATCCGCGAATCTTCCTTGATCTGGTAGAAATCGAGCAGTTCCTTCCACGGCGAGGCGAGATCCTTGTAGGCGGCCAGTACCGCCACCAGCGCGCCGAAAGAAAGGCCGCCGCGGATCACCAGATAACCGCCGATCGAGAAGAAGAAGAACGGCGTCAGCTGCGCGATGAAATTGTTCAGGAACTTGACGAAAAACTTGCGGCGATAGATCTCGAACCGGATGTCGTAGATCGCCCCGAGCAGGTGGGCGAAATCGGTCAGCTGCAGCTTGACCGTGTCGTTCGCTTGGATCTCGACGATGCCCGACGACGTCTCATGCACCCGATCCGCGACCTGCCGCACCGTGCGGACCCGTCGTTTGCCGAGCTGGTTCACCTTGCGCTGCAGGCGCGGGATCACATAACCCTGCACCGGGTAGAGCGCGATCGCCGCCGCCCCGAGAACCGGGTCCTGCACGAACATGAAAAACACGATCGTCAGCAAGGTACCGCCCTGAAAGGCCGGTGTGACGAAAGCGTCCCCGATGAAACCGCCAAGCGACTCGCACTCGGCCGTGATCATTGGGATGATCTGCGCGGGCGAGGTCTTGCTGAAATGCGCGAGCGGGAAGCGGAGCATCCTGTGATAGAGCGAGTACCGGAAGCGGCGCAGCATGCGCTCGCCGAGCTGCCCCTTGTAGGTGTTGATCCAGTATTTGAAGCCGCCGTTGATGAAGACCATCGTCAGGAACAGCCCGCACAGGATCAGCAGATACGGGACCTGATCGACCTCGAACCCGAACAGGGATTGCGGGAACTGTTTGCCGCCGATTGCGCGATTGACAATCGTTTTCGGCAGATCGAGCGAATAATAAAGAAACGGGAACGACGCAAAGGTCAGGACCAGCAATATCAATTGCTGACGCAGGCTGTGCTTCAGAATGAAGCGGTAGACCGTCGCTTCGAGATCGCCCGGCTCGGCGTCGCGCTTCGGCGCCTCGGGGTTTTCGCGCGGCTCGACGGCTGGCCGGCCGAGCTTGTCCACCGAGACCGAGCGCCGCGGCTCGGTGCCGGGCAAAAAACCGGGGCGCCGCGTCTCCTGCCCCGGCGCGCCCACCCGCGCGGTTGCGGCTTTCACGTGCCCTCGTCGCGTTGCCGCGGGGCGGGGCGGCTCGCTCGGGGCTTCCGTCGACCCATCGCCTATCCTATATGCTTGCGCGCCGGCAGCGCGCCGATACCGGAGGCCTCCCGTGGCCGCTCCCCGTGACCACAAACGCGTTCTGATCTACAGCCACGACACCTTCGGCCTCGGTCACCTGCGCCGCTGTCGGGCGATCGCCCATTCTCTCGTGGGCGCAAATTCCGCCGTTTCGGTGCTGATTTTATCCGGATCGCCGATAATCGGCAGCTTCGATTTTCGCTCGCGGGTCGATTTCGTGCGGATTCCGGGCGTCATCAAGCTGCGCAACGGCGAATACGTGTCGCTCAACCTGCATATCGACATCGAGGAGACGCTGGCGATGCGCTCCTCGATCATGCGCCACACGGCCGAGATCTTCGATCCGGATCTGTTTATCGTCGACAAGGAGCCGCTGGGCCTGCGCGGCGAGTTGCGCGCAACGCTCGACCTGCTGCGCCACCGCGGGACCCCGCTCGTGCTCGGCTTGCGGGACGTGATGGACGACCCGAGTGCGCTCGAAACCGAGTGGCAGCGCAAGAACGCGATCCCGGCGCTCAGCGACTATTACGACGAGATCTGGGTCTACGGCCTGCCGCAGATCTGCGACCCGCTGGCCGGGCTGGAGCTGCCGGCCAGCGTGCGCCGCCGCATGGTCTATACCGGCTACCTCAACCGCAGCGCCCCGGAGCCGCTGCCGAGCCCGGAAACCTTCGATCTGCTCGCGGGCGACTTCTTGCTGGTGACGCCGGGCGGCGGCGGCGACGGCGACGGGCTGATCGATTGGGTGCTGAGCGCCTACGAGCAGGACAGCGCCACGCTCCCGATGGCGCTGCTCGTATTCGGGCCGTTTATGGTGCCCGACCTGCAGGCCGGCTTTGCGGCCCGCGCGGCGCGGCTGCCGAACCTGCGCGCGATCACCTTCGATGCCCGGCTCGAAGCCTTGATGGCGCGCGCTGCCGGAGTCGTCGCGATGGGCGGCTACAACACCTTTTGCGAAATCCTCTCCTTCGACAAGCGCGCTTTGATCGTGCCCCGGACCCAACCCCGGCTGGAGCAGTTCATCCGCGCCCGGCGCGCCGCCGAACTGGGGCTCGTCGCGATGCTGTCCGCCGAGGAGGGCCGCGACCCCGCCGTCATGGCGGCGGCGTTGCGCCAGCTTACGCAGCAGCGCCGGCCATCGGAGGTGGTTGTCCCCGGTCTGCTCGACGGCATGGCGAGCGTCAACCGCCTTGCCGGCAAGTGGCTGTCGCGCACGCAAAGCGGCCATCGCGGGCTGATCGAACGCATCGCCTTTCGCGCCCGCCTCAAGGCATGAGCGCAAGCGGCTCGCAAGACGAGCCGGCCCGGCGGGTCGCCTTTGTCCTCAAGGGCTATCCGCGCTTGTCGGAAACCTTCGTCGCCCACGAGATTTGTGAGCTGGAACGGCGCGGACTCGAGATTCTGATCGTCGCGCTGCGTCACCCGACCGATCGGTCGATTCACCCGGTGCACCAGCAGATCCGCGCCGCGCGCCTCTATCTACCCGAATACCTTTACCGCGAGCCGGTGCGGGTGTGGCGCGGTTGGCGCCGGGCACGGCGACTGCGCGGCTATCGCGGCGCGTTGCGGGCCTGGCTTGGCGATCTGCGCCGCGACCCCACGCCCAACCGCATTCGGCGCTTCGGCCAGGCACTTGTGCTGGCGGCGGAGCTGCCTGCCGGGGTCGCGCGGCTGCATGCGCATTTCCTGCACACCCCGGCCTCGGTGACCCGATATGCGGCGCGGATGCGGGGCCTCGAATGGTCGGTGTCGGCCCACGCCAAGGACATCTGGACGATCCCGGATTGGGAGAAGCGCGAGAAACTCACCGAAGCGCGCTGGGCTGTGACCTGCACCGCGGTCGGGTTCCGACATCTCGCCGCGCTGGCGCCGGCCGGCCGGGTCGCGCTCTGTTATCACGGGCTCGACGCCGCGCGCTTTCCGCGGAGCCCTCGCGTGTGGCCGGCGCGCGATGGAGGCAGCCCGGTGCGAGAGGCCGTCGTGCTGTCGGTCGGCCGCGCGGTCGCGAAGAAGGGTTATGACGACCTGCTCGCCGCTCTGGCGCTGCTGCCGCGCGATATCGCCTGGCGCTTCGTCCATATCGGCGGCGGCGAATTGCTCGCCGACCTCAGATCCCGCGCCGCACGGCTTGGTTTGGCCGAGCGGATCGAATGGCGCGCCGCGCTGCCGCAGCCCGAGGTGCTGCGGGCCTATCGGGCAGCCGACCTGTTCGTCCTCGCCGCCAAAATCGCCGAGGATGGCGACCGCGACGGCCTGCCGAACGTGCTGCTCGAGGCGCAAAGCCAAGGCTTGGCCTGCATCGCAACCCAAGTATCGGGCGTGCCCGAGCTGATCGCCGATGGCGAGACCGGCCTGCTGACACCGCCCGGCGATCCCGCTTCGCTCGCCGCCGCCATGGCGGCGCTGATCCGCGACCCCGAGCGCCGCTTCCGGCTGGGTGCGGCCGGCGAGGCGCGGGTTCGCCGCGATTTCGATATGCGCGCCGGGATCGACCTGCTCGCGCATCGGTTCGGTTTGACGGCGCCGGCGCCTGCGGCGACAGATACCGGGTCGGGCCAGGAGCTGCAATTCGCCGAAACCGCGTGAGCATGCGGATCGCGTTCTATGCGCCGCTGAAGCCGCCGGACCATCCGGTGCCGTCCGGCGATCGCGAGATGGCGCGGGGGTTGTGGTCGGCGCTGCAGCGGGCCGGGCATCAACCCGTTCTTGCGGCGCGGCTGCGCAGCTACGACGCAGCGGGCGACCCGGCGCGACAGGCTCGCCTCGCGGCGCTCGGGCAGCGTGCGGCCGAACGGGTGCTGCGCCGGTACCGCGCCGCGCCGGAGAGCGCGCCGGCGCTGTGGTTCACCTATCATCTCTATCACAAGGCGCCGGACCTGATCGGGCCCGCCGTGTCGGCGGCGCTAAGCATCCCGTATGTGGTTGCGGAAGCCTCGTTCGCCGCCAAGCGGCAAGCCGGACCCTGGGCTCTCGGGCATCGCGCGGTTACAGCAGCGCTGCAGCAGGCCGACGCCGTGATCGGGCTCAACTCCGCCGATCGCGACGGCGTGGTCCCGCAGCTGGCGGATCCCGGACGGTGGGTGGCGCTGAAGCCGTTCCTCGACACCTCGCGCTATCGCATGCAAGCCCGGCCGGCCGGCGAAACGCCGCGGCTGATCGCGGTGGCGATGATGCGGCACGGCGACAAGCTCGCTTCGTACCGCCTGCTCGGGCGCGCCCTGGCGGCGTTGCTGGATCTTCCCTGGAGCTTGGACGTAATCGGCGACGGCCCGGCCCGGGGCGACGTCGAGGCCGCGCTCGCGCCGCTGGGTGCGCGGGTGCGGTGGGCCGGGGCCGTTCCCCCCGACGCCATCCCGGCCCGTTTGGCAGCGGCCGATCTCTGCGTCTGGCCGGCCGTCAACGAAGCCTGGGGCATGGCCCTGCTGGAAGCGCAGGCGAGCGGCGTGCCGGTGGTGGCGGGGCGCTGCGGCGGGGTCCCCGAAATCGTCGCCGCAGACCGGACGGGGCTGCTCGTCGCCCCGGGCGATGTCGGGGCTTTTACTATGGCGGTGCGGGGTTTGCTGCTCGATCCGGCACGCCGCGCCGCCTTCGCCATCGCGGCCCGGCGAAAAGCGGTTGCCGAGCATGATATTGCGGCTGCCGCCCACCGGCTCGGGGACGCCATCTCCAGGCTGGGCCGGGCGCGCGCCGCGTGACCCTGCTGGCGTTGCTCCGTCACGCCCCGACCCAGTGGAACATTGAGGGCCGGGTGCAGGGGCGGCACGACCCGCCGCTCGCCGCCGACGCGCCCTACGACTATCGGCTGCCGCCGGAGCTCGACGGTTTTCGCTGGCTGTCGAGCCCGCTGCGGCGCGCGCGCGATACGGCCCGGCGGCTCGGCATCGCGGCGCCGGTTATCGAGCCGCGGCTGGTTGAGATGTCCTGGGGCGCCTGGGAGGGCCGCTGCCTTGCGGAACTGCGCGCCCAACTCGGCGACGCGATGGCGGAAGCCGAAGCGCAAGGGCTCGACTTCCGGCCGCCTTCGGGCGAAAGCCCGCGCGATCTCCAGGGACGACTGAGACCGCTGCTCGCCGAGATCGCGGAGGCCGGCGAGCCGGTTGGCGCGATCACGCATAAAGGCGTGATTCGCGCCGTGCTCGGCCTGGCGAGCGGCTGGGACATGCGCTGCAAGCAGCCGCACCGGTTGGATTGGCGATCGGCGCATCTGTTTCGGCTCGATCGCAGCGGCCATCCGGAGATCGCGCGGCTCAACCTCGCACTGGCCTCCCGATGACTGGGTCGGTCCTGTTCCATGTCCAGTATCTGCTTGGCATTGGGCATTTGCAGCGCGCGTTGCTGATCACCGAAGCCTTGGCGCGCCGCGGCGTTGCCGTGACCCTGGTGTCCGGCGGCGAGCCAATCGCCGCGCTGGCCGCGTCCGCGGCGCGGCGCATCGTGCAGCTGGAGGCGGTGCGGGCGCGCGACGCGGGGTTCGAGCTGGTCGACTCGCAAGGCGCGCCGATCGACGATCGCCTACGGGTGGCGCGGCGCCAGGCCTTGCTTGCCGCTTTCGCCGAGGCGCGCCCCGATGCCGTGATCATCGAGGGCTTCCCGTTCGCCCGCCGCGCCTTCCGCTTCGAGCTCGACCCCTTGATCGCAGCCGCGCATGAGATGCGGCCGCCGCCGCTGGTGCTGTCGTCGATCCGCGATATCCTGGTGACGCATGACGACCCGGTGCGCAACCGCGAGATCGTCGCGCGCGTGCGTGCCGATTTCGACGCCGCGCTGGTCCATGGCGACCCGAGCTTTGTGCCGCTCGACGCGAGCTTCCCGGCCGCGGCCGAGATCGCAGACCGCCTCGTCTATACTGGCTACGTCGCCGAGCGGGCGGGTTTGGGCGCCGGTTTGCGCGGCCCTGTCGGGACGGACGATCGGTCGCGAGATCAGGCGATTGCCGGGGAGGTCTTGGTTTCGGCAGGGGGCGGCGCGGTCGGCTATCGCCTGCTGACGGCGGCGCTGCAGGCCCGCCGCGACGGGTGCCTCGCCGCGCTGCCCTGGCGGCTGCTCGCCGGCCTCAACCTCGGCGAGGCCGAATTCGCGGCCTTATCCGAGAAGCTGCCCGCCAATGTCGTCCTGCAACGTCACCGGGCGGATTTCCCGCAATTGCTGCGCGATGCCCGGATCTCGGTCAGCCAGGCGGGGTACAATACCGTGCTCGATGTGCTGGCGGCGCGGGTGCCGGCGGTTCTTGTTCCTTTCGCGACCGGCAAGGAAACCGAGCAAAGCCTGCGGGCCGAACGTCTCGCCGCGCGCGGCGCCGTCGAGCTGGTGCGCGGCGCCGAACTGACCCCAGACACGCTCGCCAGGGCGATCGAGCGCGCGCTGGCGGGAACGCCCGCAGCGGTCGCGCTCGACACCGACGGGGCCGACAACACGGCGCGGATCGTCGGCCAGATGATCGCGTCTCGACAGCGCCGATGACGGTTGTTTCCGGACCGGGCAACGGTAAGAATTGATCATGAGTTTAATGCCGCGCAGCGCCGCGGAACACCACGCCGCTTGGGCCGATCTGACTGCAGAGCTTGATCTTTGGGGCGAGAGCGGCCGACTAGCGACGTTCTGGTGGCGCGACGACGATGCCGTCGCGGCAACGCCGCGGCTGCACGACCTCTTCTCGGTCGCCGAGGGCGCCCCGATCGCGCTTGCCGTCATCCCGCAGAGGGCGCAGCCCGAGCTGTCCGCGGTCTTGGAGTCTTGGCCGAACGTCGCCGTCCTGCAGCATGGCTGGCAGCACGCCAACCATGCGGAGCAGGCCAAAAAGAGCGAGTTCCCAGAGAAGCGCCGGCCTGCCGTCGTCCGAGACGAGCTGGCCCTCGGCCGCGCTCGGCTCGCAGCACTGTTCGCTCGCCGCGCCCTCGCGATTTTCGTGCCGCCGTGGAACCGGTTTGCCGAATGTTTTCTGCCCGTGTTGCAGGAGGCCGGCCTGATCGGTATTTCGGGAATGAGAGGCGGTCGCCGAGTTGCGCCTCGGCCCGGGATCGCGCGGGCGGATGTTCATGTCGATCTTGTCGCCTGGCGCGCGGGCGGCGGGTTTGTCGGGACCGAGCCCGCGCTCGGCCATATCGTCGCGCATCTGCGTCGGCGCCGCAGGGGCGAGGCAGAGCCCGGCGAGGCGACCGGCATCCTGACCCATCACCTCGTGACGGACCGCGCGGCGCTCGCCTTTCTCGCCCGGTTTGGCGGCGTACTGAGCGCGCATCCGGCCGCGGCATGGATCGCACCGGAGCAACTGTTCGTTTGCCGATGACGAGGTTTGCGTATCCGGCGTCAGCGATGCTCGGCGATTATCTGCGCACTGCGGCAGGGCTTCTCCCCTCGGCGGCTCTGCTCGCGATCGTTCCCGTCGGCCCCGTCGCCGGGGTTATGCTGGGCGGCTTTGTGGCGATTTTCGCGGCCTTCGGCTGTCGGACGGCGTTGCGCCACGGGACGCGGCTGGAACTGAGCGAAACCGGCTTGTGCGCGAGGGGCCTGTGGCGGACCGAGATCGCCTGGAGCGGGCTCGACCGAATGAAACTCGCCTACTACTCGACCCGGCGCGACCGACGCGAGGGCTGGATGCAATTGGAACTCGGCTGCGGCCGCGCGCGGGTGCGCGTAGACAGCCGTATCGTCGGCTTCGAACGGCTCGTCGAATGCTCGGCGAGCGCCGCGGCCTCGCGTGGCCTAGCGCTCAACCCCGCGACGTTGGCCAATCTCCAGGCGCTCGGCGTGACACTCCCGGCCGGCCTGCGCGAGGATCGCGAATGAGCGAGCTGCTCTCGGTCCGCGACCTCCATGTGAATTTCGCCACCCCGGCCGGCTTCATTCGGGCGGTCAAGGGAGTCTCGTTCCGCATCCGCCCGGGTTCGACCGTGGCCCTGGTCGGCGAATCGGGATCGGGAAAATCCGTAGTCAGCCAGACAATCATGCGGATTCTGCCGCGCAGCGGTCAGATCGCGAAGGGGGAGATCCTGTTCGCGGATCCACGCCTCGAGGGCGCCGCGCTGGACCTCGCGCGCTTGCCGGCCGACGGCCCCGCAATGCGCGCGATCCGCGGCGGCCGAATCTCGATGATTTTCCAGGAGCCGATGAGCTCGCTGTCGCCGCTGCACACGATCGGCGATCAGGTCGGAGAGGCGTTGCGCCTTCATCGCAAAACGACCCCCGCAGAGGCCGAGTCGCTGACCAAGGACATGCTCCGGCTGGTCGGGTTCCCCAACCCGAACCGGGCGTGGCGCAGCTACCCGTTCGAGCTGTCCGGCGGGTTGCGCCAGCGCGCGATGATCGCAATGGCGCTGGTCTGCCGTCCCGCTTTGCTGATCGCCGACGAGCCAACGACCGCGCTCGACGTGACGATCCAGGCGCAAATTCTCAAGCTGATAGCGGAGTTGCAGCAAGAACTCGGCATGGCGGTGCTGCTGATCACCCACGATCTCGGCGTCGTCGCCAATGTCGCCGAGGAAATCGTGGTCATGTATCACGGCGAAGTCATGGAGAGCGGCACGCTGGATGACGTGTTCCGCCGAGCCGGTCATCCTTATCTGAAGGCGCTTTTGCGGGCCGTTCCGCGCTTCGACATGAAGCCGGGCGAGCGCCTGGTGCCGATCCGCGAGATCCCGCCGGGCGACGCGCCGCGTCTGATGGAAGCCAAGGCGCAGTGGCCGGAGGACGCCACGGCGCCGCTATTGGAATGCGACGACCTGCGCAAGAGCTACGCCATCCGCCGTGGCGGAATGTTCGCCGGCCGCGCGAGCGGCCGCATGATGGCGGTCGACGGCGTCACGCTGAAAATCCCGCGCGGCGAATGCGTCGGGCTCGTCGGAGAGAGCGGCTGCGGCAAGACAACGTTGAGCAAGATGCTGATGCGCGCGGTGATGCCCGATGCGGGATCGATCATCTTCAACGATCGCGGCATGCTGACCGATGTGCTGGCGCTCGAGGGCGAGGGGCTGAAACGGTTTCGTCGCAAGGTGCAGCTAATCTTTCAGGACCCGTTCGGCTCGTTGAACCCGCGCATGACGGTGTATGACATCATCGAAGAGCCGCTGGTGATCCACGGCATCGGCGACCCGGGCTCGCGGCGCGAGCTGGTGGCCGAATTGGTCAATCTCGTCGGGCTCGACATCCGCCACCTGCGGCGCTACCCGCACAGCTTTTCGGGCGGCCAGAGACAGCGGATCGGGATCGCTCGGGCGCTGGCGCTGCGGCCCGATCTTGTCATCTGCGACGAGCCGGTTTCCGCTCTCGACGTATCGATCCAGGCTCAAATCCTGAACCTGCTCATCGATCTGAAGGCGAAGCTCGGGCTGACCTACCTGTTCATCTCGCACAACCTCGCCGTCGTCGATTACATAGCGGACCGGATCGCGGTGATGTGCGCCGGCCGCATCGTCGAAATCGCCGACCGCGACACCCTGTTCCGCAATCCGGTGCATCCCTATACGCAGGCGCTGCTGGCCGCGGTGCCGGCGCCTGACCCGTCCCATCGGCTCGATTTCCGGCGCCTGGTGGAAGCCAAAGCGAGCCCCGCGACGTGGCCGGCGCCCTTCCGCCGCGATCTCGACAACCCGCCGCGGCTGATGGAGATCTCCCCGGGGCATTGCGTCGAAGCGACGGAGACGCCCACCCCGGCGGTCCGGCGCGAAGCCCGCCTGGTGCCGATATGAAACCGGCCCGGACGAGACGCGCCGGGCTGACACTCGCGCTCGCCGGTATCCTCGTCCTGGCCGTCGCCGGTCGCGGGCGGGCGGCGATGCAGGAGACCCCGTTTTTCGCCGAGGATATCGGCGCCGGGTCGCTCCCCAGCATCGCCGAGCGCATCCCGCACGAGCCTTCCCTCGCCGAGCTGGAGACGATCGGCCAGCCGGGAGGGGAGTTGCGGATGCTGATGGCCAATTCCAAAGACACCCGCATGATGGTCGTCTACGGGTATGCGCGGCTGGTCGCCTATACGCCGGCGCTGGCGATCGGCCCCGACATCCTGAAAGCCATCGATGTCGAGGAGGGACGGGTCTTCACCTTGCATCTGCGCGCCGGCCACAAATGGTCGGACGGGCAGCCCTTCACCAGCGAAGATTTCCGCTATTGGTTCGAGGACGTGGCGCAGAACCCGCTCTTGTCGCCGTCGGGCTTGCCGCTTGCGCTGATGCCGGGAGGAGAGCCGCCGCGCTTCGAAGTGCTCGACGACGCCACGATCCGCTACAGCTGGAGTCGCCCAAACCCGCTGTTCTTGCCGGCTTTGGCGGGGGCCGACCCGCTCTTCATCTACCGCCCGGCGCATTACCTGAAGCAATTCCACGAGAAATACGCCGAGGCGACCGAATTGGCGGCGCGCGTCAAACAGGAAGGGCAGCGCAACTGGGCCGCCGTACACAATAAATTCGATGCGATGTACCGCAACGACAACCCGGATCTGCCGTCGCTCGAACCCTGGGTTCTAAAAACCCGGCTGCCGGCCGAGCGGATCATCTTCGAGAGAAACCCCTATTTTTATCGGGTAGACGGTGCCGGGCATCAGCTGCCCTATGTCGATCGCGTCATCTTTACGATCGCCGATAGCAAGATCATCGCCGCCAAAGCCGGGGCGGGGGAAAGCGACCTGCAGGCGCGCTATCTGCGGTTCGACGACTATACCTTCCTGAAGGCCGGCGAGGCGCGCGGCGGCTATAAGGTAAGGCTCTGGCGCACCGGCCCCGGCAGCCAGATGGCGCTCTACCCCAATCTGAACGTCAACGACGAGGGCTGGCGGTCGCTGATGCGCGATTTGCGCTTCCGCCGCGCATTGTCCCTAGCGATCGACCGGCACGAGATCAACCAGGCGATCTATTTCGGCCTGGCGATCGAAGGCCAAAACACGGTGCTGCCGCAGAGCCCGCTCTACCGCCCGGAATACCGCTCGAGCTGGTCGAATTTCGACCAAAAGGAGGCGAACCGCCTGCTCGACATGATCGGGCTGACCAAGCGCGACAGCGACGGGACCCGGCTCTTGCCGGACGGACGCCCGCTCGAAATCGTCGTCGAGAATTCGGGCGAGTCGACCGAGCAAGCCGACGTGCTCGAATTGATCCGCGATTCATGGCGCGGCGTCGGCGTCAAGCTGTTCTCCAAGCCCTCGCAATTGACCCTGTTCCGGCGCCGGGTGTTTTCCGGAGAGACCGTGATGTCGATCGACAAGGGGGTCGAGAACGGGCTCGCCACCGCGTCGATGTCGCCTTGGGAGTTCGCACCGACCACTCAGCAAGAGCTGGAATGGCCGAAATGGGGCCAGTTCATGGAAACCAAGCGAAAGGCGGGCGAGGCGCCGGACCTCCCCGCCGCGCTGCAGCTGCGCGACCTGTACGAGGCCTGGCTCGCCGCCCCGTCGGAAGCGGAACATGCGCGGATCTGGCACGAGATGCTGAGCCTGTGGGCCGAGCAGGTCTATTCGATGGGGCTGGTCGCCGGGGTTCTGCAGCCGGTTGTCGTCAATGCCGAGCTGCGCAACGTTCCCGAGACCGGCATGTACAACTGGGACCCGGGGGCGCATTTCGGCGTCTACAAGCCGGACGGGTTCTGGTTCGACCGCAGCGGCGAGCCGGCAAAATCGGCCTCGCTCGCCCCCGCGCCGAAATGAGCGCGGCCCTTGCAGCGCTGACCCGCGGCGCACCGGCCTGGACCGGACCCGACCGGCGCCGGTGAGCTAGCAGCCATGCTCGGCTATCTCGTTCACCGGCTGCTGATCATGGTGCCGACGCTGATCGCGATCAGCCTCGTCATCTTCATCATCATCCATTTGCCGCCGGGCGATTACTTCAGCACCTATATCGCCGAATTGCAGAGCCAGGGCGAACCGGCCGACCTCGCCAAGATCGCTTTCCTCAAAGCGCAATACGGGTTCGACCGCCCGCTTTGGGAGCAGTATCTGTACTGGGTCGGCGGCTTGCTGCGCGGCGATATGGGCTATTCCTTCGCTTACAGCATGCCGGTCAATCGCGTGGTCGGGGACCGGCTGTTCCTGACCTTCCTCGTGTCGATCACGACGGTCATTTTCACCTATGTGGTCGCCTTCCCGATCGGCGTCTATTCGGCGACGCACCAATACAGCTGGGCCGACCACAGTCTGACCCTGCTTGGGTTTCTCGGGCTCGCGACGCCGAGTTTCCTGTTCGCGCTCGTGCTGGTCTACCTCGCCCATGTCTGGTTCGGCATCTCGGTCGGCGGGCTGATGGACCCGCGCTACATGGATAAGCCCTGGACATCGGGCAAAGTGCTGTCGGTCTTCGCGCATATCTGGATCCCGGTGCTCGTCATCGGGACGGCCGGGACGGCGGGAATGATCCGGCGTCTGCGCGCTAATCTGCTCGACGAATTGCAGAAGCAATACGTCGTGACGGCGCGCGCCAAGGGCCTTCACCCGCTTAAAATCTTGTTCAAATACCCGCTGCGGATGGCGCTCAACCCGTTCATCTCGGACATCGGCTCGCTGTTGCCGCATGTCATCTCCGGCGCGGCGATCGTGTCGGTCGTGATGTCCTTGCCGACGACCGGGCCGATGCTGCTCGACGCGCTGCGCAGCCAGGACATGTTTCTCGCCGGCTCGTTCTTGATGTTCATGGCGTTTCTGACCGTGATCGGCGTGTTCCTGTCCGATTTGGCGCTGGCGGCGCTCGATCCGCGCATCCGGCTGCAAGCAGGGCGCGAGAGGTGAGCGACCTGACCGTCATCCCCGGCGCGCCGCGCGGCACCGAGCCGGCCTCGGACCCGATGCCGCATTACGTGTCGCGGGCGCCGTTCGACCCCTACTCGGTCGAGATCATGTCGCCCGCGCAGGAGCGCTTCTATCGCGCCTCGCAGTGGCGGCTGACATGGTGGCGGCTGCGGCGCCACCGGGTTGCGGTGGTCTCCGGGATCGTCCTGCTGATCATGTATCTGTCGATCGTCGGGTGCGAATTCTTTGCCCCCTACGCGCTCGACACGCGCAGCACGGATTTCATCTATGCCCCGCCGCAGGCGGTGCGGATCGTCGACCGCAACGGCCTCGCGATGCCGTTTGTCGAAGGCTACGACTACCGGCTCGATATGCAGGATCTGCGGCGGGTCTACACACCGAACGCCGAGAAGCACCAGCGGCTCCGTTTTTTCTGTCACGGCGACCCCTACAGATTTTGGGGGTGGTTCGCCGGCGATCTGCATCTGGTCTGCCCGGCGCGCGGCGGCCAATTGTTCCTGCTCGGCACCGACCGGCTCGGCCGCGACCTGTTATCCCGAATGATCTATGGCGCGCGCATTTCGCTGACCGTCGGGCTGCTCGGGGTCGCGGTCAGCTTCACCCTCGGCATCGTCGTCGGCGGCATCGCCGGCTATTACGGCGGCTGGACCGACATGCTGATCCAGCGCGTCGTCGAGGTCATCCAGTCCTTCCCGCACCTGCCGTTATGGATGGCGCTCTCGGCGATCCTGCCGGTTACGTGGAGCCCGCTGCTGGTCTATTTCGGGATCACCCTGATCCTCGGCATGATCGAATGGACGCACCTAGCCCGCGCCGTGCGCTCCAAATTGCTGTCGCTGCGCGAGGAGGATTTCTGCACCGCCGCCGTGCTGATGGGAGCGACCCCGGCGCGCATCATCGGGCGTCATCTGCTGCCGAGCTTTATGAGCCATCTGATCGCGTCGGCGACCCTGGTCATCCCGGGGATGATCCTCGGCGAGACCGCCTTGTCCTTTCTGGGCCTCGGCCTGCGCCCGCCGATCACCAGCTGGGGGGTGCTCCTCAACGAGGCGCAGAACATCAATGTCGTCGCGCTCTACCCCTGGCTGATGCTGCCGGTCTTGCCGGTCATCATCACGGTGCTCGCCTTCAACTTCTTCGGCGACGGGCTGCGCGACGCGGCCGACCCGTATCACTGAAGCGGCGGTCGCGCTGAGAACGCGACGGGCTTAGGACAGGGCCGGCATGACCTGCTCGACAAAGCGCGCCATCTCCTCCTTGACCTGCGCGTGCGGCTTCATGCCGACGTTGAAATAGAGGATCACCTCGTCGAAGCCGGCCGCCGCCACCCGGCCGAGCACGTCCGCGATCTGCGCCGGAGAGCCGAGCAGGACCGAATTCTCGGTCAAATCCTCCGGGCGGACCTTGCTGAGGCGATCCACCATATCGACAAAGTAGCGGTAGCTCGGCGGCGCTGTCTTCGGGTCGCCGGGAAAGGCCGGGATCACGCATTCGCGGTAATAGCGGATCTGCCGCGCCCGCGCTTCCCGCTCCGCCGCGGCATCGTCCGCGAAATGGGTGAAGTAGCTGCACACCAGGCGACCCGGCATCGTTCCCGCCCGAGCGCAGGTCTCGCGGTAGAGATCGGCCACCTGACGCAAGCCGCCGTAGCTGATCGCCGCGGCGAAGGGCGCCACGGCGAGCCCGCAGCCGAGCCGCGCGGCCAATTCGATCGACGGCCGCGAAAACGAGGCGACATAGGCCGGCAACGGCGTTTGCACCGGCTTCGGCGTGATCGCGACATCCTCGAAACGGTAATGCCGGCCGCGATGCGAGATGCGGGTTTCGGCCGCCCATAGCCGCCGCACGATCTCCATCCCCTCCTCGAACAGGCCCTGATTGTCCGCGAAGGAGACCCCGAACGGCAGGTATTCGCGGCCGTCATAGCCGCGCCCGGCCGCGAAATCGACCCGCCCGCCGCTCAACAGGTCGAGGGTGGCCCATTGTTCGGCGACGTGGATCGGGTGATGCAGCGGCAGCACGGTAATCGCGGGCGAGAGCCGGATTCGCCGCGTGCGAGCCGCCACCGCGGCCAATACCAGCTCGGGGCAGGACAACACGCCGAGCGAATTGAAATGATGCTCGCCGATCCAGGCCGAGCGGTAGCCGAGCGCATCGGCCAACACCGCCTCTTCGAGGATGTCGGCGACAAAGGCATTGGCGGTGCGCGGGTTGTTTTCGTAATGGTTGTCGCTCAGCGTGAAATAGCCGAAATCCATCGCATCCTCGTCTGCAACCTTGTCCGTTTCCGACAGTCGCCCGCCCACCCCTTCTCGTTCATTCCGTCCCAGAGCGAAAGCCGTTTTAACAACGCGGGGCCGCAGCTTTTCACCCGCACCCGCTCTCTCTCGCCTGATCCGCCAGCGCGGTTGACGAGAAACCCGCGATCCGCGGGCTGCGGCTTCAACTGCGCGTAGACGCGGCCGGGGATTTTATGCCAATTTTCCCCTATAATCGGGCCGAAGCATAAAAGCCGCATCCGAAAGATAAAGCGGGTGCGGTGAGAGGGAGTCCAGGGATGCCCGTTACCTTTAGCGGCACCTATACCAGCGCGATCATCCTGAATACGCCGAGCCGGCAGAACCCGGCGACGGTCTCCCCGACGGGCGTGGTCACCGTTTCGTCGACCTCTTCTCTTTATCCGGCGATTCTGGGCACCGCGAACTACCCCTGGACCTTGACGAACCAGGGAACGGTATCGAGCACCGGGCCCTCAGGCATCGGTATCGAGCTTACCGCCGGCGGGTTCGTGACCAACGGGCAGAGCGGCTCCACGACCGGCAGCGTCACCGGCCAGCGCTTCGGCGTCGTCATCCAGTTCAACCCCGGCACCGTCGTTAATTTCGGGTCGATCGCAACCACCGGCAGCCAA
>Ga0213875_10000733_pt1 | contig 25011 bp, 27 predicted proteins | sample BarmaccomBMRX_R8_FD_160105 | JGI IMG/M metagenome (GOLD analysis project Ga0213875, IMG submission 160105) | Root-associated microbial communities from Barbacenia macrantha in rupestrian grasslands, the National Park of Serra do Cipo, Brazil - RX_R8 | ecosystem: Host-associated > Plants > Roots... | reverse complement strand
GTACGCCGGGAACGGCCATCCGGGGAACGGGTACGGCAACGGCTACCAGGGACCGGAAGAGCCCCACGCGGCCGGGTATCAGTGGCCGGCGGCGCCTCCGGCTGGCGGGTACCAAGGTCCGCCGGCGTTCGGCGGCTACCAGGATCCCGGCCAGCTCCCGCCGGGCGGCCACCAGGGACCTGCCCAGATCTCCGGCGGGTATCAGGGGCCCGCCCAGGCCCCGGGCGGGTACCAGGGGCCCGCCCAGGCCCCGGGTGGGTATCAGGGATCTGCCCAGGCCCCGGGCGGGTATCAGGGATCTGCCCAGGCCCCGGGGCCCGCGCAGGCCGCGGGCGAGTATCAGGGGCCCGCGCAGATCCCGGCTGGGTATCAGGGGCCCGCGCAGGCTGCCGCCACCGGTTACCCGGGGTCCGGGCAGCCACCCGCCCCCGGGTACCAGGCGCCGGATCAGCCAGCCGCCCACCCCGGCCAGCTCGCGTACCCCGGTCAGCCTGGCTATCCCGGTCAGCCTGGCTACCCTGGCTATCCGGGTCCGGCTGGCGGTTACCCCGGCCAGGTCCCCGGCGGCTATCCAGCGGCTCAGCCCGGGATGTACACCTCCCCGCCGCCGGCCAGGAACCGCAACGCCTTCGCCACCGCGTCGCTGTTCACGTGGATCGTGCCGATCGCGGGCCTGATCCTCGGCATCGCGGGGTTCGCCAGGTCCAGGCGAGACGGCGTCGGCAGGGTCCAGTCACTGATCGGCATCGCCCTCTCCGTGGCGGTCGCCGCGGGCGCCATCGCCCTGGTGCCGAATCTGGTCAAGGCGACCGACCCGGGGTGCCAGTCGTTCAAGGCGACCGCGCTCACCGCGTACAACCAGGCGATCAGGGACCTGAACGCGCAGGCTTCGCAGTCCACGCTGACCGCCGACACGACCGCCGCGATCAACGACATCGCCGCGGCCGCCGGGCAGGCGAAGAACGCCTCGGCGCGGAGCGCGCTGGACGCGCTCGGTGCCGAGCTCGCCACGGTGCGCTCGGACGTGGCCAAAGGCTCGGTACCGCTCAAGACGGTCGAGGCGCTGAACAACGCCGCCACCTCCGCGGACAGCGCCTGCGGCACGATCTGAGCCTTCGGCACGATCTGACACCGGCCGATCCGGTGGGGCCGCTGGCGCATATGGCCCCGCCCAGTGGGGCCGATGGCGCCAGCGGCCCCGCGCGGCGAACCAGGCGGCGAACCAGGTTGATCATGTACCCGTACGTTCTTATGTGAGACGATCTCGGCATCGACCTCGTCTGACGTGCGGAAGTGGTCATCGTGACAGCTGAGACACCGGTAGCACCCGGTCTGCGGCGGAACGCCATCGGGCTGCGCGAGGTACTGTTCCAGTCGATCACGGACATGGCGCCGGGGGCGGCGATCGCGGCCTCGATCCCGGCTGGCGCGCTGTACGCGGGCGGGGCGCTCCCGCTCGCGGTGCTCTTCGCCCTGATCGCGTGCCTCCTCTGCGCGTCCTGCATCGGGCTGCTCGCCCGGGAGATGCCGGCGGCAGGCTCGCTGGCCACGTACGCGGCGCGGGGACTGCACCCGGCGATCGGCTTCCTCACCGCCTGGGGTTACGTACTGGTCGGGGTGCTGATCTCCCCGCTGGTGCTGCTGCAGCTCGGGTTCACCACCGCGTCCACGATCAACTCGGAGTTCGCCGGCTATCCGGCGACCCTGTGGTGGCCGTGGTCGCTGGCCGGGGCCGTCATCGTGCTCGCGGCGGGGTTCTACGGAATCAGGACGTCGGCGCGGCTCGGCACGGTGCTCGGCGTGTCCGAGATCGCGGTCTTCCTCGTGCTGGCGGTGTTCCTCATCGTGCACGCGGGCAGCCACAACACGTGGTCCGTGTTCGGCTCCGGGTATACCCCGAAGGGTTTCCGTGGCATCTCCGGGGTGATCGCCGGGTCGGTTTACTCGCTGCTGGCGTTCGGCGGGTTCGAGGGCGCCGCGCCCCTCGCCGAGGAGGCTCGCGACCCACGGCGGACCGTGCAGCGCGCGGTGCTGCTGGCGACGCTCGGCATCGGCCTGCTGTACGTGCTCACCACGTACGCCGCCGACGTCGCGTTCGGCCCCGCCGGGTTCGCCGGGTTCGGCGCTTCGGGCTCGGCGTCCTGGGTGGGGCTTGCGCGCTCGCTGTACGGGATCTTCTGGTTCTTCGTCTTCCTCGCCATCGTCAACTCGACGGTCGCGAACGCGAACGCGGGCGTGAACGTGTCCAGCCGGACCGCGTACGCGATGGGCCGGATCCGCGCATTCCCGCACGTGATGGCGCTGGTGCACCACAAGCACAGGTCGCCGGTGGCGGCGATCTTCACCACCTTCGTGCTGACCGTGGCGATCATGCTCGGGCTCGGGTTCGCCTACAACCCCACCAACGCGTTCGCGATGGTGGGCACCGGCATCGTCATCGTCCTTGTGGCGATCTACATCCTGATGAACGCCGCGTGCATCGGGTACTTCGCGTCGGCGAGGAACCGCGCGGGACGCCGGTGGAACCCGCTGCTGCACCTGATCATCCCGCTGCTGGGCATCGCCGCGTTGGTTCCTGCCTGGCTGACATCGGCCGGGATACGGGCGTTCTCCTTTGTCGCCCCGCTCACCGCTCCCTCGTCCTACATGGGCCCGGGCGTGGCAGGATTCATGGTCGTGGGGTTGCTTTACCTGCTCTACCTGCACGCGCGGCACCCGCGGCGCGTCACCGAGGTGGGCCTCGTGCACATCGACGAGCCCGTGGAGGCTCCCGCTCAGGAGGCCGCGCGATGAGCGATCTGGAAGTGATCACGTTCCGGCCGGAGCCGGCGCAGTTCGCCTGGACGTTCGGCGGCGCCGCCCCGGTCGGGCGGGTCAGGCCGCCCGCCCTGCTCGAGCTGTACACCGAGGACTGCTTCGCGGGACGGGTGCGCGGCACGGGCGACCTGGTCTCGCAGGTCTGCGAGTTCCCGTTCCTCAACCCGCAGACCGGCCCGTTCTACGTCGAGGGCGCGGAACCCGGCGATACCGTCGCCGTGCATTTCGTGTCGATCGAGCCGGCCAGGGACTGGGCCGCGTCCACGACCGTGCCGCTGTTCGGCGCGCTGACCGCGACGCACCTGACCGCGCTGCTGAACGAGCCGCTGCCCGAGGTGGTCTGGCTGTGGCAGCTCGACCGGGCGGCGCGCACCTGCCGGTTCACCGCCAGGTCCGGCGAGTTCACCGTGGACCTGCCGATGGACCCGATGCACGGCACCGTCGGCGTCGCGCCGGCGAACCTCGAGGTGCGCAGCGCGCTCGTGCCGGACGCGTTCGGCGGGAACATGGACACGCCGGAGATGCGCGCCGGTGTCACCTGCTACCTGGGCGTCAACGTCGAGGGCGCGCTGCTGTCGCTCGGTGACGGGCATGCCCGCCAGGGTGAGGGCGAGACCTGCGGCGTCGCCGTGGAGGCCGCGATGAACACCGCGGTCGTGGTGGACCTGATCAAGGGCGTTCCCTGCCCGTGGCCGCGGCTGGAGTCGGACACACACATCATGTCCACGGGGTCGGCGCGGCCGCTGGAGGACGCGTTCCGCATCGCGCAGCACGACATGGTGCACTGGGTCGCGTCGCTGTGCGGGATCGACACGCTCGACGCCTACCAGCTCGTCACGCAGGCGGTCGAGTCGCCGCTGGCGAACGTGTGCGACATCAACTACACGTCCGTCGCGAAGATGCCGAAGCGGTACCTGCGGCACGGCGCGGACTGCATGGAGGGCGCGCACGCCCGGCTCCGCGACCTGGCCGCCGGCTACAGCGCCTGACAGGGCCGGCACCGAATCACCGGCTCCGGCCGCTGGCTAATTTCACCGATACTCTGGTATGCCCACGCGGGGGGACAATTCCCGTCAAGGGGGCGATCGCCAGCGGAAACTACGTCTCGTTTTTCAAGGCCGAGGCCGCCGGGGTGCTCCGTTTCAAGATCATGTCCGCCGGTATCGGCTGCGCGCCGAACACCCGGCAGATCCTGCCCTCCTACACCAGCACCAGCGCGAAGCTGGCCGCGGAGGTTCACCTCAGCGCGTACCCCACGACGCCGGACGCGGCGGCCCTGCAGCGGCTCGCGAACCTCATGCTGTCCGCCGGAATGCTGAGCTCCCCGCTCGACGCCAGCGCCCTGGTCTTCCGCTGAAGGCGGCGGCGCGTGCGCCCCGGTCAGCGCTCGCTGTCCAGGGCGGCCATCTGCGGCGGGTCGTAGCGCTCGCCCGCGACCACCGAGGCTGGCACGGCGGCCTCGATCTCGGCGAGATCCTCCGGGCTCAGCGACAGGTCGAGCGCACCGAGGGTCCCGGCCAGCCGCTCCCGGCGCTTCGTTCCGATCAGCGGAACGATGTCGTCTCCGCGCGACAGCACCCAGGCGAACGCGAGCTGGGCGGTCGTAGCCCCTCTGGCGGCGGCGATGCGTTCCAGGGCACCGAGCAGCTCCATGTTCCGCGCCAGGTTCTCCCCGGCGAACCGGGGCATGCGGCCGCGGATGTCGCCGGGCCCCGACACCCCGGCGGTGTCACGGCTCAGCAGGCCGCGCGACAGCACCCCGTACGCGGTCACGCCGATGCCCAGCTCGCGCACCGTCGGCAGGATCTCCGCCTCGATGCCGCGGCTCATCAGCGAGTACTCGATCTGCAGCGCGGTGACGGGCTGTGCGGCGTGCGCCCGGCGGATCGTCTCGGCGCCCATCTCCGACAGGCCGGTGTAGCGGACGTAGCCAGCCTGGACCAGTTCATCGATCGCCCCGACGGTGACCTCGACCGGGATCTCCGGGTCCAGCCTGGCCGGCTGGTACAGGTCCACGTAGTCGGTGCCGAGCCTGGTCAGCGAGTAGGCCAGCGAGTTCTTGACCGCCTTCGGGCTGGCGTCGAACCCGACGAAGGCACCGCCCGGGTCGCGCTGGGCGCCGAACTTCACCTGGATGAACACGCTGTCCCGCGGGATCCCGCGCAGCGCCTCACGAAGCAGCAGCTCGTTGTGTCCCATGCCGTAGAAGTCGCCGGTGTCCAGCAGCGTGATCCCCGCCTCGATCGCCGCCCGGATCGTCGCGACGCTCTCGGCGTCGTCGGCCGTGCCGTACAGGCCCGACATCCCCATCAGGCCAAGGCCCATCCTGGACACGACCGGGCCGTCACGTCCCAGCCTCGTGGTCCTCATCACAGGATGCACCATACCCGGGTGCCGTCGTGGTACCGGGCGCGCCACCTCCCGTTTGGTAAGAACTGTTTTCTTTCCGGCCGCACGGCGGGCAGTATCCGGCGAGCGCCCGGACCTCATACTGTGTGAGGAGCGAATACCGATACGACCGGACGGACGCATGGAACCAGAACCGAGCGTGCTGGACAGTCTCCGCAAGGCGGTCGAAGCGATGCCCGATGACGTGCCGCTCCGCCTGCACCTGGCGACGCTCCTGCTGGGTGCCGGGCAGCGCGACGAGGCGGTCAGGCACCTGGGTGCGGTCCTGCAGCGCGACCCTGGAAACGGTGAGGCGCTGGCGCTCCTTCGTGAGCCGTCCGAACGGCCGGCGGCGTCTGGTCCGGGCCCGGGCCCCGGCCCGGCGGCCGGCGCCGCGGCGGGCGATGCCGCGCCGGCTGGCGGCGCCCCGGAAACCGGCACCGACGCCGGCACCGGGGCCGGCGCGGCGCAGTACGACTGGTCGCAGGCGGAGGACGAGCTGCGTGACGTGCTGCCCGCCATGTTCCTCGGCGACCCGGTGAACGGGGACACGGCCGGCTCGGCCTCCGCCGGGATCGAGGAGGCCGACGCCTACGACGCCGAGCACGCCGGCCTGACGCTCGCCGACGTGGCCGGGATGACCGAGGTCAAGCGGCGCCTGGAAGCGGCGTTCCTGGCGCCGATGCGGAACCCGGAGCTGCGCCGGCTGTACGGCAAGTCGCTGCGCGGCGGCCTGCTGCTGTACGGGCCGCCCGGGTGCGGCAAGACGTTCATCGCCCGCGCGGTCGCGGGTGAGCTCGGCGCGCGGTTCATCACGGTGTCCTTCGCCGACCTGATCGACATGTTCGTCGGGCAGAGTGAGCGGAACATCCACGAGCTGTTCGAGGTGGCCAGGCGGAACGCGCCGTGCGTGCTGTTCCTCGACGAGGTGGACGCGATCGGGCAGAAGCGGTCGCAGCTGCGCAACACGCCGATGCGCAGCGCGGTGAACCAGCTGCTGCTCGAGCTGGACGACGTGACCGGCGACAACACCGACGTGTTCCTGCTCGCCGCCACGAACCATCCGTGGGACGTGGACAGCGCGCTGCGCAGGCCCGGCCGGTTCGACCGGACGCTGCTCGTGCTGCCGCCCGACGGGCCGGCGCGTGAGGGCGTGTTCCGGTATCACCTGCGCGAGCGGCCGGTCGCCGGGATCGACCTGGCCCGGCTGTCCGGGCTGACCGACGGCTATTCCGGCGCCGACATCGCGCACATCTGCGAGACCGCGGCCGAGCGGGCGCTGCTCGACTCGGTGCGGCGCGGCGAGCCCCGGCTCATCGGGCAGGCCGACCTGGAGGCCGCGGTCGCCGAGGTGAAGCCGTCGCTGGGCACCTGGTTCGACACCGCGCGCAACGTGGCGCTGTTCGCCAACGAGGGCGGCGCCTACGACGACCTGGCGGCGTACCTGCGAAGGCGCCGCCTGCTTTGACCGAACTGCGGCAGGACCTGGCGCGAGCGTCCACGATGCTTGATCTCGGGCGTTACGACGAGGCTGCGTCGCTGCTCGGGCGGGTGGTCGCCGCCGAGCCGGGCAGCGCACGGGCGTGGTGCCTGCTGGCCCGCGCGTACCTGGGCGCCGACCGGTACCAGGGCGCCGTGGACGCGGCGAACCGCGCGGCGGCACTCGAGCCCGCCGACGAGTGGCCGCACCGGCTCGCCAGCAACGCGCTCATGCACCTCGGCAACCACGGCGAGGCGCTGCGCGCGGCGTCCGAGTCCCGCAGGTTGGCCCCGTCGTACTGGCAGACGCACGTGTGCGTGGCGCAGGCCGCGCTGGCGGGCGTGCAGCTCGGGCTGGCGGCCTCGGCGGCCACCGAGGCCCGGCGGCTCGCGCCCAACGAGCCGGACGTGCACTTCCTGTCCGGGAAGGTGAGCCTGGCGCGGGGTGAGCTGGCGGCGGCACGCGAGCACCAGGAGCGCGCGCTCGCGCTCGACCCGGCGCACAGCGGCGCGATGAACGAGCTCGGCCGGATCCGGCTGCGGCGGCACGACACCGCGGGCGCGATCAGGCACTTCATCAGCGCCGCCCGCACCACGCCCGGTGAGCACATCTACAGCAGGAACATCGACGTGGTCATCCTGCGCGCCGTGTCCCGGATGATCTACCTGTTCACGCTCATCGCCCTGATCCTCATCTGGGTCCCCGCGGTCGCGCACGTGTCACGTTTCCCGTTCGCCGTGGGGCTCGGCCTGCTCGCCGTGCTGACGGCGGCGAGCTTTGCCTTCATGGTGATGCGGCTGCCGCGAGAGGCACGGCTGCTGGTCCGCCGCACGCTGCGCACCCGCCGGGTCGCCACCGCGCTCGCCCTGGCGGTGGGCGGAGTGGCCGTGGCGTTCAGCGCGGTGGCGCTGGTACCGGATTCGGAGGTTCCGCAGGTGCTTCCGGTCGCCGTGATCGTCACGATCGGCGCCAGGATCGCCGCTTTCGCCAGCCTCCGCGCCGCGACCAGGCGCTAGCGCGCTCGCGCCGGAAGCACCAACGGGATCTGCCCGCGGCCGGCGGGAAGTCGCCGGGCGCTGCCGGCCGGCGGCGGGTCATGACATGATGGCGCGGTGAACTGGACCGCACCGGAGGTCGAGCGGCCGGAGGGGCCGCTGCCCGGCAGCGAGCGCGAGACGCTCCAGTTGTTCCTCGACTGGCAGCGCGCGACCCTGCTGCACAAGTGCGCGGGGCTGACGGGCGGCCAGCTCGCCGAGCGCACGGTACCGCCGTCCGGGCTGACGCTGCTCGGGCTGATCCGGCACATGACGAAGGTGGAGCGGACGTGGTTCCGGCAGCGGTTCGCCGACGAGCCGGTGAACAGCGTCTTCGGCGAGGAGGACGCCGACTTCGGCCAGCTCGACCCGGCGCGCGCCGCGGCGGACTACGCCCGGCTGACGCAGGAGTGGAAGCTCGCCGACGCGGCCGCGGCCAACGCGTCGCTCGACGACACGTTCGTGCACCGCGGCGAAACGCTGTCGCTGCGGTTCATCTACCTGCACATGATCGAGGAGTACGCACGCCACAACGGCCACGCGGACCTGCTGCGCGAGCGGATCGACGGCAGCACCGGAGAATGACCTACAGGGAGCCCTTCGCCGCGACCCACTCGGCCGGCTGGCCGGTGATCTCCGCGATGCTGTCGTAGTCGGCGTCGTAGTGCAGCACGGTCGCGCCGTGCAGTTCGGCGGCCGCCGCGATGATCAGGTCGGGCAGCGCGAAGTTACGATGCCGGCTGGCGGCAGCCAGCTTGCGGTGGACGTCGAGCGCACGGTCCATGGCCTGCGCGGTCACGTCGATCCAGCGCAGCGCGCCCCAGAGCGTCTCGTACGACTTCGGGTCGGGCGCGTTGTTCAGGTACTCGAGCATGACGAGCTGGCACACCGCGAGCCGCCCTTCGGTGAGCAGCCGCTCAAACCTCTCCCTGACCGCCACGTGCCGCGAGCGCAGCACGTACACCGTGGTATCGGCCAGGTAGACGGTCCCCGCCACTACGCGACACGCGGCGCGCGCGCCCGCTCTTCGGCCGAGGAAAGGTCTCGCCCGCCGCCATAGCGGAACGAGTCAGCCGAGCCGGTGAGGTCGATCTCGACGCTGTCCAGGGCCGCGATGATGTCGGCCGCCCGCGCGCGCACCGCCTGCAGGCGGAGCGCCTCGTTGATGGTGGCCACCTTGGTCTTCGTGCCGAGCACCCGCTGGGCATGGTGCAGCAGACTGTCGTCGATCTCGACCGTGATGCGTGTCATGAGGCCTACAGTACGCTAGGAACGCTCGGGGTGGCGCATCATGAGTTCGGCGTGTCGCGCACCATCGATGCCGGACTTCGGGCACCATCGGGCGCGGCCCTCTGGTGTGGGCGAACCGGTCAGGTGGGTGAGCCCGCGGCGGCGCCGGTCATGTGGTCGCCGCCCCAGCGGGCGAGTGCCTCATCCAGGTCGAGCGGGACGATCATGCCGTCCTTGGCGAGCTCGGTCTCCCAGTCCTCGGCGGGGACGCGCCACATGACCTCGAACTCGATGCCGTTCGGGTCCTTGGCGTACAGCGACTTGGACACGCGGTGGTCGCTCTCCCCCACCAGCGCGCCGGCCTCGGCCAGCCTGGCGCGCGCCTCGACGAGGTCGGCGAGCGTGCCGACCTCCCAGGCGAGGTGGTACAGCCCGACCTGCGGGCGGCCGGGGGCAGCGCCCGTGCCGATGTCGAACAGGCCCAGGTCATGGTCGTTGGCGGAGCCGGGAGCGCGCAGGAACGCGGCGCGGCCGGGAATCTCGGTGCGCACCTCGAAGCCGAGGGTCTCCCGGTAGAAGTCGGCCGTGCGCTTCAGGCCGTTGACGTACAGGACGGCGTGGTTCAGGCGGCGGACGGCCATGGGTGCCTTCTTTCTGGTCTGCGACGTGGTAGGCGAGCGTTACTAGAAGTTGAACCTTCAACCCGACGCTGCTCATTCCCGAGGATGGTCATTCCCGTAAGCGGTCATTCCCATAATGGGGAGCGTGAAGGTCTTCATCTCCTTCGACATGGAGGGCGTGGCCGGGATCGTCGACTGGGCGCAGTGCCGCGCGCCCGGCCAGCCGTACGAGGAGGGCCGCCGGCTGCTGCTCGGCGAGGTGAACGCGGCGATCGACGGCGCGCTGGCCGGCGGCGCCGACGAGATCGTCTGCAACGACTCGCACGGCCTGATGAGCAACCTCGACCCGGAGGCGCTGCACGGGCGCGCCGCGTACGTCGCCGGCCGGCACAAGCCGATGTACATGATGGAGGGCATGGACGACACCGTGGACGCCGTCTTCATGGTCGGGTACCACGGGTCGATTTCCGGCGAGAGCTCGGTTCTGTCCCACACCTACAACCCCGCCGTCATCTCACACGCCGAGCTGAACGGCGTGCGCGCCGGCGAAAGCGGCATCAACGCGCTCGTGGCGCTCGGCTGCCGGGCGCCGGTGGCGCTGCTCACCGGCGACCAGCAGACGGTCACCGAGGGGGATCCGTTTTTCAAGGATGCCGAACGAGTGGTGGTTAAACAGTCGATCACGCGGTTCGCCGCGTCGTCGATGCACCCGGAGGCCGCGCGCGCCCGCATCGAGGCCGCGGCGGCCGCGGCGGTGCGGCGCGCAGCCGAGATCCCGCTGCCCGGCATCGAGCTGCCGGCACGGCTCGACGTCCACGTGCTGACCGCCGACATGGCGGAGGTGGCCGCCTGGGTGAAGGGCGTCGAGCGGACCGGAATCCGGACGGTGCGCGTCGCCGGCGACGATCCGCTCGCCGTGTTCCGGTCGTTCGTCGGGATCACCTACATCACGCGCGTAGCCGAGGGACGCTGAGGCGCCGGCGCGGCCGCCGGCGCCGCGGTCGCGGGGCCCGGTGTAGACGGCGCGTGGAAGCAGCGGCGCGTTCTTGGCGTACTCCTCCATGCTCAATACAGCCGGTTGAGGCAGCATGTCGACGTTACGCAGAGTAATGATACCGGCACGGAAACGGAGAGCGGTGCGGGGGCCGTCGGCTCCCTGGCCCGTGAGCCAGCGCGGGACGTCAGCCAGTCTGAACCCTCAGCCAGAGCGGGACGCCGGCCAGTCCGGGCGCGGCCGGGCGGGCGCTGGCCGGGCGGGCGCTGGCCGGGCGGGCGCTGGCCGGCCCGGTCAGCGGCCGATCTGACGGCGGCGGATCCCGCGGATCCGGCGGCGCTGCGACGAATCGAGCGCCAGGTACGCCAGGGTGGGGGCCGCGATGGCTACCAGGATCACCCCGATCGCCAGCCACGGGCTGACGATGAACAGGATGAGGCCGAGGACGATCCCGGCGATTGCCCACTTCATGTGCGGTGTCATGTTGCTCCATCCATCCGGGCCGGGACACGACGCCCCCGCCCAGCGCAATCCAGCTTATAGCGCCGCGCCGCGAAGATGCGGATCGCGCGGAGTACGCTGTGAGCATCGTCCGCCAGGGGCCGGCGAGCACGGGCCGGTTTCTGTCAGTGCGAGCGGCCGCTGGCATTTGGCAGAGCAGGCATACTCGCTGTTGCCGGGGAGGATCCCGTGCCGATCTGGATGCCGGTCGAGCCGGCCGCCAACGAGCTGCTGAACCGCAGCCCGCTCGCCCTGCTGATCGCCATGCTGCTCGACCAGCAGGTGCCGCTGGAGCGGGCGTTCAGCGCGCCCTGCGATCTGGCGCGGCGGCTCGGGCACGAGCCTACCGCCGGGGAACTGGCCGGATTCGGCCCGGAGAAGCTCGCCGCCGTCTTTTCCGAACGGCCGGCGCTGCACCGGTACCCCAAGGCGATGGCCGCGCGCGTTCAGGACCTGGCGCGGCTGCTCCTGGCGCGGTACGACGGCGACGCGGCGCTGCTGTGGACGTCCGCCACGTCCGGCGCCGAGCTGCTGAAACGGGTGGCGGAGCTGCCGGGCTTCGGGGCGCAGAAGGCGCAGATCTTCGTCGCGTTGCTCGGCAAGCAGCTGGGGGTCCGGCCGCCGGGCTGGCAGCAGGCGGCGGGAGCGTTCGGCGAGGCCGGGTCGCGCCGCTCGGTCGCGGACATCACCGACGACCAGTCGCTCGCCGAGGTGCGCGCCCACAAGCAGTCCCTCAAGGCCACCGCCAAGGCGGCTCGGTCCTTACCTCGCGATGGGTATGGTTTGCCCTGGTAAGTCGCGAACGGGGCCGGCGGGCGCCCGGCAATCAGGAGCGCGAGGCCACGTCCAGCCGCCAGCCGGGAACCGCGCCGCGCCGCGGCGTGGGTGACCGGTCGCGAGCCGCCGGCCAGCTCAGGCTCTCCGGCTGGCCCTGCTGGTCCTGCTGGTCCTGCTGACCGTCCTCGCGCTGGCCGGGCTGCGCGGCACGGTGACGGCGCCGCGCTGGAACGGGCCGCTGCGCGGCGACGGCGTGACGGGTCCAACGAGGGCGGCACGTTGGAAATCTGAGCCGGTTATAACCGGCTCAGATTTCCAACGTTGCGGTTGGCTGCGCGCGGCGGGCAGCTTGTGAGGACGTACAAGGGAGGGGCGCGGCGGCGGGGGAGATTCCTGAGCAATGGACAGCGGGGGGGCGGTTACAAGTGAGGCGGGGGCGGGGCAAGATGGGGGTCTACGCGAGACAGCGGGAGGCTGTGATGGCGGAGATCGTTCGGGCGGGGCTCGTTCAGCAGCGCTGGACCGGTGACAAGGAATCGATGATCGCGGCGGCCGTGGGTCACATCCAGGCCGCGGCGTCGGCCGGGGCGCAGGTCGTATGCCTGCAGGAGCTGTTCTACGGGCCGTACTTCTGCCAGGTTCAGGACGCCGACTACTACTCCTACACCGAGCCGGTACCGGACGGACCGACCACCAGGCTGATGCAGGACCTGGCGCGCGACCACGGCGTGGTGCTGATCGCGCCGGTGTACGAGGAAGAACAGCCGGGCGTCTACTACAACACCGCCGCGGTGATCGACGCCGGCGGCAGCTACCTGGGCAAGTACCGGAAGACCCACCTGCCGCAGGTCAAGGGGTTCTGGGAGAAGTTCTACTTCCGGCCGGGCAACACCGGCTACCCGGTCTTCGACACCGCTGTCGGCAAGATCGGCGTGTACATCTGCTACGACCGGCATTTCCCGGAGGGCTGGCGCGCGCTCGGCCTGGGCGGCGCGCGCATCGTCTTCAACCCCTCGGCCACCAGCCGCGGCCTGTCCCAGTACCTGTGGCGCCTCGAGCAGCCGGCGTCCGCGGTCGCCAACGAGTACTACGTCGGGACGATCAACCGGGTCGGCGTCGAGCCGCTCGGCGACAACGACTTCTACGGCCAGTCCTACTTCGCCGACCCGCGCGGGCAGCTCGTCGGCGACGCCGCCTCGGACGACAAGGACGAGGTCCTCGTGCGCGACCTGGACATGGACATGCTGGCCGACGTCAGGAACCTGTGGCAGTTCTACCGGGACCGGCGCCCGGACCAGTACGGGACGCTGGTCCAGCCGTGAGCGAGCCGGCCGGGCTCTCCGGAGGCGGGCGGGAGACACAGTCATGAGGATCCTCATCAGCGGGGGAACCGTTGTGACGGCGTCCGGGACGCTGGACGCCGACGTGCTGGTCGACGGGGAGAAGATCGCCGCCGTTGCGGGGCGGGAGGAGGGGGGCGTCCAGGGCGCTCCGGGTGGGCGAAGCGCCGTCCAGGCCGACCAGGTCATCGACGCGACCGGCAAGTACGTGCTGCCCGGCGGGATCGACGCGCACACGCACATGGAGATGCCGTTCGGCGGAACGTCCTCGGCGGATACCTTCGAGACGGGCACCCGCGCCGCGGCGTGGGGCGGCACCACCACGATCATCGACTTCGCGGTGCAGGCCAAGGGCTCCTCGCTGCTGGCCACGCTGGACAAGTGGCACGCCAAGGCGGACGGCAACTGCGCGATCGACTACGGCTTCCACATGATCGTCTCCGACGTGAACGACACCACGCTCAAGGAGATGGACGCCTGCGTGACGGCCGGGGTGAACAGCTTCAAGATGTTCATGGCGTATCCCGGCGTGTTCTACGCCACCGACGGCGAGATCCTGCTCGCCATGCAGCAGGCGGCCAGGGCCGGGGCGCTGGTCATGATGCACGCGGAGAACGGCATCGCGATCGACCAGCTTGTCGCCCAGGCGCTCGCGGCCGGCCGCACCTCCCCGGTGCACCACGGGCTCACCCGGCCGCCTGAGCTGGAGGGCGAGGCCACGAACCGGGCGATCACGCTCGCCAAGGTCGCCGGCTGCCCGCTGTACATCGTGCACCTGTCGGCGGCGCACGCGCTCGACGCGGTGACCGAGGCGCGCGACGCGGGGCAGAACGTGTTCGCCGAGACCTGCCCGCAGTACCTGTACCTGTCGCTGGAGGATCTCGCCCGGCCGGACTTCGAGGGCGCGAAGTACGTCTGCTCTCCCCCGCTGCGCACCCGGGATCACCAGGCGGCACTGTGGCGCGGCCTGCGGACGAATGACCTGTCGGTCGTGTCGACCGACCACTGCCCGTTCTGCTTCAAAGAACAGAAGGAGCTTGGCCGGGGAGACTTTGCAAAGATCCCCAACGGCATCCCTGGCGTGGAGCACCGGATGGACCTGCTGCACCAGGGCGTGGTCGCCGGCGAGATCACGCTGCCGCGGTGGGTGGAGATCACGGCCACGACGCCTGCCCGGATGTTCGGCCTGTACCCGGGGAAGGGCGTGATCCAGGCGGGCGCCGACGCCGACATCGTGATCTACGACCCGGCCGCCCAGCAGTCGCTGTCCGCCGCCACGCACCACATGAACGTGGACTACTCCGCCTACGAGGGGATGCAGATCACCGGCAAGGTCGACATGACGCTGTCCCGTGGCCGGGTGGTGATGGAGGACGGCGAGTTCCGCGGCCCGCCGGGGCACGGCCGGTTCCTGTCCCGTGACCTTTGTCAGTATCTGACCTGATCGAGGCGGGTGGTACTCATGGAGTTCGGGGTGGTTTTGCAGGCCAACCCGCCGGCCAGCGCCGTGGTCGCGATGATGCGGCGGGCGGAGGAAGCCGGGTTCGGGTACGGCTGGACATGGGACTCGCACGTGCTCTGGCAGGAGCCGTTCGTCATCTACCCGAGGATCCTGGCCGCGACGTCGACGATGATGGTCGGGCCGATGGTCACCAACCCGGGCACCAGGGACTGGTCCGTCATCGCGTCGCTGTTCGCGACGCTGAACGACATGTTCGGCAACCGCACGGTATGCGGGATCGGCCGCGGCGACTCGGCGCGCCGGGTCATCGGGCAGCCGCCGATGTCGCTGGCCACGCTTTCGGCGGCGATGACCGTGATCAAGGGCCTGGCCGAGGGGCGCGAGGTGCTCCATCACGGGCAGCCGCTGCGCATTCCGTGGGTGCGTGACGGCCGGCTGGAGATCTGGATGGCGGCCTACGGGCCGAAGGCGCTCAGGCTCGCCGGCGAGCAGGCCGACGGCTTCATCCTGCAGACCGCGGACCCGGACATCGCGCGCTGGACGATCGGCACGGTGCGTTCGGCCGCCTCCGCGGCGGGGCGTGACCCGGGCTCGATCACCATGTGCGTGGCCGCGCCCGCCTACATCGGCACCGACCTGCCGCACCAGCGGGAGCAGCTCCGCTGGTTCGGCGGCATGGTCGGCAACCACGTCGCCGACCTGGTCGCCCGCTACGGCATGCAGGGCCCGGTGCCGCGCGAACTGACCGACTACATCGCCGGGCGCGAGGGGTACGACTACTCCCATCACGGGCGGCCCGACAACCCGTCGGTGGACTTCGTGCCGGACGAGATCCTCGACCGGTTCTGCCTGCTCGGCCCCGAGTCCGCGCACGTCGACCGGCTGCGCGAGCTCGAGGAGATAGGCGTCGGCCAGTTCGCCCTCTACCTCATGCACGACGAGGAGGAAAAGACCCTGGCCGCCTACGGCGACAACATCATCCCGGCGCTGCGCTGAGCCGCGCTAGAGACGGCCGGCTTCGGTGATGCGGCGCAGGAAGCGCTGGGTACGCTCGTCGCGGGGCTCCGTGAACAGCTGCGCCGGCGGGGCTTCCTCGACGATCCGGCCGTCGGCGAGGAAGCACACGCGGCTGGCTATGTCCCGGGCGAATCCCATCTCGTGGGTGGCGATGAGCATCGTCATGCCGCCCTCGGCGAGCTCCCTGATGACGTCGAGCACCTCCGCGACGAGTTCGGGGTCGAGGGCGCTGGTCACCTCGTCCAGCAGCAGGATGCGCGGGCGCATCGCAAGCGCGCGGACGATCGCCACCCGCTGCTGCTGGCCGCCGGAGAGCCGGTCCGGGTAATCGCCGGCCTTGTCCAGCAGGCCGAACCGGTCCAGCAGCGCGCGGGCCTGCCGCACCGCCTCCGCGCGGGGCGTGCGCAGCACCCTGGCCGGCCCGAGCGTCACGTTCCGCAGCACGGTCATGTGCGGGAACAGGTTGAACGACTGGAAGACGATCCCGATGTGCGTGCGCACCAGGTTCTCGTTGACGCCGGGGCGGGTGATCTCCTGGCCGGCCAGGTAGACCGATCCGGCGCTGACCGGCTCGAGCAGGTTGACGCAGCGCAGCAGCGTTGACTTGCCCGAGCCGGAGGCGCCGATCAGGCAGATCACCTCGTGCGCGGCGACCGACAGGTCGATGCCGCGCAGCACCTCGTTCGCGCCGAACGACTTGTGCAGGCCGCGGATCTCCAGGGCCGCCGCGGCGGGAGGGGTATCCGCCGCCGGGGAATCGCCACCGCTCGTTCGGGATATCATCGGGCGCCCCCCGCCAGCCTGCGGCCGCGGTCGCGTGCGATGAGATGGTCCGTGAACCGGGCGAGCGGGATCGTCAGGATGAGGAACAGGATCGCCGCGACCACGTAGCTGGAGTAGTTGAACGTCGTGTCGCTGTACAGCTCGGCGGCCTTGTTCGCCTCGATGGCACCGAGCACGCCGACGAGAGCGGTGTCCTTCTGCAGGCTGATGAAGTCGTTCAGCAGCGGCGGGATGATGTTCCTGACCGCCTGCGGCAGGATCACGAAGCGCAGCGATGCCCAGTGCGACAGGCCGAGCGAGCGGGCGGCCGCCACCTGGCTCTGGTGCACCGAGTTGATGCCGGCGCGGTACACCTCCGACACGTACGCCGAGTAGGAGATCACGAGCGCCGCCACGCCGTACACCGCGGCCGACTGCGACGAGACGAACCGCAGGCTCAGCGCGGGCAGGCCGTACCCGAGCGCGTAGATGATGAGGATCAGCGGAACGCCGCGGGCCACGTCCACGTACACTGTGCTGATCACGCGCAGCGGCAGCATCACCGGTCCGGTGGACTGCCTGATCACGGCGACGGCCAGCGCCAGGATCAGGATGAGCACCTCCGCGGCGAGGAACATCCGGATGTTCAGCCACAGCGCCTCGCCGACCGAGTAGTAGCCGTGCCTCGGGTCGCCGAGCAGTGCGTGCCACATGTCGGCCGGGTTCAGGAACGTGTGCCGGACCTGGCGGCTGCCCGGCGCCAGCAGGAAGATCGCCGCGAGCGCGGCGATGACGATCACGGTGGACGCGGTGGACAGCACCACACCGCGGCGGCCGCTCGCGCCCGCGAGCAGCCGGGGCCCGCGGCTGGTGACGAGCACCGACCCGGGTGTTTCCTCGTTCACGCGGTTACGGCTGGATGGTCGGGACGGACAGGTAAAGCTGCAGGTACTTCGCCTGCAGCTGGTGCAGGGTGCCGTTGGCCCTCAGCGTGGCCAGCGCGTGGTTGACGCAGCTCACCAGCGGGTCGCCCCTGCTGAACAGAAGCCCGTAGTGCTCTCCGGTGGACGGGAACTGGGCGACCATGACCGAGTTCGGGATCTGTGAGGAGGAGATGTACTGCGCGGTGGGCGTGTCGGTGACGAACGCCGCGATCTGCTTGTTCTGCAGCGCCTGCTTCACGTCGTTGAGCGACTCGAACACCTTCGGCGTCGCCGCCGGCTGGATCTCGCCGTTGATGAAGGCGAGGCTGGTCGTGCCGATCTGGTCGCCGTAGACGTAGGTCTTCAGGTCGGCCGGGCTGTGCTTCGTGACGATCGGGCTGCCCTTGATCGCGACCAGCGCCTGCTGCACGTCGTAGTAGCTGTCCGAGAACGAGACGACCTGTGCCCGCTGCGGGCTCACCGAGATCTCGTTGATGTCGAAGTCGAACTTCTTCGGCCCCGGCGCGTAGGAGCTGTTGAACGGCTCGTACGCCCACTTGACCTGGGACCTCGGGAAGCCGAGCTGCGCGGCCACCGCGTAGGCGACGGCACTTTCGTATCCCTTGCCGTTGGACGGCTGGTTGTTCTCGAACCACGGCGGGTACGCCGGCTGGTCGGTCGCGACCGTGAGGAAGCCCCTGGCGTAAAGTTCCGGCTGGATGGCGGAATAGGTGCAGCTGCCCGCCGCCGCGGCGGCCGGGCTGCTTCCCGTGCCGCCGCTGCCGGGGCTGCTGCTGGAGCTGGCGCACGCCGCGGCGAGCCCGACGCTGGCGGCGGCCGCCGCTGCGAGCACGATCCGTCTCATCAGGTGTCCCTGCCCTCCCCGCACTTTCCGCTACCGATCAGCGGATATGGCCGGGTCAGCCTATCGCACCCGGAACGTACGCCATGCACTGCGCGTAACCGGATGCCGAGGGGGCAGCGCCCGGCCCGTTTAGTCTACTAAAAAGATCGTAATTATTGACTTTGACCCGCACCGATGGCACCCTGGGACCGTGACCACAGCCCCTTCTGCCACCGTAATACGGACCGCGGACGAGGCGATAGGCGCGGCCAGGAGATACGCGGAGTCGACCGCGGACGGGACGATCGAGCGCGACCGCGCCGGCCGGGTGCCGGCCGCCGAGCTCGCGGCGCTGGACGCCAGCGGGCTGCTCGCGATCACCGTGCCGGCCTCCCGCGCCGGCGCGCTCACGGCCCGCTGGATCGGGGTCAGCGCGCTCGACGACTCCGGCTGGCTCGTTCTTGCGCTCGTCGAGCGGGACGTCCCGGCCGAGGCCGCCCGCGGCTCGCTCGCCGTCGCCCAGGCGAAGGCGTTCGCGAGCGAGGTCGCCGTCGAGGTGGCCGGCGACCTGTTCTCGCTGAGCGGCGCGAGCGCCGCCGACGAGCGCTACGACCTCAGCCGTCACTGGCGCAACGCCCGCACACACGCCAGCCATGACCCGGTCGCCTGGAAATATCACCACATCGGCAACTTCCTGCTCAACGACGTGCTGCCGCCCAACCACGGCCAGATCTGACGATGACGGCAGTGGACGACCCTGTCGCGGGGCTTTCCGCCGGCGGCGTCTCGGCCGCCGAGTTCCGGCACGCCATGGGCCACTTCGCGACCGGGGTCACGGTCGTCACCTCGGTCGGCGCCGGCGGTGAGCCGGTGGGCACCACCGCCAGCGCGGTCACGTCGCTGTCGCTGGACCCGCCGCTGGTCATCGTCTGTTTCGGCCTGTCGAGCCTTACGCTGGACGCGGTGCGGAGCCATGGGGCCTTCGTGGTCAACGTGCTGGCGGCGCGGCAGCGGCACCTGTCGGCCAACTTCGCGCGACGCGGGCTGGCCGCGGCGTGGGACGGAGTGCGGCACCGCAGGGGCCCGACCGGCAGCCCCCGCCTGGACGGCGTGCTCGCCGTCCTCGAATGCACCGTGGAACACTCCCTGCCCGGCGGGGATCACGAGATCATCGTGGGCCGGGTGCGGCACGTGGATACCGGCGGGCACGCGGGACGGCCGCTGGTGTTCTGGCGCGGCGGCTACACGTCGCTCAGCGACGGCGAGCCGCCGGGCTGCGGCTAAGCCGCCGCCGTTCGGTGCAGTCCGACGGCGATGAGCGGGTACACGAGGACGGAGAGCACGCCCGCGCCGACGAGGGCGGCGACGTTCGCGGGGAGCATGACGCCGTCCTGCCTGCCGATCTCGGTCAGCGCGATGAGCAGCGGCAGGGTGGTGGCCGTGATGAACGTCATCTCCACCCGCTGCCGGAGCGGGAGCGCCCGCCGGTAGACCAGCAGCGAGGGCAGGCCCCGGACGACGAGCAGCAGCACGAAGAAGATCAGCAGGCGCGCCGGGTTCTGGCTGACCGCCTTCAGGTCGAGGTTCATTCCCGAGGTGATGAAGAAGATAGGGATGAACACCCCGTAGCCCACCGCGTCCAGCTTGCGCTCGAGGCTGCTGGTGTCCATCTTGATGCGGCGCGTCCAGCCGCGCATGACGATCCCGGCCAGCACGGCGCCGAGGACCACGTCCAGGCCGAACTTGCTCGCGACGAACAGCAGCAGGAAGAGCAGCACTATGGCCCAGCGCAGCGTGGTCTGCCCGGTCGATTCCTGGCCCTCCCGGACGATCCGCTGTACCGCGGTGCTCCTCGTCGCCCAGGGCAGCGCCGAGAGCACGATGGCGAGCACCCCGACCAGCGCGACCGAGGCGAGCGCGACGAGATGCCCCCGCTGGGTGAGGAAGACCGCGATGATGATGATCGGGAAGAGTTCGCCAACGGCGCCCGCGGTGTAGATGTCCTGGCCGAACCGGCCGCCGAGCATGTCGTTGTCCCGGAGGATGGGCAGCAGCGTGCCCAGTGCCGTGGTGGTCAGCGCCAGCCCGATCGGCACGTAGTCCTTGACGTAGCCAGCGGCCGTCAGCGCCGCCGTCACGCCGACGGCGATCACCGCCGAGATCAGCCAGCCGGCGATGGCCAGCATGCCCGGCCGCTGCCCCAGCAGCTGCGGATCCAGCTCATAACCTGCGAGCAGGAACAGGAAGCCGAGCCCGATATTGGACAGCAGCTGCAGGCTGGAGGTATCCGCCAGGCCCAGCACGTGCGGGCCGATCAGGACGCCGCCGGCCAGGAGGATGACGACCTGCGGGATCCGGGGACCCGGCAGGACGGCGACCACGAGCGGTGTGAGCGCGGCCACCAGCGCCACCGCCACCAGGTCTTCCAGCGCCAGGGTGAGATTCATGGCGCCCGCTCAGCCTGACGTGGCTCTGGTCATCGGGCCCCCCTTCCGGCCACCGATGAGTCAAGCCTTACCTCAGGCTCACGGGCGCTTCCCCACCCGTGGCGGGTGACTCTCCGCGCTGCCGCCGGGTGCCGTCGTCGGCCGCTACCAGGCCGCGACGACGTCGAGCGGCCCGCTGAGGGTACCTGAGCTCGTTCAGCCCGTTTTGTTCAGGTCAGCGCCCGCTTGACGAGCGGGACGGCGGTCGACGCCCATGTGGCGACCACCGCGTCCAGGGCGGGAAGCTCGGGCTCGGTGACGAACAGGCCGCGTGCCGGGACGGTCGCGCCGAGCTCGACGAGTACCGGGCGCAGGTGCACCTCGACGGCCAGGGCGTGGCCGGCCCGCCCGCCGGTCATCACCGGGATCGCGACGGTACCCGCCAGGCCGTTCGAGCCGTAGCGGTCGAGGAACGCCTTCAGCATGCCGGTGTAGGCGGCCTTGTAGGTCGGCGAGGCGAAGACGGCGACGTCCGCGGCGGCCACCTCGGCGGTCAGCCGGGACAGCTCAGGCGCCGACCAGTCGAACAGGCTGGGCGCGTGCTCGGCAAGGTCGACCACGAGGCGGTCGCCGGCCGGGGCGCCGATCCCGGCGGCCAGCGCGTCGGCGACGGCGACCGCGACGGCGAGCGTGCGGGACGCTGGCTTCGGGTTGCCGGTGACGACGGCGATTCGGGTCACGATGCCGCCGCGGGCTGCCGGGCGCCGCCGCGCTCGCCACCCTCTTGCCGGGAACCGGAAGCCTCTTGCCGGGAACCGGTAGTCGGGGCGAACGGCGTCGCGTTCTGCGTGCCGTCCAGGCTTTCCGGCGCCGGATGCGCCCACAGGCCGCGCGAGGCCAGGATCGGCAGCACGCCCTCGCCGAACCAGTACGCCTCCTCCAGATGCGGGTGCCCGGAGAGGATGAACTGCGAGATTCCCAGCGAGGCGTACTCCTCGATGCGGTCAGCGACGTCGGTGTGGCTGCCGACAAGTGCCGTGCCCGCTCCGCCGCGCACGAGGCCGACGCCTGCCCAGAGGTTGGGCGAGATCTCCAGGTTGCCGGCGGACCCGCCGTGCAGCTCGCGCATCCGCCGCTGCCCTTCGGACTCGCTGCGGGCGAGGCCGTCCTGGACCTTGCGTATCGTCGCCTCGTCGACGCCCTCGATCAGCCTGCCCGGGTTTCCCTCACTCGCCGCCCTGGCATAAGTCTATATTTTCGATAGGTTTAGTGTATAGCAGTCGGCCCGGCTTCCGGCGTCCCGCCCGCTCTCCGATCCAGTTGAACAGCCCGAACGAGCGGTGGTGCGCCTTCGGGCTCCCCGGCGTATCGTCCGGAGCATGAAGTTCCAGGAGATGCGGGCGCTCATCCGGATGAAACCGGTGGCCCTGGACGCTACGAGCCGCCGGCTTGGCGCCTGCCACGACATCTCCGACCTGCGTCTCGCCGCGCGGCGGCGGATCCCCCGCCCGGTCTTCGACTATACCGACGGCGGCTCCGACGAGGAGATGTCGCTGGCGGGCAACACCGAGGCGTTCCGGCGGTGGCGGTTCCAGCCCCGGCTGCTCATGGATGTCTCCGCGCCGGATACCACGGCGCGGGTCCTGGACCGGCTGCTCCCGCTGCCGCTCGCGCTCGCGCCCACCGGGTACACGCGGATGATGCACCCGGACGGTGAGGTTGCCGCGGCGCGCTCCGCGGAGCGGTACGGCCTGCCCTACACGCTGTCCACGATGGCGACCACCTCCATCGAAGACGTCGCCGCCGCCGCGCGCCCCGACCTGTGGTTCCAGCTCTACATCCTGAAGGACAGCGGGCTGACCGCCGAGCTCGTGGACCGGGCCGGCGCCGCGGGGTACCGCGTGCTCGTGGTGACCGTGGACACCGTGGTGCCGGGGAACCGCATCCGGGACAACCGCAACGGCCTCGTCATCCCGCCCGAGCTCACCCCGGGCACCATCGCGTCGATCGCGTCCCGCCCCGGGTACTGGCTGCGCATGCTGCGCAGCCCGGCGATCGGCTTCGCCAACTTCGCCGGGCCCGCGGCGGTGACGATCGAGCAGACCATCAAGTTGTTCAGCGCCGCCGTCACGTGGGACGAGATCGCGGCGCTGCGTGAGCGCTGGGCGGGAAAGCTGGTTATCAAGGGCCCGCTCGGCCCTGCCGACGCGCGCCGCGCCGCCGAGGCCGGCGCCGACGGGATCCAGCTGTCCAATCACGGCGGGCGCCAGCTGGACCGCGTCGTGGCACCCGCCGACCTGATCGCCCCCGTGCGGGAGGCCGTCGGCCCGGCGGTCACGGTACTCGCCGACTCCGGAATCCGGCACGGCGCCGACATCGCGGTCGCGATCGCCCTCGGCGCGGACGCCGCGGTAACCGGCCGGGCCTACCTGTACGGCCTGATGGCCGGCGGGGAGGCCGGCGTTGACCGGGCGCTGGGCATGCTCGCCAGCCAGTTCAAGCGCACGCTTCAGCTCCTCGGCGTCACCTCGGTCGCCGAGCTGCGCAAGCACGGTCGTGAGCTCCTGATCCGCGAATAGGGCAAATCAGCCCGCTGGCAGCGTTCATCCCGCTGGGACCCCGGCGGAACCCGCGTTACCGTTGACGGGTGATTTCCTCGAGCCAGCTGCTGGCCTACACGCTCACCTCGATCGTGATCATCGTGATCCCGGGACCGGGAGTGCTCTTCATCGTCGGGCGCGCTCTTTCCCACGGCCGCCGCTCGGCGATGGCGACCGCCTCCGGGCACGCGGCGGGAAACTACGTCGTCGCGGCCTGCGTGGCCGTTGGCCTGGGCGCCGCTGTCGAGCGCTCGCAGCAGGTGTTCACCGTGGTCAAGCTGGCGGGGGCCGTCTACCTGGCGTGGCTCGGCATCCAGGCGATACGCCACCGTAAGGACCTGGCCGGCGCGTTCGCGGCGCCGGGCGCGGCGAACGGGAACCTGCGTGCGCTGCGCGACGGGTTCCTCGTAGGCGTCACGAACCCGAAGTCGCTCATCCTCTTCGGCGCGATCCTCCCCCAGTTCGTCAACCGCACGGCCGGGAACGTCCAGGGCCAGATGCTGCTGCTCGCCCTGGTGTCCGTGTCCATCGGAGTCGTCACCGACACCGCGTGGGGCTTCGTCGCGAGCACGGTCCGCGACTGGTTCGCGCGATCGCCGCGCCGGTTCGCGCTCGTCGGCGGCGCCGGCGGCCTCGCGATGATCGGCCTCGGCGTGACCGTGGCCGTGACCGGCCGCAAGAGCTGACGTCCGGACCGGACACCAGCGGGGGTCGTAAGCGGGGCTCTTGCATAAATGCCGAGATGGTAACTAACCTCATCGATCACTATCCGGCCCTACATGCCCATAGGTAACGCCCTTGCTACCGGGCAGCCAGCCTTGCGCGGGGCCAGATGCGCCAGCGGCCCCACTGGGCGGGGCCAAATGCGCCAACGGCCCCGCTGCCGCCGTGAGCCCGGACCGTGATCATCCAGAACACACCGTCGCGGATCCTGACATGGAGGTGAAGATGGTGCGGGCGCTGGCTGGGTGCGGGGGCTAGCTGGTGCGCGGGACGGCTAGCTGGCGCGCGGGGCGGCTAGCTGGTGCGAGCCAGGAAGTAGGCGCGCTCGGTGGCGACCTCGGCTCCCGGGTATGGCTGACGGTTCAGCACGGCCTGGACGCTGAAGCTGGCCCGGTCCAGTTCGGCGGCCAGCCAGTCCGGCTCGAAGAACCGGAAGGACACGTCGACTGGAAGGCCGAACCACTTCCTCGCTGTGCCGCACCTCGCGCCCGGAGTGCACGGCGAGCAGCAGCAGGCCGCCGGCCGTCAGCACGCGCCGGAACTCGCCCAGCGCGGTCCGCACGGCAGCGTCGCCGATCAGGTGGATCAGCGAGTAGAAGCTGACCAGCCCGGCCAGCGAGCCCGCGTCCGCGGGCAGTGCGGTCATGGAGGCCTGGCGGAATTCCAGGTCAGGGTGCCGCCGCCGCGCCTGCGCGATCATCCCGCCGGAGAGGTCTATCCCCGCCGCCCGCAGGCCGAGCCCGGCGAGAAACGCGGTCACGTGGCCGGGGCCACAGCCGACGTCCCAGACGCGGGGCTCCCCCGGATGCGCCTCCCGGACCTGGTCGGCGAACGCGGTGAGCATCGCGCGGTCCAGCGGCTTGTGCCGCAGTTCGTCGCTCACCGCCTCGGCGTACCGCTCCGCCACCGCGTCGTAACTCGCCCGCATGGCGTCCCGTGAACTCATGATCGCGTGTTGTTCTGTTCGGAAAGCCGAACAGAATCGCACTCAATCATGGGCGGAGGAGTGCGGGAGGCGGTGAAGGGAGGCAGGAGGGGCGGTGGAGGGAGTTGGTGCGGTACAGGAGGTGGTG
>Ga0213875_10000732_pt1 | contig 25036 bp, 18 predicted proteins | sample BarmaccomBMRX_R8_FD_160105 | JGI IMG/M metagenome (GOLD analysis project Ga0213875, IMG submission 160105) | Root-associated microbial communities from Barbacenia macrantha in rupestrian grasslands, the National Park of Serra do Cipo, Brazil - RX_R8 | ecosystem: Host-associated > Plants > Roots... | reverse complement strand
CCACGCACGCGCCCGCAGTGCGGCACAAATCCCGGCCACCACGCGGCAGCGGCCTCAGCCCGCCGCGACCCGCACCAGCCACGATTTCACGCCGTGGCGACCATCCCCCGGGTTGAAATGGCTAGATTCATGACTATCGCAGCATGGCCTGTAGTGGACAGAAGCCGGGTCGTGCATGCTTACAAGCCTGGGGAGCATGTCGCGTCGGAAGCTCCGTTCAGGACCTTGAGAGGTCACAAGTGGGCAAGTTCTGGGGTGCGCGTAACCCGTCGTGCTGGCAGGCGCCTCGGTGGCCAGATGACGGTCTTCAGTTCCCTTAACGTCGAATCTGCCAGGCTGGCACGACACGGGAATCCCCACGCGGCGGTACGTGTAGCTCACGCCGCAGCAGAGCTGGAAGCTGGACCGGAGTTTGCCCGGCTTCAGCGCATCATGTCTGAACTGCCTATTCATGACGCCGAGCGAATCGTCGACGGAATACTGCCCGACGCCGCCCCAGATGAGCTGACAGAGACTCTCAAGGCTGTCGCTCGCCGCACTGAGCAGCGGCGCGTCAGCGAAATGGCCGAGATTACTCTGGCCGAAGTAGTTGCAGGCCGAGTCGCGGAAGTGCATGAGGGATACGTTGTGCTGGTCCGGATGAGCGGTCCGGCGGCCATGATTCCGCGGTGGATGGCTGTCGCCGTGCAACGCGATAAGGTCGGCGCTCTCCTGGCAATGGTGATGGACCGACTCGACGACGGCCGCGCCGTCATCGAGGCCGTGCCGGCGATTGACATGGATGACGACGCTAGTGCGGGAAGGTTCAGCCCGTTCGGTCGTGGTGATCCACGAGTACTTAGCCTGACCAGAGCCGACGAGCACCTGCTGGCTGGTGAGCCTCAGCCGCTGCGTATTCTCGTGCCGGTACTGATTGACGCATGAGCGAGCCCGAGTGGCACATCCGCTCCGGGCAACCTTCCGATCGCGACCTGCTTGCCGCATTCGCATGTGCCGACCCCGCAGTCGACTTCGAGGCCGAGGTAGAGCAGTTCATCCGTACGCAGCTGATCGACTGGGCCTTCGACCCGCACGCTGCCGATGGCGACCCACGACTGCTGCTGGCATTCATCACCGCGTCTGGTGAACTGTTCGGGGTTGCCGCCCATGAGCGAGTGATGCTCGGAGTTGGCGAGACCAGGTTCGACGCCACGAAACTAGAAGTCGCAGCGGTCGCACGGCCCTGGCAGGGGCATCGCTTCAGCACCGGCGAACGCGCTAGCGATGTGCTGATGTCTGCGGTGATGACCGACGTCTCTGCTCGAACGCCACCGCGCTATGCCCGCGTCTTCGGCATAGTCCACCGAGATAACCACCGAAGCGTTGCCCTGTGCCGCCGACACGGGCTAGTCGAGGAGATGAGCAGCCCGGACCCAGCTATCGGAGATTGATAACAGAACATCGACCGAGGGCCCAGGATAACGATCATTCCTAACGGGAGCTTGTTCTAGTCACATCACTACCGATGCCTGCACACCGCTTCCGCGGACGTGATCGAAGCGCGTACAGGCCTTGCACGAGCTGGCTATGTTTGCCTGCTGGACAGGATTCGAAAGCGTCCTCATCCCACGACCTGGCTGCTACGGCCAGCCAACCGAACCAGGCGGCCGGAACGAAGATGATCAATCCACAGATCTCGGCAATCACTCGTCGTGTCGCACTATTACCAGTAATCTCAGCTAATCACATTTCCGCGGTTTACATGTTGGCCCGCGCGCCGGTGGCCTAGGAATGTCAGTGCCTCGTCCTATAGTCGGCCAGAGGACGACAGAAGACGTGGATACGTGGCGTACATCCCTCCCGTGGAGGTCATCCAGGTGGGAACGCTCGCGCCAGCGGAGGACCGGGCACAGCATGCCGAAGAGCGCCGAGACCTATTTCTATGAGTTCCAGGCCAGCGCCGAGACCGACGCGGCCATGTCGCTGCTTCGTTCAAGGGAAGCGCTCCTGTATCTCGCGCTGATGGCCACGCACCTCGCGGACGGGCAAATCGTTGACGGCCAGACGCTGGCCGCGCTTGTTAGCGAAGACATGGCCCTCCTGGGAGCTGCCGTTCGCCATGACCCTGATGAGCCAGAGGCGATGCTCCGGAAGTGGACGCGCAAGGGGTGGGTCCACCGCAGCGTCGATCCGGATACGAGGACCGAGCGGTATCAGCTGACAGCCGGCGCTCACCAGGCTGTGCAGCAGATGTGCGGTATCCAGCGCCATACCTCGACAGCCACGGAATCAGCGCTGGCGATGGTGATGGAGGAACTCCGGCAGATCGCGGCTGAGGCTAACCCCGACCCGGAAATGCGGAAACGCGCCATCAAGGAGCAGATTGAGATCCTAGCCACCCAGCTGAAATCCATTGAGGACGGCCAGATGCCCCCGGTAAATCTCCGTGAGCTGATCGACAAGATAGCAGCGCTCATGCAGCTGATCGACAGGATCCCGGCGGACGTCGCGCGCTACGGGGAGCAGATGCATGCCAATACGGCGGCCTTGCTCCGGCAGAGCCTCAGCGATGAGGCCGCCGAGTTCGCCGAGACGCTCACGCGGATGTTCGACGGTCACGATGTTATAGCCGATTCCCCGGAGGGTCAGGCGTTCCGTGCCTTCACCAACCTTGTCGGCATGCCGTCGCAGCGGGCGCAACTGGAGGCCGACATCGGCGAGATCCTGGCACGGATCGAGTCTTTGCCGCAGCACCTGGCCGACGCTCTAGGCACCTTCATCGAGAGGATGTGGCTGCGCGTCCAGGAAGTGGAAAGTGTCCGGAGAGGCGCCTTCCGGCGGATGAGCAATTTCGTCAAGGGTGGTGACGCCGCGTACTACCGTGGGATACGCACGCGGATCACTGAGGCGCAGGCATCTGCAGCAGAGGCGTTCCGCCAGGTGCCAGCGAACCGCGATATAGGCTTCACCCTTCCGATGAGCGGCCTCGCATCGCAGTCGGCAGGTCGGCTCCGGCTCGACGAGGGAACGGCGGCCGTCCCTGACCCGGTCAGGGACTCCAGCGATGAATTCGCCATCGACCCGGCGGCGCTGGCTGGCCGGGAGTCCATCGACTGGGAAGCGCTGCGGGCAGCTGTCCATGACGCGATGGAAGCACATGGCGGCTTCGCCACGCTCCCGGAAGTCCTGGCTTACGTGCCCGAACCCCGGACCGGCGACGTCATCGGCATCTGGGCTCTTGCTACCCGGCATGGCGAAGTTGACGACGAGGCACACGAGACCGTGTGGGCGCACACCCGTCGCGGACTGCGCGAGCTCACCGTCCCTTACCTGGTATTCGGTGAGCAGTTGCCCAGCCTTCGCGGTTACGCCCGCCGTCACCAGCAGGAACGCGCCGATCTGTCGCTCATGGCCCTCACCTTGGAAGGAGCGCCGTATGAGTGAGGCCGCCGCGCAGCCGTCGTTCGAGGACATCTTCGGCGGGGCCCTCCTGCCCGGCGAGGAGGTCGCGTCTTCCGGGCTGACGTCAGCTGACCTGGAAGAAGCCCTGACCTCGGCCGACGACCGTCATGTGGGCCAGGTCACCGTGCCCGGCTGCGGCCCGCGGTTCGACGGGGACACGAGCCAGCTCCCTTCCGAGGCGTGCTGGACGCTACAGGAACTGATCACCGCGCCGCACGTCCGTGAAGAGTCGCGAAAGTACTGGTCCGTACTGCTTCAGCATGAGGACATCCTGCGCAGCAGGCTTTCCGAGCTCGGCCTGATCCTAGAGATCAACCGGGAGTACGGCTATGCCTTCACGCGGCAGGCGAGCGATCCCAGCTCCTACAGCAGAACACTGCTCCGCGCGAGGACCCTCACCCTAGCGGCCAGCGCTCTGGCCCTGTACCTCTACAACCAGTACCTCATCGCGCCGGAGGACCCGGTCGTTGAAACCTCCGACATGATCGACCACCTCCTCAGCTATAAGCCGCCGGACGACACTGACGAGGCCAGGTTCACCGAGAGGGCCCGGAAGGCCATCCAGTCGCTAGCGGATCTCCATGTGATCAAGCCCATTCCCGGCACCGAGCGCTACCTCATCTACGGCGTCATCACGTCCCTGCTTTCCGCCGAGCGACTGGCCGCCCTGGAAGCCCGATACCGGGCTATCGCCTCCGGCGCCGCTGCGGAAGACGACCTACTGGAGGCCTCCCGCGACAGTGTTCCGGAAGACGGCCCCGACGAAGCGCAGGCACTGACAGCCCAAGCCGAAGCGGAGGACACCGATGGCTAAGGCAGGCACCCGGTCGGTGCATCCCGGCCAGTTCCGGCTCACAAGACTCCAAGTCGTGAACTGGGGCACGTTCTCGGGCTATAAAGACCTGCTCATCGATGAACGCGGTGTCCTGTTCACTGGCCCCTCCGGTTCAGGTAAGTCCTCGCTGCTGGATGCCCATTCAGTAGTGCTGCTGCCCGGCCGGGACCAGCGATTCAACGCCTCCGCAGACCTGACCGCCAGGGGCGCTAAACAGAGCACGCGCAGCACAGCCGACTACGTGCGGGGCGCGTGGGCGGAAAACGACGACGAGTACGGGCAATCCCAGGTGCGCTACCTGCGGGGCGGCAGGCCTACCTGGTCCGCGATCGGGGCCACATACGATGACGGGCTTGGGACCATCGTCACCGGCGTGGTCATCAGGTGGTTCCCGGGGACGGAGACCGACGGGGCGCACTTGCGGGCCGTGCATCAGGTCCACGAGGGCCACTTCGACCTGGACGCCCTTGATGAGTGGGCGCAGAACCGCTTCGACATCAGATGGCTGAAGGCAGCCTTCCCCGAGCCGCTCACCGTTTATCCCCCGGGCGAGACTGAGTACACACGGCTCCTGTCAAAACGTGTTGGGCTCGCCGGATCGAAGATGGCTCTCTCGCTGCTGGGCAAGGCGAAGGCGATGAAGAACGTCGGTGACCTCAACCTGTTCATCCGTGAGAACATGCTCGACACGCCTGAGACCTTCAGCAGCGCGAAGCGGATGGTCGGCTTGTTCCAGCCTCTCAACGAAGCATTCGAGATAGCGCAGCGCGCCTACCAGCAAGAGAAAGTGCTAAGGCCGGTACCCGGCGACTGGCAGGCATACTGTGACGCGAAAGAAGAATCCCGCACCGCGCGGACGCTGCAGGGCGGGACGGCCGACGCCTACCTGCGCGGAGTTCATATCGGACTCCTCGACGCCGAGCTGGCAACGCTCGAAATCTCCATCGGCACGTTGACGACCATGCTCAACGACGTCAAGGGCAGCGCCGACACGGCCATGCGTCGTTACGAATCACTGCGCGACCAGCTTCGTGACGAAAGCGCTGAGCTCACCAATCTTGAAAAGGACCGCGACAGTGCCGCCGGGCAGCTGACGGCACGCACAGCCGCGTACGACATCTTCCGCGCCCACGTGGAACACCTCAAACTCGCTCCCCCGGAATCCCTCGAAGGCTTCCATGCGCTGCGTCACGAGCTGCCCGGCATCCTGGAAGGCATTCAGGAGCGAGAGAAGGTCAACGTGCCTGCCCGTCGCAAGGCCACGCTTGAGGCGGGGGAAGCGGCCAAACGGCACCGCGAGAAGGCAGGAGAACGAGACGCCCTTCGCGCTACTGGTTCCCTGATCCCTGTGAGGGCGCAGGAACGACGTGAGGTGATCGCGCGCGGCGCCGAAGCCGATCCCTCCGATCTGCCCTACGCCGCAGAGCTGATAGACATCGCCGATGGCGAAGAGCGCTGGCGTCCCGCTGCGGAGAAAGTCCTTCGCAGCTTCGGGCTCCGGCTGCTGGTCCCGGAACGTATCAAGGACAAGGTCACGGCGTTCATCGACGAGAACGATATGCACGGGATCGTCGAGTACAGCATCGTGACCGCCGCATCCTCCCACCAGCCCCGGCCCGAGGACGCGACGCTCGCCGCCAAACTCACCGTGGACACGGACCATCCCAGCGGACGGTGGCTCGCGGGGCAGATCGCTCGGCAGTTCACACACGTCTGCGTGGAGACCGCCCGCGAACTGGAGAAGCACCCCATCGCTGTGACGGTGTCCGGGACAGTCAAGCTCCGCGGGAACCACTACCGCAAAGATGATCGTCCTGAGCTCACCAGTCCGTCGTCTTACATCCTCGGCGCGAACACGACGGCAAAGCTAGCGGCCCTGGAAGAGGAAACCGCAGAACTCAAGACTGCCGCCGACGCCGCAAACGCGGAAGCGAACCGCCTAGACGAAGAGTGGCAGGAGATCAGATCCACCGTCGACGCGGCCTCAAACCTCGATGCCTACACGTCATGGAACGATCTCGATCATTGGGCGTCCGCCCAGGTTATCTATGACCTCGACGAGCGCATCAGCCAGATCAAAGCCAACAACGTGAACATCCAGCAGTTGGAGCTGGACTGCGCCAAAGCGAAGAAGACCTGGGAGGAGCTGGTCGGAGCTTGCCAGAAGACGGAAGAACGCATCACCAGCGCGGCCGAGCGAAGCACGCGGTTGTCCGCCATCCGCAGCCGGGAGCAGTTGAAGCCACACCAAGTGGACGACGCCGACCGCACGTATCTCGACAAGATTTACGCGCATGTGGGCGCGCCTGATTCCCCCGAGTCGATGGCGTCGTTCCGCGGGCATTTCGCAAGAGAACTGGGGCACCGCGAGGAGGCCGCTGAGCGGAAGCAGGAAGTCGCGGCCGCCAACCTGAACGCCGCCATCGAAAAATTCCTGGACAGGTGGCGTGACTCCGCCCCTGATGACACCGGTGATATCGACAGGTCCGGCGCGGACTTCGCGGCACTGCACGAGGAGATCTCGCGGCGGAGGCTACCCGGAGCGATGCACCGATTCCAGAAGATGATCGCTGAGGACATGGTCCCGTCAGTGAGCATCCTCTACCGCAAGATCGAGGAAGCCACGACAGACATTAAGTCCAAGCTGAAGATGGTCAACACCGGGCTGCGGCGGATGGAGTTCAACGACGGGACGCACCTCCAGATCTCCAGTGACACGAAACCGTTCGACTCGGCGAAAGAGTTCAGGCGCATCGTCGACGATCTCCACAAGCGCGCCCCGGCGACGAGAACCAGCGGAAAGGAAGCTCTCGCCCAGTTCACTCAGATCCGCGACCTCATGACACGCTTCACTGCCGATGACCTGGAATCGAAACGCTGGCGCGAAACCGTCTTGGACGTCCGCCTCGCCTTCACTTTCTACGGCCGCGAGGAAGACCTCGACGGCACCACGGTGCACACCTACCGGAACACGGCGGCTGGATCCGGCGGGGAGCAGGAAAAGCTCGTGGCCTTCTGCCTGGCTGCGGCACTCAGCTACAACCTGGCCGATGCTGACTCCGACGGGAAGCCGCGCTTCGCGCCACTCATGCTCGACGAGGCGTTCAGCAAATCCGATGAGACATTCGCCAGCCAGGCGCTCGCCGCCTTTGACGAGTTCGGATTCCAGCTCATCATGGCTGCCCCCATCCGCATGTCTGGGGTGCTCGAACCCTTCATCGGCCAGGCGGTCCTTGTCGAGAAACGCGTCCGCCCCGACGGGGCCCGGTCCAACGCCGCGTCGGCGACATTCGGCGAACTCGCCTCCCGCCGGCAGTCCGAGACGGACGGCATCGGCGATGCGGCAGCCTGACGAGGCTACCGCCGCCGTGCGGGCCCGGTTCGAACGCGACTACCCGGACTGGGCCCGCGGCCGGGGGACATGGCCTATAAGGATCCCGCTGAAGCCGCCTACCAGCGCCGAGCGGTCCACGGATCCCGTCGTGTGCCACGCCTGGGCGAAACTTTGGGACAATTACACCGGGACCGGAAGGATCGAGCGTTCCACGCTGCGGTTCCCCACCGGACTGCACTCCATGCCGAAGATGCTAGTCCTCGACAGTCCCCTGGCGGCAGCATCCGTCCACCCTTCGGCCAGAGAGACCTGGATACGCTGCGGCGAGCGACTGACGCACCTACAGCGCGCTTTCCCCAAGGCTCGGTTCGACCGCATCATCCGCCGGCTCACAGAAATGGATGCCGATGATTTCCAGCGTCTGGTCGCCACTGTGACTTGGCTCGGCGCGCATCCGACCTCGGGCCTGATGCTCCGCCAACTCCCCATCGAGGGAGTGGATACCAAGTGGCTGGGCAAGAACAAGGGTCTCGTCCTGGCCCTCCTGGGCGCCACAGACGATCCTGCAGACGAGGCAGCCGACGAGACCGCTTCCGCGCGCATGCGGTTGCATGAGCGGCTCGGCCTGCGCGTGCCACCGGACCTCATCCAGCTAGCAGTGCTCGACCCCGAACTACGGTTCATGGTTGGCGGAATGCGCCATTTCGCGGCCTCAGTTGACGATCTGAACGCCTTGGGGCTGCAACCGCGGACAGTGGTCATCCTCGAGAACAAGGAAACAGGATATGCCATTACCGGCGACCTGGCTGGCACGGTCGTATGCCACGGTGCCGGATTCAGCATCGTCAACTACGCCCGGGTCACCTGGATCCGGAACGCGCCGCAGGTGATCTACTGGGGCGACATCGACGCCCCCGGCCTCCAGTTCGTCAGTGATCTCCGCGGCCTGGGCATCGCGGCACACACGGTCCTTATGAACCTCGCGACCCTGGAGAGATACCGGCACCTGGCCGTCACAGGCGCCGGACCCGCGCGTCATGAACTGCCAAACCTTAAGCCACCTGAACAGCAGCTTTACGCGCATCTCGTTCAGCACGCGGCTGACCACGGCACCGGCCTCCTGCTCGAACAGGAACGGATCCCCTGGATACACGCGTATCAGGAGCTAACTAACGCGATTAAACCTCCTGCTCCTCCTAGTTAGCCAAATGACGCAAATGTTACATTCAGAGCAATAATGCCCTGATTGTCACTCCTGCCTTGTCTGCCAAGATCATTAATTAGCCGGTTTCTACTGCTTCCCGGCAAGGGTGTTTTGGTGCATACTTCGCTTGATGATGGCGAAGGAGCGAATGCGGCGTTGACAGGCAGCTCGCGGAACAGGATGCTCTCGCTTAACGGGTTCTTGCTGAGATCCAATACGACACCGGCCAAGGCCTGGACGGACAGCGCATCAGAAGATGTTGAGATCTTCTCGTGGGAAAAGGGGCAGCTAGCGGCCCTTGGCCCGGACGACGCCGAGATACTGGACGCGGCGGAGGCCGGGGACATCATTGTCGCCATGATCAGGCGGTTCTCGGCTGCTCCGCCCTGGCAGATCTTCATCAGGGATGCGTTTGATCTCGCGGTGTTCGGTTCCGGCCGCGAGTCGCTCGGGGCGGCTGTTTTCTGCGCCGTGCCGGCGGCTGTGGACGGCGGCGCGGTCAGGTGGGTGGCGTGGACTTTCGGGAGCGCCGGACGCGCTCTCAGGCGTTCTGCCCAGGATCCGAGGTTCGGCTTGCTCGCCGTGCTGAACCTGCTGGTCGTGCCGCTCTTGAAGTCTGAGGAGGCTGGCCTGCTCCAGACCCAGCGCCGCCGCGCTCCTCAGCTGCGGGAGATGCGGTACCGGACGACCGCGCCATACGTCCAGCAGACCGGTCACCGGGCCGCCCGGGATATACCAGTCGATGGCTTCCGGATAGACCAGACCAGCGATCTGGTCGCTGCAGTCGGCGGTACCGGGGCGGATCCGGCCTTGACCACATCCACGCTGCTGGGAGGCCGGTCGCTGCGGTTCAGGGCCTGGGTGAACAAGCCGGAGGAGCTGACCGAGCTGGCGTCGATCGCCCTGGAACGCTCCGGCGCCACCCAGTACAAGGAGATGTTCAGCTGGATCGACAACATCCGCCCGGTCGATGACCCAGCACTGACCCGGGATCTGCGCGCGCAGCTGGCCGGCGAGATCCTGGCGAACCCTGACAGCGCCATGATCGACGCCATCTTGCCCGACGACCTGATCGAGACCGGAGAGGACCGCTCCATCAGGTACATCCTGTTCCCGCGGGAGCGCGGCACCGGCCAGGGGAACGTGACGCTGACGATGACGGCCATAGCCAGGCTCCTGGACCAGACCGGAGATGGCGATGCCGGGGACGCGGGCCTGGATGCCGACCTGCGTTTCCTGGACGAATCCGGGGAGCTGATCGGGACGGCGACGGTCCTGGAATGCATCAGCGCCACCCTCAAACGAGACGATGCCGAGTTCATCGCGTACGACGGCGATTTCTACGCGGTGAACCACTCGTTCGTGTCCCGCATCGACGCCGAGCTCAGCGAGATCTCGCTCTCCGGGCTCCGTTACCCGCATTACGGGGGCGAGACCGAGCCTGATTACAACAAGGCGGCCGCACGAGATTATCCGGATGAGTTCGTCTTGCTGGACCGGGCGCTGATCGAGTTGCCGGACGAGCATGGCGTTGAGGCGGCCGACCTCGTCTGTTCTTCCGGTGCGCTCATCCACGTGAAGCGCAAGGGAAAATCATCGGTCCTGAGCCATCTGTTCCTGCAGGTCGCTAATAGCTGCGAGCTTCTGCGCCGGTCGACGCTGGCGTGGCAGCAGCTGTCTATGCTGATACGCGAGCGCGCAGCCAGCGATCCGGTTATCGCATCCATCGAAGCTGCTCACGCGGCGGCCCAGAACCGCGAGTCCGAGCTCGAGGTGGCCTTCGCGTTCCTGGGTGACTGGAGCGGGAAAACCATTACCAGCCTGCCGCTGTTCTCCAGGATCAGCATGGTGAACGAGGCCAGAAGGGTGTCGAACCTCGGCTTCAGGCCGACAGTCGCTCTCATCTCCACGAGATAAATCGCGAGATGGCCGTCGGCGGCAAGTCATGGTCCACCTCGTCGTCGACGAGCCAGCCGAGGTTTCCGGCCCGGCCTCCCATCAGCCCGTCGATCGAGCTGTTCACGAACACGATCACCTTGCGCACGGTCACCTCCGGCGGGAACGGCCCTGTGCCGTCCCCTACCCGTGTATGACCCCGACGGGGCGTCGGCCCATCGACGAGGTGTCCTGAAGATCCTCGTGCCGAGCTGGCCAGCCGCTCTTAGTTCCAAGGCCCGGGACGCCGGAGGCGCGATCAGGGCCAACGGACAAGCTACGCAGCCAGCGAGAATTACCAAGCGTGTCGGCGGCCTGACTCTTATCAATTTAGTGCGCACCTATCCGGTTATTTGATGAGCGCAAGGCCTCATGTCGCGCAGGCCGGGTAGGAGGGCCTTGGTAACGGCGTAGGCCTACGCGGACCTGGAAGGTGCGGTAGCAGCGGCGATCGCTGCCGATACGTCCCGGCTGGCGCAGGTCGATGCGAGGCTCCGGATCATCGAGTTGGAGGGGCCATGCCAGTCGACGACATCCAGGTGAAGCGGATCCCGGCAGTCCGCGTCGCAGAACTCATCGCAACCGCCGCGCGCCTTGAGCCCGCGTCCATTGATCCGGTTATCCAGCCGCTTTACCGCGAGCTGGGCGAACGGCTCGGCCAGGCGGGACTGACCCCGGCAGGCCCAGCCATCTCTTACTACGAAGACGTTCCAGACAGCGACGGGGTGATCGTCCACGCCGCCCTGCCGGTCAACGCGGACCCCGGCAGCGCCCGCGGCTTCGAGATCACCGACCTGCCCGAGATCACGCAAGCGGCCACGATCCTGCACCGCGGGCCCATAGAAAACGTCATGGCAACCATCCAGATCCTGGCCTGGTGGATCGACGAGAACGGCTACCGCAGCAGCGGATACGCCCGCGAGGTGGCCCTCGAATACCCCGACGACCCAGACAAGCGGGTCACCGAACTGCAAGTACCCATCACGCCTGCATGACCACGCCTACCGCGTCCCGGTGTGCAAAATCCGTTCCCGCACGCAGCCGGCGCCGCCCGCCGGGACGCGGGCACATCCAGCGCAGCGTCGCAACCCGAATTTCTCGCACCGAGAATCGGCGTTAGTGCGCAGATTCTCTAGTCACCACCAGAGGACCTGCAGCTCACAGCACTACAACCGATCAGATCCCGAGACCGTGATAAAAGTCAGGTTAGTTCCAAGGCCCGGGACGCCGGAGGCGCGATCAGGGCCAACGGACAAGCTACGCAGCCAGCGAGAATTACCAAGCGTGTCGGCGGCTCTTGCCATATCTGGTCGCAGCTGATGCCTCGCGTCGCGTCAGGGACCTATACCTTTGCCCGCGGCACGCACAGCCTCTCCCAGCGGCGTTCTAGGAGATATCGGCGTATTGGTCTAGACCTTTTACCACCGATGTTTGCTCCATGTTTGCTCGGATGCCCCGGTACGCCCCGGCAGCATCCGGTATCCCCAGCACGCCGCGGATACCGGCGAGCGGACAAAATGGCAGCTCCCGGCACGTATTGGCATCGCCCGGCACCAGTTCAGAGGAAAAACTGGAACAGAGCAGCGGACTCTTAATCCGCGGGTTCGGGGTTCGAGTCCCTGGCGGCGCACCCGTACTGACCTGGGGTTTCATCCCAGATCGTTCCCTTTCCAGCGTGGCGGTATGGGCAGAGGTTGGCCACGGTATGGCCGAGTGCCCGGCTGCTGCTTGCGCCATCATGTGCGCACCACGGCGCCACGCCGGGACGTTGCCGCTGAGCCGGGTCTTATTGATGTCCAGGTCGGCCCACCCGGGACGCCCGACCTGGCGTCCCGGGTGGGCGCGGCTGCCGGATGACGGCTGGCCTCCGTCACCTCGGGTGGACGGCTCGGGCAGGCGCGGCTGGGTGGTTCCGGGGACAAGACATCCGGCCTGGATGATGAGCGTGGCCACGTCCTCAGCGGCCTTGCGGGCGACCTCGGGGAGCACCGAGGTGTAGGTGTCGGCGGTCAACACGATGCTGGAGTGGCCGAGCATGTCATGCACTACCCTCAGGTCCACCTTGGCGACCAGGGCGAGGCTGGCCGCGCCATGGCGGAGGTCGTGCAGCCGGACCGGCGGCAGCCCGGCCTCATCCGACAGGCGGCGGAAGGTACGGGACAGCCGGTCGGAGGCCACCGGGTCGCCGTTGAGGCAGGTGAACACGTAGCCGCTGTCGTGATAGTCCTTTCCGAGCGCGGCGCGCTTGGCGTCCTGGGCGGCCCGGTGGGCGTGCAGCACCGCTACGGTGGTGCGGTCCAGCGCCACGGCCCGCTCGCTGCCGACGGTCTTCGGCGGGCACGCCACCAGGCGGCCGTCGTACTGCTGCAACTGGCAGGTGATGATCGCGGTCGCGGTGTCTAGGTCGATGTCGCACCAGCGCAACCCGGCCGCCTCGCCGCGCCGCAGGCCGCGCAGCGCGACCAGGTGGTAGGCGGCGTACAGCCGGTGGCTGCGGATGGCGTTGAGGAACCGGGCGGTCTGCGCCGGGGTCCGCACCGCGACCGGCGGGCGTATCCCCGTGCGCTGCCATTCGGCGACCCGCGCCGCCGTCCATACCACCGGCCGGGGACGCCGCGGTGCGGGCAACTCCGCACGGGACGCGGCATTGACGCTGATCAGCCCGGCCCGGATCGCCCCGTTCAGGGCGGCGCGCAGCGTCGCCCGCACCCTGGCCAGCGTCGCGGCGGTGACTGGCTGCCCTTCAGCCTCGTGCTGGCGGGTGATAGCTGTGAACATCGCCTGCACATGCTGCGCGGTCAAATCGGCAAGCAGGATGTGCCCCAGGCACGGCTTGAGGTAGAGCCGGACGTGCGAGGTGTACCCGCGGATCGTGGACTCGCGCGGTCCCGTTCTCCCTTCGAGCCACCGGTCCAGCCACTCCCCGGTCATGACTAGCGCCTCGGGGTCGCCCCGGGCATCCGCAGCCGCGCCAACGCCTTCTCCGCCGCCTTGCGGGTGGGGAATCCGCCGCGCCGGATGCGGCGGCGCCGCCCGTCCAGCCCGGCAGGCAGTTCCAGCGATAGGTACCAGCTACCGTGCCGACGCTGACCACGCCGCGGGCAGCGGCTCCCCAGACGGCTGCCTGTTGCGGGATCGCGGCACCCGCACCAGCTGTAGCCGCTCCCCTCGGCGCGCATGACCAGGCCTCTCCCCCGCCCGCAGCCATCACCACCATCATGGCCTGCCGGCAAGGCTGCCCGGAAGGGGGCCGCCCCGAAGGCTGGCCGGGCAGGCGCGCATCCTTGCGTCATCGGGGCAGGCAGGTGCAGCGACAGGTACAAGCTGCCCTTGATTACCGGCTGCGCAGCGACGTGCGCCCCACGCAAGACACGAGGTCAGCCGTCATAACAGACTTATCGGCACCTACGGTAGCAGCCATGCCGCAGCGTCGATGAGGGCCAGCGCGACAGCGATCAGAGGTCGGCAAGCCGACGCCGCCAGCTCCCACCCTTATAAGGCGCCAACCCGGGTCGGAAGCTCATGCTGGTCGCCTCTGGCAAATGCGGACGTGAAGCCCGGTCCGCAGACGTGGCATCCGAGGTCCGCGGTCGGCTCTTGGAGCGCAACGGGAGCGGAGCCGGATCCCTCGGATGCCGTGCGCAGTACCTGGAAGTCAGTTGGCATCGCATGCAGTCCGACCATGTACTGCATGAACTGATTAGCGGCCCATCCGGTGCCGACGGCATTAAGGGTTATGACGCTGGGAGCATGGACTTCTGGCTCGTTGATGTAGCGCTGATTCCTAAGCTGCTCTGGACTGCCGACCGCTTCTTCCCCGAGCCGACGGAGGTCGATGAGGCCGTTGCAGCGGAGGCACCCAGGCCGGTTCCCTAGCGTCCGCACTGCGGAAAAGATGTCGTGAATCCGTCCAGTCCTGGGATCTGCTACCACCTTGGACCCGACCTGGACGGTGGGTATGAGGAACTGGTATGCGACCTGGTTGATGACGTCTCGGGCCAGCATTGTGTCCGCGGCGAGGAAGATGAAATCGCAGTCGGTGATGAGCCTGGCCGTGTGATCGTCCGCAACGTCGCCGACCACAGCCTCGACAACGACGGCATCATTCGCACGCCGTGCGATCCGCTCGGCGATTCGAACCTTGTGCCGTGCGAGCTTCCGAGCAAGCGCACGGGCCACTGGCGGCCTGCCGTCGCGGTCGAGCCACGCCATCGCGTCCGCTCTAGTCGCCTCAGGTAGCCGCGGCAGGTTCGTCGGATCAGCGCGGTCAGGGTCGATGATGACCAGGGTTCCTACTCCGAGCCGGGCTAGTGCCTGGACAAGCAGCATCCCCACGCCCCCCGCGCCGACGATGGCGACTTTCGCCTGTCCGAGGATGCATTGTCCGCTTTCGCCATAAAGAAGCGACTGGCGGTTGTAGAGACCGGCGATGGCTGGTCCCGCCTGCCGGGGCGCGGGAGTCAGCACGGCCGGAGAGCCGCCAACTATGACCGTGCGGGAAACGTGATGCCGCGACCCGTCAGGCAGCCAGATGTCACCCGCAGCGGCGCGTTCTGCGAGGACCACTGCGCCGACCGGCAGCCCGGTCAGACTCAGCAGCGTCGGATAGCCACGCTCATGCGAGCCGAGATCAGTTGCCGAGAAGCTCACGTTGTCCGTTCCGCCGTGATTATGGACCGCTAGGTAGACGAGCTTCTCGTCCTTCGACCGACGGATGAGCTGGGTGACGAACTCACCGGTGAGCTGACGGTAGCCTCGGGTGCTCGACACGTATGAGATTCCATCCTCCGCGCAGACGACCTCCCGTACCAGCAGCCTGTGCGAGCGGGCCGAAGCGGCCATCCCACAGAGCAAGACGGCGGCGTGCTCGTCCTGGTCACCTGGGAAGAGGTGACGATGAAGACGTTCCCAGGCCGACCGGGAGAGCCTCAGTTCGAAGGGGGTCTTTCTCACCTGCTCCGTAGCCATTCCAGGACCTTCTCCGTCTTCTGTACCGCGTTCTGCGAAGTGAACGCGCCGCCGCGGGTGCGCCGGGATATCTGAACGACCGGACGCTGAGCTGGCTGCCCTGGCCACGAAAGCGTCGTTCGCTGCAGGCCATCGCCGAGCGGTCCGCCGTCACGGCGGGTCAGGTCATCCCTGACGAACATCGGGTAGATATCCGCGCCCGGCAGGTTAAACGGAAGGAGGAACACGAGGAACGTCGTCGGCTGGACGTAGGCTTCGCCAAGCTCGATCTGGAGGATCTCGACCCATGCTCCGCCTTGGCCGTCGGGCACTACAAGCAAATGCTCCCCTCCGTACACGGCCCGGAGTTCAGCGAGAGCCGCCTCGACGGCTGCCTTCAGCGCAAACCGCTGCTCACGAGTTGTCGTCACCGGGGATCGCCCAGAACTCGTCGCCGTCCTTCAGGTGGATCTTCCTGTCATCCGGGACCATCTTCTGCTTGCCGCTGGGCAGCACCTCCGACAGCACGAAGTCTGGCTGGATCGGCACTCCGGCTGCGATGGCTGCGGCCTTGATCTGCTCGCCGGTCGCCTCCGACTGGTGGAGCACCACCTTCTGGCCGTTGACGAGCACCTGCACCAGCGGCTTGTGATCGGCCGCCGCGCCGATCGGGGTAGTCACAGGCTCTGTCATGGCTGCCCTCCCTGCTCGAACCCGGCCAAGCACCGGGTTGCGATTATCACAAGTCGAGAGTAGCAGCGATCTTGTGATTTTCGCAAGTGCGGCTTGCGGGAATCACAAGTGATGCGTATGCTCCGGAGTGTGGAGACTGCTCTGGGTGCGCGCATACGCGCCTACCGCGAACAGGCCGGGGTGCAGTCACGGGAACTGGCCGCCCGGCTGGAGATCGACCCGAGCGCCATGTCCAACATAGAACGGGGTAGGCGCTCGGTGAAGACGGACGAGTTGGTAAAGATCGCGGAGGCGCTTGGCGTCTCCCCGCTCGCCCTGCTTGACGAAGAGTCGCTGCCCGCTCGCATGCCCCTTGCCGCGCGCCGTGATGGCGAGTCGAGCACCATCAAGGGTGCCGCGTACGCGCGTCTGCTGGCCCTGTCGGAGATCCATGCGGTCGTGAGCGATGCCGGTTACGCATTGGCACCCAAGCTTGACCTAGCACCCGAGCCAGAGAGCGGCTACTGGAAGACTGTCGCGGAAAACCTCGCCCGACGGGCTGCCGAGTATCTTGCTGTCGAGTGCGATGGGACCAGGCGCTTCGCCAAGCTCGTCGAGGCCATCGAGGACAAGCTGCAGGTAGATGTCCTTGTCGAGAAATTCGAGGATGACCCGCTGTCCGGAGCGGCGATCAGCGACAAGGATTTCCCGCTGATATTCGTGAACTCCCAGCACCGAACACCGCGTTCCCTCTTCACCCTGGCTCATGAGCTCGGCCACCTGCTTCTCCGCCACGACCACGACAGTTCTATCACCGTGGATGGAAGCCTCGCCGGGAATAGTGAGGCCGAGCGCCAGGCCAATGCGTTCGCTGCGGCATTCCTGATGCCCGAGGCAAAAATCGACCAGTACATCAGGAACTACAGCCTCGGCCCAGAGTCGCTAGCCCGAATGCTTTATGACTTTGGTGTAAGCTTCGAATCACTCGTCTTCCGCCTGCATAATCTGCGGAAGATCGACAGTACAGGACGCGATCGGCTGCAGGAGATCGGCTGGCAGGGACTGCTCAGCGTGATCGAAGGCTCAGACTTGCGAGACCATCTCGGACCAGAAAAGTCTGCCCGGCTGATTTCGCGTCAGGGCGAGCGCCCTGACTTCCGGCCGCCCATCTGGCTAGCGAGCAGGTGCTTCGCTGCCTACCGTAAGGGCGTCATCAGCGTCCGGCCGCTTGCCGGCCTCTTCAACGTTGATCCCGAGATCTTCCTCGATCGCATACAAGAACTTGACGAGAAATCTGCCGAAACGATTGAGGGCGTCGCGGAATCTCCGCGCGACGAGCAACTCTCCGATGACGAACTGTTCGCAGGCAGCCCGGTTGTGTAGCAGTAGAATGCATTAAACTCTTCCAGTTGCGGGATTCACGATGACAGCACTGCGCCTTTATGATGCCGTCACATTGCAGCATTTCGGCACAATCGGACGACTCGACGTCCTTGAAGCCCGGTGCAGATACCTCGATCCTCCGCACTGGACGCAAGCGGTTGCCGACGAGATAAACAATGCCGCAAACACGGGGCAGCCTGGCTGCCGCGAGATCCTCGCCGCTAAATGGCTATCGGCCCCACTTGCACCTCAGGTCGCGGATCTACGGCGAATAGTGCTCATCCAGATAGGCCTCAATGACGGACGCCGCCCACCGGTGGCACACGCTGGAGAAGCCGAGGGAATCTACTTCGCGGAGAAGTCCGGCGGCCGTTTCGTGACAGATGACAACGGCGCCTACGACTTCGCCGAGCGGCGACTCGGACCCGGGCATGTGCTTGACACGGTCGATGTGCTACGTGAGGCAGTCATGTACGGCGAGATGGACGACGGGGAGGCGGTGAACATCGTCAACCTGATCCGCAACAGCGGACGCAGCATACGGCGGGTTCACCCGGATACGCTGCTGCGGGGCTACTTCCGCTGACAAGATCGAGCGTCCCAGTGCCGAACCGAAACGATCGCGGCCAGGAACAGGCCTATATACCTCAGCGGGTGGTGCGAGGGACGAGGCGCCCGAGGGTTTGCCTGCCGGACAGATTGCTGTATCGAACAGGAAATATTTTCATGTCATACGAGGAAACAAAATCGGGCGAATTGTCTGATACCCGCTCAAACAGCTGCCAACGTGCGCTCGCGGCTGCCGCAGGAATGTCGGTGCCACACGGTACAGTCCCCGAGGATGAGAGAGGTGTCTCTCAGTGGTGCTGAAGGACTGACATGGAGCTGACGGGCCACGCCGATGATAGTGAGGAGCTTGCGCAGGCTGGCAGCCGGAGCCTGAGTCCTGCCCTCGCGGGATTCCTGGAGGGCTGGCAGCCGCGGCAGCGGAGGACCGCCGGGTTCCAGGCGATGCTGTTCAACCGCCTGGACACGCTGGCAAGGGCACACCCGGAGTGGGACGGCTACGACCTGCTGACTCACGCGCTTGGCGCCCTGCACCTGATCATCGAGAATGACCGGCTCACCGGAGGTCACACGAGAGAGCAGATCGTTGATGAGCTCGCGGGGCTTGTCGCCCTAGAGCGCCCAGACGACGGTCCGGGCCGTCATCATGAGATCGCGGCCGCGGTCGTGGACCTGCTGCTGAATGCCAGAGGCCGGCACACCCGGCTGAGCCAGCCCTACATGCGCGTCGGCCGGGACGGTGCCGTTGATCACCCGCAGCTGACCCTGCGCCTTGTACAGACAACAGGCGAGGAGGATGCGGCCACGCCGGTTCTGCGTCCAACTCCCGAGGCGATCAACATCTTCCAGAACCTGTTCGAGTTCGATCCGTCTGACCGGGCCGCGGCTGAGCGGTACCGGTCCGAGCGGATGCTGCAGCGGCGCGATTACGACGAGGTGCTGTCGTCGGTCGAGCGGCGGTCCACCAGCATCCACGGCTTGCGCGCAGACCTGGAAAGGATGCTGCGCCGCATCTCTTACAACGTCCGCGATGTGGATTACGCGGGAGAGGTCATCCCGCGCCTCGATGAGGCGATGAGCCTGATCGGCGAGCAAGTGGATGCTGAGGAGAAATTCGCCGCTACCGTCGCCGAGCACGTTCATGATGACGCGCCGGACCTGCCGCGGCTGCAGCGCATCATCGAGCGGCTCCAGCAGCTCATCCGGTCGCTGACCGGTCTGCACCGGATTACCGCCTCGTTCAAGCTCGAGTTCGAAGCCCAGCAAGACCGGCAGCTGTTCACCTACCGGCGGATGACCATAAGCCCGCAGGCGGAGATCGTCGAGCCGCTGCTGGGAGTGACACCAGCGCAAATGATCACGCTGATGGAAGCACCCCTGGCCGCATGGATGGGAGTCCGCCCGCCGCGCGTCGCCAGCTTGCGGGCGCTGATCGATCGCATTGCCCCGGGCCGCCGTGACACAGGCACCGGACCGGACGCAGACCCATTCGAGCTGGGTGCGGCGCGCGACCCGGCAGAGGACTTCGATCCGGCGCTGGCCGAGGCCGCCGACAGGATCCTCGGCGCGATCACCCAGCCGTGCAGCCTTTCCGAGATCCTGTCCGGGCTCGCCGCGCGGCCGGAATTCTCCGAGCAGCTGGAGCCGCGGCAGCAGGCGTTGCTCCCGTGGGTGCTTGCGGTCACTGTGGCCAGCACCTACGGCTCCACTGACCGCGGCGAGCCGGGCACCGGCCCGGCCGCGCCCGCGGAGGCACACCTAAAGGTGCTGCGGACTGGCGGCGCGTTCGATGACGGGACCGTGGCCGGCGATGACCTGCTGCTCATCCCGGCTGTCAGCCGGCAAGCGGCGCCGTAAAAAGGAGGAAGTAGTGGACGGCATCGATGCGGGCAGGCTGATCGCATTCGCCACCGACATGACAGCCGCCCCGGGCGATTCGGGAGAGCGGGCAGAGTACGCGCGGCTGACCGGGAAATACCTTTCCGATGCCGCATTCCGGATGCTGGTCGATGACATCCTTGAGGGCGTTGGATGCCAGGTCACGGACGCTGACCCGCGGGCCGGGCTGGTGCTCCTCTCCCGCCCCGACGGCCCGTGGGCGTGGCCAGCACAAAGCGGTGACCTTCCGTGGAACAAGAAGACCCTCACCCAGGGCGAGCGGGCCTGCCGGATGCTGGTGATCCCCGCGCTGCTGGCCTATATCGCGCCTTCAGCGGCGGACTTCGATGACCTGGCAAGCGATCCCGCGCTGCGTCCTGCGGATGTCCCGGTGCGAGAGCTTGAGCGGTTCATCAGGGACTTCGCCGAGCAGCGCGAGGCGGACAGCTCAGGGCCGCCTGGTGAGGACCCGCCAGTGTGGTGGCACTGGCTGCAGATGCAGCAGGAAGCGCCGACGCCAGGCCAGCAGCGGTCCTCTCGCAGCGATACCGCCTACCTGGTCTACGAAATGCTGGAGTTCCTGCACAGACAGCACCTGCTTATCAAGGTCCGCGACGCGCCCGCGCGCGAAAGCATGTACCGGCCGCGCCGCCGCATCCTGGCGCACTACCGCGACCTGCTGGTGGACGACCTGTTCGCATCCTTGCGCCAGTTCGCCAGCGAGCAGGGAACACGCCTCCGGCCATCTGCGGCCGTCGACGACATGGCTGCGAAGGGATAACAAGGTGGGACCGATCACGGGTTTCCGGATAGTCAATCTCCGCGTCCATGATGGCGGGCTGGACAAGGTGGCATACCCGGACCTGACCCTTGATATCGGGACGGGCGACCACGTGGTGATCGGCCTGGAAAATGGCGGTGGCAAGGGCACGCTGCTGGGATTCCTGCTCCACGTATTCCTGCCCGATGCCCGGCTGTTCCTGCCGCGGCTCGCGCAGCGGCGCCAGCGTCGGCAGGGTGAGGAAAAGCGCATCGAGCACTACGTCCCGGGAGGGCGCCTACCGACCCACGTGGTGGTCGAGCTGGAACTGCCCGCTCAGGACCTGCGGCGACCGGGGCAGCCGCGCCGCGTGCTGGCCGGGGCCTGCCTGTACAAGCCGAACGGCGGCAGCCCGTCCGAGCCGGCGAAAGAGTTCTTCTGGTCAGCACGGTGCGTGACCAGCGAGCTCACGCTGGCCAGCCTCGGACTTCGCAGCGACACCGGCCGCCTGCTTGATCACCGCGAGTGGCGCGCATGGCTCGACGGCATGCGCACCACCCGGCCGGACGCCGAGATCATCATCCATGACGGCGACGCCAACTGGGGAAACCACCTGCGGAACACGCTCAAGGTCGACGTAGAGTTCGTCAAGTCCTGGCTCCTGGCAATGAACGAGGACGAAGGGGCAGCCGATCACGTCTTCACTTACGGCTCATCCCGCGCCTTCATCGACACCCTCGTCCGCGCGGTAGCCCCTCCTGAACTCGTCGCGGACATCAACCAGAACCTGACCGCGATGGCGGCTGACGCCGACAACATGAAAATCGACCGGCGCCGCGAGGCCCTGCTGCGCCGCCTGGTGGAACACACCGGGCCACTGGCCGGGTACATGGACCAGCTCACCGCCCATGACCGCGGCCGCAGAAGCCTCGTCGACGCGCTGCTGATAACGCAAGAGCAGCTCGGTCGCAAGCGCTCCTCAACCGCCGCCGAGCTGGAACAAGCCCGCCAGCGCGAGCGCGAGGCCGGATCCACCGCCGCGGAAGCTAACGCCGCGGAAGCGAGAGCATACGCCCTAGAGCTTCTCGCGCGCCTCCAGGTTGCTCGCCTGAAGCAGGCCAGGGCGAGCGACCAGGTGCAGCGTCACAGAACGGCCCTCGAAGATTCCAGATCCAAGGCCAGGGCGTGCGCGGCGGCAGCCGTCCTGTGCGAGGAAAGAACCCTGCGGGCACGTATCGGGGACATCCGGCAGATGCTGGCGGCGAAGGCAGAGAACGCGGAACCTGAACGGAGGGCCGCCTCCTCAGCCGCTCAGGCGTGGCTGACCCGTGTGAATACCGAGATCGACGTGGTCGGTGGCCAGCATGCCGCGGCGCAACAGCAAGCCCAGGACGCACAAGAGGCAGAGGACGAGCACGATCAACAGCTGCTCGCGGCCGAGGGCGCGATCGCAGAAATCAATGCGGCCATCGGCACCGCCAGCGGCGAGCTGACCAAGATCGATGACCTTACCGAAGAAGCGCGACAGCGCGGCGACCTCAACCCCGGCCAGAGCGTTCGCGAGGCGCTGGACGAAACCGAGAAGAATGTCTCAGCGCTGTACGAGCAGGCCGAGCAGGCGCTGGGCACCCGCCGGTCACGGCAAGAGGACCTAGACCGTCTCACCGGGAAGCTCTCAGAATTCGAAGCACGGGCGGCCGGCATCGAGTCAGAGCAGCAGTCTGCGCAGGCAGCCCTGGACCAGGTCAAGGCGGCAACCGGCAGCCTTGCCGATGCGCTGGCCCAGAGCGGGCTCCTTGACCTGGACAGCATTCAGCTCGATGACCACGCCGAGGTGATCAGCGACACCCTGGCCGCCGTCGCAGGCTCAGCCGGAACACGTCAGCTCGATGCCGGCGTCAAAGCCGCGGCAGCTCAGCGAGCGGTCCGCTCCCTGGAGACAAGCGGCCTCCTGCCACCGCGTGCGGACATAGCAGCCGCCTGCGAACGGGCATCCAGGCTCGGGGCGCGCCCCGGCTGGACATACCTGGCCGAGCTACCCGCTGAAACGGCCCGCCGCTTCGCGCAGGCACTGCCCGAGCTCGCTGACGGCATCATCGTGAACGTCCCCGACGACTTCCCTGATGTCGTAGGACTTGTCCACGAGCATCGCGCCGAGCTTCACGGACCGGTCACAATCGGTTTGCCGTCTGCCTTCGAGGCTACGGCTGCCGATGACAGCCTCACCGTGATCCTGCCGGACGAGGCGTTCTGGTCTCGCGACGCCGGACGGCAGGAGATGGCCAGTCGGCAGGATGAGCATGCACAGCACCAGCGCACCATCGAAGAGGAAACGGCCCGGTACGAGAGCGCTTTGCGGCTGCTCGAACGAGTGCGCCGGTGGCAGGCGGACATCGGCCCCGGAGTGCAGACGGCAGCCGAGGAGCGGCTCACCGCCGCCCAAGACGCTGCCCGTGGAATCCCGGAGGCCCGCAACGCCCTCACCCGTCAGCAGGAGGAACTCACCGGTGAGCGGGATGACGCGGAGGAAGCCGAGCGGACGTTCCGCCGGCACGCAACATCAGCCCGGGCTCGCGTCGAGCGCTTGAACATCTTGGAAAAGCAGACTGCCCCTCGTGAGGAACTCCAGCAACGCATCGCCGGCCTCCGCGTGGACATCGACGCACGCAAGGCGGACCGTGAGAAAGCGCGTGAAGATAAGGGCAACGCTCGTACCCGCCGTGACGCCACCAGGACCACGACCGCCCGGCTGGCCGCAACGCTCGCAGAGCTGAACCCGGTCCGGGCAGACGCGGAATCCTTCACCGTCCTGGTGACGCACGCGGACGACCCCGTAAGCCCCGATGATTCGCAGGCAGATCGCGCGCTACTCGCTGAGCGGACCCGGTCACTCGTCGACCGCTGGCGCGGCCTTGCCACCGATCAGGTCCTGCAAGGCGAACTTGACCAGGTGCAGCGGCAACTCCGGGAAGCTGGAGAAAAGCTCGCGGCGGACCACGAGCAGCCGGCCATCGAGTCAGCCCGAGCCCTCGTTACCGCTGATCCGTCGAGAACCGCGGCTGATTTCCAGCGCGCCGCCACACAGGCGACGGACACGAGCATCCAGCTCAGCCGCGACCTTGGCCGCCTGGAGGAGGCCGAAAGCGAATGCTCCCGCGAGGTCCGCAGCATGGAGGATGACGTCCAGCGGCTCCAGCGCGTCTCGCAGCTCCCGGGCGAGTACGTGGCCGACGACCTTCCCGAGGCGGAAGAAATCGGCAGGCGGCTGTCTTCCCTGCTCAAGGATGCGCAGGAAGAGCGCCAGCGGGCGAATAAAGCGCACGACAGCGCCAAGAGCCTTCCCAGTCGCTGTCAAGCTGGATCGACCTGTTCGCCCTAACCAGCGGCAGGCTCGAAGGAGCAGCCTCCCGGCTGACGGTAGCGGGAAGGCTCACCGACAGGATCGACATCCACGACCGCAACTTCGAACTGGGCGGCGTCCCGCTCCCCGAAGATGCGCCGGAAGCCCTCGGTACCCTGATGGCACTGCTCGGACAGGCAGACGTGCCGGTCGATGCGGCCAAAGAGCGCGCCATCAGGTGCACGGATGAGATCAGCGCCGCAACCGATCATCTTCAGACACTTCTTGATGACGTCAGCCGCCGCGCACAGGCGGGGCTCGAAACTGCCGGAGTCATACTCCGCGGTGCCGGTGACGAGGTAGTCGCGGGAGACAAGCTGATCCAGCTCTTGCGCGACCTTCGTCCTTCAGACCTTGCGGCGGAGGCGGATCGCTATCATCGTGACGCGTCCTCCCGGCTGGCTGCCGTCGCCCACCATGTCGCCCGGTTCGACGACAGGCTCCAGCGGCTCGCACAGACAACCTTCGCCTCTATTCAGCACCTGCTGCGCTCGGTCAAGCAGACGGTAGCGGCATCCCAGCTGCCCTCAACTCCCGCCATGGGTGTTGCCCGGGGGTCTGTCAACTTAACGGTGTAACTTCTTCCTCTGTTGTTACTTGCGTCCCGCGCTGAGGCGGCCGTCGAAGGTGATGTCGAAGGCGTTCAGGGCGGCCTTCCACCGGTTGGTCCACCGCTGGCG
>Ga0213875_10000731_pt1 | contig 25037 bp, 20 predicted proteins | sample BarmaccomBMRX_R8_FD_160105 | JGI IMG/M metagenome (GOLD analysis project Ga0213875, IMG submission 160105) | Root-associated microbial communities from Barbacenia macrantha in rupestrian grasslands, the National Park of Serra do Cipo, Brazil - RX_R8 | ecosystem: Host-associated > Plants > Roots... | reverse complement strand
CGACGAACCCGAACTCCGGGATGGTGAGCTTGCGGGGAGCCGTATCGGCGATCTCGCCGCAGTACGGACAATTCGCGTCCACGTCCGTCACCGCCTGCCGGAATCCGCCGCATCGTTTGCAGACGTAGTAGTTGAACTCTTCGAGATCCCGCCCCGGGAGGCGGTAGATGCCGCGAGATGTCCAGAGTTTGCCTCCCGCCACGAGGGTCGCGTCAGGTGCGTACTCGTGGATGGCGTCCGAAAGGTTGCGAGTCAGGTCGAGGCTGGAGCCGAGGTGCTTGCCGAGTCCGAAGCTGGTCCGGAGTTCCACGCTGTCAGTGGGGAAGCCGTACTTGGGAAGGACGTTGCGGTTTGCCAAGAAGCCGAGCAGGTCGCGCCGGCGGAGCGTGTTGCCGACCTGCTGGTAGCGCTCGGCCAATCTGAAGTTCTTGGCCTCCGATGCCAGGTCGCGCAGCTGATCGAGCATTGACACGTCAGTCGCAAGCTCTCGACGAACGTTTTCGAGGAGGTCGATCAAGTGCTCGGCCCAGCTTCCGCTCTCGACACCCAACTCGAGCGCAATCGGCGGTGGCAGGACACGCAGAAGCGAGTCGGTGATCTCAGCGGGCACCGGGGAGAGGAAGCCCTTGACCAGACCAACCACCGGTTCGTTGTCCTTGTCGGGCAAGAAGAAGCCGCCCGCAGTGCGCTCGATCTTGTGCGTTGACTCGAAGTACCAGCGGAAGAACGCGGCAAGCGCCACGGAGTGAGCGTGCCTGCGGTTGATCCGGGCATTGACGAGGGGGACGTACGGAGCTCGCACCGCGCCGGATATCATGACTTCGGGTTCGGCGAAGCGGGTGAGGTCGTGGCTACGACGATTCGCGTACGTCACGACCAGAGCGGCCGCGCCGGCGCGTCTACCTGCCCGGCCTGCACGTTGGACGTAGTTCGCGGTGGTCGGCGGCATGTTCCGAAGCATCACCGCCTGTAGGTCGCCGACGTCGACGCCCAACTCGAACGTGGTCGAGCATGACAACGCATTGACCTGACCGCGGATGAACTGCTGCTGGATGGAGGCTGCCTCCACGTTCGACCACTGTGCGGTGTGCTCCTTGGCCGAGAGTGACACCGCGTTCATCGAGCGATAGATGGACCGGTAGTGGTCACCGTCATGCGGTAGGTCCCGTGGGATGAACTGAGTCAGCGTCCCGTCACAGCCGAGCGCGGGGCACACACCTCGCACCGAGAACGGCGACATGCGGCGACAGGTGGTGCATTGGTGTACGGGATTCCCGTCCGACACCCACGAGATCCGCAGGAGCTCATGGTCCACCTGATAAGTGACGCCCAGCCGTTGCTCCATCGAAGACCGCAGCCAGTCGATCGGTGAATTCGGATTGGTCAGGAACCCCCACACGTTCTTCAGCAGCGCGGTGGCGTCAGTCTCGGTTCCGAGCGCGCGAAGCACGCGTTGCGTGTAGTCGACACGACGGTTCGTTCCCTTACCGGGCAGCCAAGAAAGCACCTTGCGGATCGCCTCGGGCCCAGAGACTCGCGCGCGGATCGGGCCGAGCCTCGGCGCGAAGATCTCGTGATTCGGTGGCACGTCTTCGGGCATGCTGACTGCGCCCTGTTGACGGAGGGTTCGCACGAGTTCCTGCAAGAAGGACCAAGCCTCGTCAACACCGAGGCCGAGTTCCAGTAGCGGCCTCGGAACCTGCCAGGACGGGTCGCGATACAGAGCGATGCTCGCGAGGCCGAGCCCCTCAAGCGACTGACGATCATCTGTCGCGAGAACCTCCGCCATGATCCACGGAGCAACCTGGCGGAGTTCCTGTTGGGCGGTCATCCGGCCCGGGAACACCTTGACCTTCTTGGCGGCCTTCCGCGTCTCGAACGTCAGGTCCTCGACCCCGACAGGGTCCTCGTCCGCGCCTGAGGACATCAGGCCCTGGGAAATGAGGCGTCTGCGTTGGAGTCGGGCGTAGGAATCCTCGAGATAGGGCGCGAAGTACGCGGCAGCCTGTCGACTGTCGCTGAACGCGAGCAACTTGCGGCCCTCGCCCGGGAGCTCCGCGTCGGTTGCGTCCGATCCCCGGGGGAGGCTCTGGTAGAGCGACGTCGTGATAACGGCTCCGCTGGCATCCGCGCCGGTTTCGAACACGCGCACCGTGCCGGTGCCTCGGGCTCCGCAAACCAAGCAGCCGGCGATTTCGTCGCCTTTCTGATTGAGACGCCTGACCGGCTTGACGTCTGTGGATCCGCAGCTCGGGTCGGCGCACACCGACGCGTTCGAGTCGTTGAGGGAGCCGCAGCGTGCGCAAAGTTTGGCGTGGTTTCCCGTGACGCCGCTGCCCTCCTCAGCGACGGCTTCTTCGTCCTCATCGAGTAGTTCGGGCTGATCACCAAGAACGAGCCAGGTTCCTTTCTCGGTGGCCTTTCGTGGACGGAGGCGGATGACACCGCCCGCCGACTCGGGTGAACCCACGACATGCACGGCGCCGCATCGCTTGCATGATCCGAGCTCGAACACGCGCGTGTCGCACTTGGGACATTGGTCGTGCCGCGCGAGGTGCACGTGGGGACCGGCGGCGCTCAGGCAGGTGAAGGCGCCTTCGGTCGCCCGCAGGAAAAGGTGGTACCTGGCGGACAGGGCCGACGTGCCGTCCGGATTCTTAAGGCCGTTCGCAATCTTGACGGCAGCTGCGAGACCGGCTCGGCCGTCGGGATCATCGCCGAAGACGGCTTCGACGACCGAATCAAAGGCCTTGGGGCCGTTCGCCAGCGTGGAGCGCAGTGTCACGAGAGCTTGTTCGTGACTGAGGATGATCCCCGCGCTCTGGCCGCTGGCCGACCACCCCGAGTTGGTTGCGAGTGCCTCGATCGCGGATCCGTGGTCCGCTTTGTCCAAGAGCCGGATGTACTGGGCTGCCGTCAGAGGTCCCCAGTAAGGGCCTTCAGGCGCCTGAACCCGTTCGGCGGTGATCAAGTCTTGTCTCGACGGGTCGGTGTCGACCCACTCAAACGGCTGATCGAAAAGGCTTGACGCGAATCTGGTTACGGCTGAAGGGTCCGAATCGCCGCCGACCGTCGCCGATGTTGCGATGCATTGGATGGCGGAGCCGGGAGCGACTCGGTCGCGTACCCGGCGGAGGAGCATCGCGATCTCAGCACCTTGGGTGCCGTCGTAGACGTGCGCCTCGTCGACCACGATGAACCGCCACGTGGAGTTGGTGCCGGATGCGAACAGCTCCATATCGCCCGGCCGAAGAAGCAGGTACTCCAACATCGCGTAGTTCGTGAGGAGCAGGTTGGGCGGCGTCGCGCGCATCTCCGCGCGGCTCAACAGCTCGTTCGGGAGAATGGGCTCCCCGATGTTGAGTTCGCCGAACCGTTCGCGCGCCTTCACCGGGTCGTGCTCGGTGTCGCCGGTGTAGCGCCCGAATGTGATCCTCGGGCAGCTCGCCAGCAGCTGGCGCAGGCGCTTCATCTGGTCGTTCGCCAGGGCATTCATCGGGTACAGCAGCAGCGCACGAACGCCCGGACCCAACGTTCCATCGGCGTCTTCCTGCACCAACCGGTTCAGGATCGGCAGGAGGAACGACTCCGTCTTCCCGGAGCCGGTCCCCGTCGCCACGACGACGTTGCGTCCAGCCGCGACTTTGCGGATCGCACGTTCTTGGTGGACGTACAGGGCCCGATCCATCGGCATCGCGCTGCTGGCCAGGCGCTCGAAGCCCGGTGAAAGGATCCCTTCCTGGATCAACTCGGTAGCGGTCGCGCCGGCCGCGTACGGAGGTGTCGCTTCGAGATACGGTCCCTTGTCCAAGATGGGAGTCGTATCGATCGCCCGACGAAGCGCTTGATCGAGCACCGGGTCCCGGACAGCCAGAAGTGACTGTAGGTAGCGGCGATACGTCGCCTTGATCTGCTCTGAGGTTGCGACCGCGTCGATGCTGTGCGTCATTCGGCTGCCTGGATATTTCGGGCGGAGACACTAGCGACAAGTAGCTCGGCAAGGGTGATGTCTGTCGCAACTAGTTGGGGGACGACCTCGCCCAGATCGCTCCACCAGCGCCGTTGCCGTTCCAGCCACCCTGACGCGATCTGGTTTCCCCGGGCGGCATGCCGGGCGGCGAGCGCACACCCCAATGACAAGGAGGGGACGACGCGCCAGCCCGACAATGCGGTGTGGTGGCGGCGTGCCTCGAAGGCCGCCATGGTGGTGGAATCGTTGATTATCCGCAGCAGCCGAGTCGTCTCTTCGAAGATCTTTCGCGAGTTGACCATCAGCCACTGCAGCCGTGGATCCCTGCGCTTCTTTACGAGGTCCATTGCTGCGATCACCCGCGAGTCGCCGCTGAGCAATCCCTGCGGTACGAGCCCTGCCTGTCGGACGAAGGCTTCGCGCATGTCCGGCGCATCGTCGAACAGATCTGCAGCAGCGTCCAGCCGTCCCGCGGTCGCGAAACGATTCTTGCCCGCGAGAATTTCGGTCACCTGACGTCCGCACACAGCGACAGCGGCGTCGATCTCGTCTTGAGACCACTTCGCGTCAGCAGCTGAGAGCAGGGCGGCGGGCAGTGCCCCACGGACCGACCATTCCGGAGCATGGTCGTCGTGGGCCGCTATGAGATTCGCCCAGACCACGCCGGACTCGATAAGTAGTGACGGGATTGATGAGCCCGGCGCTTTCGACGCGGTAATCCCGAGGAGCGCATCGCGAGGGGCGGCGTGGACGGCGTCGTCGATGGCATCGCTGACCGCAGAGAGGCGATCACCCAGGTGCAAGGCGCCGATGAGCCCGCGTACCGACCACAACCGGCTGAAGTCCGTGATCTGCTCGGGGAACGGTCGCATGCCGGCCAGGAACGCCGACAGAGCGTTCTCTTCCGGGTCGTCCTCTGCGAGCCAGCCGTCGGCGTCGACGAACCATGCACTTCCTCGGGCCGGCCAATCCGGCACGGGCTCGGGCACCCACGGATCTTCGATCCGCACCGTGACGATCATCGGCCCCGCGTCGCACAGCCAGCGCGGAAGTCGAGCTCGGCCGCCCGCAACGGGAAGGATTTCCGCATCACGCCACGGGGCCCGCAATGAGTAGACGAGGGCGGTGAGGCCTTCGACTTCGACGGACTGACTCAGCACGAGCGAGCCGTCATGGGCAGTGATTTCGCGGTAGAGACGCCTGGGACGGATGGTTGCGACGGGCAGCGCACCGTCCGTGCGCAGACAGAGTTGGACCTGGGGATGCGCGCCCAGCGTGTCGACGATCTGGGCGAGATTGAACCTGTAGACACCGTTGCGACCTGCGCTCGGGGCGAGCGTTTGAAGCGGACCCGTCGTACCGAGAACGTGCAATGTCGGGTCGGCCGAGACGCCCACGTTCAGGATGAACGTGCCGGGATCGTCGCGGACATCCTCGTGGAACAGCGTCAGAGGCCGTATCGACGCCGCCGGCGCACCGGCGGTCGATTCGTAGGCGACCGACATGTGTGGCGGCGTCAACTGAAGGCGACAAGTGGCCGTTCCCGCAGACAGCCGGACGGTGACACCGCGCTGCCTGTCGCCCAGTTCAACGCGCGAATTGCTCACCGCGATGCCCGGAGCTGCGACCACCGTTACCGTCACTGGCTGTAGCCCCGCGGCGCTGAATCGGCGCCAGCCCGGATCGAACCCGACCGACAGACCCTCGGCGACTGCGATCGTGCGCGTCACTCCGCGTCCCCACGGCCCGCGAACGCGCACTGTGACGGTGCCCAGGAAAGGTCGAGGCAGTCGAGCCCAGATCTCGTTCGGGTCGCCGCCTTCCTCCCTACTCCAACGGGCAAGGGTCTCGCCGTCGCTGTCGAGGACGTCGACTCGCCAACCGGCTTCGCTCAGCTCCTCGGGCAACTCAATCGACGGAAGTGCGGCGTTCACTGGCATACCCGTCGTTGTCCGGACTCCGAGCAGCAGGTCTGTCGTCACCACCCGGGCGGCAGCATGCCTTCGAACCGTGTGGACGGTGCCGTATCCGCCGAGCTGGACGCTTCGTGCCCGCGTGAGATCGAGCAGCAGCAGGCACCACCCCGACCACCCCGGCGGAAGCGGACTTTCGGAAAGTCGGGAGGCGTCACCGCTGACCTCGAGCTTGTCCGGATCATCGCTCGGGAACAGCACCCACACCGGCGCGGCAGGTAGGGGCTGAGTGGCCGCGAGGTGATCGCCGTCCTCCCCGAAGCAGAGAATCGGGTCGACGTCGTCCACCACGGGAACGGCGGCCTGCAGGTGTTCTTTTCCCAACAGAGCCGCGGTAGCCAAACGAATCGGACCAGGGATGACGACATCGGTCTGCGGCGCCGGCTCGTGCGCGCCCGGCCACAGCGCCTTCGTTGCGACCTTCTGGACGTCTGCGTCCAACCCTACGGTCCAGACGGCGGTTCCGTCCGGTGCGTCACCAACAGCTGGAAGTCGAACCAACACCCCGCGGCCGAAGGGGTCGATAACGAGATGCGGTTGCACCTCGGGAGCCTTCGGCCCGCCCTTGTGCTCGGGTGCGATCTCCCCGTGCTCGTGCAGCGTGATGGCCTTGAGACGGAATCTCTCCGGAAGCTGCGCGTCAGCGCCGTCACCGCCCGTCGACACCGCATCAAGCAGATCGAAGGCGCGATCGGTGACATCGGCTGCGAACTCACCTCCGTAGCGCAGGAAGCGCTCGACCGGCTTGTCAACATTGTGCAGACGATGGTCAGCAGCCCGAGAAGTAACCCAGGTTTGTAGCTCAGCCGCAGTTAACCGCGGCGATGCGTTCCGACGCTCAGTGATCAGCTTGTAGTAGTTCTCCAGGCAGTTGGTCGGAATACCGCTGTGCAGGAGCATGCGGCCCACGTACTTCTGCCCCGCCTCGTCACCGTGCGCCGCGAAGGTCGGCATCCTGAGCCGCTCGAGGTTAGTAAGGAACGCTCCACCCCATTCGTCGTTGAACGCCTGGCCGATATCGCGCTTGACGAACGATCTGAGGTGAGGCCAAAGTCCCGCGTGGTCATACTGCTGTGCCGCGACGAACGCGGTGATCACGACGTGCACGGCCGGCCATCGCCGAAGGAGCCGCTCGCGGTCCGGGCCGGCCAGGCTCGGGTAGCGACTGCCGATCAGGTCCAGCGCTGTCGCGCAGTCGCGCGATGGGATCGAATCGAGCACCTCGGCGACCAGCGAAACGAGGCTCAGCCGTCGTCGCCAGTCGATGTCAAGATCGGATAGGTACTCCTGCGCGGACCTTGCCCTGCCGGCCCCAACGCCCGTCATGCCGATCCTCCGGAGGTCTTGCTGTGTGCTCCATCGTGTTTACAGACCCGGACGACAATTCCGCGGCCTGTGCTGCGGCGGTGCCGCCCGCAGGTAGCACCCGATGTATCGCAATATCGCACCATCGCGTATCTGTTTGTTGACCAATTCCTCCGCGGAGATAGACGCGTGATGTGGGAGCCCTCGGCGCGTCCGCCATCGCATCGAAGTCGTCGACCCAGTCGAAAAAACGGTGGGTCGAGGTAGATGAGGTCGACCGACTCTGGCGCCAATCGTGCTAGCCGATGAAGGTTGTCTCCGCAGTCCAAAAGGTTCCGCGAAGGGCTTGGGGCAAGTGTTTACCGGGGCCGATGACATTCGGGGAGGCTGCGCTCGGGAGGTAAACCGGAGTAGTCCACCAGTCGGTCAGCGGATTGCAAAAAACCTCACGACGGACAGCCAATGCATTGTGGCCGACGCGAGGTATCCGTGCGCTGACTCTCCCACTGCAAGATGGCTGGTTTCCGACTGGTTGGCTAATTGAACTGCTGTCTTTGCGATCGTCTCCAGCTGACCTCGTCCGAGCTCACGCCGCATCCGCCCAGTGCCGGCTTGGTTCGTCGGCCTTGACGGCAATCGGCACGCCCTGGAACTCCGTTTGCATGCAGCTGACCAGCGCCGCGGTCGCTGCCGGCCCGTCTCGCTCGGGCACCATGGCGATGATCTCGTCGTGCACCGGCAGCAGCACCGCATTACCCCACCGGGTGTCACGCCAGCGCAGCATCGCGTCGACCAGGATCTCCCGCGCCGTGCGCTGGATGGCGTAGTTCGGGGCAGCGTGAGGCCGCTCCCGGGGTAGGTGCAGGGTGCCGCCGGAATAGACCGGGAACTTCCCCAGCCCGGCCTGGACGCAGGCCCGGAGCTTCGCTGACCACTGCGCCAGCGTGGGAGTGATCGCATCGAGGGTGTTAACCACCGCTTCGGCGACGTCGATGCCGCAGCCGACCTGAGCGGCCAAGGTGGTGATTCCGGCGCCATAGAGCTTGCCGTACACCATGGGCTTGACCGCGTACCGGTCCGCCTTGGTCGCGGTGGGCCCGAACACCTCTCGCGCGATCTTCCAGTGGATGTCGGTCTTCGCGTTGGGGTCCTGGGCTTTCGCGGCGTCATCCTCGGCGATGATCCGGGCCAGCTGAGCGTCACCCGACAGGGCCGCGGCTACCCGCAGCTCGATCCCCGCGAAGTCCGCTGAGATCAGCACGTGGCCGGGGTCGGCGATGATGCAGCCCCGGACCCCTCCGGTGCGCGGCACGTTCTGGCAGTTCGGGCGGACGCAGCTCATGCGGCCGGTGCGCGCACCCAGCGTGTAGACCGTGGGCCGGACCCGGCCGTCGCCGTAACCCACCAGCGCGTCGTAGGGCTCTAAGAAGCTGGTGAGCACCGTGTCATGGCCGCGGTAATCCAGCACCGCGGTGACCAGCTCGCCGACCGTGCCGGGTTTGTTCCGCAGTGGCGCGAGCACCTCCGCGGCCACGGAGGGGTTACCGGCGTCGGTCAGCGGCAGCTGCGCACCCGCCCTGCATAGCGCCTCGGCGACCTGCGGATCGCTGCCCGGGTTGTCGACCCCGAACGCCCGGACTCGCCGGCCTGCCTCGACCCGGGCTTGGTGGTGCTTTCCCAGCAGCGCAGTCACCTGCCTGTGGTCTAGAGGTAGCCCGGTGAACGCCACCCGGGCAGTCAGTTGCTGCACGGTGCGCTCACGTTCCAGCAGCGTCGGCGGGACGGTCGGAAGCTGTCGGGCGAGTGCGGCGGTGTCCAACACGTCACTGGCCGCGTAGGCGACCATGGTTGCCCAGCGGGAATCGACCTGCGCCCACCCGGAGCGAGCTGGTGGGGTGGTGGCCTCAGTGTCGGTCAGCCAGCCACCCAGCTTGAACAGCCGAGCTCGGGCTTCCTCGGCCGCGGGCGTGACCGCCCGGCCCTTGAGCACCTCGCCCGCGAGTTTCTTCAACCCGGGGTCACTGCCGGTGCTGGCCGGATCCGCGAGCTTGGCCGGAATCACCGTGTCGTGCATCCGTGCCCAGGCCTGCTCGTAGTCGATCAGCCCGGCGTGGGCCAACGGCACGAGGTCGGCGGTGGCGGAATGCGCGTGCAGGCGGGACGCGGCGGCCAGCAGCTCACGGACCACCGCGGTGTGGTTGGGGGCGGTGGCGTCGAACACCACCGCCGCGGCTTCGTTGCCAAGTTGGACGGTGCGGAGCTGGTAGTGCTGGTGCCCCACCGGGTAGCCACTGGTCTCAACGTCCACCGTGAGCGCACCGGACCGCTCGATCAGCCCTCGTAGTCCCCGGGTTGCCCGGTCCACACTGATCGGTTGGGGTTGCTCACCGCGTCGCACCAGCGCCGGCAGCTCGGTCACCGGCTCGATCGCGGCGAGGATCCGGTGCGCCCTGCTCTTGCCGGTGCTGGGTACGTCGGCAGTGGTGAACAAGCACTCATCGAGGGAAGTCATGACGTCCCCTGCGCTCGTGTCGACGGGTGGGGATGCCGGCGGCCTCAGCTAATGCGGCGGTGTGGCTGGCCCCGGCCGAGCCGTCGCGGATGAATGCCAGGCAGACGTCGGCGCCCAGATCGACCATGGCCGCGTTGCGGCGGAACCCGGCGGAGCGGCCGTAACGGTGCCAGTCGGCGGGGTGTCGCTCGACCCGGCCACCCCACTGGGCCCAGATCGCCTCGGCGAGCTGGTCGGCGCCGCGAGGACAGGCCCCGGACACCAGCACGGCGCTGCCGTCGCCCCACTGCTCACGTAGCGCCTGACGGATCGTGGCCAAGTCGGACCAGGTGCGGGATCCGGTGACCAGCACGCGGCGCATCACCCCACCCCGGGCACGTGAACGGTGATGGTCCACTCGGTGCCGCAGTGCCGGCACGCCCACTCGTCGGTGTCGGGGGTGCTGTCCACCCAGTGAGTGCCGTCGGCCTGATCGCAGCCCGGGCACGGCTCATCATGGGTTGTTGCGGTGGTCGCGGTGGTGGTCATCGGAGGCTCCTCGGCGGGGTTGGGGTGCGGTTGCTGGCCCCGATCAGCGGGCGAGGTGCTCCACCTCGCCGCAACGAGCGCCCGGCGCCGCCGTAGAGGCTCATCACCAAGGGGGAAAGCAAAGGATCTTGGCGAGCGCAGCGGCCCGGAGGGCGACAAGATGCTTTGCGGCCCTTGGTGATGAGGAACGGCGGTGCAAAGCTCGGGGCCAGCAGAAGCGCGCGCCGCAGGCGCGTCCGCATAAGGGCTTGGCCGCCCGGCCTTGAGGAGCACCGGAAACTGTCGGCTTCCCCTGCATACTGGGCTCTATGGGCGGACAGTGGACCCCCCGTACCCCTGACTGGGTTATGCCCCCGGCCAGCCAAATCGCTGATCTGCACTGGCTGGCTTACGGACTGTTGATGGAAACCCGCCGCCCCTGGCCAGCAGGAGTCGCCTGCACCATCGCTTGGATCCGCGGCGGCCGTGTCGCCCCTGTCACCGGACGGCCCGAACAGCCCGTCACCCGCAACCTCGCCGAATCCGAACGCTGGGCCGCCGAAGCCGCCCGGGAGCCCTCCGGGCCCCCGCCGCTGGGCCTCATTTACGAGGAGCTTAAAGTCGCGCCCTACCCGCTCCCGGTCGATCTCGACACGAACTATTGCGTTGGTGTCTGGAACGCCCTGTGCTGGCTGCTCCAACCAGAAGGCTACGGGGTACGGGTACCCATTCCCGTGCCCCGCCGCCACCCCGACGGCCGGCTCTACACCGCCGACGACCTGTACGCCGAGATCATTCGGGACGGGCGCCTGTCGCCTGAACAGCGGGCTGCGGAACGGATTAAGGCTGAGGCCACCGCCGCCAAGTACCAGTACTACGACGAGCAGATCAGACGGATACAGCGCGACCTCGGTTGGGACGCCGCAGCTGTTAGCTGACCAGAGCAGTACCTGCACGTGAGCGGTGTGATCGTCGAGATTCAGCATTCGCCTGACACCTGCCCCGCTTAGCCGGCGTACGGCGCAGCGTCGACCCGTTCGCCTGGCCGGGGCTGCTCGATCACTGGGTCCGCTGGGCCGTCATATGTCACTACGGGCTCGTCATCGCTCACCAGGTCATCCGCCTGGGTGTCTTCGGTGCCGTCGCCCCACCTGGCGACGTCGGCCACATCGGGCTCTTGATCGGCCAGCTCATCTAGGGCTTCCCGGGCTTGCATTTCCGCGACCGCTTCCGAGGCGCGCACCACCGCCTTATGTGTTTCTGACGGCGTAGGCACTCGACCCCGGTCAGCTTCGTCGGATCGCTCGAACGGATCCGGTGCTGTGGTCTCCCGGATGTCGGCTATTGCGGTCTCCGCTAGCCCGGTCTCCTCGATTGGCCCGGACACCGGCGCCATCGCATCTGCCTCGGCCATCTCCGCGTCATGGCCTTCGTCGGCGATGTCTGCCTCGGCAACGTCGACCATCGCAGCTTCCGCTTCGGCCTGCTCGGCCCGATGCGCCTCGACCCACTCTGTCGCGGTCGTCTTATCCGGCGGGTTGGCCACATCGATCCCTCGCGCGGCCAACGTCACCTTCGCCGCTTCGGCGCGATCCTTCGTCACCGCCGTGGATGCCGACCACAACGCCCGATTCAGATCACCGCGCTCCAACCCGGCCCGCTGTTCCTCGAGGATCGCGGCCTGGGCCTGGGCTTGTTGCGCCTCATTGCGCAACATCTCCGCGCGCTGCGCATCGGGCTCCGCCGCGGCCTTCGCCGCCAGCACCGTCGCTGCCGACCCGGCATCATCGGCTGCCTTCGCGACCGCCTCCAGCTCGTCGGCGACATACGCCGGAGCCCAGTTCAGCTCCCGCTCATAGGCCGCGATCCGCGCGAACAGTTGCCCATCTGACGCCGCCCGATCATCCGGCCCGGCATCGGGCAAGCCCAGTGCTGCGTGTCCCGCGTACCACATGGCGTGCTTATCCGGCAGGTTCGCCGGTGGCGCGGCACCCAGCGCATCCGTCGGGTCGTCGTGGCCCAGCAGCTCTCGCGCCACCCCGGCAGCGCCGGCCTTGTCTTCCCACTCCAGGCGCTCCACTGGGTCCTCTGGGACCGGGCCCAGGGCCTCGATCGCCCACTGCGGACGCTCCCGCGCGATCTCCTCACCCAGCATCGTCCGCCGGTCATCCGCCGCGTCAGCATGGCGACCCAGCCACGAGTTCCACGTCTCCGGGACCTGCGCCGGGATCAAATCGCTAAACCGCTCCACCTGCGGCGTCAGCTTGCCGTCTAGCATCTTGTCCAGCCGGCCGTGCAACACCTGTGCCGCGGAGTCCGCCCCATCGAAATCACGCTGGGACACCGCGTCGCGCAGCACCTCCAGCGGGTCGTGCCCGGCCAGCTCCGCGCGCCGCAGCATCGTGTCCACCGACCACATGGCGTCGTCGTTGCAAAACCGCGCCCGGTCGTGTTCAGCCAGCACACCCTCGGCGACCAGCGCATCCAGCGCCTGACTGGTGCGGTGGGCCAACAGCATCCCGACACTGTCGATCAGGCGGCCACCGTTGGTCAGTGCCGACTGCGCATCCCGGGCTGCCTGCTCCGCCTCCGCTAGCGCGGTCTGCTCGATCTCGCGCCGGTCCAGGATGTCGCAGAGCATTCCCTCCGTGCTGCGCTCGACCACCTGCGCGACCTCACCGGTAACCGAGTCCTTCGCCGGGGCCTGCCGGGTCACTCCCCACAGCGTGTTCTGCTCCGTGCCCCGGGTCGCCGCCACATACGCCGCCGCCGCATCCATTCCCGGAGTCAGCAACCCATGGCAGGTTTTCACGGTGCGGCCCTCCGCGGCATACACCGTCGACGCATATCCCAGCGTCAGATGCTTATCCACATAAGTTGCCGGCAGCTGCAATTCCGGGCCTAGTTCCCGGCCCGTTTGTCCGTGCGCCAGAATCGGCGCCACCGTCAGTCCACCGTCGTCGCGAAGAGCGGTTACCTCATAGGTGGCGCGATTCACCGGGGCGATCGTGTTGCCTTCCCAGCCCTTCAGAGACCACGCATTGCGCCGCGCCTGCACCATATCCCCGACCCCGGCGACGGTGCCCTGCATCCCCAGCGCAACGCCTGCTGTCCCCACCTTTCCCAGAGCGACTAATTCCTCGCGCAACGCCGCCGACAATCGCGCCGCTGCCTCATTGGACTGGGCGACCAGCAGCGATTCCTTGCCCTCCAGGGTGTCGGCCAGCCACGCCTGCCGGGCTTTCGCCTCGGTCTGCTCGACCGCCCCGCCGTCGCGTAGCCGGCCGTACTCGGCCACCGCCGCTTTGTCTCCCGCCCGTAACCCCAGCGACGCTGTTTTTTCCCAGTCCGCCTCGAACCGCCGCACCTGGGTCAGCTCATAAGCCAGGCCGTGTTCGGCCACATCGGCCAATACCCCACCCGGCCCCACCGGCGTCAGCTGCGCCGCGTCGCCCACCAGCAATGTTTTCGCACCGGCCGCGGCGCACTTCTGCTGGATCGCCAGGATGTCGCTCCGCGGCGCCATCGATGCCTCGTCGATCGCCACGATCACATCCGGCCCCAGCTGGTACTGCTCATCACCCGGCAGCGCCCGCCCCGCTTCGAGGCGCCCCTGCGCCGCCAGCCACCGGGTGATGTTCGACGACGTCAGCCCCTCGTCAGCCAGGATGTCGGCCGCCCGCTGGGTCGCCGCCAGCCCCTGCATCCGCTTCCCGGCCTCGGTCCACGCATCATTGATCGCCCCGACCACGAACGACTTACCGGTGCCCGCCGGGGCGCACAACGTCTCCAGCATCGCCCCCGACGTCAGCACCCCCACCAAAGCCGCCTGCTGATCCGCGCCCAGCTCCCGGTGCGACTCCGCGTACCGGTCCACGACGGCCTGGGCTTGTTCCATGGTCAGCGTCGCCCCACCGCGGGTCACCGCCGCCTGACGCAGCAGCCGCTCCCCGACGACCGCGTCCTCCGTGGAGTACGTGCGCGCTCCCGGCGCCTCATACACCGACCGGCCGTCGGCCAGCTTCAGCTCCGCCGGGGCATCGCTGGCGTCCACCCCAGTGCGGGCCGGCAGCGCCCGTCCGAGGGATTGCTGCGTCAACCCGTCCAACAGCTCGGGCACCATCTCGGGCTTACAACCCAGGTTCGCCGGCAACATCTGCCCGATCGCCCGTGTCAGATCGGCCTCTTGCCACGACGAGCGCCGGTCCCCGATCTCCGCTAGGGCCTGCGCCGACACCTGACACGGTGACCACTGCGCCGTTTCCCGCTTCACCGCGCCCGCGGCTACTACTGACTCTGCGGTCGCCGCCAGGTCCTGCCCCACCCGCGCCTGGGTCTCGGCAACCCACCGGTCCATCCGCTCTTCAGCAGTGAGCCCGTCGTGGGACTTCGGCGCCCGCGTCTCCAACGTCGCCTGCTGGCGCATCTGGGTCCATTCATGCAGCGACGGCTCCCGCCCATACCGGGCCCGGAACTCGTCGGCGATCGCCTCGGCCCGTGGATCGATCGCCTCCGTCCGCTTGGAAAACAGCTCGATCAGCTCCGCCGGCACCCCGGCGACCTCCAGGCCGTTGCCGTCGGCCCGGGCCTGGAACCGCAACCCGGCGTGCTGGGCGGCGTACTCCGCCGCCACCCGCTCACCCACCGCCGCCGCGCCCGCCCGCCACTGTTTGATCGCCGTGGAGTCCAGCGCCCGCCACTGCCCATCCGCACACAGCTGCCGATTCAGGATCGCTTGGTGAACGTGCAGCTGGGGGTCGTGCTCCCGGGAGTCGTGCTGAAGGAACTGGGCGACCACCCACCCATGGGCGTCAATCCACCGCCCAGTCGCCCCAGGCCCGTGCTTGCCCACCCGCCCATAGCCGGCGTGGTCCTGGAGATAGTCGATCGACGCCCGGGCGCCCACCAGGACCGCCTGTTCGATCGCCCGGTGCTTGTCCTCCCAGTAGGCGGCCGAGTGGGCGTCGCCCGCCTGGTAGGCGAGATTGCTCGCCCGTTCGAACGCCACGCTGGCGATCGACCACGACTTAGGCGGGCTGAACGTGGCGTCGATAAACGCCGTCGCCTGGCGGGCGTTCTGCTCCGCCGCCCGCCACATCTCCGCCCGCTGCTCTGGGCTGGCGCCCGGGTTGGCCGCCAGGGCGGCGTCGTATCGCTCCTGGGCGGACCGGTAGTGCTTATGCCCAGCACCCACCGTCTCCGCCTGCCCCCACGTCGACCGGTCGTGGGCGTTCGGGTCTCGCGGGTCCAGCAACCTCGAATAGATCGCTTCCATCAGGTCGGCGTCCACCTGGCCGATCAGGCCTAATGCGTCGGCTCCGGCGCCGTACCACATGCCAGGCGGCTCGCCCGCCGTCACCGCCGCGCTGTAGTAGCCTTCCCGACCACCGCCCACGGCGTCGGTGAGATATGAGGTGTCGTGACCAGGGGAAAGACTCAACATGCCGCTACCCCCAGCGACGTCGCCTGCGAGAACGGGCGTCGCCGGCAACCGCGACACCGCGGTACATACCGCGCCGGGTCCACGCTGTAGTGCCGGCCCTGCGCCGCCTCCACCAGCTCCGCCGGATCGGTGCGGTCGTAGCACCACGACACCGCCGGGTCCCCACACACCGAACACGGCCACGCCGCCGCCGGTCCCCGCACCGCGCGCACCGCTGCGTGCGCTGCCCGATACCCCGGGACGCCGAGCCGCGCGCCGCGCCGAATAGGGACGTCCGGGAAGTCATTCCCGAAGCGGATCCAGCGTTCGTAGTGCCCCCGACAACGATCAAGCGCATAGAGTTCCCGACCGCACTTGCTGATCTTGCACATCCGTCGCGCCGTCGGCGCGACATAGGCCTCGGGATCGGGATGCCTTGGTGTGTCCCTCTTGGTGATCTTGTGGGGTTGACCGTGCGTTTGATCTTCGGGGTTCATGGTGTTGTCCTTGCTGTTGATCTCTAGGGCTTCGTTGCTGACTGGATCGCTAGCTCGGTGAGTGCTGCTGCTGAGTGGATCTGGTGTGTGCTTTGGCGTCGTTGAGTTCTGCTGGTGCGGGGTCGGGGATCTGCTGGGTGGCCCACTCTGTGGCGATGCGATGCCGGTAGTCGGCGAGTGGTGCGGTGATCGGATGGGGCCGGTGCAGCTTGTGTCCGGGCTGGTGCAGGGTCAGGTCGCAGCCGTCCAGGGACTTGCCCAGTCGTTTGATCACACCCGGTAGGAACCGTTCGTGGAACTCGGCGGCCTTCGCCGCGGAGCGGCCCAGCGGGTGGTAGGCCTCGCGGTGGTACTGGCGCAGCCACAACAGCTCCTCGACCGCGCCCGGGTGCCACAGCCAGCACGGCGCCAACCGGGCGTCGGGGTAGAACAGGTAGACGTCGCCCACCCAGGTCACCAGGTCGTCCAGGATCGCCGCCAGCCCCGCCATGTCGCCGCCCGCCTGGGCGCCGGCCAGCAGCCACGACAGCGGCGGATCCGGGCGGGCGGTCCGCGCCAGGCGGGCGACATCCGCCGCTAGGTTCCGCAGCATCTCTTCCTGCGCCGCTTGGGCGCGCTGCACCCGCTCCACCTGGCGGGCCAGACCCATCAGCGCCTGGGCCATATCGCCCTCGCCCAGCGGCAACTCCTGCGGGGCGTCGCCCGCCCGCCTGCGTCGCCCAGTCACTTGCTGCCGCCCACGACTGGGAGATCCGACAGGCCGACCGCCTGGGTGGCCAGCTCGTTTTCCATCCCCTCGACGACCGCCGCCAGCGCCAGCCCCCGGCGCTTGGCCGCCGCCTGCACATCCGGCCGCTTCCACCCCGGCGACATTCGGCCCATGGTTACTGCGGTTTCACCCGGCCACACCGCCATCGACCCTCGTGGGATGGTCATCAGCTGCGGCAGCGTCAACACCTGCTGCGGGCGCCCGTCGCGCATCACTTGACCCGACAGTGCCGACCACGCCGCTAGGTCCTGCTCATCGGATCCGTAGGCGTGCAGGATCGTCGTGCCCGTGTTGTTTCGGATGGCCTTAGCCCCATCCCAGCCCCACCGCTGGCGTACCTGGGCCAGCGATTGGAACGTGGCAATCAGCGTCAACCCCTGGGATCCGAAGTCTTGGAACCACTCATCCAGCGGCACCGGGCAGATCGCCGCCGCCTCATCCAGCACCAGCCGGCCCGGGGGATCTAGCCGGCCAGCCGGGAACGTGGCCGCATACCGTCGGGCTTCCCGGGCGAAATACCCGGTCAGCGCCGACAACAGCGGCGCGATTCGGGTCTCTGAGCGGCCCAGCAGATAGATCGTCGCTCGCTCCCGCAGCAATTCCCGCACCTCAAACGGCGTCGCCGCCCGGGTCGCCGCGAGGGCGTGCGGGTTGGTCAGCCACGCCAGTGCGGGCATGATCGTGAACGTCACGCTGGATCGGGTCCGGGAGTTCGTGGCGAAAAACTGTTCCGCCGAGGGCAGGTAGGCCACTGCGGCCGGGGACTCCCGCAACAGCCCCATCACCAGCGGCTTGTGCTCGTCCGGGCTGGCCACCCAGCGCAGCACATCCAGGGCCGCCAGCTCGCCGATCGCCGCGGCGTGCAGCAGCGCCGCCAGCACCCGCTGGGCCTGCTCGTCCCACCGGCGGCCCTCGCCTTCCGAGCGGCCCCCCACGCCCCCGGAGATCAGGTCCACCGCCCGTTCCTCGGCGTGCTGCGGGAACTGGCACCACAGCAGCGGATCAAACCCCAGCGTGGTCGGTAGATCCCCCAGCGCCGTCGGGTTGAACAGCAGCGTCGGGCCCATCTCGGCGCGCACTGGTTCGGTGATGTCGTACAGGTCCCGCTTCGTCGATGTCGTCAGCGTGAACCCCGGCGAATCGCACACCCAGTGGATCAGCTGCGCCGTTTTACCGCGGCGGGGGCGCCCGTACTGGCAGATCGTCTCCTCGATCGGTACCCACACCGTCGTGGTCAGCCCCACCCGGGCGATCGGCAGCGCGTACTGCGTCACCGGCGTGGACCACCGCTCCCACCGCGACATGGTCGCGAAGCTGGGCCGCAATACCGTCGCTTTGCGGCGCATCACCAACGGCGAGTGATGCCGCCACAGCTCCCACCGCGACGCCATTCCCGCGTGCTTGTCGTTGCGGGCATGCCAGCGCGCCACTATTGACTGCGCCGAGCGGTGCTGGCCCCGCCACCACGCCACCCACCCCAGCCCACCGGCCAACGGCACCACCAGCCACCAGCCGCCCACCAGATACCCGACCAGCCCGGCGACCGCGACCCAAAACGCCACCAGCCCGGGTGTGCGTCGGCGTCGCGCCAGCTCCGCCAGCCCGAGCGACAATGCCAGCCCGATCAGTGCTACTTCAGTTGCGAGACTCATTTCCCGTTCATTCCTTCGGTGTCTAATTCATAACTTTTTGACATAGAGGTACTTCATGCGCCAGTCGGGAAAACCGACTCGCGCCGTGGGGAGCTTGATTAATGGACTACTGTGTTAACGCTTGTGCCGGTAGCTTTGACGGCCATCCCAGATACGTTTCATGTCGTGCGTGGCGCGAGTATCCTCAGCCCACATGCGGCCCAGATAGAAACCGCCGACCGCGCCGATGAGGATCCAAACCAGTATTATTTCCATTGCCATCACCCCCCTTTTTTAGGCTTCCTTTGTGGAGTTCTGGTGGTGGATCCCGGTGGCGCGGGCGCTGGGGAGGCAGACCCGCGCCACCGGGGAGCTAGGAATCAAAACGGCGGCTCGTCGTACGCCCCGCCCTGGTCGCCGCCGGACTGTCTGGCCGCGTCGGCGCCTTGGCGCTCGGCCTTGGTGACCTTGACCGTGGCGAACTTGACGCTGGCGCCGATCTCGTCGACCTCCAGCTCCAGGCGATACCGGGTTTCGCCGCTGTTGCGGTCGTCCCAGGTGCGCTGCACCAACCGGCCAGTGACCATGACCCTGGTACCGCGGGTCAAAGACTCGGCCACGTTCTCCGCTTGGCCGCGCCAGACGTTGCACCGCATGCTGATCGGCGTCCCGTCGGTCCATTCCCCGGTCTGCCGGTTGAACCGGCGCGGAGTCTGGATGACGGTGAAGTTCGCCACCGCGGCGCCGCTAGGCGTGAAACGCAGTTCGGGGTCAGCTGCCAGGTTGCCCATCAGGGAGATCGTCGGCTCGTTCATCGGGAGTTCCTTTCTGCTCCGACCGGGGGGTGGTGCTTTGACGGGGCTTGCCTCAGCGGGCGTAGTTGGGGATCCGTAGGACGTCGGGGGTTCTGACTGGTCGCATCCGGTGACACGGGGTTTCGCCACTGGATGGGATCGGGAAGGTTCATCGACGCTTGTCCCCGACGGGGTCTGCTGACCTCTGGACGGCAAAGCAACGCACCCAGTAGGGGCAGGGCCCCCTACCCGAATGACCCGACGTCACGCGGCATCGGCATCACCCACCGACCCCGCACTGCCGGACTTCACCCCGGCACCGTTAAGCGCCGGCACCCCGTCGGCTCGCATCCGCTCCAACACCGTGCGCACCTGGTAGGACGTCGGTTTCGGATCCGGCAGTAGCGCGATGATCCGGCCGCGACCCAGCGGACCGTGCTTGTCGAGGATCGCCCGCACCTGGTCCTCCAGGCTGGTCACCGGTTCGTCGCTGGCAGCGCCGCTGGACGCCGCACCAGCCGGCACCCCCGCATCTACCGTGGGTTCCGGGGCGACCTCGACCGGTTCGTCACCTGTCGCGAGCACATCAGGTGAAGCGGTATCGGTCACCGGCACCGGATCCGCCACGGGCTCCGCGTCGAGGACCCGCACCGGCTCTGGCGCGGGTAGCACCGGTGGACTGGTCGGCACCGACGCGTGCTCGTTACCGACCACCGGGTCATCCCGCACCGGTGCAGCCGGCACCCCTGCGGGCCTAGACGGAGGAACCCACGCCACCGGCGCAGCCACCCGCGGATACGTCGGCGCCGAAAGATCCTCAGCAACGGGGCCGACCGGTGAAACCTGCGCCGTAACGGCGTCGGACAGCTCTTCCAGGATCTCTGCTATGTGACGCCGCACCCGCGGCGCCGCTTGCGCCAAGCCGAGCGCGATCCCCGGCGCGATCGAGTGCAGCCACACCCCATGCCAGGACGACACAGCAGCGGAGGACCAGATGTTCATCCCCCACGTGCCGATCCCGGCGTACCACTTAGTGATCTCCAGCCACACCACCCGAAGCTTGCCGTAGTCCGACAGCAGCCCCTCATAGACGATCGCCGCGACCATGGTCAGCGACGCCATCGGATCCAGCAGCCACGCAATCCACCACTGCACCCCGAACTCCGGGTGTCCCTGCGCAGCGAACTGCTGAACGTTGACCATGGTGAACACCAGCGCCAGCGTCATCACAATTGCCAGCACCCGTACACCCCAGTGGGCCATCCGGACCACCCACGCGCGGTCGTGTTCCCGGGTCTTCACCGCCTGGCGCTGCGCCCGCCGCAGCCACCTCGGTGGGCCGGTCATGGGCCGACCTCCAGCACTGGCGGCAGCTGAGCTGCTAGCGCCTGCGCCGCCACACCAGTCAGGTCGTGATAACCCAGCACCGGCAACGGCTGGACGTGTACGTGAATCTGCGGGGCAGGCGCGGCCACCCATGACTGATCCAGCCGCTGGGCCTTAACCCGCTCCAGCTCGGCGGCCGCGTCCCGAGCCTGGCTCTCCGCGTAGTCAACTCGCCGCCGGAAGGACTCCGCCCACCGCCGGCTCTCATCACCCCGCGCCACCCAGCCGACGAACCAACCGACCAAGGCGCCGATCACCCACACCAGCACCACCGCGGCCAACATCTCCCGGCTCATCACGCCACCCCCTCGGCGCGGTGCGCGGCCAGCCACCGCTGCACCCGCCGCTCCCCGACGTGCAGGCGGCCCGCGATCTCCCGAGGACCATGGCCGGCCTGGTGCAGCCGCACCGCCGCCTGCATCAGCCACCGCCGGTTTCTCGCTGTATCCGTCGCGGACGAGCGGGACGGTTGACGCCGGGACGTGCGCAGCAGCATCTGCCGCTGTCCGGCCGTCATCCCCCCGATCACGCCGTACTGCTCGTCGCGCGGGAACTTCAGCGCCTCGGCCAGGCACGCCGCCTGGAGCGGGCAGCTCGCGCAGACCCGCAGCGCCTGCCGCTCCCAGGAGAACAGCGGCTGGCCTTCAGCGCTGTCTGCGGGTCCGAAGAAAAGCTCAGGATCAACACCCCAGCACGCCGGTACCTGCGCCGGCAGGTTGTGTACGGCGGTCATGACCGATCACCACCCTCGTGCGGCCGGGCGGGGTCCTCGTTACCGAGGTGCACCGAACACTGGGCGGCCGTATTCAGTTGGATGCCGAGGACTCTCGCGTCGGTACAGGCGAACCGGAGATTCTCGGCCAGCTCAGCAGCGGTGTTCGCCGCTACCCGATCCTCCCGGTCGTCGTACAACGTTGGGTTGAAGACGAGCCGCTCCGCGGCGCTCTGGAGCTGGCTTAGCAACTGCGGCAATCGGAACACTGCGGTCTCGACCTCGGCGAGGACCCGGTGGACCGAGGGGGCGTCCGGCACCGCGCTCTGCCGGGTGGCGTTGTTGAGGTACCGCACCAGGCCCGACACCGCCCGCGCGGCAGCTGCCACCGTCTCCGGGGTGTGCGGACCGTCATACGGCCACAACCGGTCGACTACCTCATCAAGAGCAATATCTGGTTTCTTCTCGCAGCGGCTCATCACAGCACTGGCTCCCCACTCTCGCGGGGCGCGGTGATCAGTTGCGCGGTCCACGTCCACCCACCGCGCCGAGGGCAACCCGTGTTCCCCCGGTCGAAAACCGCCGGATCCGGGGTGTACACCAGCTGACACGAGGTGCACGCCAAGGTGACCGCCGGTTCCAGCCGGGACCCGGCTGAGTCCTCCTGTGGCGCAGCCGTCTCATCGTCATAATCCGGCTCAACCTCGGCCCGCGCATATAAGTCGATCCAATACTTCGCGTTCATCGGGCATCACCGTCAGAGAGCGTCGTCCTCGACCGCGCCCTAGAACTGCGCAGCGAAAGAGCCGTGAAATACGCCCGCATCGCCGCCGTCGCCCGCCGCGAGCGTTCCTCCGCAGGCAAGAGACCGTCAGGATCGACCTGACGCTCGAACCGGGCCATCGCCGCCCGCCGTGCTGGCGCTGTGCGGACCGCCGGGTCGCTGGTGCGCTCCCACGACCGATACGCCGCTAGTCGAGCACGCAAGCTGCGCTGCGCTGCGGTTAACTCCGCCCTATCAGCGCGGCCCATCACCCCACCACCACCGGGCGTGAGCCGACAGCGCCGGACCGGTCGCAAGCCGCCCGGGCGCACGCTTTCTCATAAGCCAGCACTGCGGCGCCAAGCACCCGGTACGTGCCCGTCCCCGTGCCCAACTTCAACGCCGCCAACCGGCCCGATTCAATCGCCCGGTAGATCGTCGCGGCCGAGACGTCGAAGTGCCCCGCCACATCCCGGACCCGGTACAACCGGGTACCCTCAACCTGCATCGATGCTCCCAACATCCGATGTATCGCCCCGGCCGGTGCGCCAACACCGACCGGGGCTTGCTGGTTTCTAGGGCGCCTCCACGTGGTCAACTTCCAACCTCGCGTCGCACTCGGCGGTGATCGCCGTAGTTGCGCCCGTAGCCCAAAGCCTCCACCTTGCATACAAGGTTGTCAAGTAAGCTTGCATACAAGGTTGGCCGCGCGTCCGGGGCACCTCATACGCAAGGTCTATGCCAGGATGTGCCGAACCTGTACGCAATCGAGGAGCAAGCAGTTCGTGTCCAGACCACGCGCCTACCGGCTGATAGCTAATGAGCTGCGCAAACGGGTGCAAGCAGGTACTTACACGCCAGGCTCGCGGATGCCGTCATTACGCGAGTTAGAAGGCGAGTTCGGGGTCAGCCAGATCACCGCTCGTTCGGCCTACCAGGTTCTCATCGGTGAGGGGTTAGTAGAAGGCCGGTTTGGCGGTGGTTACTACGTCCGCACCTACCGTCCGATCATCCGGCACGGTATCCAGCGGCTCGCTCAGGATCCACGCACTGCGGGCTTAGCGATTTGGGACGCTGACCCTGGTACTGCGGGTCGCGACCTAGTAGTAGCTGATATTCGTGTCGTTAGAGAAACCGCACCGGATGATGTCGCTCATGACCTCGGCTTGGAAGCGGATGACCAAGTCGTAGTACGTCGACGTCGCTATATCCTCGACGGCAAACCAGTTCTGCTCTCAGCCTCCTACTTCCCGGCTGATATCGCTGGTGGAACCCAAATCGAGCATGAAGATACCGGTCCTGGGGGGGCTTATGCTCGGCTCACGGATGTCGGTCATCCCCCTGCCTGGTTCCAAGAAGACCTCACGTCACGCATGCCTGACGAGGACGAACGGGAACGACTAGAGCTATCAGCCGGTAGTCCGGTGCTGGTGATCCGGAGAACCGTGTGGGGGCCTACCGGCCGCGCTCTGGAGGTCAACGCTATGACCGCTGACGCGGGGTCGTATGTATTGCGATACCGGTGGGTGGCCGCTCAACCGGAGATCGAGCAGCAGGCTGAGGGGTGAGCGGCTTCCTTTCGATCGCACGCTGGCCTGACGAGGTCTCGCCCGTTCAAACTAGGTCGCCGAGTCCAAGGCGTTTGTGCGCGGCGCGGGCGCGTTGGTCGGCGGCGGAGGCACCGTATCGACGGAGCATCTGTGGGGAGCGCCAACCCATGATGCGCATGAGATCGGTTTCAGAGGCGCCTTCGGCCATCCACCGGTGGGCGGCGGTGTGGCGAAACATGTGGGCGTGCAGGCCGGGGATCGGTGGGGTCATCGCCTTGCCGCGGCGCTTGAGCATCTGTTTGATCCCGCCGGCCAGCAGGGGGCCCTTGTTCTTCTCGGCTAGCCACAGCTCCGGACGGCCGGCGTGGCGCTCGCGGGCCCGGGCACGTAGGTAGCGAGCGATCGCAGCTCCGGTCTTGTCTCCAAAAGGTAGTGCTCGTGGTCGACGTCCCTTGCCAACCGCGTGGGCGACGTCCATGTCGAAGTCAATGTCCTCGATGGTCAGCGCACTGATCTCACCAAGGCGGCCACCGGAATCGAGCAATAGGCGGATGATCGCTGTATCGCGCACCTGGACGAACTCGCGGCCTTGGCAGCTATCGAGCAGTGCTCGCATCTGGTCGATAGTCAGCACCGGCACTATTTTTTCGGGCACAAACGGAGGTGTGGTGCGTTCCATCGGGGAACGCTCGATCTCGTCTTCGGAGACCATCCACTTAAACCACTGCTGAAGTGCCCGGTAGGCCACGTTGGCGGTGGCAGCAGATCGAGTGGCAGTCATATAACCCATGAAGTCCTCGATCTCGCGCTTGCCGATCTTACGTGGGTCGGTGGAACGCTGATGCTCGGTGAGCCACGCGCAGAATTGCTGGGCGACGGTGTCATAGATCCGCTGGGTATTGGCAGCGCGGTTGAGGTTGCGCAGGTGCCGCTGCCAGTCACGGCGCAGCAGCCTCAGTACCTCAACGCTCAGCCCATCACTTCGCGTGGACACGGTCTCGTCGGGCATGCGCGGAACGTACCAGCGCGGGCTGACAGATTAATTAGCGGCTCGCTGAGCGATGTGCTCGCCTAACGCGCCGATCTGAGTGTATGAAACCCGCAGGTCAGGCGGTTTCTGTGGGCGCAGCAGGGGTCGAACCTGCGACCTCTCGCTTGTAAGGCGAGCGCTCTACCGCTGAGCTATGCGCCCCATGTCACCCAGACGGGCTGGGCGACATGATGTTCACCGTGGCAGTGCAGCCAA
>Ga0213875_10000730_pt1 | contig 25049 bp, 20 predicted proteins | sample BarmaccomBMRX_R8_FD_160105 | JGI IMG/M metagenome (GOLD analysis project Ga0213875, IMG submission 160105) | Root-associated microbial communities from Barbacenia macrantha in rupestrian grasslands, the National Park of Serra do Cipo, Brazil - RX_R8 | ecosystem: Host-associated > Plants > Roots... | reverse complement strand
CGCCCCGCGCGCCGCACTGGTTCCTCCCGCACCGGCGTCTCCCGCACCGGCGTCTCCCGCACCGGCGTCTCCCGCACCGGCGTCTCCCGCACCCGCGTCTCCCGCACCGCTGCCGCCCGGCGAGCCCCTCGCCACGTCCGCGCCGCCGTCACCAGCCGCCGCCGGGGCCGCGCTGGCCCTGGACCCCGCGCACCGGGCCGTCACCGTCGCCGGGCAGAGCGTTCCCCTCACCCGCACCGAATACGCGCTCATCGCCGCGCTGGCCGCCCGGCCAGGCCGCGTGCTCAGCCGCGCCGCCCTGCTCGCCGCGCTCGAAGACACACGCGGCAAGAGCCCCGGCGCCCGGGCGGTTGACGTCTACATCACCCAGTTGCGTTTCAAGCTTCCCGCCGTCACCATCCGCACCGTCCGCGGCATCGGCTACGTACTCGACCTCCCCCGCTAACGGCGCCACCAGCGCCACCCCGCGCATTGCGCACCGGTTACGTCAAGGATGTGGCATGCGAAGGTAAGCCAAGTGCATGGCGGAGGCAAACTCCAGGGGGCACCGCCCAGCCCGTGAGGCGGCCGGGCTAGCATCGGTGGCGCAACATTTCCGACTTGAGGGGACGACGGAACCGCGTGAGTGTGCTCGACGAGATCCTCGATGGCGTGCGTGCCGATCTCGCCGAACGGCAGCGGCGCGTCTCGCTGGAACAGCTGAAGGAACGGGCGCGGCGGGCACCGTCCCCGCGCGACGCCCTGTCGGCGCTGAGGGCGGACGGCGTCAGCGTGATCGCGGAGGTCAAGCGCGCCAGCCCGTCTCGCGGCCAGATGGCGGCGATCGACGATCCCGCGGCGCTGGCGGCGGACTACGAGGCCGGCGGCGCGCGGGTGATAAGCGTGCTGACCGAGTCGCGCCGGTTCGGCGGTTCGCTGGAGGACCTCGCCGCGGTCCGCAAGGTCGTGCAGGTGCCGCTGCTCCGCAAGGACTTCGTGATCAGCTCCTACCAGCTGTGGGAGGCACGGGCCCACGGCGCCGACATGGTCTTGCTGATCGTCGCCGCGCTCGGGCAGAGCGCGCTCGTCTCCCTTGTGGAGCGCGCCGCCTCCATCGGCCTGCTGCCGCTGGTGGAGGTGCACGCCGACGGCGAACTGGACCGCGCCCTCGACGCTGGCGCCACCGTGATCGGCGTGAACGCACGCGACCTCGGCACGCTCGAGATCGACCGGTCCATCTTCGGCCGGCTCGCCGCCCGCATCCCCGAAGGCGTCGTCAGGATCGCCGAGTCGGGTATCCGCGGGCCGCGCGACCTGCTCGCCTGCGCCGCCGCGGGGGCGGATGCGGTCCTGGTCGGCGAGTCCCTGGTGACCGAGAAGAACCCGCGGGGCGCCGTGGCCGACCTGGTGACGGCGGGCTCGCACCCGGCTCTGCGCGGAGAGCACTGATGACCGCACCGCCGGCGGAGCCGATGCCCTCGGCCCTGCCCCCCGCCGAGCCCGACATTTCTACCGTTCCGGACGTCTCGGGCCATTTCGCCCGATATGGCGGCCGCTTCGCGCCCGAGGCCCTCATGGCGGCCCTCGACGAGCTGACGGCCGAGTACGAGCAGGCCCGCAAGGACCCGGAGTTCCAGGCCGAGCTCGGCGCCCTGCTCAGCGGCTACGCGGCCCGGCCCACGCTGCTCACCGAGGCGAAGCGGTTCGGCCGGGAGCACGCGGGCGGCTGCCGGGTGCTGTTCAAGCGGGAGGATCTCGCCCACACCGGCTCGCACAAGATCAACAACGTTCTCGGCCAGGCCCTGCTCACCAGGAAGATGGGCAAAACCAGGGTGATCGCCGAGACCGGCGCCGGGCAGCACGGCGTGGCGACCGCGACCGCGTGCGCGCTGTTCGGCCTGGAGTGCGCCGTCTACATGGGCGAGGAGGACACCCGCCGCCAGGCGCTGAACGTGTCCCGGATGCGGATGCTCGGCGCGGAGGTCATCCCGGTCACCACCGGCACGCGGACGCTGAAGGACGCCATGAACGAGGCGTTCCGCGACTGGGTGACCAGCGTGCAGACCACGCACTACTGCATCGGCTCGGTCGGCGGCCCGCACCCGTTCCCGATGATGGTGCGGGACTTCCAGCGGGTGATCGGCCTCGAGGCACGCGAGCAGATCCTGAACACGGCCGGCGGCCTCCCGGACGCGGTCATCGCGTGCGTCGGCGGCGGGTCCAACGCCATCGGCATCTTCCACGCGTTCATACCCGACGATAAAGTTCGCCTGATCGGCTGCGAGGCCGACGGCACCGGGGAACCCGGCAGGAACGCCGCGACGATCAGCCGCGGCTCGCCGGGCGTGCTGCACGGCATGCGGACCTACGTGCTCCAGGACGACGAGGGGCAGACGCTGGGCACCCACTCGATCTCCGCGGGCCTGGACTACCCGGGGGTGGGGCCGGAGCACGCCTGGCTGAAGGACAGCGGCCGGGCCGAGTACCGCGCCATCTCCGACGCCGACGCGATGGAGGCCTTCGCGATGCTGTGCCGCACCGAAGGGATCATCCCGGCGCTGGAGTCGTCGCACGCGCTGGCCGGCGCCGTGCAGGTCGGCCGCGAGCTCGGCGGGAACGGGACAATCCTGGTGAACCTGTCCGGCCGCGGCGACAAGGACATGGAGACGGCCTCCCGGTGGTTCGGCGTATGAGCACCGCGACGAGCTCCAGCGCCGCGGCGAGCCCGAAAACGAGCGCCGTCACGGTCGCTTTCGAGAGGGCACGGGCGGAGAACCGTGCCGCGCTCGTCGGCTACCTCCCGGCCGGCTTCCCGGACGTGCCCACGGCGATCGCCGTCGCGCTGGCGATGGCCGAGACTGGCGCGGACGTCATTGAGGTCGGCCTGCCGTACTCGGATCCGCTGATGGACGGCCCGGTGATCGCGGACGCGGTGCACCGTGCGCTGAGCAACGGCACCCGCATCCACGACGTGCTGCTCACCGTGGAGGCGATCGCCAGCGTCGGCACCCCAGCCCTCGTCATGACCTACTGGAACCCGGTGGATCACTACGGCGTGGCGCGGTTCGCCCGCGACCTCGCCAGCGCGGGCGGCTCCGGGCTGATCACCCCGGACCTGACGCCCGATGAGGCGGGGCCATGGCTCGCCGCGTCCGGCGAGACAGGGCTCGACCGGGTGTTCCTCGTCGCGCCCAGCTCCACCGATGAGCGGATCGGTGCCGTGGCACAGGCTTGCCGCGGTTTCGTCTACGCCGCCTCGCTGATGGGCATCACCGGTACCAGGGATGCCGTCAGCGGCCAGGCCGCCGGGCTGGTCGCACGGGTTCGCGGCCACACGGCGCTGCCGGTCGCGGTCGGCCTCGGCGTCAGCGACCCGGCCCAGGCCGCCGAGGTCGCCGCGTTCGCCGACGGCGTCATCGTCGGCTCCGCGTTCGTCCGCCGCATAACCGACGCCCCCGATCCCAAAGCCGCCATCGCGGCGGTAAGGGACCTGACGTCCGCCCTCGCCGAGGGAGTGCGCCAGCGGCGATCCTAGCCGCAAACACGGTAACGTCCTTGTATGCGCCTGGCGTACATCCCCAGCCCGGCCCGGTCGAGCTGGCATTTCGGACCGCTGCCGGTGCGTGCGCAGGCGTTGTGCGTGATCGCCGGGATACTCCTCGCCGTATGGCTGGCCGGCCGGCGCTACCGCGCCATCGGCGGCCGGCGCGGGGTGGTGCTCGACGTGGCGGCGTGGGCCGTCCCGGCCGGCCTGATCGGCGCCGCGGCGGGCGTGGTGCTCGTCGACGGCAGGCGGTTCTTCGACGGCAACCCGGGGCTGTGGCACACGGTACGGGCGTGGGACACGGCGATCGGCTTCCCGGGCGCGGTGGCGCTGGGCGCGGCCGGCGCGTGGCTCGGCTGCCGCCGCATCCACGGCCCGCGCGGTGAGCGGGTCCGGCTGGGCCCGGTGGCAGGCGCGGCAGCGCCGGCGATCGCGTTCGGGGCGGCTGTCGTGTCGCTGGGTAACTGGTTGGCGCAGCGGAGTTACGGCGAGCCGTCGTCGCTGTGGTGGGCGGTGCGGATTTCCCCCGAGCACCGGCTGCCAGGTTATGAGAATTACGCCACATTTCAGCCTGTCTTCATGTATCAGGCGCTCTGGGATGTGGCCACCGGAATTACCGTGATCTGGGCCGCGCGGCGGTTCTCGCTGCCCGGCCCGCGGGTATTCGCCCTCTACGCCGCGCTGTTCGCCCTCGGCGGTTTCTGGCTGGAATGGCTGCGTATCGGTCAGGCGACGCTTGTCCTGGGTATAAGAACAACGGAGCTCGGCGACGCGGTGGTCTTCGCGCTCGGGGTTGGTTACCTGATCCGCACCAGGCGCATGCGGGGAGTAGACCTGCTGCCAGCGCCGAAGTCGGCTCTAGAAAGAGATTCCTCCAGTAATGTAACCTCGGTGTAATCTTCGCGTAGCAGCAGGGCCAGCGTCGTCCCGACCGCGGAAGAGCAGGTGAAGCGGAACGAGACGACAGGAGTGTTGATGGGGCCTGCCGCAGCCGATGGACTTTACGACAGCCGGTTCGAGCACGACGCCTGTGGTGTGGGCTTCGTCGCCGACCTCTCGGGCCGCGCTGGTCACGACGTGGTGACCAGCGCCCTCCGCGTCCTGTGCAACCTGGAGCACCGTGGTGCCCTGGGAGCCGATCCGGAAACCGGTGACGGCGCCGGCATCCTCACCCAGGTACCGGACGCGTTTTTCCGCGCCGTATGCCCCTTCCCGCTGCCCGCGGCTGGCTCGTATGCGGCCGGTCTCGCTTTTATTGATACGGAACGAGATGTGGCGCTTCCCACGGTCGCCCGTCTCGCCGAGGCCGAGGGGCTGACCGTCCTCGGCTGGCGTGACGTCCCGCATGACCTCGCCGCCTGCGGCGAAGGCGCCCGCGAGGTGATGCCGCGGCTCGCGCAGCTGTTCGTCGCCGGCTCCTGCGGCGAGGCCGGCATGGAGCTGGAACGGATGGCGTTCTGCCTCCGCAAGCGCGCCGAACACGAGGCCGGTATCTACTTCGCGAGCCTGTCCTGCCGCACGATCGTGTACAAGGGCATGCTCTCGGCCCCGCAGGTCGAGCGGTTCTTCCCGGACCTGTCCGACGAGCGGTTCGCCTCGGCGCTCGCGCTCGTGCACTCGCGGTTCTCCACCAACACGTTCCCGTCCTGGCCGCTGGCCCACCCGTACCGCTACGTCGCGCACAACGGCGAGATCAACACGGTACGGGGTAACCGCAACTGGATGCGTGCCCGGGAGGCGATGCTCGCCAGCTCGCTGATCCCGCCGTCCGCCGACGGGAAGGGCATCGAGCGGCTGTTCCCGATCGTCGACCCCGACGGCTCGGACTCGGCGAGCTTCGACGAGTGCCTGGAGCTGCTGCACATGGGCGGCCGGTCGCTGCCGCACGCGGTCCTCATGATGATCCCGGAGCCGTGGGAGAACCACGAGGAGATGTCCGCGCAGCGCCGCGCCTTCTACAAGTTCCACGCGTCCTTGATGGAGCCGTGGGACGGCCCGGCGCTGATCGCGTTCACCGACGGCACCGTGATCGGCGCGGTGCTGGACCGCAACGGGCTCCGCCCGGGACGGTACTGGGTGACCGGCGACGGCCTCGTCGTGCTGGCCAGCGAGGTCGGCGTGCTCGACATCGAGCCCGCCCGCGTGGTCCGCCGGGGCCGGCTGCAGCCGGGCCGGATCTTCCTCGCCGACACGGCCGCGGGCCGCATCGTCGAGGACGAGGAGGTCAAGGCCGGGTTCTCCGCGGAGCACCCGTATGAGGACTGGCTGCACGCCGGCGTCGTTCACCTGGACGACCTCCCGGACCGTCCCCGCCAGAGCGCCAGCGGGTCCGCTCCCGTCCCCTCCGGCGGCGGCCTGGTGGCGCTGCAGCGGACGCACGGGTACACCGAGGAGGAGGTGCGGGTCATCCTCGCGCCGATGGCGCGGGCGGGCGCCGAGCCGATCGGCTCGATGGGCACCGACACGCCGGTGGCCGTGCTGTCGGACCGGCCGCGGCTGGTTTTCGACTACTTCACCCAGCTCTTCGCCCAGGTGACCAACCCGCCGCTGGACGCGATCAGGGAGGAGCTCGTCACCTCGCTGGCCACGACCATCGGCCCGGAGCAGAACCTGCTCGAGCCGGGCCCGGCCTCCTGCCGGCAGATCGAGCTGCCCTACCCGGTGATCAGCGAGACCGGCCTCGCCAAGATCATTCACATCAACGACGACGGTGACCTGCCCGGCTTCGCCGCGCACGTGGTCGACGGCCGCTACGATCCGGCCGGCGGCGGCGACGCGCTGCGCGCCCGCCTGGCCGAGATCTGCGCCCAGGTGTCCGCCGCGATCACCAAAGGCGCCCGGCTGATAATCCTGTCCGACCGCGCCTTTGCAGGCGGACCCGGGGGCTCGTCCCCCGGCAAGGGGGGTCCGGGGGGATGGGCCCCCCCGGGGCGGGGGGTCACCGGGGGGTCGTCCCCCGGGGGCAAGCAGGGCGGAAACCTGATTCCGATCCCGTCGCTGCTGCTCACCGGCGCGGTGCACCATCACCTGATCCGGGAGAAGACCAGGACCAGGGTCGGGCTGATCGTCGAGGCCGGCGACGTCCGCGAGTGCCACCACCTCGCGCTGCTGGTCGGCTACGGCGCCGCGGCCGTGTGCCCGTACCTCGCGCTGGAGACCGTCCGGGACCTGGCCCGCCAGGGCAAGCTGGGCGGGCTCGGCGCCGAAAAGGCCGCGGCGAACGTCATCAAGGCGCTCGGCAAGGGCCTGCTGAAGATCATGTCCAAGATGGGCGTGTCCACGGTCGCCTCCTATACCGGCGCCCAGATCTTCGAGGCCATCGGCCTCGGCGCCGAGGTCATCGGCACCTGCTTCACGGGGACCACGTCGCGGCTCGGCGGCGTCGGGTTCGGCGTGCTCGCCGAGGAGGCCGCCCGGCGTGCCGCGCACGCCGCCGGCGGCCCGGGTTTCGCGCACCGCCGGCTGGAGACCGGCGGGGAGTACCAGTGGCGGCGCGAGGGCGAGCCGCACCTGTTCAGCCCCGAGACGGTCTTCAAGCTGCAGCACGCCACGAGGACCCGCCGCTACGAGATCTTCAAGGAGTACACCTCCCTCGTCGACGGCCAGTCCGCCCGGCTGGCGACGCTGCGCGGCCTGCTCCGCATCCGCGGCATCGACGACGGAGAACAGGCACCACCTCTCGTTCGGGTACCCATTGATGAAGTGGAGCCAGCCTCGAGCATCGTGCGGCGGTTCGCCACCGGGGCGATGTCCTACGGCTCGATCTCGGCCGAGGCGCACGAGACGCTCGCGATCGCGATGAACCGGCTCGGCGGCCGGTCGAACACGGGGGAGGGCGGCGAGGACCCGGATCGGTTCATCCCCGACGGCAACGGCGACCTGCGCCGTTCGGCGGTCAAGCAGGTGGCCAGCGGGCGGTTCGGCGTCACCAGCGAGTACCTCGTCAACGCCGACGACCTGCAGATCAAGATGGCGCAGGGCGCGAAGCCGGGGGAGGGCGGCCAGCTTCCGGGGAACAAGGTGTACCCGTGGATCGCGAAGACCAGGTACTCCACGCCGGGCGTCGGGCTCATCTCGCCGCCGCCGCACCACGACATCTACTCGATCGAGGACCTCGCGCAGCTCATCCACGACCTGAAGAACGCCAACCCGGCCGCCCGGGTGCACGTCAAGCTCGTCGCCGAGGTGGGCGTCGGCACCGTGGCGGCGGGCGTGTCCAAGGCGCACGCGGACGTGGTGCTGATCTCCGGCCACGACGGCGGCACCGGCGCCGCGCCGCTCACGTCGATCAAGCACGCGGGCGCGCCATGGGAGCTCGGCCTCGCGGAAACCCAGCAGACGCTGCTGCGCAACAAGCTGCGCGACCGCATCGTGGTGCAGGTCGACGGGCAGCTCAAGACCGGCCGTGACGTGATCATCGCCGCGCTGCTCGGCGCGGAGGAGTTCGGCTTCGCCAGCGCGCCGCTCGTGGTGTCGGGGTGCATCATGATGCGGGTCTGCCACCTCGACACCTGCCCTGTTGGCGTCGCCACGCAGAACCCCGAGCTGCGCAAGCGGTTCGCCGGCACCCCCGAGTTCGTGGTGAACTTCTTCGAGTTCATCGCCGAGGAGGTCCGCGAGTACCTGGCCGCTCTGGGCCTGCGCTCGCTCGATGAGGCGGTCGGCCGGGTGGACCTGCTCGACACGTTGCGCGCGCATCAGCACTGGAAGGCGGCCGGGCTGGACCTGTCCCCGGTGCTGCACACGCCGGCCACGGAGCCAGGAGCCGCGCTGCGGCATGTCGCTCCCCAGGATCACGGGCTGGACAAGGCGCTGGACAACACCCTCATCCAGCTGGCCGAGGGCGCGCTGGAGGAGGGCCGCCCGGTACACCTGGAGCTGCCGATCAGGAACGTCAACCGCACGGTCGGGACGATGCTCGGCTACGAGGTGACCCGCCGCTGGGGCGGTGAGGGGCTGCCCGACGGCACCATCACGGTGTCGTTCACGGGATCGGCCGGGCAGTCGTTCGGCGCGTTCCTGCCGCGCGGCATCACGCTGCGGCTGGCCGGGGACGCCAACGACTACCTGGGCAAGGGACTGTCCGGCGGCCGGCTCATCGCCTACCTGGACCCGGCGGCCCCTGCGGCCCCGGGACCGTACACCGGCGCGGGCTCCCAGCCTGACCCCGGCGGCCAGGTCATCGCGGGCAACGTGATCGGCTACGGCGCCACCGCCGGCGAGATCTTCCTGCGCGGGATGGTGGGCGAGCGGTTCTGCGTGCGGAACTCCGGTGCCGTCGCGGTCGTCGAGGGCGTGGGCGACCATGGCTGCGAGTACATGACCGGCGGCCGGGCGGTGGTGCTCGGGCCCACCGGGCGTAACTTCGCGGCCGGCATGTCGGGCGGGATCGCGTACGTGCTCGACCTTGCGGTGCGCCGGGTGAATACGCAGATGGTGGACCTGGATCCGCTGGACGACCCGGACGTGGTGTTCCTGCACGACATCGTGTCCCGGCACTGGCAGGAGACCGGGTCGGCGATCGCCGCCGCGCTGCTGGAGGACTGGGACGCGGCGCTGCAGCGGTTCACCAAGGTCATGCCGAAGGACTACAAGCGGGTGCTGTCGGCGGCGTCGGCCGCCGAACGTGAGGGCCGGGACGTCAACGAGGCCGTCATGGCCGCCGCGCACGGGTGAGGGCGTTTATCCATGGGTGATCCGAAGGGTTTTCTCACGACCGCGCGTGAAACGCCGCGGCGGCGGCCGGTGGACGTGCGGATTTCCGACTGGCGCGAGGTGTACGAGCCGTTCGCGGCCGACCGGCTCGAGCGGCAGGCCGGGCGCTGCATGGACTGCGGCATTCCGTTCTGCCACAGCGGGTGCCCGCTCGGGAACCTGATCCCGGAGTGGAACGACCTGGTCTTCCGCGGCGACTGGGAGCTCGCCGCCGACCGGCTGCACGCCACCAACAACTTCCCCGAGTTCACCGGGCGGCTGTGCCCGGCGCCCTGCGAGGCGGCGTGCGTGCTCGGCATCAACGCCGAGCCGGTGACCATCAAGCAGGTCGAGGTCGAGATCATCGACCGGGCGTGGGCGTCGGGGTTCGTCACGCCCGCGCCGCCGGCCGTCCGGTCCGGCCGCCCGGTCGCGGTCGTTGGCTCGGGGCCGGCCGGCCTGGCGGCGGCGCAGCAGCTCACCCGCGCCGGCCACGCGGTGACCGTGTTCGAGCGCGATGACGAGCCCGGCGGCCTGCTGCGCTACGGCATCCCCTCGTTCAAGATGGAAAAGAGCCACCTGGACCGGCGGCTGCGGCAGATGGAGGCGGAGGGCACCACCTTCCGCTGCGGGGTGAACGTGGGCGCCGGCATCACGGCTGACGAGCTGCGCGCGTCGTTCGACGCGGTCGTGCTGGCCGGGGGAGCGCGGGTGCCGCGCGACCTGCCGGTGCCCGGGCGGTCGCTCGACGGGATCCACCAGGCGATGGAGTACCTGCCGCTGTCGAACCGGGCGACCAACTCGCTGCCGCCGGAGCCGGAGCAGGAGCCGGAGCTGGAGAAGGAGAAGGAGCAGGAGCCCGAGCCGGCGATCACCGCGCGCGGCAAGCACGTGGTCATCATCGGCGGCGGGGACACGGGCGCCGACTGCCTCGGCACCGCCCACCGGCAGGGCGCGCTGTCCGTCACCCAGCTGGAGATCATGCCCAGGCCGCCGCGGTCGCGGCCGGGCAGCCAGCCGTGGCCGGTCTACCCCATGATCTACCGGGTGTCGAGCGCGCACGAGGAGGGCGGCGAGCGGGTCTACGCGGTGTCCACCGAGGAGTTCCTCGGCACCCCCGACGGGCGGGTGCGGGCGCTGCGGATGCTCGACGTGACGCAGGCGGGCGGCCGTTTCGAGCCGGTGCCGGGCTCCTCCCGCGAGATCCCCTGCGAGCTGGTGCTGCTCGCGATGGGCTTCACCGGGGCGGAGCGCCCCGGGCTGCTGACCGATCTGGGCGTGGAGTTCGACGCCCGCGGCAACGTGGCGCGCGCGGCGAACTACGAGACCTCCGTGCCAGGGGTCTTCGTGGCCGGCGACATGGGCCGCGGCCAGTCGCTGATCGTCTGGGCGATCGCCGAAGGCCGCAGCGCCGCCGCCGGGGTGGACACCTACCTGGGCGGCCGCGCGGACCTCCCGGTCGCGATCCCGCCGGCCGCCCGCCCGCTGGCGTTACCGGCGGCGCGAAGACCGCCAGAATACCGGCAAAATAGAAGATAGCCCCGCGCCGCCGGACGTCATACGCTTGGCCTGGCGACGGGGGAGCGGCGCGTCGGTTCGGCGACGGGAGCGGGCATGGCGGGTCGGCAGTGAGCGCGGCGGCTACCGGTGACCCGCCACGTGCTCAGCGCGCGAACGGCCGTCTTCGCCTCCTCGGCGAGCGCGGACCGCGGCGCGTTCACCGGCCTGCAGGCGGGGGTCATCGCGGCGGCCGTGGTGATGGCCGCGGGCAGTGCCTGGGGGCTGTCCCGGCGACTGGCGGAGTACCGGTGAGCGCCGCGTGATGACCAGGGAGCAGGCCGCCGCGGCGGTCGAGGCGGCCACCGGCGAGCGTGCCGCGATCCAGGCGAACCTGCTGGACCTCGAGGGCAGCTTCGGCAAGCGGCTGCTGGCCGGGGCGTCGCTGTCCGGCGAGACGAAACAGCGCTGGGATACGGCCGCCGCCGCCCTGGCCGGCCTGCGGGAGATCTACACGGCGTACTCGGCCGCCGCCGGCCGGCTGCGGGAACAGGTCACCACCCCCGGGTCGAGGATCAGCGAGCTTGCCCGGCTCCGGGACGGCGCCATGCGGCGCATCTCCGGCCTGGCCGCCGCCGCGGCGGCCGCCCGCGCCGCCCGCTCGGACGCCGCGGCCGCCTGGCAGCGGGCCGCGGCGAGGATCGCCGCGCCGGCGCTGCCGCAGCTCCCGCCCGACATCGCGGACCCGCCGCTGGCCGGGCTGGAAGCGCCCGCCGCCGCGGGCCGGTGGACGCGGCTGTCGCCGGAGCTGGACCGGCTCGATCGCGAGCTCGCGACCGCGCGTTCGACGTATATGGATACCGAACGGGCGGTGGTTGCCCTGCTGGCCCGGCGCGACGAGCTGCGCGGCCTGCTGGACGCGTACAAGGCCAAGGCGGCGCGCCTCGGGGCGGCCGAAGACCCGGCTCTCGCCGCCCGTTACGACCGTGCACGGGAACTGCTGTGGAGCGCGCCCTGCGACCTGGAGGCGGCGTCCGAAGCGGTGACCGGCTACCAGCAGGCGATCCTCGCGATGAGAGGACAACGGCGATGAGCGAGCCGGCCGGGTTTCCCGAGCCGCGGGAGGCGGAGCGATGACGGCGGCACCGTGCACGCAGCCGGGCTGCGGCGGCACGATCGAGGATGGCTACCGCACGGGGAGCCGGGGTACCCGCGGCAGCCGCAGTTCGCGGAGCTACCGGGCGCTGGCCCGGCTGACGCCCGACGCCAGGCGGCGGGTCGAGCTGGTCGACATGGCCAACGCGGTTCGCCCGAGGACCTGGGTATGACGTGCCCGTCCTGCGGCCAGCCGGTCGCCGCCGAAGACGGTTTCTGCGAGGCCTGCGGGGCGGAGCTCAGCCCGCCCGCGGTCAGCGCGGCGGCGCCCGGGTACGTACCGGAGTGCCCGGTGTGCTCGGCGGATCCCGACGGTCCGCCGGGCACGGTCAGCCCCGAGGGCTACTGCGAGTCCTGCGGCCGTAAGGTGCCGTCCGGCCGGGACCACATCGAGCTCGACGCGGGGCTGCTCGCCGGTGTCACCGACCGCGGCCTGCGGCACCAGCGCAACGAGGACGCGATGGCGCTGGCGTCGGCGCAGATGCCCGGCGGCCCGGTCGCGGTCGCCGTGGTGTGCGACGGCGTCTCCTCCGCCCCCCGGCCGGACGAGGCGTCGCTGATGGCGGCGCGGACCGCGGTGCGCGCCCTGCTCGCCTCGCTGCGCGCCGGGGAGGACCCGGCCGCGGCGTCCCGGGAGGCGGTGCGCTCGGCCTCCCGCGCCCTGGCGGACCTGGCGGAGCCGGACAGGCCCGAGGGGGCGCCGTCCGCCACGTATGTGTCAGCGATCGTGAGCGGTGACGCGGTGACGGTGTGCTGGCTCGGCGACAGCCGCGTCTACTGGCTGCCCTCCGGAACTCCAGACGGCCCCAAAGCCAGGCGCCTCACCAGCGACGACTCGGTCGCCGAGGAGATGGTCGCGTCCGGCCTCGCGAGCGAGGCCGACGCGATGGCTTCCCCGCAGGCCCACGTGATCACCCGCTGGCTCGGCGCCGACCTGCCCGAACCGCGGCCGCATGTCGAGCGCTTCCGGCCGCCTGGGCCCGGGGTGGTCCTGGTGTGCTCCGACGGCCTGTGGAACTACCGGCCCGAGGCGGCCGGCCTGGCGGAACTCGCCCTCCCCGCCGCGCTGACCGACCCGCTCGCCGCCGCCGGAGCGCTGGTCAAGTTCGCGCTCGACGCCGGCGGCACGGACAACATCACCGTCGTGCTGGCGCCCTTCCCGCCGGCCAGGGCCGCCGGGCCCGGCACGCAGAGCCCGACCGAGGAGAACCCATGAGCGACCTCGGCTTCACCGTGGAAGTCGACCAGAACCAGTGTTTTCCCGAGGGCGGCCGTGACGTCAGCGCCATGGTCACGGTGACGTCCTCCGGAACGGCCGGCGCCGAGACGCAGGCCGCCGACGCCGCGGCGGGGAGCGCGGAGGTCATCATCATGGACTGCTCCGGCTCGATGAGTCTCCGCGCACCAAGATCCGGGAGGGCCGCGCGGCGGCCGCGGCGGCCGTGGGGGTGCTCCGCGACGGCGTGCTGTTCGCGCTTATCGCCGGCACGAACGTCGCCAGGCCGGTCTACCCCCCCGGACGGCTCCATGGCGGTCGCTGACGCGCGGACCAGGGGCGAGGCCAGGCTGTGGCGGTGGCCCGGCTGCAGGCCGGGGGCGGAACGGCGATAGGCCAGTGGCTGCGCCTGGCATACCGGATCTTCGAGTCCTACCCGGCGAAGCTACGGCACGCCATCCTGCTCACCGACGGCAAGAACCAGCACGAAACGCCCGAGCAGCTCGAAATGGCCATCGGCCTGTGCGAGGGCGTGTTCAGCTGCGGCTGCCGGGGCGTCGGCACCGACTGGCAGGTCAGCGAACTGCGCAGGATCTCGACCGCGCTGCTCGGCACCGTGGACATCGTTCCGGGCCCCACGGGGCTCGCCGCCGACTTCGAGGCGATGACGCGCAACGCGATGAGCAAGCAGATCGCCGACGTCGCGCTGCGGGTGTGGACGCCGCAGCAGGCGGAGCTCAGGTTCGTCAAGCAGGTGGCGCCGGCCGTTGACGACCTGACCGGCCGGCGGACGCAGTCGAGCCCGCAGGCCGGCGACTACCCGACGGGTGCGTGGGCGCCCGGCGAGAGCCGCGACTACCACGTGGGCGTCCGGGTGAACCCGGCGGGGTCGGCCAGGAGATGCTCGCCGCGCGGGTGAGCCTCGTCATGAACTCACCGTCCGGCCCGCAGGTGCTGGGACAGGGGCTCGTCCGGGCGATCTGGACCGACGACGAGGCGCTGTCCACGAAAATCAATCAGCGAATCGCGCACTACACCGGCCAGGCCGAGCTCGCCGAGGCGATCCAGGACGGGCTCGAGGCACGTAAGCAGGGCGACGAGGAGACCGCGACGGCCAAGCTCGGCAAGGCGGCCGCGCTGGCTCACGGGTCCGGCAACGAGGACACGGCCCGGCTCCTCGCAAAGGTGGTGGATGTCGTTGACGAGAAAACCGGCACCGTTCGGCTGAAGAAGACGGTTGATGACGCGGACGAGATGGCGCTTGATACCAGGTCAACCAAGACGGTTCGAGTTAGAGGGCGAGCAGGTGCGGCTTCGCGACGGCGACCGGATCAACCTCGGCGCATGGACGGTCATCACCATCGAGCACTCCTGATCGCCGTCACCGGCACCCCGGCGTCCTCCCCGCCGCTCGCGCCCAGCGCCACATAGCCGCCGGTCCCATGATCCCGGAATCGTAGGGTCGCATGCGGCACCTTAACTTCCAAAACCCCGTTCCCCATCAGCGTGTCGTGGAAACTAGAGGCCGAATACAGGGTTCTGGCTTGGTCTCAGAATGAGAACTAACCTCATCGATCGCTATCCACCCTCCAAGCCCACAGGTAACATCCCTGCCGCCGGCAGCCGACCCCTGGGCGGGGCCAAATGCGCCAGCGGCCCCACTGGGCGGGGCCAAATGCGCCAGCGGCCCCGCCGCCATCGTGAGCCCGGCCGCGACCACCCAGACACAGCCAGAGCCGAATACGGAATACGGCACCAAAGTTTCCGCCAAACCTGTTAGCCGCGCTATGCGGCCCACCGGTACTCGGGTCTCGCTAGTACTTCGGCCCCACGAACTCGTCCAGCCGCGCGACGGCTTCGCGCCGCGCCACCGAGATCATGTTGGGTCGCGAGTACCGCCAGGCGACGCCGAGGTGATCCAGCGTCTTGCCGCACAAGCTGAGAATGTCTTTTGATTCGTTGGAGAAGAAATAGCGGGGATACTCGTACCAGTGGACGCCATCATTGAGCTGGCTCCGGACCCGATTCACACAGCGGGCACCGTCGGAGTGAAACAAGCCGCGGGCGAACGCGGGCATCACCGAGGACATCGCATGCTCGGCTGCGGCCATGAGACCTGGCCAGCTATCGCAGCATGTGAGGCTCAGGGCGTAGACTCCCCTCCGTCCGCGGGTTATGTGACCGTCGCCCAGGTAGAGCCCCAGCAGGTATGCATAAGCTTTCTCGTTCAATGACCTTCCGTGGCAACGGGGGCACTGAGCTTCGGGCCGCCGGGACATTGCGGTGGTACTGCGACGCCTGCCATTCCGCCAGTGCCGGATGGCAGCCATTTTCACGCCGCAGATCTCGGCGTTCTCTCGGTCAAGAACGTCAAGGTCCGACAAGAGCAGAGCAAGATCTACCGTGCTGCGTGGATACATGGGCCATTGTCGCGCGGTTCACTGACAGTTGAGCGTGTCTCACACTAGGTGCCGGGAGCGGGATTCGAACCCGCACGCCCTTCCGGGCAGACGCTTTTGAGACGTCAATGTCTGCCAGTTCCATCATCCCGGCTTGTGTTCGGACCCCAGTATGCCCCGGATCGGGCCCACATGGCAGAGCGCGGACTCTGCCGATTGGTCTACCGGGGCTCGCTGCCGCTCCAGGGGGAGCGGCTAGGGCTAATCTACCCTGTGACTGTAGGCTCATGGGCGTGAGCCAGAACGTGTTGCGCGTCGTGATCGCCGAGGACGAGGCCCTGATCCGCCTGGACCTCAAGGAGATGCTCGAAGAGGAAGGCTACTCGGTCGTGGCCGAGGCGGCCGACGGCGAGGCAGCCGTCGAGCGGGTAACCAGCCTCCGGCCTGACCTCGCGATCCTTGACGTGAAGATGCCGGTGCTCGACGGGATCTCCGCCGCCGAGCGGATCGCGGCGGAGCGTATCGCGCCGGTTGTCATACTGACCGCGTTCTCGCAGCGCGACCTCGTGGAGCGGGCACGCGACGCCGGCGCGATGGCGTACCTGGTCAAGCCGTTCACCAAGGCCGACCTCGTGCCGGCGATCGAGATGGCGGTCAGCAGGTTCAACGAGATCCGCGCGCTGGAGTCCGAGGTGGGTACGCTGCGTGACCGGCTGGAGGTGCGCAAGCTGCTCGACCGCGCCAAGGGCCTGCTGCAGTCCGAGCACGGGCTCACCGAGCCACAGGCGTTCCGCTGGATCCAGAAGACCTCCATGGACCGCCGGATGACGATGCGCAAGGTCGCCGAGGCCGTGATCGAGGGAACGATGCGTGCCGGCGCGGGCGCTGGGGAGGCGGCGGCCAGCGGCAAGACCGGACAGACGCCCGGCGACGGCAAGACGGGGCAGGCGCCCGGCGACGGCAAGGGCGGGCAGGCAGCCGACGGCAAAACGGGCAAGGCGTTACCGGTCCAGGAACTCTGGGACCCGGGGGGCCGTTGGTACCGTGTCCGCCTTCCCCGGGCTGACACGTTCTCTACTTGGACCCCCGGGTCCGCTGTCCTCACGTTAGCGACCCGCCGCCCCGACGGCAAAAGCGGGTTGGGGCGCCCGACTGCGCATGGTCAGCCCCTGATTCCGTCACGTTTACCCAGATGATGCCCAAATTCCGGGGCCCCAGGGCGGCGGGCCGCCGGGACGCGGCGAGAATGCCGCCGCGAACTGGCCTCGCCAGCATGCGCCCCGGTTCGCGCGGCCGAACGTGCACGTGCAATTGCACACCGACAGTAACCGCCCGCCGCAGGTAACAATCTCATAGCCGCCGCGTGTCGGCTTGCGGGCACGTGCCGTGCCCGCGCTGCCCGGTGGCGCAATCCCGGGCTTCCACGGGCCGCGGAGCGCATCCGCGATCCCGGCGGCGCGGCGGGCAGGCGGCGCTCTCCGATGTCGCGGCATGTCCCGCTCGCGCGATGCACGCCGGCATCCCTGCGCGCGGCGAGGAGTTACGCTAACTTTTTAGTAAGGAAATGCTGCCTTGAGCGCTTGACGGCGTCGTCATCGTAACGTTTGAGTCATTCCAGCAAAGATGTTCAAAGGCGCAATCTTTCGGCTGAGTTCGAGCGTGCGGGCCCGATGGCAGGGCTGCATCGGAGACGGCCGGAAATACGCGCTGCTGTACACCGCCCTCGGCGTGCTGATCACATTCGTGACGGGTGTTTTCTATCAGCGCGCCGCGCGCCGCCACCCCGGCGGTAGCCCGCCTTGCGGCACGAAAGTGCCGACGGGCGGGCGGAGGACGTGACAGGTCAGCGGCTGCATCACGGGCGCACGACATCGCGCGCCGGGATCCGGCTCCCACGCACCCAGGCGCACGCACCCAGGCGCACGCACCCAGGCGCACGCACCCAGGCCCACGCATGCGGGTTCGTACACGCAGGCTCCACGCACCCAGGGCTCACGTGGGCAAGCCGCTGCCGGAGCGGACACGCCCGCCTCCTCTCGGGCGCAAGGTGGCATGAAACACCCAAAAAGGTATAAGTAACCCAACCGCGTAATCAAAATTAGGCATGGTTTCTGTGCGGTAGGGGGTGACTTTTGCGTTGTTAGCGCTCACAATCACCTGATGGGACCTGCGCACGCTGGTCCCACCAGGGACCCAGAGAAAGGGAGCCTACATGCGCACAGAGGGGAGACACCGCCGTCTCCGTACCGGGGCCGGCGTTGTTGCCGCAGCAGCTCTGGCCGTCGTGGGGGGCCTGGCCGCCACCGAGGCCTCGGCAAGCTCCAGCCCGGCCACAACACACCACCATGGTGAGCTGAACATCACCAAGAAGCCTTTCGGTAGCCCTGTCACCGACCCCTACGGGGGCGGGCCGCAGCAGACCTTCCGCTACACGCTGACCAACGCCGAGGGCGTGAAGATCAACCTGCTGTCCTACGGCGCCATCACCCAGGCGATCTGGGTGCCGGACCGGGAGGGTCACCAGGCCGACGTCGTGCTCGGCTTCAAGACGCTCAATGAGTACGTGACCGAGGCCAGCCCGCCGGTCATCGCCAACGGCGGCCCGTACTTCGGCGAGACCATCGGCCGGTACGGCAACCGGATCGCCAACGGCAAGTTCCATCTGAACGGCAAGACCTACACCCTGCCGCAGAACAACGGCGTGAACAGCCTGCACGGCGGCCTCAACGGCTTCGGCAACCACATCTGGCACCAGGTTGGCGGCCTCATCAAGACCGGCGACCAGGTCGGCGTGACGCTCCGGCTGGTCAGCCCGAACGGCGACGAGAGCCACCCGGCAGGCAGCCCCGGCTGCCCCAGCGGGTGCACAGGCTACCCGGCGAAGATCACGGTGGACGTCACGTTCACGCTGGACAACGAGGGCCGGTACCAGATCCACTACAAGGTGCACAACGACTCGAAGACCCTGGACACGGTCACCAACCTGACCAACCACAGCTACTTCAACCTGGCCGGCGAGGCGTCCGGACCCGCGGTGAACCAGCTGATCAAGATCAACGCGGACACCTACACCCCGACCGACTCCGGCCTGATCCCGCTCGGCACGCTCAACCCGGTCGCGGGCACGCCCTTCGACTTCCGGCACTTCACGCGGCTCGGGGACAACATCGACAACTGCACCACAGACGCCTTCTCCTGCAACCAGCTTCTGACGGCGCACGGCCTCGACCACAACTGGGTGCTCAACGCGCAGACGCCGGAAACCACCGGCCCCGAGGGCCTCAACCTGGCCGCCCGCGCCCTGGACCCGAGCAGCGGCCGTGAGCTGAGCGTCTGGACCGACCAGCCCGGAGTGCAGTTCTACGCCAGCAACTTCCTGAACGGAACGCTGGTGGGCATCAGCGGCCACACCTACCGCCAGACCCAGGCGTACACGTTCGAGACGCAGCACTTCCCGAACTCGCCGAACCAGCACAACTTCCCGTCCACGGTGCTCAAGGCGGGCGCGACGTTCAACACGACGACGATCTTCGCGTTCTCCTCGGGTGGCGAGCACTAGTCCACGCATGGCCCGCGCGTAGTTCGCGCGGCCCCGGTGCCCGGCGGCGCATCGTGCCGCCGGGCACCGCTGTTTCCGCGGTATCCGTCACACCGTTCCCCCCGGGAAGCGCCACCGCCCGTTCGGAAAAATCATCGGGCCGCTGACCTGTGGCGTCCTCCCCAACCCCAGCCGACCTGGTCATAGGATCGGGGGGTGACAGAGAATAGCCGGGGGCGGCTGCTCCTGCTCGACGGGCATTCGCTGGCGTACCGGGCGTTCTTCGCGCTGCCGGTGGAGAACTTCAACACGACGACGGGCCAGCCGACCAACGCCGTGTACGGGTTCACCGCGATGCTGATCAACGTGCTGCGCGACGAGCAGCCGACGCACGTGGCGGTGGCGTTCGACCGGGGTGAGCCGACGTTCCGGCACGAGCAGTGGGTGGAGTACAAGGCGAACCGCCGGGAGACGCCCGAGGACTTCCGCAGCCAGCTCAGCCTGATCTTCGAGGTGCTCGACGCGCTCGGCATCCGGCGGCTGTCCGTACCCGGCTACGAGGCGGACGACGTGATCGCGACGCTCGCCACCGCGGCCACCGCCGAGGGCATGGACGTGCTCATCGTCACCGGCGACCGCGACGTGCTGCAGTTGGTCAGCGGCCAGGTCACGGTGCTCATGACACGGCGCGGGATCACCGAGATGACCCGGTTCACGCCGGAATCGGTGCGGGAGAAGTACGGCCTGTCGCCGGACCAGTACCCCGACTTCGCGGCGCTGCGTGGCGACCCCAGCGACAACCTGCCGGGCATCCCGGGCGTGGGGGAGAAGACCGCGACCAAGTGGGTCGCGGAGTTCGGCTCGCTGCAGGCGCTCGTCGACCGGATCGACGAGGTGAAGGGCAGGGCGGGCGACGCGCTGCGCGAGCATCTCGGCAACGTGCTGCGCAACCGCCAGCTCACCTCGCTCGTGCGCGACATGCCGCTGGAGACGATCGGCGCCGCGCCCGGCGAGCTCGGCCCGGCGCCATGGGACCGGGAGAAGATCCACCAGCTCTTCGACACGCTGCAGTTCCGCGTGCTCCGCGACCGGCTCTACCAGACGCTGCCCGAGGGCATCGCCGGCGTGTCCGGCGGGGCGGTCAGCGTGACGGAGGTGTCCGGGTTCGAGGTGGAGGCCTCGGTTCTCGGGCCCGATGAGGTGACCGCCTGGCTCGACGAGCATTTGTCTGCCGAACGGGCGGGGGTTGCTGTCACGGGCACCTGGGGCCGCGGTACGGGGAACCTGACCGGCATCGCGCTGGCCGCATCCGACGGTGCGGGCGCGTACCTCGACCCAGAGGCGCTCACCCCGGACGACGAGCGGGCGCTCGCGGCCTGGCTCGCGGACCCGAAGTCGCCGAAGGCGATGCACGACGCCAAGGGCCCGATGCACGCGTTCGCCGCGCGCGGCTTCTCCGTCGCGGGCCTGACCAGCGATACGGCCCTGGCCGCGTACCTGGCGCTGCCCGGCCAGCGCACGTTCGACCTCGCCGACCTGGCGCTGCGCTACCTGGGCAAGGAACTGCGCGACGACACCGCAGAAAACGGCCAGCTGACGCTCGACGGGTCCGGGGAACAGGAGGCCGCGGAAGCCCTGGTGCTGCGCGCCTGCGCGGCCCGCGACCTGGCCGCCGCGCTCGACGCGGACCTGGACAAGCGCGGCGCGGCCCGGCTGCTGCACGAGATCGAGCTGCCGCTGGTCTCGGTGCTCGCGTGGATGGAGCGCACCGGGATCGCGGCGGATTCCGGCCACTTCGCCGAGATGTCCGCGACGCTGCAGGCGGAGGTGAAATCCGCCGAGCAGGCGGCGTTCGCGGTCGTCGGGCACGAGTTCAATCTCGGCTCGCCGAAGCAGCTGCAGGAGGTGCTGTTCACCGAGCTCGGGCTGCCGAAGACCAAGCGGATCAAGACCGGTTACACGACCGACTCCGAGGCGCTCACCAGCCTGCTCGCGCAGACCGGGCACCCGGTGCTCGAGCACCTGCTGCACCACAGGGACGTTGCCAAGCTCAAGTCGATCGTGGACTCGCTGGTCCCGATGGCCGGCGAGGACGGCCGGATCCACACCACGTTCAACCAGATGATCGCCGCGACCGGACGGCTGTCGTCCACCGACCCGAACCTGCAGAACATCCCGATCCGGTCCGAGCTGGGCCGCCGCATCCGGCGGGGGTTCATCGTCGGCCCGGGCTACGAGTGCCTGCTGACCGCGGACTACAGCCAGATCGAGCTGCGCATCATGGCGGATCTGTCCGGCGACGGGGCGCTGATCGCGGCGTTCGAGTCGGGGCACGACTTCCACGCCGCGACCGCCTCCCGGGTCTTCGGGATACGTGCGGAGGAGATCGGCCCGGAGCAGCGCGCCAAGATCAAGGCGATGAACTACGGCCTGGCGTACGGGCTGTCCGCCTTCGGCCTGTCGCAGCAGCTGCGCATCGGCACGGAGGAAGCGCGCGGGCTGATGGACGAGTATTTCAAGGAGTTCGGCGGGGTGCGCGACTATCTTCAGTCGGTGGTGGCGCAGGCCCGCATGGACGGCTATACCTCCACGATCATGGGCCGCCGCAGGTACCTTCCGGACCTGACCTCCGACAACAGGCAGCGCCGGGAGATGGCGGAACGGATGGCGCTCAACGCCCCGATCCAGGGCTCGGCGGCGGACGTGATCAAGGTGGCGATGCTGCGCATCGACGAGCGTCTCCGCGCCTCTGGCCTGCGGTCGAGGATGCTGCTGCAGGTGCACGACGAGCTGATCTTCGAGGTCGGCCAGGGCGAGCTCGACGGGCTGCGCGCCCTGGTGACGGACGCGATGCGGGGAGCGGCCGACCTCCGGGTCCCGCTGGAGGTATCGTTCGGTACCGGGAGAAGCTGGGCGGACGCGGCGCACTGACATCCGCGGCGCACTGAACATCCGCGGCGCAGACATCCGATGTTCAAGCCAGGGGTGGCTTCCGGGCGGCGTAATGATGCCCAGTTGTAGCCAGTCTCAATTGACCCCCCGGGCTTGCTCTCATATTCTGAACGCTGCGCTGTGTCCTCGTGCGGTCCGTCGTGGTCACCTGACCTCACGGCCGGCCGCCGGGCGTGTCGCGGCCGGACGGTACAGCCGTATCCGCCCGCGGTGTTCCCGCGCGTTCACTGCATGGTTCCCGGCGCGTCCATTCATATCCTGTCCGCATCCGGAGCCAACCCACACATGACGAGCAGCACGCAAGCCAACTCGACCCCTAAGGTAGCGGTCAACGACATCGGGTCTGAGGAGGCATTCCTCGCCGCGATCGACCAGACCATCAAGTACTTCAACGACGGTGACATCGTCGAGGGGACCGTCGTCAAGGTCGACCGGGACGAGGTCTTGCTCGATATCGGCTACAAGACGGAGGGGGTCATACCCTCTCGTGAACTGTCGATCAAGCACGACGTCGATCCGCACGAGGTCGTCAAGACCGGTGAGCACATCGAAGCACTTGTCCTGCAGAAGGAGGACAAGGAAGGCCGCCTCATCCTGTCCAAGAAGCGCGCGCAGTACGAGCGCGCGTGGGGCACGATCGAGAAGATCAAGGAAGAGGACGGCGTCGTCACCGGCACGGTCATCGAGGTCGTCAAGGGCGGCCTGATCCTGGACATCGGGCTGCGCGGGTTCCTTCCGGCGTCTCTGGTGGAGATGCGCCGGGTCCGCGACCTGCAGCCGTACGTCGGCCGCGAGATCGAAGCCAAGATCATCGAGCTGGACAAGAACCGCAACAACGTCGTGCTGTCCCGCCGCGCGTGGCTGGAGCAGACCCAGTCCGAGGTGCGCCACACGTTCCTCAACACCCTGCGCAAGGGCCAGATCCGCAAGGGCGTGGTGTCGTCCATCGTCAACTTCGGCGCGTTCGTCGACCTCGGCGGCGTGGACGGCCTCGTCCACGTGTCCGAGCTGTCCTGGAAGCACATCGACCACCCGGGCGAGGTCGTCGAGGTCGGCCAGGAGGTCACGGTCGAGGTGCTGGACGTCGACATGGATCGCGAGCGGGTCTCGCTGTCGCTGAAGTCCACCCAGGAAGACCCCTGGCAGCAGTTCGCCCGCACGCACCAGATCGGCCAGGTCGTGCCCGGGCGCGTCACCAAGCTGGTGCCGTTCGGCGCGTTCGTCCGCGTCGAGGAGGGCATCGAGGGCCTGGTGCACATCTCCGAGCTCGCCGACCGGCACGTCGAGATCCCCGAGCAGGTCGTCCAGGTGGGCGAGGAGATCTTCGTCAAGATCATCGACATCGACCTGGACCGGCGGCGGATCTCGCTGTCGCTCAAGCAGGCCAACGAGGGCACGATCGGCGAGGCCGTCGGCGACGACTTCGACCCGACGCTGTACGGCATGCCCGCCACCTACGACGAGCAGGGCAACTACGAGTATCCCGAGGGCTTCGACCCGGAGACCGGGGAATGGCTGCCGGGGTACGAGACCCAGCGCGAGGAGTGGGAGCGCCAGTACGCCGAGGCGCGGGCGCGCTTCGAGGCGCACCGCCGTCAGGTGGAGGAGTCCCGCGCCAAGGCCGGCGAGGAGGACGGCCCGGAGGACGGCGGCGCCGCCGGGACGGGCGCTCCTGGCTCGGGCGCTCCTGGCTCGGGCGGCCCCGGATCCGGCGGCCCCGGTGGTGGTGGTGGTGGCGGTGGCGGCCGTGGCCCACGAGGCCGCGGCGGTTCCGGCGGCGGCTCGGGTGACGCGGGTGCCCCCGGCGGCACGCTCGCCTCGGACGAGGCGCTCGCCGCCCTGCGCGACAAGCTCTCCGGCGGCCAGAACTGACGCTCTCGTGAACCTGAACCGGTCGGCTCCGCCCTGGGGCCGGCCGGTTCACGTTATGGAGTCGGCCGGTTCCGCTGACTGAACCTGAACGTGAACGGCCGGCCCCGCCCGTTCACGTCTCCGGCGGCCTTTTATGATCATGGGTCAAAATGCACCCTATAGCGCGCCTTTTGACCCATGATCATGGTCGCAGACGTGAACTCGCTCAGTGGAGGTGGTGGTGCTGCGGGTGGGGCTGACCGGGGGGATCGGGTCGGGGAAGAGCGAGGTGTCCGGGCGGCTGGCCGCCAGGGGCGCCGTCGTTCTCGACGCCGACACCGCCGCCCGGAAGGTGGTCGAGCCCAGCACGCCCGGGCTCGCGCAGGTCGCCGTAGCCTTCGGGCCGGACGTGCTGCAGCCGGACGGCTCCTTGGACCGCCAGCGGCTGGGCGAGATCGTCTTCGCCGACGCCGCGCTGCGCGCCAAGCTGAACGCGATCGTCCATCCGCTGGTGCGCGACTGGATGCGCGCGGCGGAGGAGGACGCGCGCAAGTCGCACGGTGATCGCGCCGTGATCGTGCACGACGTGCCGCTGCTCGCCGAGACCGGCAGAAGCGCCGACTTCGATCTGGTCATCGTCGTGGACGTGCCGCCGGACGTGCAGGCCGACCGCCTGGTGCGGCTGCGCGGCATGCCCCCGGACCAGGCGGCCGCGCGGATCGCCGCCCAGGCGACAAGGGACCAGCGGCTCGCGGTGGCGGACATCGTGATCGACAACTCCGGCACGCTCGCCGCCCTCGGCCAGCGCGTAGACGAGGTATGGCAGGACCTTCGAGCCCGCGAGGACCAGTGAGACGGTTCCGGAGCCCTCGCCGCCGGCCCGCCTGGCCCCTTTCACGCCCGCCCGCCTCGCCTCGCCGCCGGCCCGCCTCGCCGCTGGGGCGCCTCGCCGCCTCGCCGCGCCGCCGGGGCGCCTGGCCGCTGGCCCGCCGCGCCGCCGGGGCGCCTGGCCGCTGGCCCGCCTCGCCGCTGGCCCGCCTCGCCTCGCCGCTTTCACAACAGCAACGTCAGCCGCAACAGCAACGTCAGCCCCGCGAGCGGGGACGCGCACCAACCCCATGCGCACCATCAGCACCACACTCCATGATCGCGGAATCGTAGGTGCCGTATGGACGCGTCGGGTTTTTACTTGACGTGAGGGGGGCCCAGGATTGTGTTATGAGT
>Ga0213875_10000729_pt1 | contig 25067 bp, 24 predicted proteins | sample BarmaccomBMRX_R8_FD_160105 | JGI IMG/M metagenome (GOLD analysis project Ga0213875, IMG submission 160105) | Root-associated microbial communities from Barbacenia macrantha in rupestrian grasslands, the National Park of Serra do Cipo, Brazil - RX_R8 | ecosystem: Host-associated > Plants > Roots... | reverse complement strand
GGACTGGGTGTGGAAGGACTCGATCCGCTACACGGAGCCGGGTTGTGAGGTCATCGGCGGCACCTCGGGTTCCCCGGTCATCGATACCGGCACGGGTGCGGTCGTCGGCGTGAACAACACCATCAACGAGGACGGCGAACGCTGCACGGAGAACAACCCGTGCGAGGTCGACTCCAACGGCAACGTCAAGATCGTGCCGAACGTCGGCTACGCGCAGGAGACCTACCTGATCAACACCTGCGTCGATGCCGGCAACACCATCAACCTCACCAAGGCGGGCTGCGCACTGGCCAAGCCGTAGGCGGCCTCGGCGTTCGACGAGGATTCGCGGGCGGCCACGGTGCCGCCCGCGAATCCACTGACGCGGTTCGAAGGCGTTGAGAATCCAGTCAATACGCCATCAGAGCTCCAGCAGAGTCGGCGGCGAGGCGTTGTGAAGCCGCGTAGTGCGTGGTCGCATCATGCGCGAGCACGCCGATTGTTGGCGTCCCTGCCTCTGGAGGACTGTTCCATGCGAATTGCCGTTCTCGTCCCCGCCTTGGCGGGGAGTCTCGCCCTGACCACTGGGCTTGTCGCCGGGCCGGCGGGCGCCCAGGCCGCTGTGCCGGCCACGCACGGTGCCATCCCGCAGCATGCCATCAGCCACCATCCACGTGCCGGTGGGTCGGGGAACGGCAGGCTCAGCCAGGATGGCGGCAACTGGTCCGGCTATGTGGCCACTGGCGGCACTTTCACCTCGGCCAGCCTGAGCTGGACCGAACCGTCGGCGGATTGCGGCGGGGCCGGCGGCTACAACCCGATGGACACGCTAGTAGGTATCGGCGGTTACCACGATCAGCAGAGTTTCCCTGTGGAGACTGGGGTATCTGTCCAATGTGACCACCCCAACGGTCCTGTTTACTGGGGCTTGTTCCAGTCAAACTCGGACGGTCGGCAATACTATATGGATCTTCCGATCAGTCCTGGGGACTCGTTCACCGCCTCGGTGACCAAGAACGGCGGCGGTAACGAATACATGCTCACCCTGACCGATCACACCAAAGGTTGGACGAAAGCCACGCCGGTCTCCGATCAGCTCAGCAACTCCTCGGTCGAAGCCGTTAATGAGTACGACAGCCCCACGTATGTGAAGTATGGTGCGGTCCACTTCACCGGCTTCTCCGTCAATGGCAAGGATGCTTCCTCATTCGAGCCGACCGCGTTGGAGACGAGTAACCTCTTCTATTATGTAGATCACACAAGCGGTCTATCGGGCGGTGACTTCTCTATTACTCAGTCGCCCAACCCTGCTCAGCCGCCTCCTTCAGTGTGATCACGTCGTCCTCGGTCACCGGCGTTCCACAGGCGTTCCCGGTCGCCCGCGGGCGGGCCGGGAACGCGTCTGCCGCTCGGCCGCCCTGACCGGTCTCGCGCCCAGCGCGCGAAGTTCGGCCCGCACCTCGGCGAGCTGTCTGGCGACCCGGGCGATCGACTCGGCGATGTCGGTGTTGGCGGCGGCCCGCGCCAACACCAGGCTTGCCCCGCACAGTGCCGCGGCGATCACGGCACCGGTCAGGTGCAGGCTCGGGTTGTCACCGGAGCAGGAGAAGGCCGGGGCGGGGCGAGCTGACGAGCAGGTGGTGAACGGGACCGCCGCCAGCGCGACACTGGCGGCGGCCACTCCGCCGAGCAGGGCGGAGCCGAACGTGCGCATCAGGGAGATCATCGCGTTCGCGGTGCCCACAGCGCCCATCACGAACAGCAGCGGTATCGGCGAGGGGAACACTCCCGACACCGCACAGCCCACCATCAGCAGCCCGGTCACCGCCTGCCCGAGAGCAACCGGCCGGTTCATGCCCGTGCGAACGGGATCGGCGGAGGACTCATTCCCGAGAGCTTGCTCCCTTGACCGCGGGAAGGCCAGCCGACGAGCGGCGGAGCCGCCATGTCAGATGGTGAACCCACCGTCCACGGTGATCACGGAACCGGTCACGTACGCGCCGTCGTCACCGGCGAGGTACGACACGGCCGCGGCGATCTCCGCCGGCTGGCCGTAGCGTCCGAGCGCCGTGAAGCCGTTGACGGCATCCGCGTTGGGCCCGTCGGCGGGGTTCAGTTCGGTGTCGATCGGCCCCGGGTCGATCTGGTTGACGGTGATGCCACGCGGACCGAGTTCGCGGCCGAGTCCCTTGGTGAGACCGACCAGGGCCGTCTTGCTCATCGCGTACAGCGTGAAGCCAGGGAAGACGACCCGATCGACGACGTTGCTGCCGATGGTGATGATCCGACCGCCCTCGGACATGTGTGCGGCTGCCGTCTTCGAGGCGACGAAGGGGGCCCGCACATTGACCGCGACGGTCTGGTCGAACTCGGCCGTACCCAGATCGGTCACCGGCCCGATGAGAAAGGCCGCCGCGTTGTTGACCAGGATGTCCAGCCGCCCGAACTCCGTGACCGTTCGCTCGACCGCACCGGTGACCGCCACCGGGTCCGCGCTGTCGACGCGCAGGGCGATCGCCCTGCGTCCGACGGCTTCGACCCGCTCGACCACCTCGGCGGCTTCACGGTCCCGGCTGTGGTAGGTGAAGGCCACGTTGGCGCCGTCCTCGGCAAGGCGCAAGGCGATGGCCGCGCCGATGCCCCGGGAGCCTCCGGTGACCAGCGCGACCCTGGTGTTGTTCGTCATGGGTTCCATGTCGCCAGGATTCGCCCACCGCGCACGGCGGTGCTGGCGGCAATCAGACCCCTTGTTCCGGGGGGCCGTAGGTCCGCATCGCGATCGTCTTCCACTCCTCGAGCAACTGTTTACGACGGGCGGGATCGCCGCCGAGCATCTTCTCCATGGCGAGTCCACGGATCAGGTTGACGGTCAGCCACAGGGCGAGGTCGGGACGGTTGGCGGGCAGGTGGTCGCCGAGCATCTCGTGGAACAGTTCGGTCGTCCTGCGGGCGAGCGCCTTGTCGATGGGCTGCATCGCCCCGCGCAGCTCCGCATCGGTACGCCCGGCGACCAGCAGTTCCATGACGGCCGTGGACAGCGAGCCCGAATAGGCGCGCCACAGCATCTCGATGCACTCGCCGATACCGGCCGCGCCGGTCAGCGTCGGCCGCGGCCCAGTGCTCATCGTGGCGATCAGCTTGCTCACCAGATGCTCGACAGCCTCGGCCATGAGGTCGGCCTTGGTGGCGAAGTGGTGCTGCTGGGCTCCTCGGGACACGCCGGCCCGCCGGCAGATCTCGTTGGTGGACGTCCGCGCGTAGCCGAGCTCGACGAGGCAGTCGATCGTCGCGTCCAGCAGCCTTGCCCTGGTGCGTTCGGTGCGTTCCTGCTGGGTCAACCCTGTTCGGCTCACCGACAGAGCGTAGCGACGGCTTCACAAACATTCCAGGCTGCCGGTAAGTTGGACGAGGCTATCGGCAGTCTGGAATGTTCGTGGAGGATGGCGTGGCACCGCACCGCTCACCGTGGATGACCGACGACCTCGACCGACTTCGGGAGCTGGCAAGGGAGTTCTTCGCCAAGGAGCTCACGCCCCACCAGCAGCGGTGGGCGCAGCGGGGGCACGTCGACCGGGAGTTGTGGAACAAGGCGGGCGAGGTCGGTCTGCTGTGTCTGAGCATTCCCGAGCGGTACGGCGGTGGCGGCGGCACCTTCGCCCATGAGGCCGTGGTTCTCGAGGAGCAGGCCCGCGCCATGGACAGCGCCTTCGGCCACGCGGTGCACAGCGGAATCGTGGCCCACTACCTGCTCGCGTACGGCACCGAGGAACAGAAACGGCGGTGGCTGCCCGCGCTTGCCACCGGTGAACTGGTCGGCGCCATCGCGATGAGCGAGCCGGGTGCCGGCTCCGACCTGCAGAGTGTGCGCACCAGCGCGGTTCGCGATGGTGACCACTACGTGGTCAGTGGGTCCAAGACGTTCATCACCAACGGCAGCCAGGCCGACCTGATCATTGTGGTCGCCAAGACCGACAGGGAGCAGGGCGCACACGGTATCTCGCTCGTGGTGGTGGAGGCGGGGCAGGCGGACGGCTTCCGCAGGGGACGCATTCTCGACAAGATCGGACTCAAGGGACAGGACACGTCGGAACTGTTCTTCGACGACGTGCGCGTGCCAGCGGACAACCTGCTCGGCGGGCGTGAGGGAGAGGGCTTCGCCCAGCTGATGTGTCAGCTGCCGCAGGAGCGGCTGATCATCGCGGTCTGCTCGCTCGCGGCCATGGAGGTCTCCGTCGGGCTCGCGGTCGACTACGTCAAGCAGCGCAAGGCCTTCGGGCGCGAACTGATCAAGTTCCAGAACACCGCGTTCGAGCTCGCCGAGTGCACGACCGAAGCCGCCGTGAGCAGGGCGTTCGTCGACAGGTGTATCCAGGCGCACCTGCGTGGCGAGCTCGACGTGCCTACCGCGGCCATGGCCAAGTGGTGGACGAGCGAGCGTCTGTGCCGGGTGGCCGACCGCTGCCTGCAGCTGTTCGGCGGCTACGGCTACATGACCGAGTACCCGATCGCCAGGATCTGGGCGGACGCCCGCGTGCAGAAGATCTACGGTGGCACCAACGAGATCATGAAGGACATCATCGGGCGGTCCCTGTGAGCGGCGGCGGCCCGCTGCACGGCGTCCGCGTGATCGAGCTGGCCGGGCTGGCGCCGGCTCCCTTCGGCTGCATGGTTCTCGCCGACCTCGGTGCCGACGTGATCCGGATAGATCGGCCGGGGGACACGCCGATGGTGCCGAACGATCCGCTGACCCGGGGGCGCAGGATGATCGCCGTCGATCTCAAGAGTCCCGACGGTGTCGACCTCGTGCTGCGGCTTGTCGAGACGGCCGATGTGTTTGTCGAAGGGTATCGTCCCGGTGTGGCCGAGCGGCTCGGGCTGGGACCGGAGCCGTGCCGCGACCGCAATCCGCGACTGATCTACGGTCGGATGACGGGCTGGGGACAGAGCGGTCCGCTCGCCGCGAGGGCCGGCCACGACATCGACTACATCGCCGTCGCCGGGGCCCTGGAGCCGATCGGACGTGCCGGGCAGCGGCCGGTGCCACCGCTGAACCTGGTCGGCGACTTCGGCGGTGGAGGCTTCCTGCTGGCGCTCGGTGTCCTCGCCGCACTGTACGAACGGGAGCGTTCCGGCCTCGGCCAGGTGGTCGACGCCGCCATGGTGGACGGTGCCGCCCTGCTGACCACCTTCCTGCACGGCATGAAGGCCTCCGGTGGTTGGCGCGGACCCCGGGGCACGAATCTCCTCGATGGAGGTGCGCCCTTCTACGACACCTACGAGACTGCGGACGCCCGTCATGTGGCCATCGGCGCGTTGGAGCCGAAGTTCTACGAGGAACTGGTGCGGCTTCTCGAACTGGATCCGACCCTGCTGCCAGCCGACCGGATGAACCCGGCGAGCTGGCCCGCTCTGCGGGCGCAGATCGCGGCCGCGGTCAAACGGCGCACCAGGGACTCGTGGGCCGAACTGGCGGCGGGCAGCGACGCGTGCCTTGCCCCGGTGCTCACCCCGGAGGAAGCCGCCAGCCATCCGCACAACCGGGCGCGGGGGAGTTTCGTCGAGGTGGCGGGTGTCCCGCAGCCGGCACCGGCGCCCCGGTTCGACCGGACGCCGGCCGCGGTTCCGCGCCCGCCGTGCCAACCGGCCGAGCACACCGACGCGGTGTTGGCGGAACTGGGCCTGTCCGTCGAGGAGATCGCGGCACTGCGCGCGAAATCGGTGATCGCCTGACCGTTCCGAGGAGAGACCGGCGAGACAGAGGCCGAAACGAGACCCCCGTCCCAGAGGGGGGAGGTGGACGGGGGTCTCGCCAAACCCGCTACCGGGGGGAGGAGTAGCGGGAGGACTTCGGTCGCGGTTCCGGCGGCCAACAAGATCTTTGTCACGCGAACCGCATTGGCTACGACTCTACGTGACTCTGCGTTCGCCTCCAAGTAGGAGCGTGAAAAAATCTCATCTTCTGCTGTTGAAATGAGCTTTGACGTGTGCTTCTCTTGCGGATTGGTCACGTTTGTGACGATCGTCTGGTTCCTCCCGTCTCAGGCGCGCACCGGCGCGCCGACGGCCACCCAATCGCGCTGGCGAGGCAGCGAACGATCGTGTTCGTCGTTGACGAGCCGGTTCCACGCCAGCGCGGCGGTAGCCGCGAGGCGGTTCGGCGCGACGTCGTACGGCAGCCGGGCTAGCAGCTGGCCGGCGACGGCGTTGCCGTCGGCATCACGCAACGGCAGGTGATCCGGATCCGGCAGCATCTCCTCGAACACCAGCACGCCAGTGTCCGAGCTGGTGAGCAGCTTCTCCAACGTGCGCAGCGCGCCGAGGCTGTCAAGGTCCACCGGCTGAGGTTGGTGCCCGCCTTCGGCGCGGACGAACACCCAGCGCGGCATGTGGGTGCCGATCCGCAGCGCGGCCAGAGTCGAGATCCGCGCGGAGAAGGACGCCTCGGGGTCGGGCAGCCGGTCCTTTCCGATCCGCCACTGCGCGCCGGTCAGCACGAGACCGCCGGCAAGGACCAACCTGGGCAGCCGGTCCCTGCCGGGGAACGCCGACATCGGACTGCCAAGCACAAGCGTGTTGGTGAGCAGCCGTGCCGGCGACGCCGCGGACAGCAAGCTGACCATCACGCCCCACGGCGCGCGCGGGCGACGGGTCGCGTGGTACATCGGCCACAACACCATGCCGTCAGGGCCATCGGCATCCTCGGCGACGATCCGGTCTCCGACCCTGCGCACGGTGATCCGGTCCAGTGGCAGGTAGCGGCCCTCGTCACGCTGGTACCTCCCGGCGTTCGGGTCGCCGGTCCACACCGGACAGTAGGGCGGGCGGTGCACCGCGCTGGGTGCCTCGTCGTCCAGCGGCGGCGCGAGAATCTCGACGAACTCCGCTCCGCAGCGGTTCGCCATCTCGCCAAGGAACACCCGGTAAGCGCTCACCTGCGGCACGTCGCCGTGCAGCTGGTGCAGCGCGCCCGCGAACCGCGCGTCGACGATGCCGGCCGGCGCGACGGCCTCGAGCACGGCGCCGTACGCGCCGCCGGCGCCGATCGGGCGCACGAGACAGTCCGCGGGCCACGTTGGGCTGACCGGTTCCGGCGCGCCGATCTCGTCGAGCATGTCCGGCGTGATGGTGACCTGGTCGGCCGGGCTGTCCATCAGGGCGAGCAGCCGACCGTACGGGCAGGCCCGGTCGGCCGGCGGAGCGGGCCAGGCCGGCCGTTCCCGAGGCAGGCCGCTGTCCCACCCCTGGGCGGCGTCGCCTGCCGAGTCCTGGTGTTCCCGCAGGTATTCGGCGAGCACCTCGGTCACCGGTCTCGGCTCGGCGCCGACCAGCGTGAGTACCGGGTGTTCTCGCTGGTCGGGTGCTGCGGCGGCCAGCACGGCGCCGACCCGGGTCGCCTGCGCGACCAGGCCCTGCAACCGACCGGCCATCGGGCCGGGCATGGTGCCGCCGAGCCGGCAGAACACGTCGACGGAGCCGGTGCCCGCCGGCACGCTCAGCGACGAGCCCCACCGGGTCAGCCTGCTCGGCGACGGGATGGACAGCTCGAGGACGCCCAAGCCGACGAGGCGGCTCAGGAAGCCGCGGAGCACGTCGTGACGCCGTTGGTCCGCATCGGGACACAGGCGGCGCACCACGTCCTCGGCGCTGACCGCGCCGGCCTCCAAGACGCGGCGCACCGCGTCCAGCTCGGGCGTCCGCCGGATCATGATCTTGCGCATCACGGCTCGGTCCAGCGGGTCAACGACCCAGCAGCACAATTGGTCACGCTCAACCCAGTGCAGGCCTGCCATGGCCAGTGTCGCACCGACCTCGGTCAGCCCGCCCTGACTGGTGCCCGCGGTGGATGTCCAGTGTGCGGCGTACGTCTCGACCCGGGTCCAGTTGCCGGATCGGCCGCCGACGGCCAGCAGCCCGACGTGGCCGAGCCATCCGCGTGGAGTCGGTTTGGTCGTGCCCCTCGCCAACACTCGGGTCAGATAGTCGGCACGATGCCGCAAACGCTTGCTTCCCCAGTTCTCGCCGAACGCGAGGCGTCGGCGAATGTCGTCCATCATCCCCGGCGCGGCCTCGGCGACCGCCCGGGTCGCCAGTGGCGACGAGATCACCAGCTCCCACGGTAAGCCGGACAGCCTGGCCTGCTCCCGCTCGACGTCCAGGCGCACCCGCTCGTCCCGCGCCGCGAGGGCGGTCGACCAGTCCCCGGCGTGCATCAGATCGTCGGCCAACTCCGGGGACAGGCCGCAGACCGCGCCGGCCAGCTGATAGCAGGTCGCCTCCGGTACCCCCTGCCCGCGGTGTAACCGCCGTCGCAGTGCCAGCAGACCGCCGCGCTCGGTGCGGTCGAGGTAAGGATGCGGGATGAGTTCCGCACCGAGCCGGTCGGCGAGGGTCGCGGCGAACTCGGCATAGGCCGTCCGCTCCACCACCCGTTCGCGTAAGCCGGTGAACAGTTCGGGGTTGCCGATTCTGGTCCACAGCCGGGCGGGCAGGCCGGCGGCCCGCACCAGCCAGCCAGCTCCGGTCGACGGCACCTCGGCCGGCATGGTCTGGTCCACCTGAATTCGCCCTTCTGGTCGCTTGCGTCTGACGGTAAGTGACCTGACCGGAAAAACAGTGGCGGGTCAGCCGAAAGAGTTGCCGTGTCGCGGCGGGCCAGCAATGTGCCCAGCTCGCGCGGGTCTCCGCCCCGCCGCGCGTGCGCCAACGGATCGGATGACACGATGGTGACGGTCGACTGTTCGTCCAATTAGAGTCAGATGCCATGGGCACTCAGCCAGTGGACAGTCAGCCGAGTTCCTCAGTAGTGCCGGACCGCCACCTCGCCCAGGTGGCCGCGCTCCGCGAGCAGTACCGGACGCTGCCGCCGGACGCGCCGGTGAGACTGGCCAAGTCAACCTCGAACCTGTTCCGCTTCCGCGCCCCCGCCGCGCATCCCGGGCTTGACGTCCGCCGGTTCGACCGGGTGTTGGCGGTGGACCCGGTTGCCCGCGTCGCCGAGGTCGGCGGCATGACCACCTACGAGGATCTCGCCGACGCGACCCTGGCCCACGGACTGATGCCATTCGTGGTTCCCCAGCTCAAGACGATCACCTTGGGTGGGGCGGTTTCCGGGCTCGGTATCGAGTCGTCCTCCTTCCGCAATGGACTGCCGCACGAGTCCGTCCGCGAGATGGAGATCCTCACCGGTGACGGTCGGGTCGTCGTGGCCACCCGGGACAACGAGTACGCGGACCTGTTTCGGGGCTTTCCCAATTCCTACGGCACTCTCGGCTACGTCCTGCGACTGCGCATCGACCTCGAGCCGGTCAAGCCGTTCGTCCGGCTGCGCCACGTGCGGTTCCGCACCGCCGCCGACTGCGCGGCCGCTATCAGCCGAATCTGCGCCGACCGGGAGTACGAGGGCCGGCCGGTGGACTTCGTCGACGGAACGGTGTTCAGCCGCGGCGCGCAGTTCCTCACGCTTGCCGACTTCGTCGACCGCGCTCCCGAGGTCAGCGACTACACCGGTCGCGAGATCTACTACCGGTCGATCCCGTTCACCGGGGTCGACCACCTAACCGTCCGCGACTACCTGTGGCGCTGGGACACCGACTGGTTCTGGTGTTCCAAGGCACTGGGCGTGCAGGATCCGTGGGTGCGCGGGATATGGCCACGCCGTTACCTGCGGTCGGACGTGTACCGCAAACTGGTCGCCCTCGACCGCCGGCACGGGATCAGCCGGCGGCTCCAGGCGCTGGTCGGCGCCGGCAGGAGCGAACCGGTCATCCAGGACGTCGAGATCCCTGTCGACAGGCTCGAGGACTTCCTGGACTTCTTCCACTCCGAGATCGGGATCACCCCGGTGTGGCTGTGTCCGCTTCGGGTCCGTGACGACACGCGCTGGCCGCTGTATCCGCTCGATCCCGACACGCTCTACGTCAACGTCGGGTTCTGGTCGTCCGTGCGGCTCGCCCCCGGTGAGCAGGACGGCACCCATAACCGGCGTATCGAGCGCGTCGTCGCCGACCTCGGCGGGCACAAGTCGCTGTACTCCACCTCCTACTACCCGGAGCGGGATTTCTGGCGCCACTACAACGGGGACACCTACCAGGCTCTCAAGCGGACCTACGATCCGGATGGGCGGCTGCCGGATCTCTACGACAAGTGCGTACGTGGCCGCTGAACCGCGGGAAAAGGGGATAGCGATGCGACTGGCGGAACTGTTCAGCCGGGTGCTCGGCCTCGACGACCAGGTCGGATTCGTCGCCTACGACGGCAGCCGGCACGGTCCCCCCGACGCCGAGGTCCGCGTCGAGGTCCGTTCCCCGTTCGCGCTGTCCCACCTCGCCTCCGCGCCCGGCGAGCTGGGGCTGGCCAGGGCGTACGTCAGTGGACACCTCGACGTGGACGGTGACCTGCACCGAATGTTCGAACTGGTCGGTGACATCGACCTCGGCAAGATGGATATGGCGACCAAGGCACAGCTGTTCGCGGTGTTGGCATGGCGCCGGCTGTGGTGGCCGGTCAGCCCGCCTCCGCAGGAGGCCAGGCCGCACGGCAGGCGACACTCCAAGGGTCGCGACGCCGCGTCGATCTCGCATCACTACGACGTGTCCAACCGCTTCTACGAGCTGGTGCTCGGGCCGTCGATGGCCTACACCTGCGCCGTCTACCAGAACTCGGGGTCAACCCTGGAACAGGCCCAGTTCGCCAAGCATGACCTGGTGGCGCGCAAGCTCGGACTGGACGAGGGCATGCGGCTGCTCGACGTGGGCTGCGGCTGGGGTGGCATGGTGATGCACGCCGCCGAGCACTACGGCGTGAAGGCGCTCGGTGTGACGCTGTCGCGGGAACAGGCCGAGTGGGCACAGAAGGCGATCGTCCAACGGGGACTGCAGGACCTCGCCGAGGTCAGGTTCTCCGACTATCGGGATGTGCCGGAGACCGACTTCGACGCGGTCAGCTCCATCGGGCTCACCGAGCACATCGGTGCCGCCAAGCTGCGGTCCTACTTCGGGACGCTCTACGCCAAGCTGCGCAGGGGTGGCCGCCTGCTCAACCACTGCATCACCAGGCCGAACGACAGCGCTCCGTTCCGCCCCGGGGAGTTCATCAACCGCTATATCTTCCCCGACGGCGAATTGGAAGGACCGGGACACCTGGTGTCGAGGATCAATGACGCCGGGTTCGAGGTTCGCCACGAGGAGAACCTGCGCGAGCACTACGCGAAGACGCTGCAGGCGTGGTGCGCGAACCTGAACCGGCACTGGACACGTGCGGTGGAGGAGGTCGGTCTCGCCAAGGCGAGGGTCTGGCGGCTGTACCTCGCGGCCTCGCAATGGGGCTTCGACGTCAACAACGTGCAGCTGCACCAGATCCTCGGCGTCAAACTCGACGGCACGGCGGCGCACATGCCGCTGCGCCCGAACTGGGAACCGCCGCTGCCGGCATGACGGACCGACTGTGCCCTACTGCGCGGACTCCTCCATGGACCTGATGAGGCTGGCCGGCCTCATGTCGGTCCAGTCCTCCTCGATGTAGGACAGGCAGGCCTCACGTGTGTCGGCGTTGTGCGCCACACGCCACCCCTCGGGAACCGGAACGAACTCCGGCCACAGCGAGTGCTGGTTCTCGTCGTTCACCAGCACGAGATAGGTGCCATCCGGGTCCTCGAACGGATTGGTCATCGTCTTCCCCCTCGCGGACGGACCGGGCGCGGAGGGCGGTCCTGCGCGCCCGGCGATGTCGTGACTAGGCACTCTACCAGCGACAAGCCGGCCACGCCCGCGTCGCGATAATGGTTCGCGCTGGTCAGGGACGTCGCCGGCGGAGGCGGATGACGTTCCACGACAGGGCGGGCAGCTCGGCGGTGAGCTCGTCGTCGACCACCGATGCCCCCGGCACGGTACGCGGTCGGACCCGGTCCGGCTGCTCGACGGTGTTGGTCAGCGAACGGTCGGCCTCGGCCAGCGTCAGGTGCTCGACCACCTCGTGGCCCGGCAGCGCGCGCAGGCTGGCGGTCAGGCCGAGCGGCTCGTTGGTGCACCGGTTCACCGCGAACACGGTCACGTCGTCGCCGTCCTGGGTGGCGACCGCGGTCAGCAACGGTACGTCGCCGAAACGGGCGGTGTCATAGTGCGGCGAGCTGGGCTCGACCCGAAGCACCCGTCCCCTGGCGTAGCGGGCCGCGTGGGCGAACGGGAAGAAGATCGTCTGCCGGCACGCCCCGCCGTCCGGCTCGGTCAGGATCGGCGCGATCACGTTGGCCAGCTGCGCCTGACAGGCCACCCCGACCCGGTCGGCGTGTCGCAGCAGCGTGATCAGCAGGCTGCCGACGACCACCGCGTCGGTCACGTGGTAGTTGTCCTCGATCAGCCGTGGTGTCCGTGCCGCCTCGAGGTTCTCGTGCCCGGCGAAACGCTTCGCGTACCAGACGTTCCACTCGTCGAAGGACAGCAGGATCTTCTTGCGGTTGCGCAGTGTCGCACCGACGTGGTCACAGGTGGCCACCACCGCGTCGATGAACTGGTCCATGTCCACCGCGCAGGCGAGGAAGCTGCCGAGGTCGCCGTCGATCTCCTCGTAGTAGGCGTGCAGGGAGATGTAGTCGACGTGCTCGTAGGTGTGCTCGAGCACGGTGGCTTCCCACGCCCCGAACGTCGGCATCCCGCTGTTGGAGCTGCCGCAGGCCACCAGCTTGATCCGCGGGTCGACCTGGCGCATCGCCTTGGCGGCCTCGGCCGCGAGCCGACCGTACTGCTCGGCGGTCTTGTGCCCGGTCTGCCACGGGCCGTCCATCTCGTTGCCGAGGCACCACAGGGAGATGTCGTGCGCCCGCTCGTGCCCGTGCTTGATCCGCAGGTCCGACCAGTAGGTGCCGCCAGGAAAGTTGCAGTACTCGACGAGGTCGGCGGCCTCCCGGACGCCCCTGGTGCCGAGGTTGACCGCCATCATCGGCTCGACACCGGCTTTGCGTGTCCAGTCGACGAACTCGTTCACCCCCACTTCGTTGGTCTCCGTCGACCGCCAGGCGAGGTCAAGCCGGGTGGGACGCTCGGAGCGCGGGCCGACGCCGTCCTCCCAGCGGTAGCCGGACACGAAGTTGCCGCCGGGGTAGCGGACCACCGAGACGCCCAGTTCGCGGACGAGGTCGAGCACGTCACCGCGGAAGCCGTCCTCGTCGGCGGTGGGATGGCCCGGTTCGTAGATCCCGGTGTACACGCAGCGGCCCATGTGTTCCACGAAGGAGCCGAACAGCCGCCTGTCCACCTCGCCGATGCCGAAGTTCGGGTCGAGGGTGAGCTGTGCCTTTTTCACGTCGTCCCCAGAGTTGTTGTGCGGTTTCAGCCTTTGAGTCCTGTCCGGGTCACTCCGGCGACCACCTGGCGCTGGAACACCAGGAAGAACGCCAGCAGCGGCAGTCCGGCGAGTAAGGCGGCGGCCATGATCTGCGCGTAGCGCAGGCCGTAGTTGCTCTGCACGGTGGTCAGGCCGACCGGCAGGGTCATCATGTTCGGATCGGTCAGCACGACGAACGGCCACAGGAAGTTGTTCCACGTCGTGATGAAGGTGAAGACGGTGATCGCCGCCAACGCCGGGCGGGCCAGCGGCAGCATCAGGCTCCAGTACACCCGGAACCGGCCGGCGCCGTCGATGACCGCGGCCTCCTCCAGCTCGCGCGGCACCCCGTCGAAGAACTTCTTCATCACGTACACCATGGCCGGCAACACCACCTGCGGCAGGGCGACACCGAGATAGGTGTCGACGAGGTTCAACCCGACCATCTCGCTGAACATCGGTACGATCAGCATCTGTGGCGGTACGACGATGCCGGCCACGATCACGGCAAGCAGGGCCTTGCGGCCGCGGAATCTGGTGCGGGAGAGCCCGAAACCGGCGAGGCTGGTCAGGAAGACCGCCATCACGGTGACGGCGACACCGACGAGCAGACTGTTGGCGAACCAGCGGACCTCGTTGCTGGTGGACAGTATCTTGGCGAACGCGTCCAGGCTCATCCCCGGGGTGAACCAGGACAGCGGAACCATTGTCGTCTGGCTCTCCGGTTTCAGCGCCGTGTCCAGCGCCCAGGCCAGTGGCGCCAGCCAGAGCACGGCCAGAACCGTGGCCACCGATATCCGTGCGGCCTTCACCGCAGCTCCCGCCGTCGGGAGAAGAACTTGAACTGGGCGAGTGCGGCCACCGCGATCAGGGCGAAGAACACGTAGGAGATCGCCGAGGCGTAGCCGATCCGGAACTTGGTGAACCCGCTCTCGTAGATGTACTGCACGATGCTGCGCACACCGGGCATCCCGCCCTGGCCGGTGAGCAGGTAGATCTGATCGAACACCTTCAGCGAAGCCAGGATCTGCAACACCACCACCAGCTGGTGGGTGTCGCGCAGCATCGGCACCGTGATCCTGCGCAGCTGCTGCCACGGGGTCGCACCGTCGATGGCCGACACCTCGTACATCTCCCGCGGAATATCCTGCAGGCCGGCGAGATAGAGCAGGTAGTTGAAGCCGACCGTCCACCACACCGTGGCGATGATGATCGAGGTCATGGCGAGCCCGTCGCTGGACAGCCAGCCGACGGTGCCGAGGCCCAGTCGGGTTAGCAGGTCGTTGATCAGGCCGAAGGCCGGCTGGTAGAGCCAGTCCCAGATGAGCACGACCACCGAGACGGGCAGCACGAAGGGCCCGAAGAAGGCCAGCCGGTAGAGCCACCTGGCCGGCATCGCGCGGTTGGTCAGCAGCGCCATGCCCAGCCCGAGCAGTGCGAGCACGGGCGTGCTGACCAGTGTGAACAGCAGTGTGTTCCACAGCGCGTTCCACACCGCGGGATCGCCGAACAGCTCGACGTAGTTGGCCAGACCGAGATAGCCGTCGTTGTTCCCGCCGAGACTCTTGTTGGTCAGGCTGTACTTGAAGCCCATCGCCAGCGGTACCACGAGGAAGACCAGGTACAGCGCGAAGAACGGGGCGACGAACCAGAAACCGGATCTCGTTTTCATGCTGGCCTCGGGGTGTTCGCCAAGTGCCGGAATGCCGAAGTGAAGTCGCCGAGCGCGGACTCCGGGCTGGCCGCGCCGGACATCACTGCGCCGAAGATCGCGCCGGCGGTGGTCTGCATGTCCGACGCTGTGCCGGCGAACCACAAAGGCGGATCCAACTCGACCTCGTCGGCCGCGGACCGGTAGTTCGAGTGGTAGTCGGGAGAATTCGCCACCGGTAGATACGCGGGGATATGTCCGCCCTTGGACCACGTCAAGCTCTTGCGCACCAGTGCCGACACCGCCTCCACGGTCCGCCGTGTCCGCTCCGGATCGCGATCGTGTTGGTGGGGCAGGACGAACGAATGCGAGTCGGCCCATATGCCGCGCCGGTCGTAAATCTGGGGGAACGGTGCGACGTCGAACGGAAGTCCCTGCTCAGTGAACGTGGCCAGTTCCCACTCACCGTTCCAGTAGAAGCCAGCCGCGCCGTTGCTGAACAGGGCGACCGCCGCGGCGTAGTCGGTGAACTGGGACTGCTCGGACACCTCACGCAGGAAACGCAGCGTCCGCAATGCTTTCGCGTCGTCGAGAGGCCTGTCGCCAGGGCGGAGGTCGCCACCCTGCTGGCGGTACAGCGTCCAGAACAGACGCCACGGGTTCACGTCATGGATACCCGCCAAGGCCACGCCCAGCCTGCCGGTGACCTGCTTCGCCCGCTGGAACGCCGTGAGCAGGTCCCGCTCGCCCCGCAGCGGCTTGAGCCTGCCGTTGTCCAGCAGTCCGGCCTTGCCGCATATTTCGGTGTTGTAGAACAAAACCAGGGGATGGGTGTCCAGCGGCACCGCATACGTCCGTCCCGCATTGCTGGTCCGGCTCCACAAACCGGACGGAAACCTGTCGGCGGTCAGGCCGTTCGCGGCAAGCATCGCGTCGTCGAATGGGTCGAGCAGGCCGGCGAAGCTGGTCAGCCGGGACAGGTGCAGGATGGCCAGGTCCGGAGCCCGGCCGCCGGCCGCCGCCATCGCCAGCTTGGTGTAGTACGGCTCGCCCCAGGTCAGGGTCACCGGCTCGACCTGGACGTCGATCGAGTTCACCATCTCCGTCATGCGGGAGCCGTCGCTGCCGGTGAACAGGTTCCAGTAGGTCACGCCCCGCGGTGGCGCGCAGGCGGATGCCGCTAGCAGAACGGCCGGTGCCAGCAGGAACGTCCTGCGCTCCATGGCCGCCTCCTGGAATGATGTACAACGTTGTAAATCACGGCCGGCCCAGGCTAGTGGACGCTGGGCCGCTGGGGAAGACCGTGACGGCCAGTGGGTGGGAGGTTGTGTGGGTGTCAGCCTGAAGGACGTGGCGAAGCTGGCCGGCGTGTCGGTCAAGACCGCCTCCAACGTGGTGAACGACTACCGACACGTCAGCGAGGCGACCAGGACTCGGGTCCGCAGCGCTATCGACGAACTGGGCTACCAGCCCAACCTGACCGCGAGGCACCTGCGCTACGGACGGTCCGGGCTGCTCGGCCTGGCCCTGCCCGAGCTCGACGTGCCCTACTTCGCCGAGCTGGCCAAGGAGGTCATCGCCGTGGCCGAACAGCGGTCCTGGTCGGTGCTCATCGACCAGACCGACGGGCGCGGCGATCGGGAGCGGCTGTTGGTGTCCGGCTCTCGGGCGCGCACCCTGGACGGACTGATCATCAGCCCGTTGGCGCTCGGCGCCGACTACTTCGCCGCTCTGCGTGCCGACATGCCCGTGGTGCTACTCGGCGAAAAGGCCGCCCCCGGCACCGCCGACCATGTCGCCATCGACAACGTCGCCGCCGCCGAGGACGCCACCGCGCACCTGATCGGCCTCGGCCGCCGCCGCGTAGCCGCCATCGGACACCAGCGGGAGCCGTCGGCCGGCACCGCGGAGGTCCGGCTGCGGGGTTACCGCAGGGCACTGCTCGCCGCCGGTATCCGGCCGGATCCGGCACTGGTGGTGCCGGTCGACTCCTATCACCGGCCGGACGGCGCCGAAGCCATGCGCCACCTGCTCGCGCTGCCCAACCCGCCGGACGCGGTGTTCTGTTTCAACGACCTGCTCGCGCTCGGCGCGCTGCGCACGTTGCTCGCGAGCGGTGTCCGGGTCCCCGAGGAGGTGGCGATCGTCGGGGTCGACGACGTCGAGGACGGTCGGTTCAGCACGCCGACCCTGACCACGGTGGCTCCGGACAAGGCACAGATCGCGCAGGCCGCCGTGTCGATGCTGCTGGAACGGATCGGTGGCAGCCGCTGCCGCCCGCGGGAGTTGATCGCCGGGCACCGGCTGATCGTCCGGGAGAGCACCGCCGGCCGGACTCTAGAGTGAGGGAATGGGATGCTTCGCCGACAAGGTCGTGTTGATCACGGGTGGCACCAGCGGCATGGGGTACGCGACGGCGGACAGGATGCTCCGCGAGGGAGCCTCCGTGGTGATCACCGGCCGCTCCGACGAGCGCCTGTCGGCGGCCGCTAATCGACTCGGTGCCGGTGACCGCGTGCTGACCGTGCGGGCCGACTCGAGCCGCCTGTCGGACATCGACGAGCTCATGGCGCGGATCGGCGCCCGGTTCGGCCGACTCGACGTGCTGTTCGCCAACGCCGGCGCCGGCATGTTCAAGCCCGTCACCGAGTTCGGCGAGCAGGAGTTCGACCATCTCGTCGACGTGAACTTCAAAGGTGTGTTCTTCACCATCCAGAAGGCTCTCGGGCTGATGGGCGACGGTGGCTCCATCGTGCTCAACGCGTCATGGACGACCCACCGTGGCATCGGATCGGCGTCGCTGTACTCCGCGACCAAGGCCGCTGTGCAGAGTCTGGCCAAGACGTTGGCCGCGGACCTCGCGCCTCGGGGGATCAGGGTCAACTCGATCAGCCCTGGCTACGTCAACACCGACATGTTCAACGAGGATCAATTGGGTGCCGAGGGGGCGGCGGCCCGCCGTGCCCAGGTGGCGCTCGGCAGGTTCGGCCGCGCCGAGGAGGTGGCCGAGGTGGTGATGTTCCTCGCCTCGGCCGCGGCCTCCTACATGACCGGTCAGGACCTGCTCGTCGACGGCGGGCTGGTGCCGGTCATCCCGAACTGAGGGCAGAGCGCGTCCAGCAGCCGTGACAGCTGGGTCGCCAACTCGCCGTCGACCGGCGCGTGCCGGCTGAGCAGCCGGTACCACATCGTCCCGAACACGACGTCGACAAGCAGGTCAAGGTCCGGGGGCGTGAATCCGCCCCTGGCGAGCAGCTCGCGCAGCGTCGCTCGGCGGGGTGCGAGAAGGCGGCCCTGGAGCCGGTTGGCGAAGCCGGGGTCCTGCTGTGCGTCGGCCATCAGGCCGGCGACGGCTTCTCTCGCCACCGACGGGGTGCCGGTGAACGTGTCCGCGAGGAACAGCTCGACGTCGCGCCGTGCGTCACCGGTGTCGGGCAACGCGGCCCGCTGCGCGTCGATCAGGTCGATGACTGCTTCGAGGAACACCTCGGACTTGGTCGGCCACCAGCGGTACACCGTCTGCCGGCCGACGCCGGCGAGGTCGGCGATTCCCTTCATGGTTGTGGCCTGGTAGCTGTCCCGACGGCACAGCGTGAGCGCGGCGTCCAACACCGCCCTGCGCGCCTGTTCGCTGCGCGGCCTTCCGCGCTGTCCTCCCATGCCTCGCATTTTACAAGACACGGTGCCTCGCATATATTAACAATGCAACGTGTCTCGTAAATGATCTGATCGGAGAAGTTGACCATGAGTGAACGAGTGGTGATCGTCGGCGGTACGTCCGGAATTGGCCTGGCCACCGCACAACGCCTTGTGGACGGAGGCCGTGAGGTCGTCGTCACCGGCCGGCGGCAGGAGCGGCTGACGGCCGCACTGACTCAGCTGGGCGAGCGCGCCGCGGGGGAACTCGTTGATGCCACTGACGCGGCGGCGACCGCCGCCTTCTTTGGCCGTGTCGGTCCTGTCGATCATGTCGTGATCACGGTGACGGCGTCCGGCGGTGTCGGCGCGTTCCGGGACATCGCACTCGACAGTCTCCGGCAGGCGGTCGACGGCAAGCTGTTGGCCCATGTGGCGACCGCGCAGGCGGCCTTGCCGACACTGCGCGGCGACGGGTCGCTGACCTTCGTCACCGCCGCCTCGTCCGGGGCCGCGCTGCCGGGCACGGCCGGGCTGGCGGCCGTCAACGCCTCGATCGAGGCGATGGTTCCGGTGCTCGCGGTGGAGCTCGCGCCGCTCAGGGTCAACGCGGTGGCCCCCGGTGTGATCGACACGCCGTGGTGGGACTGGCTGGGCCCGGACGCCCGCGAAGCCACTTTCGCCGAGTTCGCCACCGCGGTGCCGGTCGGCCGGGTCGGGCATGCCGACGAGATCGCCGGAGCCATCCACGCGTTGGTCGACAATGGCTACCTCGACGGCGTCGTGCTCCGGGTCGACGGCGGGGCGCGACTGCGGCCGGCTTCGTGACAGCCGCGGGAGAGTTCGGCCGGATGTGGTGTTTACTGTGACGGCGACCCCGACCCGTCGACGACGTGCCCGTAAGGGCCCAGGTCAGCCTGGAGGATGACTATTTCCGCGCTTTCGGCCCACGAGTCCGTTCTGGAAGTGGACGCGTACCGGCACTGGCCCCGGCACGATGGTCGGCATGCACAGACCTTCTGGTGGCGCCGTGCCCGTTGACGGCCACAAATCCCTTCACGAGCTCAAGGTTTTCCTCGGCGCGGTTCGGCGGCGGCCGTCCGCGATGGGGGCCATCGTGCCCAGCGGTCCGGCGCTGGCCGGAATGCTGGCTCTGGTCGCCCCGACGACCGGTGAGCCCGTTGTCGTCGAACTGGGTCCGGGCACGGGGGCGGCCACCAGGGCGCTGCGCAGCCGCCTGCCCGCCGGGGCGAGACATCTCGCCGTCGAACTCGACGGTGAACTGGTGGACCACCTGAGGGTCGCGCACCCGGCTCTGGACGTGATCCACGGCGACGCCGCTGACTTGGCGAAACTGCTGCTCGATCGCGGCATCGAACAGGTCGACGCCGTGATCAGCGGGCTGCCGTGGGCGCTGTTCCCCGAGTCGCTGCAGCGCACCATCCTCGGTCAGGTCGGTGACGTGCTCGCGCCGGGTGGTGCGTTCACCACGTTCGCCTATGTGCACGCTCTGCCGCTCGGCAACGCCCGCCGCTTCCGCGCCCTGTTGTCCGACAGCTTCGACGAGGTGATCGTCACCAGAGTGGTGTGGGCGAACGTGCCGCCCGCGGTTGGCTACATCTGCCGCCGGCCGCTCGTCCGAGCCAATGCTGGCTGAGTTCTTCGGCCGCCTTCCCGGACCGCTGGTGCTGTTGGTCGCTGGCGGATTCGTGGTCGCGGAAGCGGGCCTGGTGGTCGGCGTGGTGCTGCCCGGCGCGAGCGCGCTGCTCACGCTCGGCCTGATCGCCCAGTCCGGCCCGGTGCCGTTGCCGGCGGCACTGGCCACCGGTTCGGTGTCCGCGCTGCTCGGCAGCCAGCTGGCCTATGTCGGGGGACGGTTGCGTCCCAACGCCCTCAGCAGCAGGTGGCTGTCCTCGCCGCGCGCGGCCCTGGCGAGGAACGTGCTGGACCGGTTCGGCGGCTGCGCCGTGCTGCTGGGCCAATGGGTCGTCGGGGCGAGGACGTTGACTCCTCGGCTCGCGGCCGTCGCCGGGCTGCCCTATCGGCGGTTCGCGTGGTGGAACGCACCCTCCGCGACGGTGTGGGGCAGCGTCATGGTGCTGATCGGATATTCCGCCGGCGTGGCGTTCGAGCGTCTGTCATGGGGATTCGCGGCGGCCGGCGCGGCCCTGCTCGCGCTCGTGGTGGTCACCGGCCGCAAGGCCGTGCTGCGTGTGGCGAGTGAGAATGGCGGGTCGTCAGCGTAGGCGATCGCGGGTCTTTCGTCGGTTGTCCCGCCATATCCGCGAAGAGCAGGATGCCGGTGTGCGTTCTGGTCGGATGATTGCCGCGGTGACCGCTCTCCTGCTGGCACCGTTGACCACGCCGGTCGCCGCTGCCGCGGCGCCGCCCGTCCCGGTCTTCGCCGACGGTGAGGCACAACCTGTCTTCGATCCCGCCGACGTGGTGCGCCAAGACCTGTTCGTGCGCACGCCGGTCGACAGCGACGGTGACGGGCAACCCGACGAGACGCACGTTCAGGTCACTCGTCCCCAGGTGACCGAACAGGGACTGCGGGTTCCGGTCGTCTATCAGGTCAGTCCGTATTACGCGGGTGGCAACGACGTCGCCAACCACGACGTCGACGTCGAACTGTCCGCGCCAGGCCCCGACACCGGTCCGATCTCCTCGCGTTACGACGACTACTTCCTGGCGAGGGGCTTCGCGATGGTCTATGCCGAGTCGCTCGGCAGCGGCCAGTCCACCGGCTGTCCCACGACCGGTGGCCGCAACGAGACTGCGGGGGCGAAAGCGGTCGTCGACTGGCTCGGCGGCCGGGCCAGCGCCCACGACGCTGCCGGCAACCCCGTCGTGGCGACATGGGCGACCGGCGAGGTCGGCATGATCGGCACCTCCTACAACGGCACGCTGCCCAACGCCGTGGCCACCACCGGGGTTGCCGGGCTTGACGCGTCGCGCCGATCGCGGCGATCTCCAGCTGGTACGACTACTACCGGGACGCCGGCGCGGTCGTTGCCCCAGGCGGATTCCAGGGCGAGGACGCCGACGTGCTCGCCGAGTACGTCTACACCCGTGCGGACCGGTCGATCTGCCGGCCGGTGATCGACCGGATCGCCCGTGACCAGGACAGGAAAACCGGGGACTACAACGCGTTCTGGGACGAGCGGAACTATCTCAACGACGTGGGCAACGTGCACGCGGCCGTTCTCGCCGTGCATGGCCTCAATGACTGGAACGTCAAGACTCAACAGGTGGCACAGTGGTACGCGGCGTTACGTGCACACGGTGTACCGCACAAGCTCTGGCTGCACCAGAGCGCCCATACCGATCCGATCACGCTGCGGCACGACGAGTGGCTGCGCACACTCAACCGCTGGTTCACCCGCTACCTGTACGGCCAGCGCAACGGAGTCGAGTCCGAGCCGAAGGCGACGATTCAACGGGAGGACCTGTCCTGGACCGACGAACCGGACTGGCCAAGCCCCGCCGCCTCCGATGTCCAGCTCCATCCGGCGGCCGGCGGCCATGCATTGGGCGGCCTGTCAACCCTGCCGGCCAGCCCGGCAACCGAGCAGCTCGTCGACGATGCCACCAAGACTGTCGAGCAGCTGACCGACGCGGTCAGCTCGGACAACCGGCTCTCCTACGCCACAACGGCGGCCACCACACCGCTGCGAATTAGCGGCGCGCCCCGAATCCGGCTGCTGGTGGCGTTCGACCGCCCGGCCGCCAACGTGACCGCGGTACTCGTGGATCGCGGACCTGACGGCAGGAACGCGATAGTCAGCAGGGGGTGGACCGATCCGCAGAACCGGAACGGCGCGGACGTCACCGAGCCAGTCCACATTGGACAGTTCTACTCTCTGGGCGTGCGGTTCGAGCCCAAGGACTACGTGCTGCCCGCGGGACACCGGTACGGTCTCGTCCTGCTGTCCAGCGACCACGACTACACACTGCGCCCCAAGCCGGGCACCGGCCTTTCGGTCGATCTTGTCGGCACCGAGCTGAGTCTGCCCGTCGTCGGCGGCATGCCGGCACTGCTGCGCGCGTTCGGCCGATAGCCGGTCAGGATCGGACGGGTAACGAGTGCATCAGCGCGGCGAACTGCTCGGCTGTGCGTTCGGTGTGTAACCCGTACCACGCATTGACGGTGGCCGGGGAGAACACACCCAGCCTGCGAAACACCTCGCGGGCGAACTCCACCGGCGCGGTGCCGGACGCCGTGATCAGGTCGCCGTCGGTCACCGCCGGCTCCCCAACATAGTGCTCACCGCCCCGATAGCTGGGTGCCAGTGCCGACAGTGCCTGCGGATCATTGCTCGTGTGCGGGCGCTCGTCCAGAATCCCGGCCTCCGCCAACGCTATGGTGGCACCGCAGATCGCGGCGACCGGAACGCCGGCGGCCAGGAATTCGCGCGCCTTGTCCAGCACCAGACAGTGCTCCGGCGTGAGCCAGGTGTCCGCACCGGGAAGCACGAGCAGGCTGCTGTCGTCCGGTGCCAGCTCGGCCACGGTCAGCTCGGGTGTGATGCCGATCCCACCGAGCGTTCGGATCGGTGCCATGGTGGCGCCGACCGTGCGCACCGGAAGCGAGGCTCCCGGCTCGGCGAAGTACCGCCCGCTGTTCAACTCGGCCAGGATGTACCCGGGTTCCCAGTCGGAGAGGCCGTCCAGGACGTAGAGGTGCACGTACTTCGTCATATCCGCACGGTAGCCCGAGACACCGACAGTCGGGGTGTCCAAGATCCAGTGCAGGGCGTGACGACGCCCGTTACCGAACTAGTCCGACACCAGTCCTGAACGGTAGGCGTAGGCCACGGCCTGTGCCCTGTCTCGCAGGCCCGCCTTGGCGAACAGGTGGTTGATGTGCGTCTTCACCGTCGCCTCGCTCACCACGAGCCGCCGGGCGATCTCGGTGTTGGACAACCCCTCGGCGATCAGCCGGAGCACGTCCGTCTCACGCGGGGTCAGGCCGTCGGTCAGCTCGACCTGTGCCGGTCCGCGGCGCTCGTTCTCGGTGGCGGCCTGGACGAGTCGCCTCTGCACCTCTCCATCCACAGTGGACTGACCCGCGGCCGCGGCATGCAGCGCGCGGACGATGGCTTCGGCTTCGGCGTCCTTGGTGAGGAATCCGCGCGCGCCGGCGCGCAGTGCCGCCAGCACCGATTCGTCGTCGGTATAGGTGGTCAGCACCACGACCTCGGTCTGCGGATGGTCGGCGCGTACCCGCCGGGTGGCCTCCACACCGTCGCAGCGGGGCATCCGCAGGTCCACGAGGAGCACGTCGGGCCGATGCTCGCGGACCAACCGGACCGCCTCCTCCCCGTCGGCCGCCGCACCGAGCACCTCGATGCCCGGCAGCAGGCCCAGCAGCGTTATCAGTCCCTCGCGGACCACGGGCTGGTCGTCGGCGAGCACGACTCTGAGCCTGGTCCCGTCGGTACCGTCAGCCGCACCTGCCACCCGTCCTCCTTTGGTCCGGCCCACAGTTCGCCGCCGATCTCCTCGGCCCGTTCCCGCATGCCGAGCAGACCGTATCCGCCTGGCGTCACCGCCGCCGGCTCGCCGGAGTGATCGGTCACCGTCAGCACGATTCGCCCGTCCTGATGATCCACCGCCACCTCCACTGGCGCTCCCGGAGCGTGCTTGCGCGCGTTGGTCAGTGCTTCCTGTGCCGCGCGGTACAGCGTGGCAACCGTTTCCGGCGACACCGTGGGCGGCGTTCCGGACATCGTGAACGTCGCGGAAACGCCCGTTTCCAGCCGGAATGCCGTCACCAGGTCGGCTATGGCCCGCACGTCGGATACCGTGTCCCCACGCAACGCGGCGACGGCCTCACGGGCCTCGCTCAGGCCGTCGGCGGCCAGCCGCTGAGCCTTGGCGATCTGGTCGATGGCCTCCTGACTCGCGTGGTCACGCAGCAGCATCAGCCGCGCACCCTGCAGGGTCAGCGAGAGTCCGGCGAGCGAGTGCGCCAACACGTCGTGCATCTCGCGGGCGATGCGGGCCCGCTCGGCCAGTGCCGCCGCTCTGGCGTGTTCCTCGACCGTGGCCTGCCGGCTGGCCAGCAGAAGCTCCGCCTGTTCGAGCCGCTCCTCCCGGTGTCTGCGCTGCGCCGTGCCCAGCGCCACCGCGATCACACCGACAGCGAGGCCGGCCGCTTGAGCGGGAGCGTGGTCGAACGCCAGTGGCGGAAGTGCGGCGCCGAGCGCACCGAGCGCGATGACGGCGATACCGAGCACACCTGGTGGCCGGTACCGCACGGCGACTCTCGCGGCCCAGAACGGCACGAAGCCCGCGCCACCGGCGGGAACCGCGAGCCACAGCAGTGATCCACTCACCGTGAAGACCACCATGCCGACCGACGACAGCCAGGGCAGACCGCGGATCGGCAACGGCAGCAGGGTCAGATTGCCGGCGACCACCAGCACGAGCAGCACGATCACCGTGCCGACGCCGACAATCCTTGTCTGCTCCATCGGCA
>Ga0213875_10000728_pt1 | contig 25099 bp, 24 predicted proteins | sample BarmaccomBMRX_R8_FD_160105 | JGI IMG/M metagenome (GOLD analysis project Ga0213875, IMG submission 160105) | Root-associated microbial communities from Barbacenia macrantha in rupestrian grasslands, the National Park of Serra do Cipo, Brazil - RX_R8 | ecosystem: Host-associated > Plants > Roots... | reverse complement strand
CTAGTGTGCTGACGCATTAATTCAATTGCAGAGGGGTAGGCAGTATGTATGCCTATCAATACTGCTGCGGTCATTGAGTTGAGCGAGGACGAGCGCTCGCAGTTGGAGTCCTGGGCGCGTCGGCGCACGAGCGCTCAGGCGTTAGCGCAGCGCTCGCGGATCGTGCTGCTGGCGGCTGAGGGACTCAAGAACGTGGAGATCGCGGAGCGGCTTGGGGTGCACCGGCCGATGGTGACCAAGTGGCGCAACCGGTTTGCCGAGCATCGGCTGGACGGGTTGAGCGATGAGCCGCGGCCGGGTCAGCCGCGCACGATCACCGATGCCAAGGTCGAGGAGGTGATCGTCAAGACGCTGGAGACGACCCCCAAGCACGCGACGCACTGGTCGACGCGGTCGATGGCCCGGGAGGTCGGGCTGACCCAGTCCGCGGTGCAGCGGATCTGGAAGGCGTTCGGGCTGCAACCCCACCGCCAGGACACCTGGAAGCTCTCCACAGACCCGCAGTTCGTGGCCAAGGTCCGGGATGTCGTGGGGCTGTATCTCAACCCGCCCGAGCGCGCGGTGGTGCTGTGCGTGGACGAGAAGTCCCAGATCCAGGCGCTGGACCGCACGGCGCCGATCCTGCCGATGCTCCCTGGCACCCCGGCGCGTGCCACCCACGACTACCGCCGGTCGGGCACCTCCAGCCTCTATGCCGCGCTCGATCTGAGCACCGGCCAGGTGATCGGCTCGCTGCACGCTCGCCACCGCGCGATCGAGTTCAAGAAGTTCCTGCAGACGCTCGATCGTGAGGTCCCGGCCGAGCTCGACGTGCACCTAGTCCTGGACAACAGCTCCACCCATAAGACGCCGGCGATCAAGGCGTGGCTGGTGGCCCACCCCCGGTTCGTCTTGCACTTCACCCCGACGAGCTCGTCGTGGCTGAACCTCGTCGAGCGCTGGTTCTCTGAGCTGACCAGCAAGCTGCTCACGCGCGGCTCCCACCGCTCAGTCCGTCAGCTCAACACCGACATCCGCGCCTGGATCCAGACCTGGAACGATCACCCCCGGCCCTACGTCTGGACCAAGACCGCAGACCAGATCCTCCAATCAATCGCCGTCTACTGCAACCGAATTAACGAGTCAGGACACTAGCGGGCCGCGCCTGTGTAGTCTGCATGTATGCACTCTGCACAAAGAGCGCGGGTCGCGAACATGCTCGGCGGCTTGTCGGTGGCGATCACCGACCTTGTCGCTGCTGGCTCCAGGCAAGCGGCGCTGGTGGCGCTGGACAGCCATTCCGGTGTCTCGGTCGCGCATCTGAGCCGCGCGCTGGGGCGTTCGCACTCAGCGACGGTGCGGCTGGTCGATGGGCTGGCGCGCGTTGGCCTGGTCGCGCGTGAGACGGCCGAGGATCCCCGGGCGGTTGCGCTGGCGCTGACCGACGCCGGCCGCGAGGCCGCCGGTGAGGTCCGCCGTGCGCGGGCGATGTGCCTGGACGCGCTCGTGGACACCCTCAGCGACGCGGAGGTCATCGGTCTGGAGCAGGCGCTGGAGCAGCTGTTGGCAGCCACTGCCCGCGACGCCGACAGCCGGTGGCGAACGTGCCGGTTGTGCGAGGAACACCGCTGTGAGGACGGTCAGTCATGCCCCGTCGATCGGGCGGCACCGCGGTGAGGACCCGTGGCCTCTGCTGTCGGGAGCGCTCACCGGAGTCGAGACGCTCGGCCAGGGAGTGCGGGTAGCAGCCTATGAGCGTGGTCCTGGGCCTGCTGGCGGCGCTGGCCTACGGCACGTCTGACTTCGTTGCCGGCGCCGGCGGTCGGCGCTCGGATGCGATTGCTGTCACCGGAATCGCCCAGCCGTTCGGCTTGGCGGCTGCGGTCGTGGGCCTCTTGGTCCTGCGCGGGGGCTCGGCGAGCCCGTCGGTGCTGGAGTGGGGCGCGCTGTCCGGGGTGGGCTCAGGTGTGGGAACCGTCGCGCTGTACTGGGGATTGAGTACCGGTGCGATGAACGTCGTCTCGCCGCTGGCGGCGGTCATCAGCGCGGTCGTGCCGGCGTTGGTGGGCGTGGCTCTCGGGGAGCGACTGTCGCTGCTGGCGTTGATCGGGATCGTGCTCGCCATGCCGGCGCTGGTGATGGTCTCGCTCGCCGGCGGCCACAAGCGCGGCGATGCTGGGGCTGCGGCCAGGCCGGTCGCCGCGGGCCTGGCGGCCGGTGGCGGATTTGCTCTGCTGTTCATCGGACTTGACCAGGCCGGCACGGCGGCGAGCGCGTGGCCGTTGCTGCCGGGACAGACGGTGGCGATCATCATCGTCGCGCTGTTCGTCGCCGGTCGCCGGCCGCCACGCTCGGCCTGGCGCGCCTCGCGTCGCTGGGGAGTGACCGCGGGCGCGTTGTCGGGCGTCGCGAACCTGCTCTACCTCGCAGCCAGTGGACAGGGACAGCTGGCCATCGTGGCCGTCCTCACCGCCCTATACCCAGCCATCACCGTCGCACTGGCCGCCGGTCTGCTGCACGAACGCATGGGGCGCATGCAGGTGATCGGTCTGCTGACCGCAGCCGCCTCGGTCGCAATGATCAGCGTCTGATGGGGTGACCATGTGCACTGAACCATCTCGCTATGCGACCCCCTGCCGCGCTGACGGTCGGCGCGTTCGCGAGCCTCGTCGCTACACGCGGGCGTGCGGGGCTGCACCCGCCGGACGCATCCTCACGCGAACGCCTTCGCCGCCGCCACGCCTCGTCGTGTCCGTCGTCTTGACGTGCGGCTCGCCCCCAGCCTCTGGAGTGGGCGGATGATCGACCGCTTTGCTCATGCCGCCTCGGTGGTCTCTGCGGGGGCGATCGAGCGTGATCGAGCCTGATGCAGCACGGTGGCGCCGGCCAATGCCGCCATCAGGGCGGCGACTGCGACAGCCTCCCAGCCGCGCCGGAAGACGTCCAGCGCGGCGTGGGGATCGTGCGGAGTTCCGATGATGGCGATGAGGATGGCGACGCCGATGGCGAGCCCGACCTGGCGTAGCATGTTGATGACGGCCGAGCCGGTGGCGAAGGAGGCCGGCGGCAACGAGCTTGTCCCGGCGGCCATGAAGGTCGGGAGGGTGAGCCCGACGCCCGCGCCAGTCAGCATGGTTCCGGGCAGTACCTCGCCCGGATAGTTGGGATGCAGGCCTGCCCGGAGCGTCCACCAGATTGCTCCGAGGGAGTAGACGATCCCGCCGAGGGCGATGACCCGCCCCGGCCCGAAGCGCTCGATCAGCCGCCCGGCGACGCCGAAGGCGAAGACGGGTACCAGGAGCGGCCCGGGCGCGATGCTCAGCCCGGTCCGCAGCGCTGAGTACCCCCACACCTCCTGCATCCACAGCACGAGGGAGAGGAGCATCGCGCCGAAGGCGATCATGAAGGTCAGCGAGACCAGCGAGGCGCCGCTGAACGTCCGCACCCGGAACAGCGCGGGGTCGATCAGGGGGTTGGTGCCTTGCCACAGCCGGAGGCCGAAGGCGATCACCAGTACGACGCCGCCGGCGAGCGACGCGACGACCCCTACGGAGCTCCATCCCCAGTCGTTGCCCTGCACGAGGCCGAGGGTCAGTCCAGCGACACCGGCGGTCACCAACGCCGCACCGACGAGATCGGGACGCGGAACGGGGTGTCCCGGAACACTCGGGAGCCGCCGCCAACCCACGAGCAACGCAGCGACACCGATCGGGACGTTGACGAGGAACACCCACCGCCAGGAAAGGGCGACGAGCAGCCCTCCGGCCACCGGCCCGAGCGCGGCGGCGAGACCGCCGAGCGCCGTCCACGCACGCACCGAGGACTGGCGCCTCTCCGCCGGAGCGGTCGCGAGGACCACGGAGAGCGAGGTGGGAGTCAGGAGCGCAGCGCCGGTCGCCTGGATGATCCGGAAGATGATGAGCATCAGCAGGCTGGAAGCCGCCCCGCACGCCGCCGAAGCGACGGTGAACACGAGCACGCCGACCAGGAAGCCGAGGTCGCGCGAGCGGCCTTCGGACAGCCGGCCGAAGAGCACCAGCAGCGAGGCATAGACGATCGCGTAGGCGTCCAGGATCCATGAAAGATCCGAGAGTGAACGCGCGTGGAGGTCGCGGCCGATCGATGGCAGGGCGACGTTGACGATGAACAGATCGAGGCTGCCGAGCACGACGCCCGCGCAGATGATCGCGAGTACCAGGCCGGGGGCGGCGTCACGACGCCGCAGCTGGCTTAGTAAGTGCATAGCCAGACCCTAGCATGCTGGCTAAGCTCTGTCTATGTCAGCTATCATCCGGCGCGTGAGCGACACGAGTCCTTCGTCCGAACAGCCCACGGCGAGCCGACTCGCCCCGAGCGGGAGCTGGCGGCGCGATCGCTGCCCAATGGCCGCGACCCTCGGCGTCGTGAGCACCCGCACCGCCTTCCTGCTGCTGCGCGAGGCGTTCTACGGCGCGCACCGCTTCGAGGAGTTCGTCCAGCGCACGGAGGTCAGCGAGCCGGTCGCCGCGGCGCGGTTGCGCGAACTCGTCGAGCACGGCCTGATGGAGCGCGTCCCCTATCAGGACCCAGGGCAGCGCACCCGATCGGGGTATCGGTTGACGCAGAAAGGAGCACAGCTGTTTCCTGCACTCGTGGCGCTGATGGACTGGGGCGACCGATGGGCGGTGGAAGACGGACCCCGCGTCGGCCTGCGTCACTCCGGCTGTGGACAGTCCGTGCACGCAGTGCTGCGGTGTGACGCCAAGCATGACGTAGAAGCCGAAGACCTCGAGCTCTTCCTACGCCCCGCGGGTTAGCTGAACGCCTCCAGAGACGCTGGCACCGCCGACCGACGCCCGCGACCGCTAACGCCAGCCCACCGCGGGGCGCCGTGGACGTGGGGCGGACAGGTTGCACAACCTCAGGCCATCCGACCCAGCGGCGCCTTCGCCTGGACCTCCTGCAGCACACATCCCGGTGGCGGTTGCGCGCCGACTGAGCAGGACCGGCCGCCGGTCGCGGACCGGTCCCTCCTGCTCGCCTCAGTGAGAAGAGACCACGGATACAGGGCAACCTGATGACGCGCCCGAAGTTATGGATGGCGAGACCCGGACTCGAACCGGGGACACCACGATTTTCAGTCGTGTGCTCTACCAGCTGAGCTATCTCGCCCTGGCCGCGCGATGCTACCGACTGGCCGAGCGCGCGGCCGGGACTCAACCGGAGCCGATCGTGAACACGTCGGCGCTCTGGACACCATCGCGGCCGACCGCCGTGTACTCGACGGTGGCCCCGCCCGGCGCGACCGTCACGGTCATGAAGCCGTGCGCGTCGTCGACGACGGCCTCGAGTGTGACTCCGGGCAGGGCCGGGAACGCTGCGGGCAGTGGCGGCACCCTCAAGTCGACCGGGTGCAGCTCGTGATGGCCCCCGGCGCCGGCGACGATGTGGGGGACCGAGCGATCGCCGACGCGCCGGGCGAACCGCTGATAGCTGTGGGCGTGGCCGGTGAACACCGCGTCGGGGCGGCGGCCCGCGCGCGCCCAGCACTCGTCGAGCGCGTCGGCGAGGTCGAGGTTGGAGCCGTGGGTGATGTCGGTGGAGTAGACCGGCTGGTGCAGCGCGAGGATGACGACCGCCTCCCGGGGCGCCGCGCGCAACTCCCCGATCATCCAGTCGAGCTGTTCGCGCTCGAACTGGCCGCCCTCGGGCACGTTGGAGTACAGGCCGACGATCCAGACCCAGTCGTGGGTCAGCGTCCAGTACACGTGGGGCTGGTCGGCCGGCGGGCGCGACGGCCGGCCGGCGTCGTGCAGCGGCGGCGTCTCGGTGCAGAAGGCGTTGACGAAGCTCTCGAGGCTCGGCGTCGACTCGGCGTCGTGGTTGCCGGGGATGGCGAAGATCGGGGCGGCGTAGTCGGCGTAGGCGCCGAGGAACTGCGCGCGGTAGTTCGCCTCCTCGCCGTGGGGATAGACGATGTCGCCGAGGTGGTAGAAGAAGCGGGCCGGATCGGGCGCGCGCAGCTCCGCGGCCATCGCCGCTGCGACGCGGCGCTGCGGCCCGGGCTCGATGTGGCCGCCGGTGTCGCCGACGGCGTGGAAGCGCATCCGGCCCGCGCGGGCGATCGACGCCATCGCGTCGGGACCGATCACGTCGGCGAGCCGGCGACGGTACGGCGGAGCTCCGGTCGGGGCCGGGAACGCCACGAAACGCTCGTCGGGGACGATCGACGCCCGCCGCAACACCTGCTCGAGCGCGCTGCGGCGGCGCGGCCGGCTCGTCAACTCGCCCGTTCGCACCGCCCGGGCCGTGGCGCGGGACTCGCTAGCCATGCCGAGGCACCATTCTCAGGCGGCCGCGCGGGAATGGTGTTGCGAACCTGTGGCCGCCGCGGCGCTCATCCGGCGCAGGAGCGCGAGCGCGCCGCGCTTGTGCAGGGGCTCGTTCAGGTTGCCGCACTTCGGCGACTGCACGCACGACGGGCAGCCGTCGCGACACGGGCACTCGGCGATCAGGCGCCGCGCGTCGGCGACGAGCCGCTCGAACGCCTCGTAGCCGCGGCGCGTGATCCCGACGCCGCCGGGATGGCCGTCGTAGATGAAGATCGTCGGCCCGCCCGTCTGGGGATGGGCGTTGGTCGAGAGGCCGCCGATGTCCCAACGGTCGCACATGGCGATCAGCGGCAGCACCGCGATCTGCGCATGCTCGAGCGCATGGAGCGCGCCGAGCAGCGCGGCGGGCGGGAACGGCTCGGCGTCGATGAGCTCGTCGAGCTCGTACCACAGCGCGCGCGTCGGATACTCGGTCGTCGGCAGGTCGAGCATGTGGAAGTCGATCACCTCGTGATCGGACAGGCGCTTGCGCTGGTAGCCGAGCACCGTCTCGGTATAGACGACCGTGCCGAACGAGAGCGTCACCCCGCTCGTGACCCGCCGCGTCTGCAGGCGCTCGATGTAGGTCATGCTCTCGCGCTTGGTCTGCGTGAAGTAGTCGCCCTCGAAGGCCTCGAGCACCGTCCGCCGCGACGGGAGGTCGAGCTGGCGAACAAGATACGAGCGACCGAGGTGAAGGTAGACGGCGCCATCGTGCACCGTGTTGTAGGCGCGGGCCGCTTCGATCGAGCCGAGCACCTCCCCCGAGCCGCCGTCGATGAGCACGAAGCTGTCGGCCGAGGCCGATCGCAACGCCACGCGCGCGGCCGGGTAGTCGTCGGCGCGCCGGGGCACGAAGCCGGTCGCCCGCTCGCGCAGCAGCCCGGCATCGGCGAGCGCACGCGCCTGCGACTCCCAGCCCGGGCCGAGGATCGGCTCGTCGGCGGGCGTCAGCGGCGCCTCGTGGGCGGCGCAGAGCAGATGCTCGGCGTAGATCTCGGGGCTCTCGGGGTCGAGGATCGCCGCCTCGACCGGGCGACCGAGGAACTCGTCGGGATGCCGGCAGAAGAACTGGTCGAGCGCGTCCTCGCCCGCGATGTACACTGCCAGCCCTCGTCCCCGGCGCCCGGCCCGCCCCCACATCTGGCGCAGGCTCGCCACCGTCCCGGGGAAGGTCACGCACACCGCCGCGTCCAGCTCGCCGATGTCGATCCCGAGCTCGAGCGCGTCGGTGGCGACGACCCCCCGCAGCTCGCCCTCAGTCAGCTGGCGCTGGATCTCCTGACGCTGGGCCGGGGTGTACCCGGCGCGATAGGGCGAGATCCGCTCGCCCAGCTCGGGGTCGAGGCGGTCGCGGGCGTGGCGCAGGATGAGCTCGATGCCCTTGCGGGACTTCATGAAGCAGATGGTGCGCGCGCCCTTGGTAACCAGCTCCGAGAACACCTCGGCCGCCTCGTAGAGCGCCGACGCTCGGACCCCGAGCGCCTCGTCGAGCAACGGCGGGTTCCACATCGCGATCTCGCGCTCGGCCTTCGGCGCGCTGTCGTTGTCGACGAGCGTGATCGGGTGAAGCCCGGTCAGCGTCTCGGCGAGCGACACCGGGTTGGCGATCGTCGCCGACGCGAGCAGGAAGCGCGGCTCTGAGCCGTGGATCGCCGCGGCGCGCCGCAGCCGCCGCAGGACGTTGCCGACATGGGAGCCGAACACGCCCCGGTAGACGTGCGCCTCGTCGATGACGACGAACGCGAGGTTCGCGAACAGGTCGGCCCACGCGTGGTGGTGGGGCAGGATCCCGACATGGAGCATGTCGGGATTGGTGATGATGAGGTTGGCGCGCTTGCGGATGGCCGAGCGCTCCTGGCGTGGCGTATCGCCGTCGTAGATCGCCGGGCGCAGCGCTCTGGTCAGCCCGAAGCGATGCAGCGAGCGCGCCTGGTCTTGAGCGAGTGCCTTGGTCGGATAAACGTAGAGGGCGCGGGCTCTGGGGTCGGTGGTCAGCACCTCGAGCGTCGGCAGCTGGAAGCAGAGCGACTTCCCCGACGCGGTTCCGGTGGTGACGATCGTGGGGCCGGCGAACGCCGCGTGCAGCGCCTGCGCCTGGTGCGCGTACAGTCGCTCGATCCCCGCTTGAGCGAGCGCCCGGGTCGCCGCCGGACCGAGCTCGTCGGGGATCGGCTCCAGGCGACCCGTCCGGCCGCCCTCCACGCTCTCGTGCACGAGGCGCGCGTCCTCGCGCCCGCCGGTCAGCAGGTCCTCCCAGGGGTCGGTGTCGCGCGTCCGTGGCATGGCTCTGACTCGGAGTATGGCGGCCGTCACGCCCGCTTCCCGGTGCTAGGTTCGCGCCTCCGTGCGCTGTCTCTACGTCGATATGGACGGGACGCTGCTGGGGCCCGACGCCTCGCTGCTGACCGGCGGCGATGGGCGCTTCAGCACGCTCGGCGTGCGCGCGCTCGAGGTCTGCGCCCGCGTCGGCGCCGAGGTCGTCCTCTACTCGGGCCGCAAGCAGTCGAGCGTCTTCGAGAGCGCCCGCCTCATCGGATCCTCGGCCTACATCTTCGAGCTCGGCTGCGGTCTCGTGCTCGACGGCGAGCTCGAGTGGCTCACCGACGGCCTCGAGCCGTCCCCCGGCAAGGGCTCGATCTTCGACCAGATCGAGGCCTCGGGCGCTCCGGCCCTGCTGCTCGACCGGTACGCCGATGCGATCGAATACCACACCCCCTGGTCGGCCGAACGCGACGTCTCGCACCTGTTCCGGGGCAAGGTCGACGTCCCCGAGGCCAACGCGATCCTCGCCGAGGGCGGCTTGCACTGGCTCCGCCTCGTCGACAACGGCGTCGTCCGCGCCGCCGCCGAGCAGATGGACGGCCTCCCCGTCGTCCATGCCTACCACCTCATCCCGGCCGGCGCCTCGAAGGCCCGCGCGGTCGCCCGCCACATGCAGGCGCGCGGCTACGCCCCCGCCGACTGCATCGCCGCCGGCGACTCGCGTGAGGACATCGACTCGGTCAGCGTCGTCGGAGCCTTCTGGCTCATGGCCAACGCGCTCGAGCGCGACCTGTCGCTCGAGGCGGACGTCAGGGATCGCGCGCGCGTGCGCGTGGCCGAGGCAGGCTACGGCGCGGGAGTGTACGAGGCCGTCGTGACCACCCTCGCCGAGGGCAGATGAGGCTCGCGCTCAGGGTGAGGGATGGCTGGAGCTGACGGTGAGGGATGGCTGGAGCTGACGGTGAGGGATGGCTGGAGCTGACGGTGAGGGATGGCTGGAGCTGACGGTGAGGATGGGCGACGTCAGGCGGCTCCGCGAGTCCGGGTGCTCGCCGACGCAGCCGCGGCATCCTCGTGAGCCACGGCGTCGGCGAGCGCCGCGGCGGCTTCGGAGCACTCGCCGAACGCGTCGGCGACCGTCGCGGCGTCCGAGCCGGTGATCGCCCGGTTCAGGCCCGCCACCGCCGCATCGAATCGCGCCCACATCCGCTCAGGGCCCCGGCGTCCCGTGCCCGGGCGCAGCTCGTAGGGCGGCGCGGCGTTCTCCGCGCCCGGGACCGGCCGCCACAGCAAGCCCGCTGCGTGCGCATGCTCCCACGCGACCTGCTCGTCGCTCGCCGCTGTCGCCAGCCGGCGCAGGCGCTCGGCGAAGCCGCTGTCCGGCGGCGCCAGCTTGTGCGCGCGCATCGCGGCAGCCCAGCCGTCGCTGGCGCGGCGCACCGCCCGCATGATCTGGGCCCGCTGGCGGTCGAGTTCGTCGCTGAAGCTCACCCCGGGTCCTCGCTCATCGACCATGGGCCCGCTGGCGGTCGAGTTCGTCGCTGAAGCTCACCCCGGGTCCTCGCTCATCGATCATCCCCCCGACGGACCGCGGTCGGGTCGGGTTCGGCCACACCGACCGGCTCGCCGCCCCAGAAGTCGTCGGCATTCGGACCGGTCGGAGCCTGCGCCCGACCCGAGACGCCGCCGCTGTAGCCGTCGCGGAGGATGCGCTCGAAGTCCGATCGCTTGATGCGCACGCGCCTGCCCACGCGCAGTGCGGGCAGCGAGCCCTGGTCGATCCAGTTGCGCACCGTCTGCTGGTTCAGCTTCAGCGTCTCGGCCACTTCGGCCACCGTTAGATACGACTCGTCCGATTCACTCGCCACCGCATCACCTTCTCTAATTGAGGTCAAGTAGACCCATTTGAAAGTTATACTAGCTCGCCCGGACGGACGGAATACGTTGGAATAGAGCGAAAAAGCTCTCCGAAAGCAGGAAGATCGAGCAATGGCGGGTGGCGAGGGGAGTCGGTCGGGCGATGCGGACGAGCGAGACGGGAACGTCGTCCGCCTGCCGATCGACTGGCTGGGGCCGCGCGACGAACTGATCCCGATGGGGTCGGGCGTCCGCGCCCCCGATGATCGAGACGACGGCCCTTCCGTCGAGCCCGGCGTGCCCTCGGCGGCGGCCTTCTGGGACGAGACCTCCGGCGAGCTGCAGTCCGCCATCGAGCCTCCGGGCGACTTGCCGATGCGGCCGCCGCCCGCGCCGATGCCCCGAGCGCCGCGGCGCCCTCGGGTTCGCGGCGTGCTGCGGCGCGTCGAAGTCGGCCGGGTCCTGAAGAGAATCGAGTGGCCGACGTGGGGCTGGGGCCCCGCCATCGGCGCCGCGATCGCCGGCGTGCTTGCCGTCCTCGCCGTGATCGGGACCGCCGAGGGCGGCTCGAGCCACCGCCCCAATCGCGTGGCCTCCGTCCCGAGCCGGGGGGTGAACAACCGGTCTCCACGGACTCAATCGGAGGTGCGGACTCACGCCGTCCCGAAGTCAGCCGGTCGCGGACCCCTCCTGCCGGGCTTCAAGCCCCTCGACTTCCACCTTCGCATTCCGGCCCCCACGCGACGCCGCGTCGACACGGTCACGCGCGTGACCCACGCCACGCGGAGCCATCCCGTCGTCACGACGCGAGCCGCCCCGGCGGTGACCACCCCGTCGGCGCCGACCACCCCGACGACCGCCTCGACCGGAACGGTCGCCTCCTCGCAGCCCACTCGCGCCGTCACCCCGACGAGCCGGCCCGTCTGGGGGCAGAGCGGGACCCTCGGCCCGGGGTCGTCGCCCGACAGCTGACGCTCGAGATCCCCGTGTCCACCAGGAAAGCGAACCCATGACCAAGCCCCTCGCTCACATCCGCCAGAACGCGATTGCGTACCTCGCGCTGTTCGTCGCGCTCGGCGGGACGTCGTACGCGGCGACCGCGCTGCCGCGCAACTCGGTCGGAACGCGTCAGATCCAAGACGGCGCGGTCACTCCGGGCAAGCTGGCGGGCCGGCAGATTGGCGGGACGATCTTCGCGTGGGCCTCGGTGGACGCCGACGGCAAGATACTGGCCGGGCACGGGCTGCGGTTCGGGCCTGCGCGCGGAGAGGATGGTCAGTACGGGCTCATCCTGAGCAACCAACGCGTGTCTTCGCGGTGCGCAGCGACGGCGTCCACCGCTAGCGTCCCGACCGCACCGTCGGTCGGGGGGTCGGCGGTCGCCAACTTCGGCCGTCTCCCGCCACGCAGCCCCGCAGGAGTGGTGGTCATCACGTACAACGCCGCTGGTCAACCGGCGCGGATGCCGTTCGTGGTCGAGGTGCTGTGCTGAGGCGCACGCTCATCCGGCGGTGGGTCACGCTGGTCGTGATCGCGTCGGTGGCCGCCGTGTGGCTGGCGGCGGCGGGGTCGGCGGCGGCGGGGACGGTGACGATGATCTCGTGCAATGTGGGTCTGGTGTTCCCCCAGCCGCCGTGGCAGGCCAGGAACACCGCCCCGGGGTCATTCAGCCCGCAGAGCGCCAACTGCGCCAGCGGCGGTCGTCTCCAGCTTGCCGTGCAGCAACGTCACGGGGTACCGCTGCACGGCGACGAGCAGTGGAGCACGGTGCTGCCGGCGGCGATGAGCCTGACGACGTTCAGCTTCCCGGCCGAGGCGGCCCTGGTCAGCACGTCGCTGACCAATCATCCGGGCGGGGGAGATTCGGGGTTCAGCGCGCGGTTTGTCAGCGCGCTGGGCGGGGTCACGTTCATCGACGACGGCCAGCCCGCCGGTGGCGGCATGGACTACGCGCGCCGGGGCAGCTTCGGAGCTGGGGGCCGGTACTTCATCCTCGATGTTAACTGCGCGACGAGCGTCGCGCCCTACGGTGGCGGATGCGCGCAAGGTCCGAATGAGAGTCCGGATCTGCTGGACATCAGGGACTTCTCGCTGGTCGCCGACGACGACCAGGCCCCCGCGATCACCGCGCCCGCGATCGCACCCGGAGGCGGCGACAACCTCTGGTCCGCCGGATCCTGGGTGCGCGGGGACTTCAACCTCTCCTTCGGGGCCGACGACGCTACCGGGAGCGGCGTGTGCTCGGCGGCGGCGGCGATCGACGGCGTCGCGCTGCCGGCGCCGCCGGGCGCGTCGGTCAACCCCAACCGCACCCTCTGGGTTCAATGTCCTGCCGCGATGGACTATCAGGAGGCGGTCGACACCGCCGCCTACCCCAACGGCGCGGCCAGCGTCAGGCTCTCGGCGGCCGATGCGGCCTCGCCGCAGAACGTAGCCGCGCCGTCCAAGACGATCGGGATCGACAACGCGCCGGTGTCGGTCGCGCTGTCGGGACCCTCTGAGGTGACCGCGACCGCGGCGAACGCGAGCGCGACCGTCACCGCGACCGCATCGACCGGCCCGAGCGGAGCCGACATCGTGTGCTCGGTCGACGGGGGCCAGACCGTCGAGTACTCGGGCGCGAGCGCCCAGGTCCCCGTCTCGGGGCTGGGCTCACACCAGGTCAGCTGCTACGCGCAGAACCATGCCGTGGACGCCAGCGGCGATCCCGCCCGGTCGGGCACGCAGACCTACGGGGTGCAGATTCGCCAGCCGACCGCCGAGGCGGTGACCTTCGCGCACATCGCCGACGCGCTGCGCTGCCATCGCCTCACCGTGCTCGTCACGGTCCGCGGCCGCACCCGGGTGGTGCGACGCCACGGGCGCAAGATCCTCGTGCGCGGCCGCACCCGGATCGTCAAGCGTCACGTGCGGCGCTGCCACGCGCGCACCGTCCGCCGCGTCGTCCAGATCGTGGTCCGGCGTCACGGCAAGGTCGTTCGCCGGCGCAGGGTCATCCGGGTCGTGGTCCTCCCCCACCCCGTCTACAAGACGACCCGACGGATCGGCCACGGCAAGACGACCACGGTCAGCGGGTTCCTCGGCCTCACCGACGGCACGCCGCTCGTCGACCGGCCCGTGCAGGTCCTCGCCGCCGTCGACAACGGGCTCGGGCAGTTCACGCTGCCGGTCGCCACCACGACGACCAGCCAGTACGGCACCTGGACGGTCCGCGTTCCCGCCGGCCCCTCACGGCTGATCGAAGCCGTCTACGGCGGCAGCGCCACCGCCGCGCCGGCGGTCTCGGCCCCGGTCACGCTGACCGTCCCGGCCAAGGTCAAGCTGCTCAGCGCCACCCCCGACCGGGTCCCGTGGGGCGGCACCGTGCACCTCGTCGGCCAGCTGGCGGGCGGCTACCTGCCGGCCGGCGGTGCGCTCGTCCGCCTGCGGATCGGACAGGGCCGAGCGGTGACGACCTACGGCGTGCGCGAGCACGTGGGCGGCGACGGGAGGTTCACGACCACCTATCGCTTCGGCGCGGGCGACCCGGGCGTGCACGAGACCTACTGGTTCGAGGTGGCATCGCTGCCGATGGGCGACTATCCCTGGACGCCCGCACGCAGCCGCCGCATCGACGTCACCGTCGGCGGTCCTGCGACCGTGCGCCACCACTGAGCGCGCCACCCGCCACCGCCACCGCCACCCGCCACCGCCACCGCAACCACGCCCGGCACCCCCGCCACCACCGGCACCATCCCCGACAGGAGCCGCCGACGACGAGGGCCCTGACCCGGATCGGCGAGGAAGGGGAGGCGAGTGAGTACGCTTGAAGGCAGATGATCGGCGACATCCTTCAGCCAACCCACCTGCTGTTGATCCTGGTCGTGGCGTTGCTCGTCCTGGGGCCCAAGCGACTACCCGAGGTCGGCCGCACGCTCGGCAACGGGATCCGCGACTTCAAGAACGCGATCAACGGCGAGTCACAGGGCCTGCGCGAGGAGCTCGACTTCCGCCACTGGCACGAGTCGACCTCCGACAGCTCCCATGAGTTCGCCCACCACGAGCAGACGAGCTCCACCGATTCAGCCGCGCACCAGGGCTCCGACGCTCACGAGTTCGCGCACGCCGAGCCCGCGATGAGCACGTCCGCAATTCCTCAGCCAAGCGAAACCGCGATCCCTCGGCCAAGCGAGCCCGCGACCCCCCCGGCGAGCGAGCCCGTGAGCCCGTCGCCCGCGACCCCCCTAGTGCAGCCCGATCCCGGCGCCGAGCTCGCGCCGCCGCCCGTGACGACCGGCGCGACCGTCAGCGCCGGCGCGGACCCGGACGGATCCCGACAGCACGGCTCTCAGCAGGAGGAGTCCCAGCCGCCCGCCGAGAGCGCGCCGGGCGCCGGCGGCTCCGGCAGCTGAACGCGGACCGCCAAGACCTCCCGGGCCACCCCTGCCGCAGTCGGCCACGCGAGTGTCCCCGTCACCAGTGTCCGCACGCGGACACTAGGCTGAGCCCCGGTGTGGTGGAGCAACGCGGTCATCTACCAGGTCTACGTGCGCTCGTTTCAGGACTCCGACGGCGACGGCGTCGGCGACCTGCCGGGAGCGACGCGGCGGCTCGAGCACGTCGCTGAGCTCGGGGCGAGCGCCGTCTGGCTCTCGCCGATCTACCCGTCGCCGAACGCCGACTACGGGTACGACGTCACCGACTTCCAAGCCGTCGAGCCGACGTTCGGAACCCTCGCCGACCTCGACCGGCTGATCGCGCGCGCACACGAGCTCGGGCTGCGCGTGATCCTCGACTTCGTGCCGTGCCACACGTCGATCGAGCATCGGTGGTTTCGCGCACATCCCGAGTACTACGTGTGGTCGGACACGGTGCCCAACAACTGGCGAGCCGCGTTCGGCGGCGGCGCGTGGGGTCACGATCCGGTCACCGGCCGGTACTTCCTGCACTCGTTCTTCCCAGAGCAGGCCGACCTCGACTGGCACGAGCCGGAGGTGCGGCGGCGCATCGCGGAGGCGCTCGCATTCTGGGTCGCCCGCGGGGTCGACGGCTTCCGGCTCGACGCGCTCGATCGGATCATGAAGGACGAGCGCCTGCGCGACGACCCGCCGGCCACCGAACCGCCGCCGTTCCCGATGACCCCGGAAGACGCGAAGCTCGACCACGTGCACTCGCGCAACGCTCCGGACGTCGGGGTTGCGCTGCAGGCGATCCGGGCGGCGGTCGGCAGCGCGTTCCTCGTCGGCGAGGTGTACCTCCGCACCTCGGAGATGGGTCCGTACCTGGAGGCGCTCGACGAGGTCTTCAGCTTCGACGCGATGCACTCGGGCCCCGACGCCCGCCGGCTCGCGAAGGCGATCGCCGCCGGGGTCGCGCGAGGCCAGACCGGCTGGGTGCTGTCCAACCATGACTTCAGCCGTCTGCCGACCCGGGCCGGCCCCGGCAACGCGCGCGCCTGCGTGATGCTGCTGCTGTTCCTGCCGGGCCCGGTGTTCATGTTCCAGGGCGACGAGCTCGGGATGGGCGACGCGGTCCCCGCCGGCGAGCCGCTCGACCGCAACGCACGCGATGGCTTTCGCATGCCGATGCGCTGGGACACCTCGGAGCACGCCGGCTTCAGCTCCACCACGCCGTGGCTGCGCTCCGACGGATCGCAGGTTCCGGCCGCGGTCGAGCAGAGCGCCGACCCCGGCTCGATGCTCTCGCTCGTCAAGCGCGCGCTGACGCTGCGCGCATCGCTGGGCCAGGACCGGCGGGACGCGCGCGTGATCGAGTCGCCACCCGACACGGTCGTCGTCGCGCGCGGCGACCGCCTGGCCGCGATCAACCTCGGCGATGAGCCCCGTCCGGCTCCCGTCGCCGGCACCCGGCTCGTGCTCGAGGCGCGCCCCGGCGACGGCGGCGACCTCTCGGTCATCCCCCCCCACGGAGGCTGGATCGCGACCGCAGCGAGCTGACCGGGAGCCGCTCCGGGCGGCAGTCGAGGGCCCTTTTTCCGGAGTTTGCATTCTGCTTGACGAGAGGTATGTTGCCCGCTGTTGGAGGAGCGAGAGGAGGTCGACGGCGGTGAGGCTGTCCGTGGCGAGGGTCGGAATAGCGAGCCTGACGGCGCTCGCCCTCGCGGCCGGTCTGTCAGCCTGCGGCGCCTCCACCAAGGGCCCGACGACGCTCAACTGGTACGTGTTCCCCGAGCCCTCGGGCTCGTTCGCCAAGGCCGCCTCGGATTGCACCGCCAGCTCGCACGGCGCATACCGGATCAACATCAACCTGCTGTCCACCTCGTCGGATCAGCAGCGCGTATCGCTCGTGCGCCGGTTGGCCGCCGGTGACCCGTCGATCGACATCATCGCGATGGACGTCGACTGGACCGCCGAGTTCGCGACGGCGAAATGGATCCGCCCGTGGACCGGCGCGAACGCCGCCGCGGTGACCGGCGGCGTGCTCCCTGGGCCGTTGCAGACCGCCAAGTTCAAGGGCACGCTGTACGGAGCGCCGTTGAACTCCAACACGCAGCTGCTCTGGTATCGCACCGACCTGGTGCCCAAGCCGCCCAAGACATGGGATCAGATGATCGACGACGCGATCCAGCTCGCCAAGGAGGGCAAGCCCCACTACATCGAGGAGCAGGGAGCCAAGTACGAGGGTTTGACCGTGTGGTTCAACTCGCTCGTCAACTCGGCCGGAGGCGGCATCGTCAGCCCGGACAATCGGATCCTGATCGGTCCCTCGGCCGAGGTCGCCGCCCGGATCATGAAGCGCCTCGGGACGTCGGTGGTCGCCGATCCGGGGCTCAACGTCGCCCAGGAGAGCCAGGCCGACACCGCGTTTGACAAGGGAGGTGCTGCGTTCGAGATCAACTACCCGTTCGTCTGGGGCTCCGCTCAGAAGACCGGCCCCGCGGTGTTCAAGCACATGGGCTACGCGCCGTTCCCGCAGGCCATCGCCGGCACGGCGCCGCGAGTCTCGATCGGCGGCTTCAACCTCGCCGTCTCGACGTACAGCAAGCATCCCCAGCAGGCGTTCGCGGCGGTCCGCTGCCTCGTCAACCGCAACAACCAGCTCCGCGACGCGGTCAAGGGCGGCCTGGCGCCGGTCCTGGCGAGTGTGTACAGCGACGCCGCGTTCGTGAAGGCCAACCCCTTCAGCACGATCATGAAGACCCAGCTGACCAACTACGGCCTGCGCCCGCAGACGCCCGCCTACGCGGATGTCACGCGCGCGATCCAGGACAACCTGCAGCCCGCCGCCGACGTCGACCCCCCCGGCATCGTGAGCAAGCTCCGGAGCCAGATCAAGGCCGCCCTGTCATCGAAGGCGCTCCTGTGACCACCGGGGCCGTCGCCGCGCCGGCCGCCGCCGGCGAGCAGAGGCCGCGTCGCCGGCAGCTGTCCGACCGGGTCCGCGCCGAGCGCAAGCTCGCCTACATGCTGGTCGGTCCGGCGGTGATCGTGATGCTGCTGGTCATCGCCTATCCGTTCATCAACACGATCGTCCTCTCGCTGCAACGAGCCGACCTGCGCTTCCCGACCGAGAACAAGTGGGTCGGCCTCGACAACTACTGGGCGGTGCTGACCTCGCACCTCTGGTGGATGGACATCATCCACACGCTGATCATCACGTTGGTCACGGTGACCGTTGAGTTCGTGCTGGGGATGCTGCTCGCGCTCGCCATGCACCGGGTCGCCTTCGCGCGCAGCGTGCTGCGGACGATCGGGCTGATCCCGTACGCGATCGTCACCGTGGTGGCCGCCTACGCGTGGCAGTACTCGTGGTCGCTGAACGACGGCGGCTGGATCCCGCACTTGCTCGGCCTGTCCGGGGATCCGCTCAGCCATCAGTTCGGCAGCTACGTCGCGATCTGCATGACCGACATCTGGCGCAACACGCCGTTCGTCGCGCTCCTGCTGCTCGCCGGGCTCTCGCTCGTTCCCGACGAGCTGCTCGAGGCGGCGCGCGTCGACGGCGCCACGGCGTGGCAGCGGTTCACCCGCATCACGCTGCCGCTGATGAAGCCGGCGATCCTCGTCGCGCTGCTGTTCCGGACCCTTGACGCCTTCCGGATCTTCGACGTCATCTACATCTTCGCCCAGGGCGCCAACAACACCGAGTCGGTCTCGATGCTCAACTACTCCACCCTGCTTAACCGCCTCAACCTCGGACTCGGCTCCGCGGTGTCGGTGCTCGTGTTCGTCTGCGTCATGATCATCGCGGCCCTGTTCATCAAGGGCTTCGGCGCCGGAGCCGGCCCGGCCGGAGACAGCGGATGAAACCCACCGCGCAGCAGAAGTTCGGTTGGTCGGGCGCCTTTGCGGTCATCATCGTCGTCTCGCTCGTGCCGGTGTTCTGGCTGATCATGCTGTCGCTCAAGACGCCGGCTTCGGCGACCGACGGCGCCTTCATCCCGCACCACTGGACGCTGAGCAACTACCACGACATCTTCAGCGCGGGCCTGTTCACGAGCGCGCTGCGCAACTCGATCGGGATCGCCCTGATCTCCACCGCGCTCGCGGTCGTCATCGCCTCCTCGGCGGCGTACGCGATCGCCCGCCTGGATTTCCCCGGCAAGCGGGCGATCCTCGCGGTGGCCCTGGGGGTGACGATGTTCCCGCAGATCTCGCTCGTCGGCCCGCTGTACAACCTGTGGCGACAGATCGGCCTGTTCGACACGTGGCCAGGCCTGATCATCCCCTACCTGACGTTCGCGCTGCCGCTGTCGATCTACACGCTGTCGGCCTTCTTCCGGGAGATTCCCTGGGAGCTCGAGCAGGCCGCCGAGGTCGACGGCGCGACGCCGTTCCAGGCCTTCATGAAGATCATCGCCCCGCTGGCCACGCCGGGGCTGGTCACGACCTTCATCATCGTGTTCCTGCTGTGCTGGAACGACTTCATCTTCGCGATCTCGCTGACCTCGAGCAACGCCGCCCAGACGGTGCCCGCGGCGCTGGCGCAGTTCCCCGGCGCGTCCCAGTTCACCCAGCCGATCGGCGACATCGCCGCGGCCGCGGTCGTCGTGACCATTCCCGTCATGATCATCGTGATCCTTTTCCAGCGCCGGATCGTGTCCGGCCTCACCGCCGGCGCCGTCAAGGGCTAAGGAGACCCATGGCAGACATCGCTCTCGAGCACATCACCAAGAAGTACGGCGACGGCTTTGAGGCCGTCAAGGACCTGAACCTCGACATCTCCGACGGCGAGTTCATGATCCTCGTCGGCCCGTCGGGGTGTGGCAAGTCGACGGCGCTGCGGATGGTCGCGGGGCTCGAGGACATCACCGGCGGTGAGCTGAAGATCGGCGGCGAGGTGATGAACGACCGCGCGCCGAAGGATCGCGATATCGCGATGGTCTTCCAGAACTACGCGCTGTATCCGCACATGACCGTGCGCGAGAACATGGGCTTCGCGCTGAAGCTCGCCGGCGCGCCCAAGCAGGAGATCAACGACAAGGTCACCGAGGCGGCCCGGATCCTCGACCTCCAACAGCATCTCGATCGCAAGCCGGCCAACCTGTCCGGCGGCCAGCGCCAGCGCGTCGCGATGGGGCGCGCGATCGTGCGCAACCCGAAGGCGTTCCTGATGGACGAGCCGCTGTCCAACCTCGACGCCAAGCTGCGCGTGCAGATGCGCACCGAGATCGCGCGGATCCAGCAGCGCTTCGAGACGACGACGATCTACGTCACCCACGATCAGACCGAGGCCCTGACCCTCGGCGACCGGATCGCGGTCATGCGCGCCGGCGTCCTGCAGCAGGTCGGAGCCCCCGGGGAGCTCTACGCCCACCCCGACAACCTGTTCGTGGCCGGGTTCATCGGCTCGCCGTCGATGAACTTCCTGCCCGGCGAGATCGACGGCGACACGCTGAAGCTGCCGCTCGGCGACGTGCAGATGCCCGGCTCGGTGCGCCAGCGCCTGTCGTCGGGCCCCGGCGGAGGACGCAACGGCGTCATCGTCGGCATGCGCCCCGAGGACTTCGAAGACGCCCAGCTCGTCCCGGATCGAGGCCGCGGAATCACGTTCACGACGAACATCGACGTGCTCGAGTCGATGGGCTCGGAGTTCTATGTCTACTTCAACGTCGGCACGGAGAAGGTCGCCTCGCGCGAGCTCGAGGAGCTCGCCAACGACGCCGGCGCCGCCGAGCTGCCCACCCAGGAGGGCAGCCAGGTGACGGCCCGCCTCGAGGCGGCGAGCCGCGTGCGTCAGGGTCAGGACGCCGAGCTCTGGTTCAACGCCGAGCACATCCATCTCTTCGATCCCGAGAACGGCAAGACGCTGCTCGGCGGCGACGGCCACGTCGACGAGGCGCCCTCGTCTCCTCCGCAGGGCCTCGCCGGGTCCGACGACACCTAGCTCGCTGTACAGCTGTTCGGTGAAGCCAGCCGAGGGGGCTGGGCATCCAGGCGGTCGTGCGTGAAGGTTGTCGCGGACCGTCCAGGTGCCGGTCACGCGCACGACGTATGCGCCGAGCCTGTCCCGCGAAGATGGTCGCACGGGATCCGGCAGGCCCACGCGATCCGCGCCGCCGGTCGGCGGCGCGGGCAGGATCGCCAGAGTCCGGCGACGTGGTGGGCCGGTGATGGGTGCAGCTGGCCGCGGGAGATGTGACGTGAGGGCCCGGTAATGGCCGCGCGATCGTCGCGGGCAGCACGCAGGATCCAGGTCCGCGGAGAGGTTGCGGATCGTCGCGGACTCCAATCCACCGACCCTCGCGAATCCCGGCGGGGCTCGGTGGAATAGATCTCGGTGACCGACGACAAGGCACCGAGCCTTGGCACAGTGGTGGGGGTTCGGTGACAAACGTCCGCGGTCGCGCCCGCGGTCGCCGTCGTGCCGACCCCCGACGGGAGCGACCAGCGGGCCGCTCCGGTCGCCGACGCCATGCCCGCCGGGCCACCAGCGCACCGCGACGCGCCGCCAGTCCGGTGATCAGCCGGCCGCTCACGCGATCAGCACGCGCTGCCGGTTCTCCCACCCGATCCGGCGACGCTCGACGTCGTCAAGACCGGCAACGACGAGCGCGTCGAGCACCCGCGGCATTTCCGCGGCGTCGCCGAGCTCGGCGGGGATGAGGGCGCAGTCGAAGGCAGAGCCGAGCGCGACGTGCTCGACGCCGATCCGCTCGGCGAGGTGAGCGGCATGGCTGGCGCTGAGCTCGACGGGCGTGTCGGGATCATCGCCGAAGGTCCGCACGCAGGGACTTGGCCGCGAAGACGACCCCGACGAGGCCATCCGACGCACCGATCGCGGTCTATCTGGCGGTCGGTCAGGTCGTGAGGCGGGGCACCGCTTCGCGCCCGAATGGCTGGCCACGAGCCCCAGCTCGGCGCGCGAGGTCCCCGAAGCCGGCCTCTTCGAGATGGCTCACGTCGATGGCGATGCCCAGCTGGGCGCAGCGCCGGACGAGCACGCGTCTGGCATCGGTCGACCCGGCTCGCATCCGTGCGCGACGGGGAGACGAACGGGCCTCCGTATGCCCGAAGGCGGACGGGCGACCCGAGCGACCGCGGGCCCGCGCGCGCCAGAGCTCGAGCGACTGAAGTCCGGGATCGATCGCCGCGACCTCGAGATCCAGCACCGCGACTCGGCGAGCCCGCGACGGGCCGGGAACTTGCGTCATGCCGATGCGACTCGAGATGATCGCCTGCAGGTCAGGCTTGGCATACTGGGTGTCCCCTCGGGGGGCGTAGCTCAGTTGGTTAGAGCGCCGGCCTGTCACGCCGGAGGTCGCGGGTTCGAGTCCCGTCGCTCCCGCTCCCTTATTGCCTGCAAATCTGAACTATTTTGTGCAGACGCCTTGGCGGTCACCGACGCGGTCAACGGTCGCGGTCAACGGTCGGCTCCCCGAGCACGAGGCGTTCCGCCGCCGTGAGCTGCGCTTCCATCGCTACGCGTACTGGTTCGTCAACGGCGTCCATGTCTCGATCCGGCTCGGCAAGGACGACAAGCTCTGCCTGCTGGTGGTGATCGGCGTCCGCGAGGACGGGACCAAGGAGCTGCTCGCGGTCGAGGACGGCTACCGCGAGAGCACCGACAGCTGGTCGGCGGTGATGCGCGATCTGAAGGCCCGCGGCGCGAACGAGCCCGTCCTCGTCCTCGGCGACGGCGCGCTCGGGACCTGGGCGGCGCTCAGGGACGTATTCCCGGCCGCGCGCCGTCAGGCGTGCTGGGTGCACGCGATCGCGAACGTGCTCGACTGCCTGCCCAAGCGCCTACAGCCGCGTGCGCAGACGATGCTGCACGAGATCATGGAAGCCCCCACCCGAGCCGACGCCGCGCTCGCGCTCGAACGGCTACGCGACGAGCTCGAGGCTAAGGACCCGAAGGCGATCGCGAAGCTCGACCGTGACTGGAAGCACCTGACCGCGTTCTACGACTTCCCCGCCGAGCACTGGCGCCACCTGCAGACCAGCAACGTGATCGAGTCGAGCTTCGCGACGGTCAAGCTCCGCACACGCGTTACGAAGGGCGCCGGCTCGAAGACGGCAGCGCTGGCGATGGCCTACAAGCTGCTCGACGCTGCCCAGGAGCGCTGGCGGCGGTTCAACGACCACCACCTCGTCGCCGACGGCCTCGCCGGCGCGAGGTTCAAGGACGGAATCAGGGTCACGGACGATGACAACGACGACAACGAGATGACGGACGAGAAGGTCGCCGCCTGATGATCCTTCACCGCGTCATCCACAACATTTGACAATTGCTCACTGGCCAGATCCCATGCCCCCCAAAGCAGGAGCGCGACGAACGCAGCTGACGCGAACGCGGCGATATGCCCGACTCCTGATGATCCCTTCGGACTTTACAACCACGACCGGTTGCACTCCGCCTGCGGCGGAGTCCCTCCGGCCGAGTTTGAGCAGACTCGCTCGAACAACAACATCACTCAAGAACAACTGCCTCTATGAAAGCCGGGACGGCTCACAGCAGCTGATCCAACGAATACAACCGATCCAAGCGGGCAATTCGGCGAGGGCCTGCTCCGCAAGATCGCGGCGTGTGGCGTCGTCATGGCCTTCATATCCTGCGACGGTGACGAAAACTTCAAGATCGGACTTGGCGAAGATGATCCAGCTGTGACGCGGGTCGCGGCGTACATCACCGATGATGCAGAAGAGGACGCCGAAGCGGTTGGCAACCCTGGTAGAGGACTTTGGTGGCTGAGATGCCAGCGCAGCTGCTGCGGTCGGGCAACATGGTTCGCAAGCGAGGACATTTTCTGGCCCGGGAGCGTGGCGGCTAGCGCATGGCAGGGAATGAGCCGACCGAGTTAGAGCGGAGACTGAGCGAGTTCCGCGAGCATGCGCAGCGATGCGATGGCGACCGACTTTCTGACTCTGGAGAGGCGCTCCTTGAGCAGGGTACGCAGGAGTCAGCGGCGGGAAGAAACGAACGTGCTCTGGAAGCATTTGAAGCAATAGTCGTGGGGTTAGCCGGTTTAGATGACCCCCGATTCCAACGACTCGTGGTTCACGCTCTGATCCGGAAGGGGATCGCGCTCAATCGCTTGGGCCGACTCGAAGAGGCGATTGCGACGAACGAACGCGTCATTGGCCTTGGCACTCCAGCCGTCGAGGGTTTGGCGGAAGTGGCCGCTGGACTTGAGCTCAAGAGCGGCTTGATCAGTCGACAACAGCTTGCCTGGGTAATGATCGCGAGAGCTGCTGCGATTGGCCAGCTTCACCGGAGACGCGAAACGCTAGAGGCGGCGACCGAGATCATTGACAGGTTTAAAGATGAGACCGACCCCTTCATTTGCTCGATGGCGAGCATGGCGCAGTCCCTGCGCGAAGAAGCGCTTGGGTAAATAGCCAAGACGTAGAGCAAACCCACTGCTCCCACCGCCAGAGCGGTGGGCGCACATCCTCGACGAGCACGAGGAGATGGCTGTCCGTGGCGACCGTCACCGCGCCTGAGCATGTCCATCCGGACCCGCGGCCGCAGCGCGAGCGCTACTGGCGACAAGGACTCGGCCCCAGCCGATGGCTGCTGGCGGTCATAGACCTCGGCACCGCCCCCGCGCAGATCGTGACCGCCTACGGCAACCGCAAAGACCCGCCGGGATGGACGCCATGAACGTAAAGATCGGCAACCTCACCTTCGACCACGCCACCTACGACGCCGATGGCGACGTGCTCTACCTGCACGTCGGAGAGCGCCAGGCGGCGGCCAACAGCGAGGAGACGCCAGAGGGCCATGCGCTGCGCTTCGGCGCCGATGGGAGCGTCATCAGCCTGACGATCATCAACGCGCGCCGGCTGCTCGACCGCGATGGCGAGATCGCCGTCACGTTGCCCGAGCAGGTTCACGTCAGCCCGACGACGCTTGAGCCGGTACTGGCGTCAGCCGCGTGACGACGGCTCTGCGACATTGCGACACGACAGCCGTGTCGCATGTCGGGGCACCCCGCGTTTCAGCAGGTAGCGGTGGTGATCGCCAGCCTGCCCAGGGTGTCGCGGATGACGTTGATCGCGGTGCCCTCGCGGGCGAGCTCGGCGGCGTAGGTGTGGTCGGAGCCCGTGGGCGTGCACGCGCTTGTCCACCCGGGCGCGGGCGACCAGGCGCGGCAGCAGCCGGCGGACACTTTCGTGATCGTATGGGTGGGATCGGACAGCAACGCCGAGCCGGGCGTGTCCTCGTCGACGGCGACAAGCGACGCCATCCTCAGGGCTTGCCGG